>ERZ724507.69-NODE-69-length-40015-cov-6.692743_pt1 | contig 40015 bp, 27 predicted proteins | sample MGYA00376040_ERZ724507 | MGnify/ENA primary metagenome ERZ724507 (study PRJEB28724, sample SAMN07190883) | activated sludge metagenome | isolation source: activated sludge of sewage treatment plant in Hong Hong | place: Hong Kong | collected 2016-03-17 ...
GGGCCCGTGAAGGCGCTGGCACCGCTGCTGAGCGCCATCGTCGCGCTGGTCTTCACGCTTCCGACGATTGCGTTTGGGACCGCGCTCGCGATGACGCTGCTACACGGCCAGCCGCCCCGCTTCCTGCTCGCTGCGACGATCTGTTACGGCGCGGACTGGCTGGCGCGGCTGTCGCTCTACGCTTCGTATCATGTGACCCCGCGAGGCGTCCGATCGCTCGGCGGGCTCGTGGTGGCCTACATCTTGTGTGTGTCGGTGTTTCGAGCGCTGGCAGGAAAGCCCGTGACGTGGCGCGGGCGCTCGTATCAGGCGGAATAGCGGCTTAGGTCGCGGGCTTTTCTTCGGCCTTTTCCTCGGCCTTTTTCTCTTCGGCTTTCGGCTTTTCTTCGGCTTTTTTCTCTTCGGCCTTCGGCTTTTCTTCGGCCTTGGCCGGTTCCGCCGCCTTGTCCGCTGCCGGTGCTGCCGCCGGAGCCGCTTCCGCAGCTTCCTTTTTGCCCGGACGAGCCTTCTTTGCGCCCGCATCCGCGCTCGGCGAAAGCGTCGCTTCCACCGTCAGCACTTCCTTGCCTTTTTTGACCTCGAAGGTATCCGCCGACGAAACGGTGCGCGTCCACGAGGCAAACCCAGCCTTGCGCAGCTCAATTTCGTGCTTTTCCTTCGTGTCGAGCTTCTTGATCTGGAACGGCGTCTTTCCGACCTTTTTCCCGTCGAAATACACGTCCGCGCCCTTCGGCTGCGACGTCAGCTCCACCACGCGCTCAATCGCCGTCAGCGTGAAGCTCAGCGGCTCGCCATCTTTGGGCACCGCTTTGATCTTCGGCTTCACTTCCAGATAGCCCGGCAGCGTGATGTGCAGCGATTTGCCCGCCACAAGACCCGGAATCCGCGCTGGAGTCGGACCAAACTGCTTGCCCTCGTATTCCACCTGCGCGCCCGGCGGCTCCGTCGTGACTTCCGTGCCATCGATCGGCTTGTCCGGCTTCACGGGAACGCTCGTCGGCTCCGGCGGCTTGGCCACTGGTTCAACCGGCTTCACTTCCGTCGGCTGCGCAGTTGGCTGCGTCGGATTTCCTGAGCCCGCCGGATTGGTCGCTGGACCCGGCGTCGTCGAAATCAGCGTCGGACCGGTATCCACCGGCTTTTTGCTGAGCACCAGCGCGTAATAGGCACCGCCACCGCCCAACAGCAGCGCAAGCGCACCGACGACAGCAATCAGACCGGACTTTCCGCCTGGCTTCTGCTGCGTCGGCAACATGGAAACCGGCGCCGATTCCGAAAACAGCGACTCTGGCGCATCCAGCTTCGGCGGAGGCACCGACGGAGTAGCCGCAGGCTTGTCCGACTCTTTGCTCGCACTTGCAGGCGGCGGATTCGTCGGCGTCGCGGCAGAAGGCAGATCGAGCGGCTTCTGCGGCGTCGCGGCAGACGAGGCTCCCGTCGGAGTCCGGCTGCTGTCTGCGATTCGCTGCTGCTGCTCTTCCACCGAAGCGGTTGGCGTCTTCGCCGAGTCCGGCACAGCGCGCACAGGCTCAGGCGGAGGCGGCGCAATCGGCTTGGGCGGCTGCGGCGGCAGCACTGGACCGACGGCAGGCTTGGTCGGCGGCGTCATCATGCCAAAGCCCTGACCCAGCAGCGTCTTTGACAGACCCGCTTTCGCCGCCGCAGGCGTCATCGGAGCCATCGACGGCTGATTTTCCGCCTTCTTACGCAGCGCTTCAGCGACGGCAGCAGGATTCGCCTTCGTCGGCGCATCTTCTTCCATCAGGCCGCTCATGCCCATCGCTTCGGCCAGCTTGTTGACCTGATCGGCAGCCATCGCGCGCGTCGGTTCGTCGCCAAACTCGTTGTGACCGCCGCCACCACCCGAAGGATTTGCCGTCGGTGTCACTTGGCTCGGAGACGCCGCGTCACTGAGCGACGATCGAACGCCCGCATCGAAGCGAGACTCCACGCCCGTCTCACCACGACGCGCTTTTTCGGCCAAGATCTGATCGAGTCGCTCTTGGCTATCCGTCGTCAGCTTGTCGAAACGAACGCCCATTCCCGGCGCAACCGACGGCTTGCTGGGATCGGGAGATCGGTTCCACACCACGGTGCCTTCGCCAACGATCAGCGGCGTTCCGTCTTGGAGCTGAAACTCAAACCGCAGGCTCGTACCGACGGCTTGCGGTTCCTTGGTGCGAATGAAGATCCCGCCCTTGCTCACATCCACCGAGTACCGCTCGATAAACTGCTCGAGGTTGGCGGACTTGAACTTGATCTTCATCGTCAGCGGGGCTTTGCCCTTGGAGTTCTCAGAGGCCGACATCTTTGCTCCCAATCGAAGATTGCGCCCTATCGCCCACTGTTCTTCCGTCTTCTGCTCAGCACTCGCCCTGTCGTAACGTGTAAGGGAAGACACAGTGGCGCGGTGCCATCCCCAACCTGCGGCCGGCAGAGAAGCCAATAGAGGCGATGAAAAACAATAACATGAGATACATTTTTTCGCTGAACTGTAAGCATTCACGTCGGAAATTGGTTCGACGTACTCTGGCCGGAGCCATCACACTGGCCGTCTCAGTCGCGAGCTTGCCTGTGGGACACACTGCGTATTCTCACACGGCTGTTGGCCAAGCCGGCGCGGTGGCTGCCGATCACGAGCTGGCTTCACAAGCTGGCGCCGAGATCCTCAGTCAAGGCGGCAACGCGGTGGATGCAGCGATCGCAGCAGCGCTCGCGCTCGGAGTGGTTCAACCAGCTGGTTCCGGCCTGGGTGGCGGCGGATTTTTGCTGATCCGCAAGAGCGACGGACAAGTGGCAGCGCTCGACTTTCGCGAGGTGGCCCCCAAGCAAGCGAGCCGCGACATGTTCGTCGATCCCGCCACCGGTCAAGCCGTTCCAGAGCGATCGCGGGTCGGAGGCTTGGCTTCTGGTGTTCCCGGAGAAGCCGCCGGTTTTGCCAAGGCGCTCGCCGACTATGGATCGCTCAAGCCCGCGCAGGTGGTCGCACCGGCGCTGCGACTGGCAGACAAGGGCTTTGCGGTTGGAAGACACCTGGCTCGGAGCGCGGCCAATGTCGTCCCCAAGCTGGCTGCCGATCATCCGCTGCGCAGTCTGCTCGCCCCGCAAGGTCAAGTCCTGACGATGGGTACCCAGATCCGCCGTCCCGAGCTGGCTTCGACGCTGCGCGTGCTGTCTCAAGACGGATTTTTGGCTTTCTATCGGACCCAGCCGGGCAGCATTGGCGACGATCTGCTCAAGGCGAACCAGCGCGCAGGCGGCATCTTGCAAGCCGACGACTTTGCGACCTACAAGCCCATCGTTCGCACGCCGATCGAAGGGCACTATCGCAACCATCAGCTCTTTGTGATTCCGCCACCGTCGGGAGGAATCACTGCACTCGAAGCGCTCCAGATCCTCGACGCACGTCCGCCGCTCGCCCAGGGCTTTGGATCGTCCGCGACGCTGCACGAGACCATCGAAGCGCTCAAGCATGCGTTTGCCGATCGCGCCAAGCTTCACGGAGACCCAGCCTTCACCGAAATTCCCGTCGCAGAGCTGGCCAGCGCAGCCTATGCCAAAGGTCGCGCCGAGACGATTCAGAGCGATCGCGTCCTGCCAAGGAACGGCTACGGTCGGCCCGGTACCGGCAAGCCCGCGTCGCCCCCACGAGACAAAGGCACCAGCCACCTGTGCGTCATCGATCGCAATGGCAACGCCGCCGCACTCACCACCACCGTCAACCTTGGCTTTGGCTCGCGCGTCGTCGGCCCAAAGTCCGGCGTCATTCTGAACAACCAAATGGATGACTTCACCGCCAAGCCAGCGACGGAAAATGCCTTCGGACTCGTCGGAGACGAAGCAAACCTGGTTGCGCCCGGAAAGCGTCCCGCCTCTTCTATGGCCCCGATCATTGCCGTCGGAAAAGATGGCTCGATCATCTGCGCAGGCGGCTCAGGCGGTCCCACCATCGTCACCGGCGTGGTTCAGACGATGATCAACCTGATCGACTTTGGCATGGAAGCCGAAGCGGCCGTCTCGTCGCCGCGTGTGCATGCCCAGTTTTTGCCTGAAAACGTGCTCGTCGAGCCCGAAGTTCCCGTCGATGTCCGCGAAAAGCTGACCCAGCGAGGACACACGCTCGTCATCACCCCCGCGCCGCTCGAAACCGCTGTGCAAGTCGTGGTCTATCGTCCCGCCAGCGAGGGTCGTCCCGCCAGCTTCGGCGCTGCCAGCGATCCACGCAAAGGCGGCAAGCCCGCACTCGCCACCGCGCCACGCAAGTAGTCGCCGTTCCCTTCACACGCACCACAGCGCGCTAGACCCGCACAGCCCGAGCCTGTATCGTGCGCCGCCGCGTAGGCCCCACGCCTGTCTTCCGATGTCTTCAGCGCACAACCCTTCATCGCTCGACCTGACGATTTCCCCGTCGCACAGCTTGCCAAGTGGGCTGGTGCCGCTGCCGATCGACGAGCTGCTGCCGACGATCCTGGCGACGCTGACGACGCACAACAGCGTGGTCATCGCAGCGCCACCGGGTGCGGGAAAGACCACACGCGTTCCGCACGCGCTGCTGTCGATGGTGCCCGAGGGTGAAATCGTGGTCCTGGAGCCACGACGGATTGCCGCGCACTTGTCGGCGCTGCGGGTCGCTGAAGAGCGAGGCGAGACACTGGGTGATACCGTCGGTGTTCAGCTCCGCTTCGAGTCGATTGTCAGCGAAAAGACCCGCCTGCGCTTTGTGACCGAAGGCGTGCTGCTCCGTCAGCTTGCGTCCGATCCACAGCTTCGCCGCGTCTCGATGGTGATCTTCGATGAGTTCCACGAGCGGCATCATCAGACCGATCTGCTCTTGTCGCTGCTCCGTCGGCTTCAGCAGTCCACGCGACCCGATCTGCGTCTGTGCGTGATGTCCGCGACGCTGCACACCGCCAAGGTCGCGGCGTTTCTCGGTGACTGTCCGATCCTCGAAAGCCAAGGCCGACAGTTTGAAGTGTCCGTCGAGCACCTCGCGCTTCCAAGTGATGAGCCTTTGGCCCGACAAGTTCGACGCGCCGTTCGCGAGGTGGTGGCCCGTGACAGCGCGTCACGCAGCGAGGCCGGATCGCAGCGGCAAGGCGACATCTTGGTATTTCTGCCAGGTAGCGCGGAAATCCGTCGCTGTCAGGAAGATTTGGCCGAGTTGGTTCCGCTGTTTTCTCTCGAAGTGCTGCCGCTGCATGGTGACTTATCGCTCGCCGAGCAGCGACGGGTTGTCGCACCGCGCACACCGAATGAGCCTCGTCGCGTCATCTTGGCCACAAACATTGCCGAGACCTCGCTCACCATCGACGGAGTCACCGTCGTCATCGATAGCGGCCTTCAGCGCCAAGCGGGATATGCGCACTGGTCGGGACTGCCGACGCTGAAAGTGGTGCCGATCAGTCGAGCCGCCGCCGCGCAGCGCGCTGGACGCGCCGGACGAACCCAGCCGGGCCGCTGCCTGCGCCTCTACACCAAGCACGATCACGATCTGCGTCCAGAGTTTGATAGCCCTGAGATCCTGCGCATGGATCTGGCCGAGCCGCTCTTGCTGCTGCACACGCTGGGACTGACGGTGTCTGACGTGCGATTCCTCGACCCGCTGCCTCCGTCCGCGATCGACTCCGCCGAGTCGCTCTTGCGCAGCCTCGGAGCCATTGACCAGTCATCACAGCTTACGTCGCTGGGAAGCAAGCTCACCGCCCTGCCCTTGTCACCACGTCTGTCTCGTCTGCTCGTCGCTGGTGCCGAGCTGGGAATCCTCGATGATGCAGCCGTGGTCGCGTCGCTCCTCGGGGAACGTGACATCTTGCTTGCCAGTCGCGGCATCGGAGGCGATGCCCGCGCGCTGTCTTCCGTCGCCAGTGAGCCTTCCGACCTCGGTCATCGTCTGGATCGCTTTCGCTGGGCCGAGTCACAGCGCTTTGCCAAAGGCTCGCTTCAGCGTGAAGGTCTCGACGCAGATACCGTCTTGCGCGTCGAAAAAGCCCGTCGCCAGCTTGTCGAAAAAGCCCGTCGATTTGCGGCAAAACGCACGCTCTCACCGTCGGAACGAGAGGCTGCCCTTGGTCGCGCCGTGCTGCTCGGCTTTCCCGATCGAGTCGCCCGTCGTCGCAAAAAAAGCGATGCCATCGAGCTGGTTCTCGCCGTCGGAGGCTCTGCTGTACTTTCACCAAGCAGCGTCGTTCGCGATGCCGATTGGCTGGTCCTGGTCGATGTCGAAGAGCGAGGCAGCCAGCCCGTCGCTCGTCTCGTCTCAGCGATTGATGCAGACTGGCTGCTCGAACTGCCCGGTGATCCCGTCAAAGACAGCGAAGATCTCGTCTGGAACAGCAGCACCAACCAAGTCGAGCGCTGTCAGCGACTGCGACTCGGTCAGCTCATCCTCGACGAGTCTCGCTCGGTCGCACGCGGAGATGATCCGCGCGCCGTCGCGCTGCTCTGTGAACAAGCCAGCGCACGAACCGATCAGATCTTCAGCGACGGAGAACGCCTCGTAGATCTGACGGCACGACTCGCCGTGCTGTCGTCTGCGTATCCAGAGCTTGCGCTGCCGCCGCTGTCGAGCCCGCTGATTGCCCAAGCGATTCGCGTGCTGTGCGACGGGAAGGTTGCGCTGTCACAGCTCAGCGGACAGCCGCTGATTCCGACGCTCCTTGGAGAACTCAGCAAGTCGCTTCCGACGGAACGCAACCTGCAGCGACTGCTCAGCGAACAGCTTCCCGAGCACATCACCTTGCCCGGTGGTCGTCGCACCCGCGTTCACTACGTCAGCGGACAGCCGCCGTGGGTCGAGTCGCGTCTGCAAGACTTCTTCGGCATGACCGACGGGCCCAAGCTGGCTGCGGGACGACTGCCGCTCGTGATTCACCTGCTCGCCCCAAACCAGCGAGCCGTCCAAGTCACCACCGATCTGCGCGGCTTTTGGGCCAAGCACTATCCCGCCATCCGTCGAGAGCTGATGCGAAAATACCCGCGCCATGCCTGGCCCGAAGATCCGCTGACCGCTGAGCCACCAGCCCCTCGACGATAAATAACCACTTTTACCAAATCAAAAACCAGAACCTCTCGTGATGAACTTTTCCGATCCACAGTCGCTGCTTGGGCCGCTCTGCGCGCTCGGTAGCTCGCTGACCTGGGCGCTTGGCTCGTCGGTGTACGCTCGCCAAGCCGGTCGTGTCGGAGCGATGGAAGTCAACTTTTCGCGCGCCGCCATCGCTTCACCGCTCTTTTTTGTCGTCGCCATGCTAAGCGGCGGACTCGCCAGCATCGGAGCGCTCACCCTGCACAGCGTCGGATGGCTGTCTTTGTCCGTCGTGTGCTCCTACGGCCTTGGCGACATGCTGTTCTATCATGCAGCAATGCGCCTCGGGACACCGACGGCGCTGGCGATTGCTTCGATCTATCCGCTGTGGGCGACGCTGTTTGGCGCACTCACCCTCGGCGAACACGTCGGCGGCCAGCGCCTGCTTGGAACGATGCTGTGCGTCGCAGGCGTCGTCTGGCTGGTGTTCTTGCAAGCCGCCGCCAAGGGAGACTCCGCCGACGCGCAACCCAAGCGACATCGACTGACTGGCCTTCTTCTTGCGCTGCTCACGTCGCTGATGTGGGCGGGAAATACCTATTCGGTCCGTCGCGGCGGAATCGGTCTGACTCCGTTTGTCGTCAACGGCTTTCGCTATCTGCTGGCTTCGACGGTGCTTGGATCGCTGTGGCTGATCCGTCGTCTGAAACATCCGCCCGGGCCGAATGAACCACAGCTTTTTTGCTCCAAGCCCGATCTGCTGCGCTTCGTTCCCGCCGTCATCACCGAAGCGTTCATCGGAAGCTCGATCTTTGTCTACGCAATGACCCACACCGACTTGAGCATCGCCACGCCGCTCGCTGCCATGTCGCCGCTGTTCGCAGTCCCCGTCGGTATCTTGCTGGGCGGAGAGCCGCTCGACGTAAGACGACTGCTCGCCATCATCGTCACCGTCGCTGGCGTCGTCTGTTTGGTCACAGCCTAGCGCTCGCGACGCAGCACACCCGCCGCATGAATCACCACCGGCTCGTCGGCGATCCGAACCACTAAGTCACCCTGAAGCTTCTGCTCATCGACGCACGCAGCAATCTGACCGAGCAGCGTCGCCAGCGCATCGACCTGATCGGCATCACCGGGCGCAGCCCACGCTCGCGCCAGCGCATCCGCATCGTCTGAAAACATCGGCAACAGCGACGCTTCTGATTCGGCATCAGCCATCAGCGGCTCGACCCGCAGCACGTCACCGAGCCCACGCTCGCGCTGAAGCAAAATGCGCAGCGACGGACCACGCGGTGACACTTCCCGAAGCAACACGTACGCATAGCGCTCCAGCAACAGCGACGTCTGACGCTTTACCTCGGCCTGCGTTTCACACAGCACACCGTCGCGCGACTCGGTCGTCGCCAGCTTCGTCACATCTTCGCTCGGCGGCAGTCCCGGCAGCACCCACACTGGCGTCCCCAGCTTGGCCACGACGCGCAGCGCCGACGTCGTCGTGCTTACCGGCGCTTGCCGCGTGACACGCACGCCATACGAGTGGAGCAGCCGCTTGATGTCATGGTCCCCGAGCGGCTCGCTCTGCACCATCTCACCCGCGACGTACAGCGGAGGCGGCAGCTCGGACAGCACCGAATCCAGGCGCTCACGCACCGGACGAACCACCACTTTGGCATGAGCCAGCGACGGAACCGACAGCGACTGAATCGCAACCAGCAGCGCCCGCAGCCGATCGCGCTCCGACGGATCCAGCAGCAGTGCCGGTCGCGACGGACGAAGCTCCGCAAGCTGATCTTTGTCACCGCACAGGATGAGCAGCTCGGACTGCTCTGCGGCTCGATGCAGCGCACGCTCTACCGCTTCGTCGTCGTCGGCATCAATCCGCACCGGCGATGGCATCCGCAGCGCATCTAGCTCGCGCTGAATCAGATCCGCACCAGCCCCGAGCACCAGCACGCTGGCTCGTCGCTGACTTGCCGAAGCGCGTCGCACACTCGACCGACCTTGCGGAACCGGACCAAAGCCCGCATCAAGCAGCGCACCGTGAGCCAGCCACTCCTCGAAGTTGGCCGTCACCCGCGACAGCGACCGTCTGGCCACCGCACGAAGCAGACCCACATCACGATGCAGCGTCGGCAGCAGCACCACCGATGGCTTTCCCGCGAGCGCGTCGAGCAGCGTCTGTGGTCGCACACCTTTGCCCAGCGCAATCAGCATCCCTGCCGTCGCTGGATCATGCTGCAAAAAGCGCAGCACTTCGGACGGATCTCCGTCGCCCACCGAGATCAGCCACGACACCCCGAGCAAGCGACTACACAGCAGCGGCGCCAGCTCAGGAAGCGCATCTCGACGAGGAACCACCAGCGCAACGCGACCGACGCGAGGCCGCTCACCAAGTGGGGCTGCGAGCGGTGCAATTCCGTCGGTGTTGTTCAAAAAGCCAAAGCTGTGCGGTCCCAGCAGCGCCGCGCCATCATCGAGCGAGATCCCCAGCTTGTCCTCGGGCACGCGACCGTCGGAAATCCACGCCACAGCCTCTTTGTCGAGCGGCACAGTGCCAAGCTGAAGGTTTGCGCGCACCCGCTGCGCCGCCTTGCTGTCACCTTCGACCCAAAAGGATCGCGCGCGCAACAGTCGGCTCACGTCGCCCAGCTTCTCTGTCGAAGCGGGCGATCGTCCCGCGCCCAGACTCTGCGCGGATGGTGCTGCCGATTGAACGCGTGGCCGACCCATTTGTAGTTACTCCAAACCGTCGCTGCGCAGCCGAGCGACCAGCGCGCCCGGGGACAGAAACAGACGAGGACGGTGATGACGAACCGACTGCGCCACCACTTGAAGCTGCGGCGACGGCAAATCCGCGACGCCGAGCGAGACATCGTGAAGCGACCACTCCGTCACGGAAGTCACCGACTGTGCAGGTTCCGAAGCTGGCTGTAGCGACGGAAGAACCGACAGCACCGCTTGGCTCGTACCGCGTAGCACTTGCAAGCTGCGCAGTCCTCGACGGTGAACCAGAAGCTGTGGATCATCGTCTCCGTCGGATACAAGCTTCGCCGATACCACTTCACTAACGTGCGCCAGGTTCAGCTGCTCGGCAATCCCTGCGCTTAAGAATCCCGTCAGTGACTCCGTCAGCAGCACGATGGATGTGCCCAGACGACGCGCCGCCTGCGCAAGCACCGCTGCATGACGAGCTTCCACGTCGAACGGATGAAACGACGACGGATCCAGCGATTCGTCCCACAGCCGAATCCGCGTGCTCGACGCAGGCAGCGAAAGCGATGCGAACACCGTATCGTCCGGTGCAATCGCCAGCGCAACGACATCACCCAGCGACGACGCAATCTGCGCGGCACGCTGACACTGCGGAGAAACCAGCATCAAGACCTTCATGGCTGCTCCTCTCGCTTGGCATTTTCGTCGCTGGCTGCGGCTTTCGGTGATTCGCTGTGACTGTCTTTGTGACCCAGCTCGGTGATCGGCTCGGTATCGATTCCGTCCAGCTCCGCTTGCGGCACGGCGTCTTGAACCGAGTGCGGCGTCGGATCGCCATCCCACATCTCGTCGCTGCCCGCATTGGTTCGCTCAAACGACGGGCTCGCGCTCTCTGTGCGTGGCGGATGCGCGACAGATGAATCAGCAGCTGTCGACGGAGCAGACACCGGCAGCCGAGGCTCTGTGTCACCCGTCACAATGTCGCTGCCATCCCAAGATCGTCCCGTCGACGGAGTCAGCTCTTCATCATCATCGCCATGGAAGCTCAGCAGACCGCTCAAGTTCAGCTCGACGGAAGGCTCTTTCGGTCGCGCAAACTCCGCTTCGATGACGCGCAGCAAGTCCTTGGTCACGCCGTCGCCCAGCGGCAGCGCAAACTGCACATCGGAGCGGTCCACAACGCTCTGACCGACGGCAATCAGCGAATGAACGCTGCGTCGATCCAGCAAAGCGCGCTCGGATGAAACCGCAACCAGCGGCGGAATCGTATCGGGCCCAATCGTCGCAGGCGGCTGAATCCACAGACGCTGGCTTCGGGAAAACGGCTCGCAGTGATCTTCCGCCAAACCGCCACCTGGCACCGGGGTCCGCTCGGAGCTGGCATCGACATCAAGCGGCGCCATAAAGCGAACCGGAACCGCCGTGCTACCTCGCGACAGCGCATACCGTCCCGCTTGCAGCGTCATCACCACCGGCAGCATCGTCGGTGCGAACATCTCATCCGCGAGCGGATCGTCACACGGCATCACCTGCTGACCGTGCGAGTCAAACAGCTTGAGTCCTCCGTGTTCGCAGGCCGGCTCTCCCGACGCCAAAAACACGCCACCGATTCGCGCCGACAGCCGAGGCGCAATGTCGCGAGCCCCCGGCGTATCGGCCATCAGGAACAGCTTCGGCGGAAGTTCCTCGCAGGCTTGCTGTAGCGCGCGCGCATACGGCGCAAAGCGCAGCTCATGTTCGTGAACCGTCGACTCTGCGGTCAGCAGCACAACACCGTCGGCGCCAAAGTGCCCAAGAAGCTGCCCGAGCCGCTCACGAGCTTGCGGTGCCACCGACTGCATCGGCAGCAGCGCATAGACAGTCATGCCGACCGCACTTCCCAGACGCCGAGCCTGACCCAGCGCTTCCAGCGAGGCGCACAGTGGCTCGCTGTCCAGAAACTCGATCATGACCAAGACGTTTGCCACGAGACTGTTTACCTATCTGCCGAGCGGCCCGCTTGCACGGGAAGACAACGGCTGCACCGACGCCAAGTATACAAAAGTCCTCTCTTTGGCGGGGACTTGAGCGTTTCTTGCGCCGATTTCAGAGCCACCATGTAGGACACTTACGCACAGAGTAGGACGGCTTCGCAAGTTTTTGCCGCCATCTGCGTGTGCGTCTAACGACACACATCTCGTACATCCGCGTGCTGCGGCTGAAACCGCAAGCGCTGACAGGCATCGTGAAACATCGACTCCAAGCTCGAGCCAAACGTATCGCGATAGACCTTGATGCGACCATCGGCCCCCGCCACCGCAAACGCGCTGCCATCGGGAACATAGTCGCCGTGCTCGATGTCATCGGCAATCACCGGAAGCTCAGCCAGCGGCAAGATCGAGTCGGTGTGCGGCGCAGCGGAAATGTCCCAGACCCGCACCACGCGATCTTTGCCCACCACGAGCAGTCGCTCTCCGCCTTTTCCCACCGACACCGCCATCGGTCGATCGGGCAGCGCGCGGAACTTGGCCACTGGCTGACGCTTTTGCACATCCCACAGCCGCACCGTCTGATCGTCGGACGCCGTCACCAGCAAGCCGCCTCGACTCGTCGGTAAAAACGTCAGCTGATTGACCGGATCGGGCGTATCGGGAAGCGCGCCGAGCGGTCGCAGGCTGCTCGCATCCCAGACGATGACCTTGCGATCCGTCGCGGCACTCACCAAATAGCGACCATCGGGCGACACAGCCATCCAAATCGGCGTGCCACTGTGCGCCAGCGCCGATCCCAGCAGAGCGCCCGTTTGTGCATCCCACATCCGAAACGAGTCTCGACTGGCTGAAAACAGTCGTCGGCTATCGCTGCTGAACGCCACCGCAAAGACCGTGTTCGCATGACCGCTCAGCGTCTTTGTGTGCGATCCCGTCTGACCATCCCACAGCCGCACCGTCTTGTCCGAGCTGGCCGTCGCAACCTGTCGACCATCCGGCGAAAAACGCGCCATGTGAAGCGGTCCCGCGTGACCCATCAGCTCGGCGATCAGCTCACCGCGTAGCTTGCTGCGATCCCAGCGCCACAGCCGCGCCGTCCGATCGAGGCTGGCACTCACCAAGCGCGTTCCGTCCGTTTTCAGAAACTCCAGCGAGGAGATACGACGGCGATGTCCGACCAGTGTCGTCGCTGGAAGCACGCGCTCCAGGTTCCACACCCGCGCCGTGCGATCGTAGCTGCCAGTGACCGCTCGTCGACCATCTGACGTTAGGTCCAAGTGACGAATCTCTCCACGATGACCGCTCAAGATCGCAACGGGACGCTCCGACGCGATGTGCCACAGATAAACGCCGCGCTCTCCCGAGCCCACCGAAATCAAGTGTTCTCCGTCGGGCATAAAGCGCAGATCCGTCACCGTTTCTTCGTGACCCCGTAGCTTTTGCAGCAGATCACCAGTTCGCCCGTCCCACAGCGTGATCGTACCGCTCGCATCACCGCTCGCCAAAAACCGTCCATCGGGTGAAAAGTCGACGCGCACGACCTGTTCTTCGTGACCACGCAGCGTAAAAATTTCCCCGAGGCTCAGGCTCCACAGCCGAACGGTCTTGTCATGACTGGCCACCGCGATCTTTTGACCGTCGCTGGCGAAGCGAACGAAGGTGACGCGATCTCCCGTCGGAATGACATGCTCAACTTTGCCCGTCGTCGTCTCAAAGACTCGCGCGGTCTTGTCCAAGCTCCCCGACACCAGGTGCCGTCCGTCGGGAGAAAACGCCAGCGAGCGCACCGCATCCACATGCCCAGTCAGCGTCCGTGAAAGCCGACCGGAGACGACGTCCACCAAGTGAATGCTCCCGTCTCGATATCCAACGGCCACTTGCCTTCCGTCCGCAGCCGGAGCGGCGCTCAGGATCGACTCGTGACCGGCGTGCTCGAACAGCAGATTGCCGCTTGGCAGCGCAAACACGCGCAGACGCTTGTCGAGGCTGGTCGTCCAAACGAGCGATCCCTGCGCAGCAAACAAAAGCTCGGTGATGCGATCGCCGTGCTTGGGCAGCTGAAGCAGGGGCTGTCCGGTTCGCTCATCCCACAGACGCACCGTCAGATCATGACCCGCAGTCGCCACCGTCTTGCCGTCGGGAGAAAACGCGACATGCGACACAATGTCGTCGTGTCCGTGCAGCGCCAGCGAGTTTTCCGCAACCCGCAGCGCAACCATCAAGCCTTCCTTGGCTTCCGTCGGTAAGGGCCGTCCGTAGAGCAAGCTCGGAGCCGCCGCTTTCACCGCCAGAGCAAGGCCTTCTCCGTCGAGACCGGGCTGACGAACCAGCAGCGCCGCCCGCGCACCACGCTCTCGCTGAAGCGATTCTTCCGTCGAGCGCAGACGCAAAAACAGCCGCACAAACAGGCCCACAAGCAGCAGCACCGTCAGCAACCCTGCAAGCCGCACAAGCTGACGCAGCGCCCGCTGATTCATGGTCGACACCACAAAAAAGGCTCGCAGCGACAGAGCATCTGGCAGCAGTGATCGGACCACATCGCATGACCACGATAGCGCATCCGATCGCCACGCGTCTTGCCTCATCGTCGCATCACGTCGCAGTCGGAAACAATTCCGCGCCGACGGACGAGCCCAAGCCAGAAAGCCCAAAATGGTGTAGTTTCAGCCCATCATGTCATCGCCTCGGCCCATTCCTTTGCAAACCCCCGTCGCACAAGACCACAACCGGATGGCTTGGCAGGGTCAGTCCGGTCACTACGAGGTCTGGTTTCTGACGCTGGCGCATCGAGAAAGCAAGACCGGCTTCTGGATTCGCTACACGCTGGAGTCTCCCGAATCGGGTCACGGTCCGCCCTATGCCGAGCTGTGGTTTTGCCGATCCGATGGCAAGCAGCCCGCCAAGACCTTCGGCATCCATCGTCGCTTCGACATCAGCACGCTCCACAGCCAGCAGCGACCGTTTGTGATTCGCATTGCCGGGTCGGAGCTGGGGCACAGTCACTCGAGCGGAACACTCAGCGGCGACGGACACACCATTCGCTGGGATCTGCACTGGGATGGACAAAATCGCCCGCACCTGCTGTTTCCCAAAGCGCTCTACGCCAATCCGATGGGCATCGCAGAGACGCTGCTCACGTCGCCAAACCACAGCATCTTGGTGTCCGGCACGATCGAAATCGACGGAGAGCGCTACGATCTTCACCAAGTTCCGTCGGGACAGAGTCACTTGTGGGGCAAAAAGCACGCGTACGGCTGGGCCTGGGCTCGCTGCAATGCCTTCGATCGCGAAGACGAGCGTCCGACGCAAAAGCCACAGGCTGTGTTTGAAGCGCTGACGGTGCGCATGCGCCGAGGCCCGGTGGTCCTGCCGATTACGATGCTGTCGGTCTATCCCGACGGATGTCAGGGCAAGGAAGTCGCGTTCAAAGAGTGGGCGGACCTGCCGCTCAATCGGGCAGAGTATCGAACCGGTAGCTACGTGCTATCCGCCGAGGGTCCACGCACGGGACTGGAAGTTCAGCTGTCCTGCGGCGCCGATGACATGGTGCGGACCGAGTACGTCGATCCCGACGGAACGCCAGCGTTTAATCACTATGCAGGTACGGCAACCTGCACGCTGCTGCTCAAGCGCCGAATCTGTCCGGGTGCCGCGTGGCGAATCGAGCGAACCTTCCGCAGTGAGCAGGGCGCGCAGTTTGAGTGGGCGGGACGCGCCGGGGACTCGATGGTCCGCAAACGGCACGTCTTGGTGAGCGACTAACGATTAGGCCCGCTCGACGAGAGCGGCAGCGCCCATCCCACCGCCGATGCACATCGAGATGATGCCGTATCGGCCACCGCTACGAGCCAGCTGACGCAGCGCGGTCAGCGTCATGCGCGCACCGGTCGCGCCAAGTGGGTGACCGATGGCAATCGCACCGCCGTTGACGTTCAGACGGTCCGACGGAACGCCCAGCTCGCGTGCGCAGTAAATCGCCTGGCTGGCAAACGCTTCGTTCAGCTCCCACACGTCGATGTCCGACACCTTGAGCCCCGTCTTGGCGAGCAGCTTGCGCACCGCCGGAACCGGACCAATGCCCATGATCTCCGGGGGAACGCCAGCGACGGCAAACGCGCGGAAGTAACCCAGGAAGGGACGATCGCCAATCTTGTCCTTGCCAGCCATCACCAGCGCGGCAGCACCGTCGGTCAGCGGCGAGCTGTTCCCTGGCGTCACCGACCCGGTCGGATCGAACGCGGGACGAAGCCCCGACAGCTTGGCCACATCGGTATCGCCACGAGGAAGCTCGTCACGATCCACCTTGATGCTGCGCGGCTTGCCGGTCTCGTCGAACACCGTCGTCTCAATCGGCAGGATCTCACCGTCGAAAAAGCCAGCCTTCTGTGCGGCAACCGCCTTCTGGTGGCTCTGGTACGCAAACTCATCTTGCTCGTTGCGAGCGATCTGGAAGCGACGCGCGACGTTTTCAGCGGTCACACCCATCGGCGTATAAAGTGCCGACTGCTCTTCGACGAGACGAGGGTTGAGCGACACCTTCGCTCCGGTCATCGGAATCATCGACATCGACTCGACGCCACCGGCGATACCGAAGTCAATCTGTCCGACGGCAATGCGATCCGCAACGATGGCCGCAGCCTGGACACCCGACGAGCAGAAGCGGTTGATGGTCATCGCCGGAACTTCGACGGGAAGACCTGCGCCAACCGAGACAAGTCGAGCCATGTTCATGCCCTGCTCAGCCTCGGGGAATGCACAGCCGAGAACGACGTCTTCGATCTCAGCGGCGGCCACCCCAGAGCGCGACAGCGCGGAACGGACCACAGCAATTCCCAGGTCGTCGGGACGCGTGTCTTTGAGCGAACCCTTTACACCACGACCGAACGGAGTACGAGCACCCTGCAAAATGACGACTTCACGCATGGCGGCAGTGTGAGCCAAAGCGCCGCCGCTGACAAGCACTCTCTATCAAGCTGCGACAGCAAGGTCAGACGGAACAAGCACTTAGCCAGCGAGCGTACGGCTGACGAAGCGCGGTTTTAGTTCACCGGAAAGAAGCCGTTGAAATAGAACGCGCCCATGCGGTTGAAGGTGAGCGCGCCAAACAGGTTGATGACGACGCCAAACACAACGCAGACCCGAAACAGCAGCGAGCCCGGAATCGTCGGACTACCGAGCCGAAGCAGCAGCACGAGCAGCACCATGTAGTCGAGGCTGAAGCGATAGCCGAACTGCACAAAGCCCGAGTTTTGGTACAGCAGGCTCGCCAGCGCGATCGGAACAATCGTCAGACAGATGCCCAGCCGAAGCTGACGCGAGCGCTCTTGCGCAGGCTCTCGGTCGATGGGCGACGGCAGCCAGAGCGGACGCTGCGGCCACAAAAGAAACAGCAGCGCGGGCGTCGTAAACCACAGCGCCAGGCCGTGATAGCTCACTTGCACGTACGGAAACTGCGGCAGCAGCTTGGGGAGCAGCGTCAGCGCCGTCGCCAGGTTGCGCGGCAAAAACTGATAGTTCATCAGCCCGAAGCGCTGGATGTTGTCGGCTTGAATCGTCTGCAGAAAGCTGTGACCGAACTCAAACAGCCGTCCAAAGCGCAGCCAGTTGAGCGTCACGCCAAGCCCCGCCAGCGTCGCGGCAGGCAGCGCAAACAAAACGAGCGGCTTGGCCAGCTTGCGCAGCGTCGGAACCAGCTCACGCTGAAGCAGGCGAAGCGATGGATACGCGGGCGAGTCGGCGGCGCGTCGGAGCAGTTCAAGAACAAACAGCAGACCCATCGAAGCCATCTGGGGACGCGTCAAAAACAGCGCGCCACACAGAAACCCACAGGCCAGCGGTCGCAGCGGAAACAGACACAGCAAAAACAGCACGGCGAGCAGCGACGCGACAATGTGCGCGGTAAACCACACCTGCCCTTGCACCGCTGAAAAGTAAAACACCGATCCAATGCCAAACATCACCGTCAGCCACAGGTCGAATGACTCGGGCGGACTCTCGGTGTTTGTGCGATCCAGCGCACGCGGGATGCGTCGCAGCAGCAGATAGAGCAGCGCAGGAACCAGGCCCGCAAGCAGCACCGTCAGCAGCACATCGTTTGTTCGATGGTGAAACACCGCGACAAACGGCAACATCAGCATCGACGGAAACGGAGGAAACGACACGTAGTACTTCCGCTCGCGGGCGACGATCTCTGTTGAGGGAATTTCGTCGACAACGCCGGACAGCGTCCGAAAGCGCGTCGGGTTGGCACGCAGGAACATCCCCGACACCTTGCGACCACTGCGCAGCGTCAGCGTCTCGACTTCGGCCCAGTCGTTTTGATGCGGCGGTGGACCACCCAGATCGAGCCGACGGTGCAGCCAGCTTTCGGCTTGATAGACAAAGTGCGTGTCCGTCGACGGTCGCACAAGCCGCTGTCCGGCTGTCGCTCCGAAGATCGCGGTGAACAGCACAAACAGCCACACGGCGACGCGACGATCGCGGCTCACTTGTCACCTCGGGCGGGGCGGGGTCGCTCGTAGACGGTACACAGCGGAACCCCGAGGTGCGTCACCACGTAGCTGGGCTTGGTGGTTCCGTAGGCGTCCCAGATCCAGTACTCGTACTTATTGAAGTGCTTTTCGTGCATCACCATCGCGGCGGTGGAGCTGCGAACGCCCGGCTCTTCCATGCCAGCGTCGGCAATGTCGCGACGCAGAAAGCCATCGAGCTGACTCATCTGCAGCTGAAACCAGTTGGCATCGTGAAAATAGACCGCCGTGCTGGGCGCGAGCGCGTGGTTCAAAAACGGCATCGCACCGCGCACCGAGTAGCCCCAAAACTGCCGGTTCATGCCCAGGTTTGCGGCTCCGACGGGACCGCCCGCCAGCGCGTTGTAGTGACTGAGCCCGTACGGATGAGAACGCCAAACCGACAGCGCCGCCGGTGTCAGGACCATCCCCACCACGAGCGGCCCGAGCACGGCTTGATGCAGCGACCGCTGGCTCGACTGACGAATCAGATACGACACCGCCGCCCCCGCGAGCAGCGCAACGAACGGAACCGACGGCAGCCAGTGCTTTTCCGCGCCAAAGATCGGCGTCCCCGGTCGCATGATGATGAGCATCGGCCACAGCGCTGAAAGCAGGATGAGCGGCAGCTCTCCGCCTGAGCGCTCACCGGGCGGAGTCGTCTCGACCAGCTGATCCTTGCGCAGAATCCACACCGCAGCCCCGATCAGCGCGAGCAGCAGCGTCACCACCGGCATCGTCAGCAGCGTCATCACCGGGACGTAGTGCCACGGATAAGGTGGTCGGTTGTAGTTTTGGCCGAGGTACTCGATGTTGTAGTGGACGTGGTGAAGGTGAAAAGCGACGTACCACGTAAAGCGCTTCACCGTCTGAAACCACAGATACGGCCACGACAGAAGGTAGACCAGCGGTCCAATCAGCGCCATCGACAGCGCCCACGGCTGAAACAGGTAGCGCAGCACACGCTGGGTGTTTGTCCGATTCGAGGACGTCGCGTCGGTACGAAGCAGGTCTCGACGCAGCCACAGCGCATGAATCAGCAGCAGCGGCGGCAAAAAGAACGCGTTGTGCTTGGTCGATAGTGACAAGCCAAACAAGATGCCCGACAGAATCGCCCACGACGGACGCTCGGTCTGCTGCGCGCGCAGATACGCCCAGGTCGTAATCCCCAGCATCGCCGTCACGGGCGCGTCGAAACAGGACAGCTCCGCGTGGAAAAAGTGCCGAGGCGCCAAGATCGCAAGTCCCGCTGCTGCCAGCGCGCCCGCTCGTCCGAAGCTACGTCGCCCCATCAGGTACACCGCCGCACACAGCACGCCAGTCAGCAGGTGTGACGGAAACCGCATCGCTTCGCCGTTAGACAGAAGCCCGAGCGTCCGATGCCGTTTCGGATAAAACAGCGCATGCTGGCCCGCTTCACTTGGACAGCTACAGCGATGGAGCGTCCGCCACGACAGCCCGAACAGCGTCTTGAGCAGCGGTGGATGCTCGCTGTTGTAGGAAAAATAGCGGTCGATGAGCGCACGGTCCCCCAGCGCTCGCAGCTCGCCCTTCAGAAGTCGCGACGTCAGCTCTTCGTAGTACGCGGCGTGCTGCTCGGCGGCATGAAAGTAATAGCCTTCGTCGCGCGCAAACCCTTGGGACCGACTCGCACGAAGCAGCGCGGTGGTCGTCACAAGTACCAGCAGCAGCGCCAGCGCCATATCGAGCCAGCGACCGCGAGGTGAACGCGCACTCATCGTCGCAGCTCTCCGTGCAGACCAACGAGATGATGCGGAGCCTGCTGCGCCGACAGCTCAATCCGAACATGATGAACATCGGCGCGACGCTGCGGCAGCGCAAGCTCGTGATGAACAAAGCCCTGCCGGACTTCAATCGTCAGCTCCTTTTTCGCCTGTCCATCGTCCAGATCCACCGTCACGTTCGCCGGTCCTTGCGCTTGCTTGCGCTGGTGATAGTCGTGAAGTCCCAGCCACAGATGCAGCGTGCTGCCTTGCCAAGCGTCGTCGGGAATCGAAAAGCGCAGCAGCGTCCGATGGCCCGATTCCAGATCGGTCACGATGCCACGCCGAGGCTGGTAATCGATCTCCATCGTCCGTCGCTCACTTCGGGTTGATCCGCAGGAAAAACCACCGAGCTGTAGGCCCGGCGCAGGCGCAGTCGTTCCCGGCAGCGGTCCCGTCCACAGGCACGGACGCTCGACGGCATCCGAAGCGTGCTGCGGCACTTGGCTCACCGTCGCGTCAAGAAAGTGTTCCGTCAGATCAAACGGCACCGTCACCGGCGTCTGCTGATAGCGAGACAGCTGGAGCAAACCAAAGCGCTGTGTTCCGTCGCTGACAAGCCCACTTACGTCGGGCGAATGAAACGATGGCAGGGACACTTCGGTGATGCGCGCAAAGCGCTTTGCGTCGGGACGAGACAAGTGCTCGACGGGCATCAAGTCACCCAGCTCGCGCTGGACCAGCGGCGACAGCCACGCGGGCGCGACGGCAATCAGCTCACCTGGCGAGTGAGCAGCACGAACCGCCACAGCCAGCGCATGCACATCCCCATCGCTGATACGCGGAGGTCGCAGCGACGAAACGCTTTCCCACGCAGCGACGACAGCTACTCCGATGAGCAGCAGTCGCGGAAGCAAGCTCGACACCGGCAGTTACCAGACCTGGCACTGGTTCTTGCGAATCATCTTCGCCGTCGGAGCACACTGCCATGCCGAAAAGAACTCGGGCATGTTCGACAGCGGTCCGTTCACTCGAAACTCCGCCGGAGAGTGCGGATCGACGTTGATAAGCAGCCGCGAATACTCGGGACGACGACGCTCACACCAAGCCTGCGCCATACCGAGGAAGAACTGTTGCTCGTCGCTGTAAGTAGACTTTGCCGTCGTCGGCTGCGCTTTTTGACTGGCCCGATACGCCAAGAGTGCCAGCTTCAATCCGCCCAGGTCCGCGATGTTTTCGCCCAGCGTCAGTTTTCCGTCGATGTTTGCATCTGGAAGCGGCTTGTACGAAGTGTACTGCTCGACGACACACTGCGCGCGACGGTTGAACTCGGTGTTCACCGACTGCGACCACCAGTCCCGCAGGTTTCCGTCCGCGTCAAACTGCCGGCCTTCGTCGTCGAAGCCGTGCGTGACTTCGTGACCCATGACCATGCCAATCGCGCCATAGTTCACCGCTCGGGGCACCGTCCGACCAAACATCGGCGGTTGAAGAATGCCCGCCGGGAACGCGATCTCGTTAAAGAGCGGCTCGTAGTAGGCATTCACCGTCGGTGGAGTCATCAGCCACTCGCTCTTGTCGCGCGGCTTGCCAATCTTGGCCAGCTCTCGCTTCGACTCGAACTGCGCCGACGAAAGGATGTTCTTGAGGTGCGAGCCCGGATTCGTGACGAGCGTGTCGTAGCTGCGCGGCTTGTCGGGAAAACCAATCTTGTTGGCAATCCGATGCAGCTTTTCGAGCGCCGCTTTGCGCGTCGGCTCGTCCATCCACGCCAGCGTCTTCACGCTCTGTTCCATCGCAGACTCAATGCCGTGGATGATCTCCAGCGCTTTGGCTTTTCCGTCGTCGCCGAACGTCTTTCCGACGAACGACATACCGAGCGATTCCCCCATCGCGTGGTCAACGAAGCCCACACAGCGCTTCCAGCGTGGCAGGATCTTGTCGGTCCCCGTGAGTCGCTTGCTGTAGAACGAAAACGACTCCTCGACGAAGGGATTGCTCAGTCCCATCGCTGCGCCGTGAACTTGCTGCCAGCGCAGATAGGTCTTGATGTCTTCCAGCTTCTCTTCGACGAGCAGCTTGTTCAGCTCTTTGAAAAACTCGGGCGTCGAGACGTTGATCTCTTTGACCGTCGGAATCCCGAGCGCCGCAAAGTACGCTTTCCACGCAAAGTTCGGAGCCAGCGACAGCACACCGTCGATGTCAATGCGGTGATACAGGTTCTTTGGCTCGCGACGCTCAACACGCGACATCGACGCTTGTGCCAGACGCTTTTCAATCGCAAAGATCGTCTGAGCCTGCGCAGCCGCCTTGTCTTTGGCGACGCCGGACAGCACCAGCATTCGCTCGATGTGTCCGAGGTATTCCTTGCGCAGCGCTTCGCTCTTTTCGTCGGTCTTTAGGTAATAGTCGCGATCCGGCAGGCCCAGCCCCGACTGATCGAGGTTGCCGATGACCTGGTTTGCGTTCTTAAAGTCCGGCGACGGCGAAAAATCGAACAGCGGCTTGCCAATTCCGGCGTGCTGACGAGCCAGCTCTTTGGCCAGACCCTCGCTGTTTTTGATCTTGTCGATGGGAGCCAGCAGCGCCGTCAGCTCTGCAACCGACGTCTTTTCAATCGTCGGCTCGTCCATACAGGCTTTGTACAGCGTACCAAGCTTCTTGCTGTTTGCGTCGGTGGCTGACTTCGCACTGGCTTGCTCTAGCAGATCTTTGAGCACCGTCTGATTGCGCTCGTTGATTTCAGAAAAACCACGGCTCCAGCCCGGACGGTCGGCGGGAATCTCGGTCTTTTTGATCCAGCCACCACAGGCGAAGCGATAAAAGTCGTCGCAGGGATTGACCGAGCGATCAATGATGCTCTCGTCGACGCCAGGCGTTCCTTCAGAAGGAGCCTGCGCCTGCGCACTACTCGTCGATACCGTGGAAACTGCGGCCAAAAGAAGCAGCGGAGAAAAAGCAGACAGGGTCACTCGGGTCTTAGACATGGCCGGTGATATAGCATCGCTTGTGAGGTTTGCGTCCCTTCAAAATGAAGCAAGGGATCACTCTTCGCGAGGACGAATCGGCCCAGAGTCAGCCGTTGGTTCGACGGAAACAGCGGGAGACTGAGCGGCACGGGCTTGGGCCAACACCTCGCGCACCGACGCAAGTGGTCCCAGAAGTAAAAACGGACCGACGACGGCAAGGTGATACAGCAGCGCGCCAGCCAGCGCGGTTTCCGCCGAAATGCCCAGCGGCTTTAGGACCAGCATCACCGTCGCTTCGACGACGCCAAAGCCCGCAGGCGTCAGCGGCAGCAGCACCGCCAAGTTCAGCGCCACAAACAGCAGGAGCAGGACGTGAACCGACACATGCACGCCGGCTGCGCGCAGACACAGCTCCAGCATCAGCATGTCGAACACATCGAGCACCGCCGTCCACAACAAGCTCGATGGAACCAGCCGAGGCAGCGGTGGCAGTCGACGACGCAGCGCCGGAAGCTTTGACAGCAAGACCCCGAGTCCCGCCCCAAGACCGAGCAGACACGCGACCCACACCGCCAGACGCAGCGCGGAAGGAAGCTCTCCCGATAGCAGCGCCAACACGCCCCACAGGCCCAGGCTGATGCCATCGAGCAGCTTTTCGACGAGCTGTTCCCCCACCAGATCCGAGCCCGCAAAGCCGTAGTGCTGACGCAAGACCAGCAGCCGAAAGCCCATGCCCGCTGGCGGCCACAGCACCGTCGCAGCTTGCGCGCTCACCAGGTGTGCATACAGACCCAAAAAGCGCGGCACCCGACCCGCCAGTGAGCCCAGCAGCACACGCGTTCGCTCCGTTCGCGCGCCTGCCCGAATCGCAACATTGACCAGCGCCGCCAGCACCCACAGCGAGATGTGGCTGTGCTCAAGCGAGTGAGTGAAGGCTTTGACATCCAGTCGATGCAGCGCCCACGCGACCAACAGAAGCAGCAAAAGTAAGGGGCCAAACCGTCGCACAACCCGCATCGTCGCGACTCCGAGGTAGGGCAGTTTGATGCGCAATGCCAGCGCCAAACGCTGGCCAAGTCTTGGTTAGGTGCGTTCTTGGATGCAATCGAGCGGCGCAAACCGTAGCGAGATCTCTATCGGTCGATCGTTGATTTCGAAGGCTACGACCAGCACCACTCCATCCGAGTACGTGCCTTGATTTTTGACGGTCAGCTCACCTCGCCCTCCATTCACCTCATCCAAGCGTAGCCCGGGCGGAACGGAGATGCGAAGCTCACCGTCTCCCACAGCGAGTGGTCGTAGGGTCAACTTCAGCACAAGCTGCGCCGGATCAAACGATTCGTGATCAAGCAAAAGCAGCGTCTGCCACAGGTGATTACTGAGGCTGACGACCTGCGGATGCGACGAAGCCATGCGAAGCAGCCACAGCGCCGATCCATGTGGAGCCACTCGCAGCCCCAGCGACTGACCCGGCGCGAGCCGCTGATAGCGCTTCGTCCAGAGCTCAAAGGCGTGATAGTTACCGACGGGAAGACCAAGCGATTCCGCGCTCAGCGTCAGCTCTCGCGAGCCATCTTGCCAGTTCACCAGCGTCGCAAGTCCCGTCGGAGTTCCCGTCCGATCGGTGCCCACATACACAAAGCGCTGCGGCCTTTGTTCCGTCAGCACATGTTGCGCTTGTCCGGTCATTCCACTCGGAGGCAGCGCCATCTGCACCAGCTGAAGCCGTTCTTTGGGCAGCGCACGAAGATCGTCGCTGAGCAGAAGCATTCCCCCCGACAGCGACATCACCGACAGCAGCGTCTGCACTTCCGGCAACGTCAAGCTGCTCTTGTCCCGTCGCACCAAGACACAGTCCGGGTCGTTCAGCCACCACTTTCCGTGCAGATGCGCTCTCGTTAGACAGTTGTGAAGCGCCAGCTCTGCCGACGGATAGCCCGTTCCGTGTGCGATCAGCTCCACCATCGGATCGCGCCAGTCTTCCTTCACGTCGGGAGAGATCCGCATCGCGTCGCAGAACCCAACCGATGCCAGCAGCGGCGCACCACAGCCAAGCAAGAAGCGATCGCCGATGGTTTCGCGAATGACACGCAGTCCTTGCCGATACGCTTCCAGCGGAGTCAGCGATGGATCATGCCGACGACCGAGCCGCAGTCCGGCAAACAGAAAGTCGATCTTGAAGTACTCGAAGCCCAGCTCGCACAGCGTCGAAAACACCCGACGAAGCCAGGCCAAGACCTGCGGATGCGTCAAATCCAAACAGTAGAGCAGTCCGTCGGTGATTCCCCAAAACGGATGATAGCCAATGCGACGCAGCTTGCCGTCTTCATCACGCAGCAGCCAGTCTCGATGTTTGCGAAAGATCTCCGACGAGCGCTGCACGAAAAACGGCGCCAGCCAGATCCCTGGAACAAAGCCCGCTTGCTTGATCTGTCGCGCCAAACCACCGAGTCCCGACGGAAACTTTGCGTTCGTGGACAGCCAGTCACCGACTTTGTGCTGATATCCATCATCGAGCTGCACGTACTCGACCGGCAGCTTGCGCTCCTGTAGCGCCGTCAGGTTGCGCGTCACATCACCCTCTGTGACCCGCGTGTAGTAGTAGTACCAAGAACACCAGCCGCTCGGGACGGGCATCGCCGGAACCCGCGCCGACATTTCCTGGGCCGCCACGTCGGTATAAAAGGACAGCAGCGCTTGTTCCTCGCGACCGATGGCAATCAGCAGCTTGTCTCCGACGAGCGTTTCCCCCACCGCCAGCTGACGACCTTCGAGCCCGAGCCGTGCCTCGATCGACACCGTTCGTTCCCGTCGCAGCGCCAGCTCTCCGAGACCCACCTTGGCCGACACAAAGCCGAGCAGCAGATGCTGCGGCGTCGGTCCCGGCTCTGTCAGCGTCATCATCCACGGCGACGACAGACAGTCCGGGTTTCCGTAGTATTCCGACTGCGAGTGCTGATTGAACGCGCCTGCCGTTGGAAACAGCGGCTTTTCAGGCCGAAACCGGCTGTCCACGGCAAACGACGGCGAAAACGAGCTATAGCCCGTCCGAAACACCTGCCAGCCCGTCTGCGTGCCCGCTCCCGTGACGAAGCTATCAAGCGTCGGATGCGCAATCAGACGAAGCACCGACAGCGTCAGCGTCTCGACGCTCTGGTTGCGCAGCGACTGCCACAGCAGCAGCCCGCTTTGGCCCAGCCGCGCATGCACAATCCACAGCAGCCCCGAGCCATCCGCCGCCGGATAGCGCAGCTCTATCGATCCATCTGGCGTCGTCGTCAGCGTATACAGCGCCGCTTCCGACGTCAGCAGCAGCGGCTGTCCGTTTTGTCCTTCCGCCCGAAGCTGAAACGGACCAAGCAGCGAGCGCCCGCCGTGATGCAGCGCAAACCCTTGTGGCCCCAGCAAAAACTCGTAGCCGTCCCGAGAAAGCAGCGTCCGCACAACCTACCCCCCGCCTCTCAGCTTGCTGTCCGATAGCGCCCGCAGCCGCTCTTGGAGCGCTCGCTCATCTTTCGGAAACAGAAACACCAGCACAAACAAGACCACCGCGCACAGCAGCCACATCAGGTTCGCGATGTGAAACGCGTTCACGCGACCCAGCCGAGCCGCCATGCCACCGACGATCCACGCCCCGAGCCCACGGCCCAGGTCATTGCACAAATTGAAGAAGCCAAACGCCGATCCTCGTCGCTCAGGAGGATTCACCGCAATCAGCATCGTGTTGACATTTGGACCCGTCACCGCCGCAAGCGCTCCTGTCAAAAGTCCCACCAGCATCGGTCCGACCAAGCTCTGACCCGGTCGAACCGGATACTCGATCAGCACCGCCATCGGAATCACAGCCAGCGTCGTGGTGATCGCGCACAGGAGCGGCAAGTTGCGACTTTTTTGATTGAGCGCGCGCTGTCCAGCCAGTCCACCGAGGAAGCCACCGAAAATCGCGGCCACGCCCACCGCCATCACCAGCAGCGTCGCATCCGGTACCGAAAAGCCCTTGTCATGCGCGTAATAGTCGTTGAGGTACACAAAGAACACACCCCACGGCACCGTCCCCGGCATCGCCTGCAGCAGCACCAGCAGGTTCGTCTTCACCATGAACAGCTTCGGCAAGTCGCGCAGCTGAAAGCGCTCTTCGTAGGCCTGTCCCGACGCGAGCAGCTCCGCCAGACCTTCTTCGTGCTGACCTCGCTTCGGTTCCCGCGCCAACAGCAGAAACAGCAGGCTCAGCACAAGACCCGGCAGCGACACGAAATAAAACGGCATCCGCCAGCCGTGCGTCGATCCAATCATTCCCGCCAGAAGCTGTCCGAGCCCAATCCCCAAGCCCTGCGCCAGCCCCAGCGTTGCCGTCGCGCTCGCTCGCTTCTGCGGCGGGTAATAATCCCCGATGAGCGAATAGATGAGCGGAAACGCGCCACCGATGCCGATTCCCGTCAGCGCCCGCGCCCACAAGAGCTGATCGTACGTCTTGGCCAGTCCCGACCCCAAGCACGCGAGCTGTCCGATCACAGCGACGAACGTAAGCAGCCACTTTCTCGACAGCTTGGCGCTCAGGTCCGCACGGTCCGTCAGATACCCGATAAACAGCGTCAGCACACCACCGAGCATCCAGAACAGCAGGTTTACATCCGCGCCCAGTCGCTGATCGATCTCGGCGCGTGAAAAGCCAAACTCCGTCCCAATCGCCGTCATGTTCGGAGCCAGCAAGTTCTGGTCGGCAAACAGCAAACCGACGATAAGAACAAACAGAACCTGCGTCATCACCATCCGCGTCGACTGCTGCGTAGGGCTTGCGCTGTGACTCATCTTTGCAAGCTATCACCGATTGCGGACCGTTCCGAGTGCGAGATCGACCCCCTGCCAGTGGCACAGGGCTGACGTAGACTGAGCAGATCGCTTGACCACGCAGACAAGCCCTGGTCCGCGCAGCGAAACCCGCATGGCAGCGGATCGGTCCAGCGTTCGTTCCATTTCGGTCTCAAGACGAGCCCAAGGAGCCTGTGTCGTGAATTTGACTGATCGTTTCCGTCGCGTCCTGCCCTGGATTGCGATGAGCTTGCTCGGATGTGTTCACTTTCAGCCGCTTGACCGGCCTCTCAGCGACGATTTGCAGGAGCGCGCCGCCATCATCGATCGCGCCCAGCACCATGGCATTTCCCGTCGTGAAGCACTGATTGTCACCAAGGTCTTGCTCGCCACGCATGGCGAAGATCTGACGCGGCTCAAGAACCTCATCGAGCACGGACCGGACAAAGAGACGCTTCACGAGCTGCTGTATCAGCAAATCTCCGACGAAGTGCTTCGACAAGCCATCCTGACCCACTTCGCAAGAGAGTCCCGTAGCGAGCTGTCTCCCCCGTCGCATCCGCCCAAAGACAAGGTTCGCGTGCTCTCGGACATCGACGATACGCTCTATAGCTCGCTGTGTGATGAACGCTTTCGTCGACGAACGCTGTTTCCCGGCGTGCTTGAGTTCTATCGCGCACTCTCGCTAGGCGTCCGCGCCCACGATAGCAGCACGCAAGCCAAAGGCTCCGTCACGTTTCTCTCGGCCCGTCCGCGTGAGCTGGCTGGCTTTAGCTACACCTCGACGCTCAATCCGCTGTTTTCCGCCCACTCATCGATCATCGGTGGCTACAGCTTGCTGCCCGCCCCACGCGCCTATTCCGGCATCGGCAACGTCCACGAAGTCCAAGCGTTTGCCAAGTTCCGCAACTTCGTTCAGTACGCCGCGCTCTATCCCGAGTCCGACTTCGTCTTCATCGGCGACAGCGGCCAAGGCGACCTCCTCGGCGGCGAGCTAATGCTCTACCACCAGCCCGAGCGACTCCGCGCCGTCTTCATCCACCAAATCGTCACCAGCCAGCGTCACGGCATGTTCTGTCCCTATCCGCGCAGCGTCAAAGACATGGACCAAGGCATCACTCGGCTCGTCTTCTTCGATACCTACATCGGCGCAGCCATCCAAGCCTTCGAGTGGGGACTCATCAGCGAAGAGTCGCTCACTATCGTCGCCCAAGCTGCCATCCGAACGCTCAACCAGCGCGGCGCCGAGATCGTCAATCCCGAACATCGCAGCCTCGTCGTCGGACAGTTCCGCCGCGATCTTCGCCGCGCCCAAGAAGTCATCGATCACCAAAGCGACGCGCCCCGCGAGCGGCTGCCCGATCTGCTCCTCAGCGAGTCGACCTGTCACGCACCGACCAGTCCCTAACGGCAGCACACGCCCGCACAGCTGTTCGCACGACCCACGTTCCGCACGCGCGACCCGCCGAAAGCCCTTCCTGATTCGTGCTATGGCTTCAGCCCGTGAACGAAGCAGCCCTTTCTGAACTGTTGTCGCAGGTCGCCGCCGGTCAGCTCGATGTCGCGACGGCCATGTCCCGACTCACCAAGCTCCCGTTTGCCGATCTTGGCTTTGCCCGCGTCGACCACCATCGCAGCCTGCGCGCCGGCTTCCCCGAGGTCGTCTTCTGCCAAGGCAAGCGTCCCGAGCACGTCCTCGCCATCTTCAAAGAGCTGCTCTCACACGGCAGCGCCGCCTTTGGAACCCGCGCCACCAAGGAACACGCCGACGTCGTCACCGCAGCCCTACCCGACTGCCGCTACGATCCCAGCTCGCGTCTGCTGTTTTCCCCGCGTCCAACGGCCACTGAGCCGCGCCCAGGTCCGGTGCTCGTCATCTGCGCTGGAACGTCCGATCTTCCCGTCGCAGACGAAGCAGCCATCACCGCAGAGTTCTTCGGCTGTCACGTCGAGCGCCTGTGCGACGTCGGTGTCGCTGGCATTCATCGCCTACTCGCCGCAGAAGACAAGCTACGCGCCGCACGCATCATCATCGCCGTCGCTGGCATGGAAGGTGCGCTCCCATCTGCCGTCGCTGGACTGTCAGGCCGTCCCGTCATTGCAGTGCCCACGTCCGTCGGATACGGTGCAAGCTTTTCCGGCCTGGCCGCGCTGCTCGGAATGCTCTCGTCGTGCGCGTCTGGTGTCACCGTCGTCAACATCGACAATGGCTTTGGGGCCGGTTACGCCGCCGCGCTGACGCTACGCTCTGCCAGCTACGAACTTCCCGCTTCGAGGATTACGCCATGACCACCACCGATTCACCGAGTGAGCTGCGCGGTTCCACCCTGTATTTTGACTGCGCAACCGGGCTCGCGGGCGACATGACGCTCGGAGCGCTCCTCGACTTGGGCGTGCCAGAGTCCTTTGTCCGCGAGCAGCTGGCCCTGCTCCCGCTGTCGAGCTGGGAGCTGCAAGTCAGCCACGTCAAAAAGCGCGGCATGGTCGGCAAAAAGGTCGATGTCGTCGATCTCGGTGAGTCCATCTCGTCGCCTGTGCATCACCACGTCGATCACAAGCATCTGCACGGCGCTCATCACGACGCGCACGACCATCGTCATGACATGCACGAGCCTCGTCATGACATGCACGAGCCTCGTCATGACATGCACGACCCTCGTCATGACGCGCACGAGCCTCGTCATGACGCGCACGAGCCTCGTCATGACGCGCACGACCCTCATCACGACGCGCATCCGCACACGCACTATGCCGAGATTCGTCGCATGATCGTCTCAGCGCCGCTGCTTGCCGACGTAAAAGCGCGCGCACTGCGAATGTTCGATCGGCTCGCGGTCGTCGAAGCCGCCATGCACGGAGTCAGTCCGTCGGAAGTCATGTTTCACGAAGTCGGTGCGCTCGATTCCATCGTCGACATCGTCGGAGTCGCCGCCGCGCTCAGCTGGATCAGTCCACGCCGGATTGTCTGTCGAACCGTTCCGCTCGGCACGGGTCGCGTTCGCACCGCACACGGACTGCTTCCTGTTCCCGCACCAGCCACGGCAGCACTGCTCAAAGGTGCGCAGGTGGAAGCCGGCGATCTCCTCGGAGAGCTGACCACGCCCACCGGAGCGCTCATCGTCGCCACTCACGCGGAGTCCTACGGACCGATGCCCGCCATGCGCATCGTGGCCACGGGACACGGCGCCGGAACCCGAGAGCTTCCCGATCGCCCCAACATCCTTCGCATCTTCGCCGGACAAGAGCAGTCCGCGTCGCATCCGCTGGCAAGTCCCAGCGCGCCGACGGACACGGCCCAAGATGGCGCATCGCTGTGGGAAGTTTCCGCCAACATCGACGACATGAATCCCCAGCTTGTGCCGCCGATCCTGGACTCGCTGCTGTCTCTCGGAGCGCGCGATGCCTGGCTTTCGCAGACGCTGATGAAGAAGGGTCGCCCCGGCCTGCTGCTGTCAGCCTTGGTCGATGACGACAAGCGAAGCGCCGTGATCCAGCACATCCTCGCCGAGACATCGACGATCGGGCTGCGCTTTCATCGGGTCTCCCGCGTGATGCTCGATCGAGAGATTGCGTCGGTGACGACCGCGTTTGGATCCATTGACGTCAAGCTGGGACGAGATCCCGAGACCCGCAGCGTGCTCAATGTCGCGCCCGAGTTTGAGTCGGTTCGCGCCGCCGCTGCGACCCACCACACCCCGCGAAAAATCGTCTACGCCGCAGCGCTTGCCGAAGCCTACAAGCTGCTCGCACAGCGATAGTCAGCCCAGGCTACAGGCTGATGATCACGACGCCACGCTCACCACCGGGGCCGTCATGATCTTCACGATCTTCGTCGCTGCTATCACGCGGCGGTGGATAGTCGGGAATTCGAAGGATCGGCTGCTGTTCACGTCGCCGCCGATCTTCTTCTTCCCGCTTTCGAATCTGTTCGATGATCCAGGGCTCTAGCATCGCCCACTTCTTTTTCAGCCGTCGTGGCCGATACCTTCAGTTTGAATTCCACACGGCGCAATCGTCAAGGTTCGCTCGCCAACTTCCGAATCACAATCGATGAGACGGCTCATTTGGTCACAGGCCCCGACTGACAGCGAACGAAACGCAAACAGCGCGACGGGCCATTTGACATGCCACGACTAGATAAGTACGCTCCCTGCCCTCGCCAATACCATGCCCGGCGCACCCGTTGAGATTATTGCTTTACGAAAGGCCTTTGCATTCGGCGGTCGTCCGATCGAGGTCCTCAAAGGGATCGATCTCTCGATCAAAGCCGGAGAGATGGTCGCCGTGGTCGGAGCCTCGGGAGCAGGCAAGTCCACGTTCCTTCATGTACTCGGCACGCTGGACATTGCGTCTTCCGGCAAGGTCGTCATCGATGGGTCCGACGTTACGTCGCTGACTCCAACGGCACTTGCAGCATTTCGCAATCACACCATCGGCTTTGTCTTTCAGTTCCATCACCTGTTGCCGGAGTTTTCGGCTGTCGAAAATGCAGCAATGCCAGGTCTCATCGCTGGGATCGAGCGCAGCGTGGCCGAACAGCGCGCGACAGAGCTGCTCAAGCGAGTGGGACTTGGACACCGGCTTCAGCACCGTCCCGGTGAGCTGTCCGGCGGCGAACAGCAGCGCGTCGCCCTGGCCAGAGCGCTGGTCATGGAACCGAGACTGCTCCTCGCCGACGAACCGACCGGCAACTTGGACGCGCGCACCGGCGCAGCCATCCACGAGCTGGTGGTCGAGCTCAACCGAGAGCGAGGCATGACCATGATCGTCGTCACGCACAACGAAGATCTGGCGGCGCGCATGCCTCGGCGTGTACACATGGCCGATGGTCGCATCCTCACCGATGACGAATCACAACTCCGCAGTTCAGCCGCACAGGAAGGTGCCGTTTGAAGCGATCGTACTGGCTACTTCTCGCGTGCTTTCTCGGGCTGATGCTCAGCAGCGTCACCGCCCGCGCAGACGGTGACATTCCGATTGGTCGCCGCATTGAAAAGATCGGCTTTCGAGGCAATGTCAAAGTCGAAGCCGCAGCGATGCAGCGCGCTCTGTCGACGGAAGAACGCTTTGGTGTAAAGCCCGCTGAAGAAGGTCAGCCGCTCAAGCTAGAGACGATTCAAGAAGACCTCAAGACGCTGTGGAAGATGCGCTCGTTCGACGATGTGCGCATCGAGTGGGAAGAAGGCGACTCGGGCGGAATCCTGCTGAACTACGTAGTTCGCGAAAAGCGCTCGCTGCGCAAGATCTACGTCTCGGGCAACAGCGAAGTAGGGCTCGACAAGATCAACGAGATCCTCGACCTGAAAAAAGACACCATCTACGACCCGGCGAAGATCAAGCGCAACGTCGAAAAGATCCACGACCTGTACGTCGAAAAAGGCTACTACCTCGCCGACGTCAAGTCCGAGATCAAGATTCACTCGGCAACGCAGCTTGATGTCTACTTCATCGTCGACGAGCACGCCAAGGTCGAGGTTCGCAAGATCACGTTCCTGGGCAATCGTCACGCCAGCGACGAAGAGCTTCGCTCGGTGATGGCGACCCAAGAAGGCAACTGGCTGTCGTTTCTGACGTCGGCTGGTACGTACAAAGAAGACGCGTTCGAGCGCGATGTGCTGCTGCTGACCGCGTACTACTACGACCACGGCTACGTGACGGTGAAGATCGGCAAGCCGACGGTCGAGATGTCCCCCGACAAGCGCTTTTTGTATATCTCGATTCCCATCGAGGAAGGCGACATCTACAAGCTCGGCAAGCTGGACTTTCAGGGAGAGCTGCTCATCCCGAAAGACGAGATGCTGCGCGGACTGAAGGTTCGTCCCGGCGACCAGTTCAATCGCTCGAAGCTCGGTCAGGACATCCAGAACATCAACAACTTCTACAAAAATCGGGGCTACGCGAACGTCAACGTGACGCCGCTCACCCAGATTGATGCGGAAAAGAAGATCGTCGACCTGACCTTCGATCTTCAGCAGGGCAAAAAGGTCTACTTCGAGCGCATCAACGTCCGAGGCAACACCAAGACGCGCGACAAGGTCATCCGTCGCGAGCTGAAGATCTTTGAAGGTGAGCTGTACTCGGAAGCGCTCGTCGAGTTTTCGAAGAACCGTGTGCAAGCGCTGGGCTTCTTTGAAAAGGTCGAGATCTCGACCAAGCGAGGGACCACCGACGAGCGGCTCGAAGTCAACATCGAAGTGACCGAGCGTCCGACGGGAACCTTCCAGATTGGTGCGGGCTTTTCGTCGGTCGAAAACTTCATCGCGCAGGCGCAGATCGCGCAAAACAACCTGTTCGGTCGAGGCACCTCGCTGCGGCTGTCGGCTCAGCTTTCGTCGCTGCGACAGCTGTTTTCGATAAACTACATCGATCCGTACTTCCTCGACTCGAACGTCACCTTCTCGTTTTCGGGCTATAACCAGCTGCTCTACTATCCGAACTTCAATCGGACGACGCGCGGTGGAGACCTGACGTGGGGTTACCTGTTCGGCGATTACTTCCGACTGCTCGGAACGTACAAGCTGGAGTGGGTCTCGATCGGTCAGAACAGCCAAGGTCTGTCGATCTCGGGCTTCGGGCAGGTTCAGTCGATTGCGGGTGGAACGCTCGCCAACCTGTATCGTCGCGGTTGGTCGTCTTCGGTTCGGCTGTGGACGCAGTTTGATTCCCGCAATGACCGCATGTTCCCGACGAAGGGCATGTTTCACCTTCTGTCGGTCGAGGTCGCGGATCGCTATCTCGCGTCGGAAATCGACTACATCCGCGTCTCGGGCTATGCGCGCTTCTATCGTCCGATTTGGGGTCCGTTCATTTTCCGTCTGAACGCGGAAAGCGGCCTGGTCTTCTCTCGTCGAGCGGAAGGCGTGCCCATCTACGAGCGATACTTCCTCGGTGGCATCCAGAGCATTCGTGGCTATCGTTTGTACTCGCTGGGACCACGGATTCAGATTCAAAGCGCGCTGGAGCCCGGCTCGTATCTCACCCAGTTCAGCGTCGGTGCCAACTGGCAGCTCATCCTGAACAGCGAAATCGAGTTCATGATCATCCCGGCTGTCCAGATCAAAGGCGTGGTGTTCTTTGATATGGGCAACGGCTATAACCTCGAAGCGAAGTACTGCACGAGCGCGACGGCGACGTCAGCCCTTCCCGAGGTGTTCAACCCCTGTGTTCACTATCCAACGTTCCAAAACCTGCGCTACTCCGTCGGCTTTGGCTTCCGTTGGTTCTCGCCGATTGGTCCGCTTCGCTTCGAGTGGGGCATCCCCCTGAATCCGCAGCCCGGTGAAGATCCGCTGGTCTTCGAGTTCACCATCGGCAACTTCTTCTAATGAATGCGCGGTACGCCATCTTGCGTCTTGCAACCTGCGCACAACCTTTCACCACCAAGAAACAGGAGTCTTACGAGATGTTAAATCGAGCCGTGCAATGGACGTTGGGTCTGAGCGTAGCGGGTGCGGTGATGCTGTCGGGAGCCGTGGCTCATGCGCAGCAGAAGATTGCGATTGTTGATATCCGTCGCGCCATCGAAGAAACCAACGAAGGCAAGGCGAGCATCGGAAGCCTCAAGGCCGAAGCCGACCGCAAGCAAAAAGAGCTGCTGTCGAAGCAGGATGAGCTCAAGAAGCTGGAAGAGGACTTCCTCAAGCAGCAGTCGGTGCTTCAGCCCGCCGCCGCGCAGAAAAAGCGGGAAGAGCTTCAGCAGAAGGTGATGCAGCTTCAAGAAGCGCTGCAGCGCGCGCAGCAGGACATCGGCCAGAAGGAAGCCAAGGTGCTTCAGCCGCTGCAAGAGAAGGTCGTTCGCGCGATCGACGGACTGGCTCGCCGCGACAACTTCGCGATGGTGCTGCGCAGCGATGTGGTGCTGTGGCCGCAGCAGAGCCCGATGGACATCACGAACGAAGTCATCCGCAAGGTAAACGAAATGAAGGCCCCGGCCCCCGCCGCGCCAGCCCCTGGGAGCAAGTAGTCGTGAGCGAAGGCCCTGCACTGCCGCTGGATGTCACGGCGATCATGCGGCTTTTGCCGCACCGCTATCCGTTCTTGCTCATCGATCGGGTGACTGAGTTCGGCGGCGAGACCTGCCGCGCCATCAAGAACGTGACCATCAACGAGCCGTTTTTCGTGGGTCACTTTCCCGGACACCCGGTGATGCCCGGCGTGCTGATTCTGGAAGCGATGGCGCAGACGGCGGCTGTGCATGCCTGTCTCAAGCTGGGCAAACAAGCCGGCGAGCAGGCGTTCTATCTGGTCAGCATGGACAAAGCGCGCTTCCGCAAGCCGGTGGTGCCAGGCGATCAGCTGGTGCTGACGACATCGCTGCTGCGGGGCCGTGGTCGCATTTGGAAGTTCCGAGGCGAAGTCCATGTCGCAGGACAGCTGGTCTCGGAAGCCGAGTTCATGGCAACGCTGCCTTCCGCCTTGGCGCAAGAAGGTGAAGCGAGCGCCGAATCCGACAGCTAGTCATCCGTACTGCCGCTTTTCCCCCGCTTAGGCAACACTCGCTGGATATGTCGCGCCGATCGCTTCTACTCATTGCGGTGTTCGGGCTGTGGGCTTGCAATCCCCGCAAGCCGCTGCCGGTATCGAAAGATCTAGGCCCATCGGTGCAAGTCATCGATGTCGCGGCCAAACAGCTCGCGAACCCGACTTCACAGCTGGCTCCGCTTGCAGAGACCGAACCGAACGACGATCGAGAGCACGCGCAGCGGCTCGATCCGCAAAAAGTGCTACGAGGCTCGCTGCTGGCTCCGACCTCGCAAGGAGCTGGACGCGGTGACGACGACTTCTTCATCTGGCCTGCCCTTCCAACGGCACAGACGCTGCGCATTGACGCAAGTGGTGCGCCCGATCTGTCGCTGGAGCTGTTCTCGGAAAGCGGCGAGTCACTCGGAACCATCGATGAGCGCAAGCTGGGCGAAGGCGAGCGACTGTGGGGACTGACCCTCCGTCCTGGGCAGCCGCTCTATGTTCGCGTCCGAGGCCGAGTGAAGCCCGAAGCAGCCCACGAACCGACGCTCGGAGCCTATCAGCTCTCCGTTTCTTCGCTGCCCGCAGCGCCTGACAGTGAGTTTGAGCCGAACGACAGCCTCGCGCAGGCCACGCCGATGCTCGGAAGCGATGCATCCGGTACGCTGTCGACGAGACGAGACGAAGACTTCTTTGTGATCCAGCTACCGACGGCACCGGGACGAAAAGCGACCCCCGACAGCGAAGGGCTGCGACAGTCGGCGATTCTGCGTCTGACGCTCAGCACTCCGTCGGTGCAGCCAGCCGTTCGCATCCTTGTGGAACCAGCAGGTTCAGGCAGCGACGGATCAACCCAAGCGCCAAAGCTCGTTCTCGACGTACAAGCCAGTAAGGGAAAAGAAGAGCTACAGCTTCGCAACGTCACACTGCCTGCTGGAAGTGCGCGGGTCTTCGTCGCTGTCCGAGGACAGAGCTTTGCCAAAGCGCCCGGAGAAGCTCGCTATCACTTGCGGACGCTCGTCGAAGCACCACTGGAAGATGCCGAAGCGGAACCCAACGATGCCTGCCCAGCGCAAGCCAATGCGCTCACGTTGTCGTCGGGAACTGCCGAGATCGCAGGCTTTCTGTGGCCGCAAGATGTCGACTGTTATCGCATAGGCGCCACCGACGGACAGACGCTGACGTATCAGGCCAAGCTTCAGCTCCCCGGTGGAGACTGCACAGCCAGCCTCGATGTCGTCCGCAGTGAAGCCAAGCCCAGCGACGGCAAAGCCAAGGGCAAAGACGACGGTCGCGGCAAAAAAGACGACGCAGCCAAAGGCAGCGACGGCAAACAAACGGAGCAGACCATCACCACCAGCGGCGAGGTCGTGCTCAAAGTAAGCAGCCGCGATCGTCGCACCTGCTTCGACGCACCGTATCGGCTCATCGTCTCTACCAGCGACGGAGACAAGCAGTGAAGGTGCTCGCGCTGTTGATCCTTGCGACGATGACGGCCTGTGGTCCGTCGAGCAGGAATCCGAAACAGACGCTGAGCAGCTTCTTGCACGACACCACCAGCGGCGACATAGACGCGGCGTACTCGAGGCTGAGCCTCGACTTTCGCACGCGCTGTAGTCGAGCCTGTTTCATCAAGCTGCTGGAAGAACAGCCGGGGCAAAGTCGTCTGCTTCTCGACGAGCTACGCGCGGCAGAGCCGACGACGGTGTATCTGGCGGACGCCAAGCTCACAAGCGATCTGACGCTGCGGCTGAGCAAAGAGGTGTCTGCGACGAAAAAAGAAGCCGAGACGCCGTATCTCTTCTTTCAAAATCCGCTCGATTTTTATCCGCAAAACACGCCGCAACAGGCGCTGCGATCGTTTGTCTTGGCATATTCCCGACAGCGATTCGACGTGCTGCTGCGCTTTGTGCCCAAGTCGTTGGAAAGCAAGCTCACCGTCGATGCGCTCAAGCAGCGGTTTACAAGTGAGCCCAAGATTTCCGCGCAAGTTGAACGTCTAAGACAGCACAGCGAAGAGCCGCTGATCGTCGAAGACACCATCGCACGCTTGCCACTTGGCGAAGACCAAGAAGCGGTGCTCCTGCTCGAAGAAGGACGCTGGCGGGTTCAGCGGCTAGAGTAACGTGTTCCTCTCTGCGCTCTGTCGAGGTTTTCATCCATGACTGCCGAGTCCATTCCTCTGCACTTTCGCTACGGGCTTCATCGCGTTCTCGACGAAGTTCGCGTGCTCCCCCAAGCCGCTTGGTCTGTCGATAGCAGTCCCAATCGCAGCGACGGTCACGACTACGAGATCAGCATCGACGTCGAGCGACTGAACATCGACGCAGCCAGCTTCCGTCAGATGGAAGAGGTTGCGCGCAGCTCGTCGAGCGACATCGAGCAAGGTGTTCGCACACAGATCCTCGATACCGTCGAAAAGCGCGGCAAAATGCACAATCCAGTGACGGGCTCGGGCGGAATGCTGCTCGGACGCGTTCGTCACGTCGGATCCAAGCTGTCGGCGCACCATCGGACGCTTCAGCCTGGTGATCGCATCGCGACGCTGGTCTCGCTGTCGCTCACGCCGCTTCACATCGAGCAAGTGCTCCGCGTCAACTTGCACGCACATCAGGTCAGCATCGTCGGAACGGCGATCCTGTTCGACTCGGGATGTTATGCCCGGCTGCCCGCCAATCTGCCTGAGTCGGTGGCGTTGTCTGCGCTCGACGTGGCTGGCGCGGCACCGCAAGTCACACGACTGTGTCAAGACACGCGACCGGGCAAGCGTGTGCGACGAGTCTTGGTCCTGGGAGCCTGTGGAAAGTCAGGTCTTCTCGTCGGAGCCGCTGCCAAACAAGCCGGAGCCGAAGTTGTCGTCGGTGTCGAGAGCTATCCCACAGCACTGGCCGAAGGGAGCGCACTCGGAATCTACGATCACATCTGGCCAGCCGATGCTGCCGATGCACTTTCCGTCGCAGATGTTGCGTGTCGCGACGGAGAGTTCGACCTGGTCGTAAGCTGCGTCAGTGCGCCTCGGGCCGAGATGGCCGCGATCCTCTGCTGTCGTCAGGGCGGAACGGTCTATTACTTTTCGATGGCCACGAGCTTTACCGCCGCTGCGCTCGGAGCGGAAGGCATCAGCCGCGACATCGACATGCTCATCGGCAACGGCTACTGCATCGGACACGCCGACGAGACGCTCGCGCTCATCAGCAACCACACGCCGCTACGCGAGCTGTTCATCCGTCGCTACAGCTAATCCACCGACTGCCCGAGGCGATGCACCATCTCGACCAGCGCCTCGACGTGAGCGGGCGGAATTTCCGGCGTGAGTCCGTGCCCCAAGTTGAAGATGTAGCGACGACGAGGCGCCGAAGCCAGCACCTGCTTGACGCGCGCTTCCAGCTGCCCCAGCGGACCGAGTAGCAACAGCGGCTCGAGGTTGCCTTGTAGACCCTGATTCGACGAAAGCTGCTGCTTGGCCACCGACAGCGACTGCCGCCAGTCGATCGACACGATGTCCGCTGACAGCTTGCCCACTTGCGGCAGCAGCGACAGGCCACCGAGGGGAAAGTAGATGAGCGGCACGCCAAGCGGTCGCAGCGCCGTCAGCACCTTTTCACGCGTGGGCTGCGGGCCGGCGGCCTTGAGCGCATTGACCACCGCCATCGCCGACGGAATGCCATAGGGCATGTAGGTTTGCGGATGGCCTGGCTTGGCCGCCAGGTCCGGGTAGTACTGCTTGTACATGTCGTACACCCACTTGAGCTTGGCGCCGCCGGGTACGTCGGCCAGCACTTCCTGGATGTAGACGTTCTTGAACGCCTCGCGGCTGCCGACGTTTTCGACCAAT
>ERZ724507.73-NODE-73-length-39713-cov-7.994579_pt1 | contig 39713 bp, 37 predicted proteins | sample MGYA00376040_ERZ724507 | MGnify/ENA primary metagenome ERZ724507 (study PRJEB28724, sample SAMN07190883) | activated sludge metagenome | isolation source: activated sludge of sewage treatment plant in Hong Hong | place: Hong Kong | collected 2016-03-17 ...
AGGTTTTTTTTAATGACCTTATGAAGTTGGTTCATGGGTGCTTTTCTGTCTTCAGGCAATTCGTCGAGGTAGGCTGCAACGGTGGTGGCTTTGGATTGCATGTTATGGATGGTTAACGTTTGAGAAATTTTTTTTCAAAGGCTAAAATAGCAGAAAAACAAATGGGCAGGAAATAAAAAAGGGACGAGTCAAACGACATCGTCCCTTTGAGGTCTCGAGCGGATTCGAACCGCTGTGGAAGGTTTTGCAGACCTCTGCCTAGCCGCTCGGCCACGAGACCCGAAAACGGAAAGCAAAGATAAAAAATATTTCGTATATGAGACAGCCTGACAATTAAATGCCAACTTTTTTTTGAATTCAGCTTCTTTTGACAAATGTTAAATAATAGCTTGAAAATGAAATATTTAATTTGGATTGAAATATTTCAAAAGCCTTATCGTTTTTTCATGGTTCTGGGATAATATTTTTAGAATTTGAATAAAATTCAAATTTATTACATGCGCAGGCGACAATTGGCACATCTTTATAATGAAAGTGGAAGAATTTCGAACAAATTGAAATTCAGACAACGAAACACCAATAATTTTATGAAAGTTCGAGCAGGAACGGCGATTTTGATCTTTGCGGCAGGGCTTGACTGCCTGACAGCACAAAATACATCCCCAATGAGCTTTTATTCAAACAATGTCCGTGACAGCCAATTGGCGATGGTAAGAAAATACACAGCGGCTTTGAGTATGGATACGCAGCGACCCATTAATATGGATGGCTTTTATAAAATTACGTCAACCCAACTCGACAGTCTGGCTCTATTGCTGGAAACGGAGGTAAGCAGCAGGTACCAGCAAAAATGTCTTGAGATACTAAAATCATGGGCATTCGAAGACAATGGACTTGCATCGTTTGGCGAAGAAACAGCTGAGGCTGATCTTGAGCGCGCCAAAGGCTTAAGTGCCGTAAAATGGTTGCGCATCAAAGCCAGAGAAATCAGATACAAATACCGAACGACAAACAAGTTGAGCATCCTGCCAGTGAGGAATGCCACCGATGCTGAAATGTACCATGGTCCCGGCAATGATTCCAATAACATAGGAATGAGAAATATGCGTTTGGGTATGCAATCTGTAACAGGACAATATACCTTTTATACCGATGTTTACAATGATTATTTTGGGGCAGTGGCCATGGGTGTGGGAACCTTATTGGGTGTTGGCAAAAGTCAAGGGGATAATGAAGCTGCGGCACAATCTGAAAACCAGGAAGCTTCGGCCGTTAACCGACTCTTGTTTGGTGGCGGCAATGTAGTCATCCATGCCAGTTATCCGCTATTGTACTGGAACAAGTCCGACCAGAATTTTGACTTCAGAGTAAGGCTACAACCGAGGCTGGGCTTTGACCTACCTGAATTGGGAACCCAGACTACATCTTATGCCATGAACCTTGATATGGGTATTTACAGCACCTTGCGTTATACCGGGTTAAAGGAAAACATTGGGGTGATAGTAGAATTTAAAAGCAGTGCCATTACAGGCAATAAGGAATTTTACTACAATTTGGGTACGGTAGAAGAAAAGTTAATATTGCTGAACCAGTTGTCAATCGGTTTGAAATTGGGCAAGACATTTCAGATTACATGGATGAATTATTGGGGCAATGAGTTCAAAAAACCGGCGAGCTCATCACTGCTGTCATTGTCCATGGGGTTTTAGGTGTAAATGATCAATGGTAGATTTCTAAAGTGTCCATTGAAAAATTAATTTGTATCTTGGCAGTAATTTCCAGTAAAAACACTTAAAAACTCAAACATTTCGTACAATGAAGACAAGTTGGACATTGATATTTTATTTGTTGATGGGGCCTGTTTTTGGGCAAACATTATCTGGAAGAATTACAGATATTAAGGGCAAAGGAATAGCTCAGGTAGTGGTAAGCAATGGCAACAGTGACAGACATGCCCATTGTGATGAAAATGGAAATTTCTGGATGGAGGGATGCAAAGCCGGAGATACCTTGGTATTTTATCACATGGTATATGAAGCAGATCCCATTGTACTGACCGGTATTGACCAGCCAATAGAGGTAGTCATGAAGGACCGCAATTTTTTGCTGGACAGGGTTGAAATCCATCAAAGCAAAGAAGTTGCTGCATTGGTAAGTAAGATTGATCTGGTACATCAACCGGTTCAGAACGCCCAGCAATTGATGCGCATGGTGCCGGGTTTATTTATAGGGCAACATGCAGGAGGTGGCAAGGCAGAACAAATATTTTTGAGGGGTTTCGACATAGATCACGGTACCGACCTAAATCTCTCAGTTGATGGCATTCCGGTAAACATGGTATCGCATGCACACGGACAAGGCTATGCCGATTTGCATTTTGTCATACCAGAAACCCTCAACGACATTTCTTATGGTAAAGGACCGTATGATGTTTCAAAGGGCAACTTTGCTACAGCGGGTCATATCTCCTTTACCACTAAGGAAAAATTGGATAAAAATCAGCTCACAGTGGAAGCCGGCCAGTTCAATTCTTACCGGGCGATGACCATGTTGAACGTCACAGAAAACGAAAACAGCAATGCTTATGTTGCTGCAGACTACAATGCTACCGATGGACCATTTGACAGCCCTCAGGGCTTTCACCGCATCAACTTGTTTGGCAAATACAATCAAAAACTTGGCAATCTCGACAAGATCACCGTGCAGGCATCTCATTTTCAAAGCCAGTGGGATGCTTCGGGGCAAATACCTCAAAGAGCCGTGGATGCAGGTTTAATCGGCCGGTTTGGTGCCATTGATAAAACCGAGGGAGGTCAGACATCAAGGAGCAATTTTTCTATGACACATACCAAATATCTCAGCACCAGGTCATCGGTCAAGAGTCAGGTGTATTATTCCAGGTATAATTTTGAATTGTATTCAAATTTTACTCTATTTTTAAGGGATTCTATACACGGTGATCAAATCAGGCAAAAGGAAAACAGAGATTTGTTTGGTATTGATGTACAATACATAAAAGATCAAAGTCTGGGCAGTGGCATATTGTCACTTAAGGTTTTGGGTGGTTTGAGACATGACAATGTAAAAGGAGACGAACTATCGCATACCTACCAGCGAAAAAATACATTGGAAACGGTAGCCCTGGGAGATGTGGACGAGAGTAATTTTTACCTTGGAGCACAGGCTGGATATGAAATTGGTAAATTATCCATTCAGGGTGGTTTCAGAATCGACCGATTGCTATTTAACTATCGGGATGCAGTTCCTGCAAATTATGTATTGAATCAGGGAGAAAAATCAAGGATAAGCCCCAAAATAAACCTGCAATATGATATAAGCAATCAGGTTAAATGTTACCTGAAAGCGGGAAGAGGCTTCCATTCAAATGATGCCAGAGTGACTTTGTCCGGTCAGGTTGCCAATGCCATGCCTGTTGCCACCGGTGCTGATCTGGGTATGGTATCTAAGGTATGGAAAAAATTGGTAGTGACAGCAGCGTTGTGGTACCTGAAGTTGGATCAGGAATTTGTATATGTTGGCGATGAAGGGATCATAGAGCCCAGTGGTCGAACAGAAAGAAAGGGCATTGATTTGGGTCTGCGCTATCAGCCTTTTAGTACCTTGTTTTTGTTTGCCGACTACAACACGTGTAAGGCCATCAGCGTAGATGATGAAATAGGCAATAATTTTATACCACTTGCACCCACCACCACATTGACTGGAGGTGTCAACGCGCAACTTACCAATAATTTAGGCTTTGGAGCAAGGTTCAGGCACATGCGTGACAGAGCGGCTAATGAGGATTACTCAATAACTGCTGCAGGTTATACCGTTGTTGATGTAAATTTGTTGTATCAGATGAAAAACATGAGTTTTGGTGTTGACATCAACAATGTGCTGAATACATCCTGGAATGAAACACAGTTTGCTACTGAAAGCCGTCTGCAAAATGAAGCAAGCCCGGTAGAAGAAATTCATTTTACACCAGGATTTCCTTTTATGGCCAGAGCGAAAATGACATTCAACTGGTAAGGGATAAATCTACACATTCTGACTTGGGTGACTTTGGTTACTTATTGCATAAAATTGTCCATATATCTTTGCAGCATAATTTTATAAAACAATGGACAACAGCATTATTATTGACGTAAGGACACCCGGTGAATTTCAAGGGGGTCATGTGGCAGGAAGTATCAACATGCCTTTGGGTGAATTGCACATGCATGTAGATGAAATTAAAGCATTACAAGGAAAGGAAATCATTCTTTGTTGTGCCAGTGGCATGCGGTCTGCACAGGCAACTGCATTTTTAAAAGGACAAGGAATAGCTTGTACAAACGGTGGTAGTTGGTTGAGCGTGAACGCTTTGGTGTAAAACTTTGGGCACGGGCATGAAATATTTGCCCGCCCTTAATTCCAAATTTTCTTTTTTTCCATACATCGACTTACTTTTGCGGCCTTATGGGGCAAAATATGGAAGAGTATGTGTTGGTTTACGGATTGCAAAAGTTCAATGGAGCATTTACCTATTTCTATCCCGAGCCCTTTATTGCAAAAGTTTCTAAAGGCAAGCCGTCCTATCTTGAAAAAAACGGCAATGATGAAGTCATCATCAGTTTTCAATTAAAAATCACAGACACTCCGCACGAAGAAGCCCTTCAGCTGTGTAGGTCGATGCATCCTGCCGCATTGACAGCAGAGTTGAATCGTGGACAAAAAAAGCCACTTTCCCTGGATCAATTGTTTGAAGATAAACGTTGGAGCAAGGTCCTTCAAAATCGTGTCTATCAAAAATTACTTAGATTCCTCAATCTCGTACGCGAACACAATCTGGATTTTTATTTTCAGGTAGCCCGCAAAATTTTTCTGGAAGATATAAGACTGCGGTTTGCACCACTCACCCTTCACCCCATATTGCGCTTTGAAAAAACGGCTACGGGTACACATTACTACTTGTACCTTGAAAATGATGGGCAAAGGATTGTACCCTGCCAACACAACATCGAAATCATTACAGACAATCCATTGCTCATAGTCAATGACAATGTGGTTTTTGCTATCGACGACATTTTTGGTCAGCGTTTAAAACCATTTTTAAAGCAGGATAAAATATTTATCCCCGACCGTTTGACCACAGAATACTTTCAGAAATTTATTAAAGACGTAGCCACGCAGGCTACCATTGAAACAGAAGGTTATACATTTGAGGAATTGAAACCTGACGTTAGGGCCGTAGTTAGGTTTGCTGAATCTTTCGATGGCACGTCGCTGGAGGCTGTTTTATGGTTTTATTATGATCAGTGCAGGTTTGCCTATACTGAAAACCAAAGCAACAAAGTCTATATTAAGACCGATGATTCCAACCAGATCAAAGTCGAAAAGTACACCCGAAATTCAAATCAGGAGAAAAAAATTGTGCAGGCATTCAGGCAGCTGTCTTTGGAAGAAACAGCTGCCAAAAGGTGGATAAAATCGGGTTCAAAAGACCGTTTTGAAACTTTTTATGCGATTGTAAGTGCGGCGTCTAAATTGTCTACTTTAAAGGTTAACATTGAAATGCCCGAACTTGAGGGAGCTAGCGTCTATGCAGGCGAATATTATCTGGAAGAATTAAATGTGGAGACGGGCAATGATTGGTTTGATTTGAATCTGGTGATTGTGGTTGGTGAAGAGGAGATCTCTTTCAAATCACTGCTAAACCACATCAAGAATAACCAGCGGTTGTACCACCTAAAAAGTGGTGAAGTATTTATCATACCCTTTGCCTGGTTTGAAAAATACGAACAATTGGCGCACCAGGCAGATCTAAGCGGAGCCATACCCCGTCTGGCAAAGTCGAGATTCAGCATTTTGGAATCTTTGGACATAGCCATTGCTGATGAAGCATTTACAAAGGCGGATTTTGCAGTGCCACCAGGCATTCAAGCGATGCTCAGACCATATCAAAGGCAGGGAGCGGAGTGGCTGGTCAATCACTATGTCAATGGCCTGGGTGCTTGTCTGGCCGATGACATGGGGCTAGGAAAGACGCTGCAAACACTTACACTGCTTCACTTTGTCAAAGATCACTACATCAAAGAGAATGTGGCTCCCAACGTTCAATTGAGTTTGTTTGATGCACCACCATCTGTCCGCAAATCATTGCGTGCTTTGATCGTAGTGCCTTCTTCGCTGGTTTTTAACTGGATGTATGAAATTAAAAAATTTGCCCCTGGTTTGATGGCCAGCATACATGCCGGGAATGGCAGAACCAAAGACTACAGGACTTTGCAGGAATTTGATGTTATAGTAACCTCGTATTCTATATTACTCAAAGACCAAGCTGTTTTTTCAAAAATCAAATTTTCGTGTGTGATTCTGGATGAAGCCCACTACATTAAAAACCGGAACTCTAAAATTTTTGATGCAGTGAGATCGCTTAAAACGGAGCAACGTGTTTCGTTAAGTGGCACACCCATTGAAAATTCCCTTGCCGATTTGTGGTCGCAGATGGAATTTATCAACCCCGACATCCTGGGCAGTTATCCAGAGTTTAAAAAACGGTATCAAGACAAGATAGAAAGGGCAAAAGATGAGTTTGCACTGGCTGAATTGAAATTGATTCTGGGTCCCTACATACTCAGAAGAACGCGAAAAGAAGTACTCAAAGATTTACCCGATTTGGAGGAGCAGCTTTTTTATTCTGTATTACCGGAAGGTCAAATGCAGCTGATTGAAAAGGAAAAATCCAAAGCAAGGAATGAATTGCTGGCCTTGGAAGAAGGAGGAGTGGTGAATAAGTTGCATGTTTTAAATGCTTTACTTCGACTCAGGCAATTGGCCAATCACCCCAAATTGGCTGATAAAAATGCCACAGAAGAAAGCGGTAAATATGAAGATGTCCTTGAAACCGTAGAAACCCTGGTGAAATCTGGCAATAAAATCCTGATTTTTTCTTCGTTTGTGAGTCATTTGAAATTATATGAATCCGAATTGAAGGAGAGAAAAATCAACTATGTGATGTTAACCGGGGAAGATGCATTGGTGGATCGCGAAAATGCAGTGCGCAAATTTCAGGAAGACGAAAATTGTACCGTCTTTATGATTTCGTTAAAGGCTGGGGGAACAGGGTTGAACCTAACGGCGGCCAACTATGTACTCATATTGGATCCATGGTGGAACCCCTTCGCTGAAAGCCAGGCCATAGGTAGATCATACAGAATGGGGCAGTCGCAAAAAGTGACGGTCATTCGCTTTTTAGCAAAAGATACGATTGAAGAGAAAATCCATGCTTTGCAGTTGAGGAAAAAAGACCTCGCGGGGCAGATGATTGAAGAGGCTGTCATGCCCGATCTCGATCAGGATACCATAGAATATTTGCTGGAATAAAGCGTTTGGATTTATACTTCAATTTTTTTCCAGTTTCCTTTTCTGAAATACCACCACGCCATTATGGCAACCAGGGTTTCTGCTACTGGTACAGCGGCTACTACAAAAAGATAGTGCAGTTGAAAAACCCGGGAAATAACCAGGGCAAGGGGGACCTGAAACAACCAGAACCCTACGAGGTTGATGATGGTGGGGGTACGGGTGTCGCCGGCTCCATTTAGTGCCTGCATCATTACCATACCAATACCATAAAATACAAAGCCACTGCCAAAGACCCTTAGCGCATCAGCTGCATTTTTGGCTACCATGGGATCAGGTGTAAAAATGCCGCAAATCACATTGGGTAAAAACAAAAAAATCAGGGTAACCGCAGCCATAAAAATGATGTTGTATTTCACACACATCATGGTGCTTTGATGAGCCCTTTCAGGATTTTTAGCGCCGAGATTTTGACCTACGAGTGTCGCTGCCGCATTGCTTAAACCCCAGGCAGGCAGAATAAAAAACACCACGTTGCGAATGGCAATCTGGTACGCAGCTGAGGCTGTTGTTCCGCCAGATTCTGCGATGAGTTTTGTGAGTACAATCCAGGAACCGGAAGCGATGATAAACTGAAATGTAGCGGGCCATGCTATTTCTACCAGGTGCCAAATTAATTTTGGGTCCGGTACCAGTTTATTGAATCTGATTTTGATGGCCGACTCTCCGCTCCACAATACTTTGCACTGATACAATACGCCCAGTGTTCGGCCTATACAGGTGGCAATGGCAGCACCTTCCAGCCCCCAGCCTGCCCAGCTGCCAATACCATAAATCAGCAACGGATCCAAAATGATGTTGGCAATACTGGCAAACCACAAAGAGCGCATGGCGATAGAAGCATTGCCCGCTCCCCTGAATATACCATTGATCAAAAACAGGTAGACAATAACTCCGGAACTAATAAACATAATTCTTGTGAAGCCCAGACCTCTTTCAATGACATCGGCAGAGGCTCCCATAAAGGAAAGCAAATCTTCAGCAAAAATATAACCGGTCACTGTTAAGATAAGGCTAATGAAAAGAGCCAAAATGATAGCCTGAACTGCACTTTTGGACGCTTCTTCGTATTCTTTTTCTCCAACCCTTCTGGAAATCACGGCGGTAGCTGCTGTGCTCAGGCCAATGGCGATGCTGTATATAATGGTAAGTAAAGCTTCAGTATACCCTACTACGGCGATGGCATGTTCTCCGAGGCGTCCAACAAAAAACATATCTACCACGGCAAACAAACTTTCCATGGAAAGTTCGAGTATCATGGGAATGGCCAGCAGCACAATCGACATACGGAGACTGCCGGAAGTATAATCCCTTTCTTCACCTTTTAGGGCTTCGAGGAATATCTTGTAGTAGGATATTAACTTTTGACGAAACGACATAATAAAAGGGCAAAGGTACAGGATTTATACCATTGCCCTTCTGTTCTTTTACTTTCTTATCTTATGAATATAGGCAGAAATGGCGGAAATAAGCAGTCCCACAGGAAGAACTTCAAAATATGTGAAGAAAATGCTGACCAGCGGGTTTTTATACATTTCAGCAAATGACTTCATCTCAGCAATCTTTTTATCGATTTCAACCTGACTCATGTTGGCACTCTTCATTTTGTTGACAGCGTGTGCCATGTATTTTTCCATAAAATCAGGTGCCATTGTGTAGTACACAAACATCCAGGCAGCAACATAAAACGTAGCAGCAATGAGCGTGATATAAAGCCCGGTCATAAAGCCTTGTTTGAAGGTTATGGGTCCTTGTAAAACCTGTACTTTGTACTTGTTGATACCCACATAAACAAAGGCAAAAGCAATGAGCATGGAGGCATAGCCATAAATCATTCCTTTGTCGAAGTCCTCCATCTTGCCCAGTGAAGTAAAAGTTATCATCCAGATGGCGAGAATAAGGCCGGAAATACAGCCGTAGATTAAAACAATTCTTTTCATGTTAATAAATGGTTTTGATGTTTGAATGGGACAAATTTATGGGCTTACTTTTGTCTCATGGTCGTACCAAAGTACAAATATGGGTACAGTTGATAAAATCATACTTTGGTAGGATGCAAATTTAGTCAATGATTTTCAGCGATTTAGCTTTTTCGATGGCTTGAGTCCTTCTTACAACATCCAATTTGGTGAAAACAGATGAAACATGAGATTTTACAGTGCTCAATGAAATGAACAAGTCATTTGCAATTTCCTGATTGCTCATACCTGTGGCCATCATTTGTAATATTTCCAGTTCACGCCTGCTTAAACCAGTCGCTTCGATGGCTTCCTGGCTGACCACTGCCTTCATTTCAGTGACAGACTCTGCATTTTGGGGTTTGGAAGGTACATTATTTGACAAGTTATGGGCTATCCACATGCCCAGGCTGGTGAATATTACTGCTACTACTCCAAAATAGATTTCGGTAGAGTGGTCAAACAAAAAAAAACGTATTTGAAACCACCTTAATAAAACCATGAGCAGTGCCATGGCCAGGCCGTAGCCCACCATACCAAACCAGAATGAAGAATTCAATCGAGACTGCATGGTGTCAAAGATAAAAAGTTCAGCCAACAAAAACCCTATGTTCCAAAATCAGGACGGGCCGAAACCCAAATGCGATTTCGGCCCATTTCCATCCCATGAGTAGTATATTTTTGTTAATACTTCACCTGATTATCGGTCTTTTTCAAAACAATTGGGTTCCGGTTGCGCTCGGCAGCGTACCAGGTGGCAGTGGTTGCATTAGAAAAAACATATCGGTTGCCTTTGTTGTCTTCAAATGTAATTCCATCATTACCCAACATTCTGTAATCAACCCAATGAGTTGTACCTGAGTATTTTGCCCTGAGTCCCTCTCTCGTCAAAACGATGGCTATGTCAATGCCACCCAAAGCCTGCCACGTTCCTTCGGCATCACGGGGGTTAAAGTCATTGTAATAACTGTCATCTCTTTGACCGTGATTGTTCCAACGATCTTTTTCTCCCCTCCAGGTGCCTCCCGTCCCATGGGCTTTTACCGGTCTTTCAAAAGTCAACACATGTCCACTGGATCTGTGATGATAAAGGAGCAAGCCAGGACCCTCGATTGAAATTTTATTGCCTTTTTTATCGATATAAATTTCCCGCCATTGTTTTTCAAAAATCCTCGCTTTACCATAAGGTGGCAGACCCATTACTGAAATGTATTTGCCTTCATCTCTTATTTCAATCCAATTGTCAGACTTTTTGTGGTACCAACTGCCATCGAGTTGGAATTGGTGATTTGCAGGTGTTGCCAAACTCCATGTAGAAAATCCCAGCCAGCCTAAAAGTAAAAACAACGTTCTCATTGTATGTAAATTTTTGATATAAGTAAGAGCGAAGCAGAGCAAGACTTTGAGATTAAAAAAAAGTTAATGTTTGGGCCTTCTATGATAATATTGTATTAAGGTATTCATTGCGTCAGGCAATTTTGTGTGGTGTGCGGGTTATCTTTGCAACAAAAAAGATATGTCGTCTCTTTTGGTCAGAAACATAGCCAGCATTTATGGTATCAATGAGTCATTTGGCGGGCTCAAAAAAGGTTTGGAGATGGCAAAAGTTATGCAGCAGCAAAATGCCTTTCTCCTTTGTGAACACGGCGCCATTATCGCTTATGGTTCGATGGATGGTTGTCCGGATCGGGCAGAGCAGATCATTGATGCCAGGGGTGGTAGTGTATTGCCGGGTTGGTGTGACAGCCATACCCATCTTGTTTTTGCTGCCAGCCGTGAGGAAGAATTCGTGTACCGTCTGAAGGGCATGAGTTATGCTGAAATTGCAGAAAAAGGTGGAGGTATCCTCAATTCTGCGCTAAAACTCCAGCAAATGGACGAAGACACCCTTTACGAGCAGTCTGCTCAGCGACTCGAAAAAGTAATTTCCATGGGTACAGCCGCCATTGAAATCAAAAGTGGTTATGGTTTGACCGCAGAAAGTGAAATCAAGATGCTCCGGGTAATTCGCAGGCTCAAAGAAAATTACCCCATCGGCATTAAGTCTACTTTTTTGGGAGCACATGCAGTACCCACTGCCTATAAATCCAACCGTCAAGCTTATATCAATCATATTATTCAGGATATGTTGCCAGTCATAGCAGAAGAAGGATTGGCAGACTACATGGATGTTTTTTGTGACATTGGTTTTTACACAGTAGAAGAAACAGATTTATTACTCAAGACTGCTGCAGGCTTTGGATTGAAAGCCAAGATCCATGCCAACGAACTGGCCAATTCTGGGGGGGTGCAAATAGGAATTCTCAATAACGCCGTTTCAGTAGACCACCTCGAAGAGATTGGGGAGGAGGAGATAGCTGCTCTAAGGCAATCAAAAACCATTCCCACGGTTTTGCCTTTTTGTTCCTATTTTCTGGGCATCCCTTTTGCACCTGCCAGAAAGATGATTGATGCCGGTTTGGGTCTTGCCATTGCCTCTGATTACAATCCCGGAACATCTCCATCCGGCAACATGGCTTTACTAATGTCAATGGCCTGCACACAAATGAAATTGATGCCGGAGGAAGCATTCAACGGACTCACCCACAACGGCGCCTGCGCTATGGAGTGGCAGAATCAGTTTGGGTCCATTGGCATTGGAAAGACAGCCAGCTTTATAATTACACAAACATTGCCATCACTCGCTTACCTGCCCTATGCATTTGGTGAAAACCACATCAAACAGGTTGTAGTCAGAGGTAAAGCCGTCAATTGAAAGGACTTAGCTTTTGATAAAGGTTTGAAGATAGTAAGCGGTTTCTGAAACCAAAAAAAGCATATACATACCTCTTTTAAGGAAATCTACATCGATGGGAATGATGCCGGTTTGATCTTTGTGTCGGCCCGTACAAACTTCGCAGCCATGGATATCTGCTATAATGTATTGCATGTGCTGGGCTTCATGTGTTTCTACCTTTACTAGCAGACAGTCTTTGACAGGATTGTTGAGTATGGCCGGTTCTCTCATGGATGTAATTTGATAAATAAAGAGCAAGCTATATTTATGTGACAATTTATTTTGATGATCCCCTGATTTTGAGAGGGCTTCTTGACGTAAATGAATCCAATAAGCAATAATGAGGCATTCCAGTCACTTTCTAACCCAATTTAATTCAATAAAAAACCCAAGTCACTCTTTGGCATGACCTGCATCCATGTGTCAAAGTAACGAGGGTTACCCAGCCTTTTTTACAGGGACTTTACTTTTGTAAAAAAAATAAGAATGGAACAGCATATTTATGAAGTAGGATTGGAGTGGCAGTCGCAACGCAAAGGATGGATGAATGCTCCCGGATTGGAAACCGGCATTGAAGTGGCCACACCACCCCAATTTCCCGGTGGGATGGACGGAATATGGTCTCCCGAACATCTTTTTACCTCAGCCGTGCTCAGCTGCTTCATGACCACTTTTCTGGCCATCGCCGACAATTCAAAACTGCCATTTAAAAGCTTTAACTGCAAGGCTTATGGCAAACTTGAAAAAATAGAAGGAAAATTTATGATGTCTGCGGTTCACCTCACCCCTGTATTGGTCCTGGAAGATGAGGTGGTGATGGAAAAAGCAAAGAGGATACTTGCCAAAGCGGAGGAGCATTGTCTGATCACCAATAGCGTGAAATCAACCGTTACAATGGAAGCAACTGTTCTGGCAGGAGAGGCTGTAGAAGCCTGATCTGTTTATCAAATTTGAGAGAATGTATTTTATTTCAGCGGGTTCACCTTTTAACAAGTGGACCCGCTGATATTTTAAAAAGTTTAGTCAGCGATCAGGATATTGAGAATGCCAATGGCGGCTTCAGAAATGATGGTGCCGGGTCCAAAAACGGCAGCTACCCCCTTATCAAATAAAAAGGGATAATCTGCTGGTGGAATGACGCCACCTACAATGACCATGATGTCTTCTCTGCCCAATGCCTTGAGTGCCTCTATGGTTTGCGGCACCAGGGTTTTATGACCTGCTGCCAGCGAGCTGATGCCCAGAATGTGAACATCATTTTCAATTGCTTGTCGGGCTGCATCTTCGGGATGCTGAAACAGGGGGCCCATGTCTACATCAAAACCCAAATCTGCAAAGCTGGTGGCAATGACTTTGGCTCCTCTGTCGTGCCCGTCCTGGCCTAATTTGGCTATCATGATTCTGGGTCTTCGGCCTTCTTTTTTTGCAAATTGATCGGAGAGCTGCCGGGCTTCTTTGAATTTCTGATCCATGCTGATTTCTTTTGAATATACGCCCGAAATGGTGGTGTGGCTAGCTTTGAATCTGCCAAAAACTTTTTCCATGGCATCACTGATCTCTCCCAGTGTGGCCCTGGCTTCAGCAGCTACAATAGCGAGTTCCAATAAATTGCCTTCACCCGTTTCGGCGCACAAAGTGATGGCTGCGAGTGCGGACACAACTTTACTTTCTTCTCTTTGCGATTTTACTTTTTGGATGCCGGCAATTTGTTGCTCTCTTACAGCAGTATTGTCTACCTGCAGAATGGGTATATTGTCGTTGTCTTCAGTTGAGCGAAACGAATTTACACCCACAATCAGTTCATTGCCGCTATCAATTCTGGCTTGTTTTTTTGCGGCGGCTTCTTCGATCCTCATTTTTGGAATGCCCTTTTCTATGGCTTTGGTCATACCGCCATAGGCTTCGATCTCTGCAATGTGTTTTCTGGCTCTTTCAACAAGTTGTTGGGTCAATGATTCTACTACATAGGAGCCTCCGAAGGGATCTACCACACCGGTGATGCCGGTCTCTTTCTGTAAAATGAGCTGCGTATCTCTGGCCAGCCTGGCTGAAAAATCGGTTGGCAAAGCAATGGCTTCATCCAACGAATTGGTATGCAACGATTGTGTTCCTCCAAATGCGGCAGCTGCCGCTTCTAAAGCTGTGCGGCCTATGTTGTTAAAAACATCCTGGGCTGTTAGGCTATAGCCTGATGTTTGACAATGCGTTCTCAGTGCCAGTGTTTTTTCTTTTTTACACCCAAAAGGTTGAAGCAGCTCTGCCCACAACAATCTTCCTGCCCTGAGTTTGGCTATTTCCATTAAAAAATTCATACCGATGCCCCAGAAAAATGAAAATCGACCGGCAAAAGTATCAATGTCGAGACCGGCAGCAAGACCTGCTTTTACATATTCTATGCCGTCTGCCAGGGTATAGGCCAGTTCGATATCTGCGGGGGCACCTGCTTCGTGCATGTGGTAGCCTGATATGGATATGCTGTTGAAACGCGGCATATTTCTGGCTGTATAGGCAAAGATGTCGGATACAATGCGCATACTTTGAGCCGGTGGATAAATGTAAGTATTGCGCACCATAAATTCCTTAAGGATGTCGTTTTGGATAGTACCGGTAAGCAGGCTTTCATCCACTCCCTGTTCTCTGGCGGTAACGATGTAAAATGCCATGATGGGTATTACAGCTCCGTTCATCGTCATCGATACAGACATTACATCGAGGGGGATATCCTGGAATAAGACCTTCATATCTTCGACGGTGTCAATAGCTACACCTGCCATGCCAACATCACCGGCAACCCTTGGGTTGTCTGAATCATAGCCCCTGTGGGAGGGCAAGTCAAAAGCCACCGAAAGACCTTTTTGTCCGGCTGCGAGATTTTTGCGGTAGAAGGCGTTGCTTTCACTGGCAGTTGAAAATCCGGCGTATTGGCGGATGGTCCAAGGCCTTATTTTGTACATCGACGCGTACGGACCTCTGAGATAGGGTGCCAGTCCTGCGGCAGCATAGGCAGGATCTTGTGGTTTAAATGACAATTCCGCTGTGTTGATGTTTTCCGGAAAGAGAAAGGATGGAAGATCCGGGTTTGGGGTTCTTATGTTTTTGTCTTTTGGCATGTTTACTTTGCTCATGATGTAAAATTACAAAGACCTGATGAAGACACCTTGTTTTTTTGGTGTCAAAATGGGTTGAATTTGTTAATCGGGATTATCAAAAGCGGAAATAAGGGTTTTAGGGCTGTGACCAAGGCTAAAACCAGGCAATCTTAGCCTTTTTTCATCCTTTTCTGTTGTTTTTTGGAGAATAGTGTGGATTTGCCCCTTTTGGTGCTTAGTTCGCCATTTTTACCAACGGGAGCCCCATATTTTTCTTCCAAACCGCAGCCTTCACCCGTTTTACAGCCCTGAATACAGGGTAAAATGGCCAACAGAAGGCTGAAAAGCACGTAAACAGGGAGTTTTCGAGGCATTGGTCAGTAATTTTTTTTCAAAAGTAATGAAAATTGGCAAAAGGGGTGTAATTTCTTGATTTCCATACATTTTAGGTTTTTTAAAATATGTAATTGAAAGGACATCATGGGCTAAAATCCCCTATTTTTCAGGTAGTTTGAAATATTTTCATCATTTATTTTTGTATAAGAATAAGATGTAATATACATTTGCAGCGTTATTCAACATTACTTAATTTTTTAAACCATATCACAATGAACAAAGGCGATTTGATCGATGCAGTAGCAGCAGCAGCAGGCATCACTAAAGGACAAGCCGGTGACGCAGTTAATACTGTATTCGACACTATCCAAAAAACCTTGAAAAAAGGAGACAAAGCTCAATTTGTTGGTTTCGGTACTTTTTCAGTATCTAAAAGAGCAGCCAGAGAAGGAAGAAACCCTTTGACTGGTAAGACCATCAAAATTGCTGCTAAAAACGTTGTTAAGTTTAAAGCAGGAACAGCTTTCTCTACCCTTGTAAACAAGAAAGGTAAATAATCTTGTAAAATAGATTAGGAGAAAAAGGCAGACCCCCACGGTTTGCCTTTTTTATTTATTTTTTGAGGGTACAAAGTATTAACTTTACACCTGACTTAACAATTGATCCGATGGTGATTTGAGGTTGGGTCATCCTTTATAATATCAATACACAATGGATAAGATAGCAGAATTACAAGCCATTGCCAGCCAGGTAAGAAGAGACGTTGTAAGGCAGGTACACGCTTGTCAGAGTGGTCACCCCGGTGGCTCACTGGGTTGTGCAGATTTTCTCACAGCGCTTTATTTTGAAGTTATGCAGCACGACCCGGCCTTTGCCATGAAAGGCAGAGGTGAAGATGTTTTTTTTCTTTCCAACGGACATATATCGCCCGTATGGTATAGCGTGTTGGCAAGATCGGGGTATTTTCCGATTGAAGAATTAAAAACATTCAGACAGCTCAATTCTAGATTGCAGGGACACCCTACTACGCATGAAGGTTTGCCTGGCGTACGGGTGGCCTCCGGTTCACTCGGACAGGGAGTTTCAGTGGCCATCGGCATGGCACTGGCCAAAAAAATGGACGGTGATGATCGTACGGTTTTTGCCCTTACAGGTGATGGCGAATTGCAGGAAGGTCAGGTATGGGAAGCATTTATGTTTGCTGCACACAACAAGGTAGATAACCTGATTGTGGCGGTTGACTACAATGGTCGGCAAATTGACGGAGATACGGATAAAGTATTGTCGCTTGGAGATCTGGGAGCAAAGTTTGAAGCTTTTGGCTGGCTGGTTTTGACCATGAAAGGCAATGATATGGCTGATGTGGTAGCTGTTCTCAACAATGCCAGAACCCTAAGCAAACAAGGCAAGCCCATAGTAATTCTTATGCATACTGAGATGGGGTATCCGGTGGACTTTATGGTAGGATCCCATAAATGGCATGGCGTGGCTCCCAATGACGAACAGTTGGCCCGTGCTCTTGAACAGCTGCCCGAAACCTTAGGTGATTATTGATTTAAAGAAAAGAACAATGTTTGATAATTTTGAAGTAAAAGGAAAAAAAGCAACCCGTGATGGCTTTGGCGACGGCTTGTTTGAAATAGCACAACAAAATGCAGATGTGGTGGCCATGACAGCTGATTTGCTGGGCTCCCTCAAGATGAATAAATTTGCAGAGACCTATCCGGATCGTTTTTTCCAGGCCGGCATTGCTGAAGCCAATATGATGGGCATAGCAGCGGGTTTGGCCACTGCCGGTAAGATTCCCTACACTGGTACTTTTGCCAATTTTTCTACAGGAAGGGTCTATGATCAGATTCGTCAAAGTATTGCCTATTCCCATAAAAACGTAAAAATATGCGCTTCACATGCAGGACTGACATTGGGTGAAGACGGTGCGACCCACCAAATTTTGGAAGACATAGGTCTTATGAAAATGCTGCCGGGCATGACGGTTATTAATCCATGCGATTACAATCAGACCAAGGCAGCTACTATGGCAATAGCCAATCATTATGGCCCGGTTTACCTGCGCTTTGGCAGACCTTCATGGCCCATATTTATGCCGGAGCAAGACTTTGTAATTGGCAAAGGCGTACTGATCAAAGGAGGAAGTGATGTGACCATTGTAGCAACCGGGCACCTGGTTTGGACTGCCATGGAAGCCACCGAATTGCTCGAAAAAGAAGGCATCAGCGTGGAGTTGATCAACATCCATACCATCAAGCCGCTCGATGAAGAGATCATTCTTGATAGTGTTTCGAAGACAGGTTGCCTGGTCAGTTGCGAAGAGCACCAAAGACATGGAGGACTTGGTGACAGCATTGCACAATTGTTGGCCAGGAGGCACCCAAGCCCGATGGAGTACATAGCGGTTGATGACACCTTCGGTGAAAGTGGAGAACCGGAAGCCCTCTTAATCAAATACGGACTTGGCAAGGAAAATATCGTTTCGGCGGTAAAAAGAGCCATGCAGCGTTCATAAAGCTGACTAAGCTAATGTTTTGTTAATTTCTGGTAATTGGCTGAAATTATAAGTAATTTTGCAAAATGAAAGTTTTTTCAGCCAAGGCTTTACTCATGATCATCCTGCTTGCCGGCACGCCTATCGGTGAGTTTGTCAAGTTGCCTATGCTGGTATATCATATGGTTTCCCACTTTCAGGAAGACCCTAAAATGAGTCTTGCTGAATTTTTTGATATGCATTACAACCGGGGTTTGGTCATGGATGAAGACTACCATCAGGACATGCAGTTGCCTTTCAAAGCCAGTCAGGGTGTTGTTTCTTTCGTTTGGGGAGAACTTAGTCCACTGGCATTTCCATTGAATCCAGCTCCAGAAAATTTCACAATTAAAAAGACCATTGGGCAAAATTCTTTTGATTTGCCTTCTTCTTACCTGTCGTGCATCTGGCAGCCCCCGCGCTTATCCTAAATATTGTAATTAATTAGTTTACCTTAGCTAAGACATGTCTGTCTTGGTTGAGTTATTTTATCATGTTACTGTAATCACCCGTATGGGACGACAGTAAGCAATATTTAGAGAAAAATTATGTTAAATGCGATTATAAAATTTTCGATTCACAATAAGCTGATCGTAGGCTTATTTATGGTCGCTCTTGTGGCAACGGGTATTTATCAGGCGGGGAAATTGCCCATTGATGCAGTGCCCGACATTACCAACAATCAGGTACTGGTGATTACCAGTGCTCCGGCTTATGGGGCAGTTGATATAGAGCGACTCATTACTTTTCCCATCGAACAAGCCAATAACAACATCAATGGTTTAAGCGAAATCCGCAGTTTTTCAAGATCGGGTTTGTCACTGGTGACCATGGTTTTTAATGATGACATTGATGTATACTGGGCCAGGCAGCAAGTTTCGGAGCGGTTGATGCAAATTCAGCGCGACATTCCTACTGATGTAGACCCTCCCACATTAGGGCCGGTTTCTACGGGACTTGGAGAAATTTACCAATACGTGGTCAGACCCAAAAAAGGATACGAACACAAGTACGATGCAACGGAATTGAGAACCATCCAGGATTGGATTGTGCGACGGCAGTTGTTGGGTGTAAAAGGGATAGCTGAAGTTTCCAGTTTTGGAGGCAAGTTGAAACAGTATGAAGTAACCCTCCAGCCTCAAAAACTAGCAGCCCATGGATTGACCATGGATGAAGTGTATACCGCGGTAGAAGAAAACAATCAAAATACAGGTGGTTCCTACCTTGAGCAGAATTCTGCGGTACTTTTTATCCGCAGTGAAGGCTTGCTCAAAAACATTAGTGAGGTAGAAATGATACCACTTACCCGTGGTCCGGGCATTCCCATCTTTTTAAAAGATGTGGCCGAAGTATCCATATCACAGGCGACCCGTTATGGAGCAGTTTGTTACAATGATCAGGGCGAGGTAGCCGGTGGGGTAGTGATGATGCTTAAAGGCGCCAATAGCAGTGAAGTCATCACGCAGGTGAAGACAAGGATTGAAGAGATTAAAAAGTCACTTCCTGAAGGTGTGGAAATAGAAGCCTTCCTGGACCGCACCAAGATGGTGAGTCACGCCATATCAACCGTAGAGACCAATTTGTTGGAGGGTGCTTTGATCGTGATTTTTGTCCTGGTCATGTTTTTGGGCAATTTGAGAGCAGGCCTTGTGGTGGCATCTGTTATACCGTTGGCTATGCTATTTGCGATTACCATGATGAACTTATTTGGTGTGAGTGGCAACCTTATGAGTCTTGGAGCCCTTGACTTTGGGCTCATCGTAGATGGGGCGGTCATTATCGTTGAGGCGGTTATGCATCAGTTGTCGCACAGCAAGCACTACAAGGATGTTGAGCGGCTGACACATCACCAAATGGACACCGAAGTAAGAATGGCGGCGGGCAAGATGATGAACAGTGCTGTTTTTGGACAGGTCATCATCCTCATAGTATATCTGCCCATCTTTGCTTTGCAGGGCATTGAAGGCAAGATGTTTAAGCCCATGGCACAAACGGTTACCTTTGCCTTGATTGGTGCCTTTATTTTGTCACTTACCTATGTGCCCATGATGAGTGCCTGGGCTTTGAGTAAAAAAATAAAGCATACCCCCACACTATCAGATCGGGTTATGTTGAAGATTGAAATTTTATTCCAGCGCACGCTTGAATTTTTTGTTAAGCTGCCCAAATTGGTTGTAGGTTCGGCCTTTGTATTATTTGTGATTTCGCTCTTCATTCTGACCCGATTGGGAGGAGAATTTATACCCGCCCTCGAAGAAGGAGATTTCGCGGTGGATACAAGGGTGCTCACCGGAAGTTCCATACAAACAACCATAGATGGAACCCAGGCAGCAGCCCGCATTTTACTTAAAAATTATCCTGAAGTAGAAAAAGTAGTCACCAAGATCGGAAGTGGTGAAGTACCTACAGACCCAATGCCTATGGAAGCCAGTGATATGATGGTCATTTTGAAAGATAAAAAAGAATGGACCTCTGCCAAAACTTTTAATGAGCTGGCAGAAAAAATGGGTAAATCACTGGAAGATGTGCCCGGTATAACAGCAGGTTTTCAATATCCGGTGCAAATGCGCTTCAATGAGCTGATGACCGGTGCGAGACAGGATGTGGTTTGTAAAATCTTTGGAGAAGATCTGGATACCCTCGCCCGATATGCAGACCGGCTTGGTGAGATTGCTTCGGGTGTACAAGGAGCAGAAAACATCTTTGTAGAAACCGTAACAGGAGTGCCACAAATCATCATCGATTACCACAGAGAGCAATTGAGCAGGTATGGCGTCAGCATTAGTGAGGTCAATCAGTTGGTAAACATGGCATTTGCCGGCAAACAAGCGGGCCTGGTATACGAAGGTGAAAAGAGATTTTCTCTGGTAGTTCGACTTGCCAAAGAGCATCGACAGGATTTGGAAGCAGTAAGGTCTTTGTTGGTGCCATTGCGCGGTGGCAGCAATGTGCCCTTGTCGTACCTGGCAGACGTCAACATCGTCAACGGACCCAATCAAATCCAAAGAGAGGATGCCAAAAGAAGAATTGTGGTAGGCTTCAATGTGCGTGGCAGGGATGTGCAAAGTTTGGTTGATGAACTTAAGCAAAAAACAGAAAAAAAGCTTGATTTACCGGCAGGTTATTACATCACGTATGGGGGTGCCTTTGAAAATCTCAACAGAGCCAAATCAAGGCTGGCAGTTGCTGTGCCCATTTCACTGATCATGATTTTTGTATTGTTGTTTTTTGCCTTTAAATCCATAAGGCAGGGCTTATTGATATTTTCATCCATACCCCTTTCTGCCATGGGAGGAATATTGTTTTTGGCTTTGAGAGGCATGCCATTTTCCATTAGTGCTGGCATTGGATTCATTGCCCTGTTTGGAGTGGCTGTGCTGAATGGCATCGTGTTGATTTCAGAATTCAATCGATTAAAAGCGGAAGGGTGGAAGGATTTGACGCGAATTGTAATCATGGGCACCAAGGTTCGATTGCGACCTGTGCTGATGACGGCAACTGTAGCTTCTCTGGGTTTTTTGCCAATGGCTATAAGTAATGGCGCAGGTGCAGAAGTACAACGTCCCTTGGCAACGGTGGTGATCGGTGGATTGTTGGTGGCAACATTTTTAACCCTTATCGTTTTACCTTCATTGTATCTATTATTTGAAAAGGTAACAGGTGAGAAGGAAGATTTAACAGAACTAAAATACCACAATTCGTAAATGATGAAAGTAAAATATATATTTATATACAGTGTAGCAATTTTGCTGGTTACGACAGGAAAATCTGTTCAAGCGCAACAAACTTTATCGCTGGAAGAGGCATGGAAAAAAGCGGCTACCGTAAGCGCGGATGCCAACTTTTCAAATGCCATTTATAGCCTCGCAGAGTCGGAGAGTAAGGTGGGTGTAGTGATGCCTTTTTTGAATACGCTGGTTGAAGCCGGCCAAATCAACAGTGCACTGACGGACACCAAGATTACCCTTTCACAATCGGGTTATTTTCCTTCGTACCACAAGGCATTTAAGAACAGACAAGAAGGCAGCAAAGTATTGGCAGCAAGTGAAAAGCAGCTGAGGGAATGGAACATAAGAAAAATGGTGACTTCCCTATATGTGCAACACCATTACCTCAACGCGGTAAAAAACCTTTATGAAAATCAGGACAGTTTGTTTAGGCAGGCGCTTGAAAGGGCAAAGTTGAGACTGACTACCGGAGAATCAGATGGTGTTGAGGTAGTAGAAGCCACAGCCCAGCTGAGCCATTTACAACAACTGAGGCAAGAAACAGAATCGATGTTGTATGCTGTGCTTTCGGTATTCAGAACCCTTACAGGAACTTCTGATACTACTTTGCCGGGTGAGATCGATGATGTCACTTCATTGCTACCCATTGATGTTGGCGTAAAGAGTGAGGTTCAGCATCCATATCTACAAAGGTTGGAAACGGAAATGCAATACAACCAACTGGAAGCCAACTGGAAAAGGGCTCAAAGAAAGCCAATGTGGACTCTTGCCTTTAATAATACATCATTTAGGGGCATTGGTGCCGATGATCGCGTTTATGGTGCATCTTCAAGATTTTCCAGTGTGCAATTGGGCGTTGCCTTTCCCATTTTTGGGAGTCAGTCTTCGAAAATAGATGAGGTTATCAAACGCACTGAAGAAAAAACAACGGCTGAAAAATATCTCGCAGAAATGAAAATAACAAACCAGAGAAATACCGCTTTAATGAGGTGGCAAAGGTTGCAGGATCAGATGCTTGTTTTTGAACAGCAGTCATTGCCATTGGCGGCGCAGTTGCAGGAAATAGCCCGAAATAAATTGAAGAATGGTGAAATTGATTTTATGAAATATGCTTATATGACAGAACAGGCACAATCACTTTTACTGGATTATGCCAGTCTTAAAAAACAAGTCAATGAAGCAGCGGTAGACTACCATTTTGTAACTTTTTAAATTGAAATTAACAATGAAATACAATAATAAAAACATCACCTACTTATCATTCCTTTTTCTTTTACTATTTTTTTCCTGTAAATCGGAAAAAGATACCGAACCCAAAGCTTCAGCTAAAACACCGGCATCTGCAGAGACTGCGGCACCCCCTATGGTGGTAAATCTGACCGAAGCACAGTTTAAGAATGCAGGTATTAAATTTGAAGCACCCTCAGAAAAAGAATTGCCGGTAGAACTGCATCTCAACGGAAAGGTTTTTACGCCCGCCAGCAAAAAAATATCGATCCATTCACCACTGGGTGCTTATGTGAGATCTTTGCCATGGATACAAGGTATGAATGTAAAAAAAGGGCAATTGTTGGTGGTACTTGAAGACCTGGCTATTTTGCAGTTGCAACAAGACTATCTTCAGGCACAAAACAACCTGGAATTAGCAGAGTTGGAATGGAAGAGACAGCAGGCATTATTGGCCACCAAAGCCACCAGCGATAAATTGTACCAGGAAGCCAAACATGTGTTTGAAAAGGGAAAAATAGAAGTCATGGCACTGAAGCAAAAACTCAAAATGATTCACCTGGATCCAGCGGCGATCCATGCAGACAATATGAATGCCAACCTGAAACTCTATGCGCCAGAAAATGGCTATGTCCAGGCCATTCAAAGTAATGTAGGAGATTACATCAATCCACAGGATGAAATCCTTACGCTGTTGGCTACTGGTGAAACGATGGTGGTCTTAAATGCATTTGAAAAAGACCTGCCCGCATTGGTTGTTGGACAAATCGTAAACATTGAAACTTCAGGCAATGCAACGGCACAATACAAAGCAAGGGTGACCCAGCTGGGTAAGGTAGTTGGCACTCAGGGAATTGTTGAAGTAGTGTGTAAGTTAGAGAGGGCAGTCAATTTGATCGAAGGACAATTTGTAACGGGTCAAATTACCCTGGCAGCCCGAAAATCTTTGTGCATTCCGGAAAAAAGCCTGGTGAGATACGAAGGAAAGGAATATGTGTTTATCAAAGAAGGAAATCGTCATTTTGTAATGACCGAGATCGTGCCAGGGAACAGAAACGGTGATTGGGTGCAACTTCAGAACGCCGGCAACTGGCAAGGAAAAGAAATTGTAACTGACGGAAGTTATACCCTGCTGATGACATTAAAAAATGTAGCAGAATAACACAAAAGAAGCATGTTTAGTATCTTTAGTACATTAAAAATCAGATGATGCCATGAAACGAGAGCAAATTCAAACCGAAGTAGATGCAGCTTACCTGTACAGCGTACTGGCAGAAGCAGAAAAGGATGAAGCCATTGCCACCATATTTCGGGAGATGAGTGAAATAGAAAAGAGTCATGCACTTGCATTTCTCCAAAAATCTGGTCAGCAACTGCCCATGCCTGCACCCTCTATGCGGGCAAAAATTTTGAAAAACATTGGCAAAGTATTTGGCAACGACTATATCCTCGGTGTGTTGATGGACACCGAAAAAAGGATTGCCGGATCCATCATCAACCATAAAAAATCGATGGGAGAGTCGCCAACCATGACAGATACCGCTCATGTTTCCATATTGCAAAACATACTCGATGGCAGTGCTACTACGCCGGGATCAACGGTGGCAAGATTTGAACAAAGGCACAAATCTGTAGGCGGCAATGCGTTGAGGGCAGCAGTACTGGGAGGCAATGACGGACTTGTTTCCAATTTTAGTTTGATCATGGGCGTGGCAGGCGCTGCAGGAGGGCAGAAAGAAGTATTGCTGGCAGGTACTGCCGGTTTGCTGGCAGGAGCCCTTTCGATGGCATTGGGGGAATGGATTTCAGTTAAAAGTTCGCAGGAACTGTACGAAAACCAAATGGAACTTGAAATGGAAGAACTCGAAGCCAACCCTGAAGGTGAACGCAGGGAATTGACGCTGATCTATGTATCAAAAGGCATGCCCAGAGCTGATGCTGAAAAGATGGCTGCCGAGATCATCCAGGACAAAGCAAAGGCCCACGAGATACTGGTAAAAGAAGAATTGGGCATCAATGCCGAGGACCTTCAGGGCTCTGCCATGGAGGCAGCCGTGACCTCTTTTGTATTGTTCGCCATTGGAGCCATCATACCGTTGGTTCCCTATTTCTTTACCTCGGGTTATAATGCCATTTGGATCAGCGCAGCGGTGAGTGCGGTAGGACTATTTTTAATTGGAGCTGCCATCACCCTATTTACAGGAAAAAACGTTTGGTACTCAGGAATGCGTCAGGTGCTGTTTGGACTTGCAGCTGCAACAGTCACTTACGGCATAGGGATTTTGATTGGCGTTTCTCTTAGTTGATAAGCCGGATGGAGGACAGAAATTGCTCAAGACTTTTTTGATAGGTATCAAAAGATCGAAGGTTGTTGTGTCCTCCATTTGGTATGATGATCAATTGAGAAGCAGGATGGGTACACACACTTGCCAGCTTGCGGGCATGATCGACTGAAATCAGTTGGTCATTTGTGCCATGGATTATGAATACTGGCAGGTTGAGCGTGGTAAGTTGAGCCAGATTGTCAAATTTGTAATTTAAAAACCAATGCATGGGAAACCCCAGGACCTGATCTTCAATCAGGTTGACCATATCGGTGTAAGGGGTTTCCAAAATCAAAGCTTTTACTTTGGTATTGGCGGCAAGCCATGATGCAGGGCCTGTACCCAAAGATCTGCCATAGAGGATTATCGAATCACTTGCATACATTTTTGCGCATTGCTGATAGAGTAGCCATGCATCACCGAAAAAGGTAGCTTCATTTCGTTCGCCTTTACTTTTACCATAACCGCGGTAATCATAAACCATCACATCATATCCATATTGGCATAGGTAATGGGCTTCATTGGCCCAACGGTCTAAATTGTCTTTGTTGCCGTGGAAATACAGAATCAGGCCTTTGGTTGGTTTGGGGGCATTAAGCAGGATGGCATTGATACTGCCTCCATCATTTGCTTGAAATATAAATTCCTGAAAAGGAAATAAAAAATGATATCGATGATGCTGCGGCAATTTTTTTCCCCGAAAAATAAAAACTTCATAGGCATCAAAATGAAGCAGCAGGGCTAAAACAAACATTAAAATACTCAAAAGATACAAGCCATTTCTCCACTTCATTTTCTGGCTTTTCTTTTGAAGTTGAGGCTTGATTTTTCAATATCGAAGGAGGTATGGTATTCTTTTTGAAGGATTTCATCCAACACCTGATGATACATGGGGAAATTGTGCAGGTTGTTGTGCCCGCCACCAATGATGGGGTGCAGTCTTACCCGATCTGAATTGACATTGCCCAGTTTGATGCTTGATTTAAATGGAATGAGTGTGTCTTCTGTGCCATGAATAATGTGGATAGGGCATTTAACATATTTCAACCACTTGAATGTAGGAATTGGAAAACGAATGGCCCATGCAATAGGCATAAAAGGAAGGTATCTTTTGGCAACATGGCTGAGACTGTAGTAGGGAGCATCCAATATGAGAAGTCCCGGGTTGTTGGCAGAAGCCAGCTTGGTGGCAAAGCCAGAGCCTAAAGAGCGACCATACAACACAATAAATTTTTCGGGTACTTTGGATTTGATCATGTTGTAGATCAATTGTAAGTCTTCCTTCAGGGCAGTGTGCGTCCTTTTGCCAGTGCTTTTACCAAAGCCCCGGTAATCGACCATGAGCACATCGTAACCATTGCGGTTGAAATCTACGGCAAACTTTCCCCAACCTTTGATGCTTTTTGAATTGCCTTTTAGGTAAAAAACTACCCCCTTTGGCTTATCGACCTTGAAGTGCAAACCACTCATGGTTACATCTTCCTTCAGGTCAAGGATGTACTCATCAAAAGTCAGGTTGTCGTAGTTAAAGGCAAAATCCTTGGGTAATTTTTCCGGTCTGAAAAAAATAAAATCCTGAAAAAAGTATACGGCCATACTTATCACAAGATACACAATGAGGAAGCCAATGACAATGGAGTACCACATGATCAATGACCCTTGCAACAAGAGAAAAGGACTGGATTATACCAAAGCTTCAAAGTAGCCGGTGTTTCTGTTTTTTCTAACATTGTTCCATTCGTAATATTTGCCATTCATCACAATGTATACGCCAGGAGGTAAGACCTGAACAAAGGCAAGGGCACTGCCCAGATTAAAAAATCCATCGGAAGAAGTACCAAATGCGTATGGGATCATAGCTCCCGTGATTACGATGGTTTTGGCCATGGCATCTTCAGCCAGAAACCTTGCTGTATCTACCATAGTATCAGTACCATGTGTAATGATGATTTTATCTGCTTTGGCATTGCGGCATGTGTATGCTATTATTTCACGGTCTGCAGTGGTCATTTCCAGACTGTCGACCATCATGAGGGTCTTGACATCAATGTCTAAAGTGCAACGGCCGCGTTCAAACATAGAAGGCAGGTGGGTATCTTTGAAATACAATTCACCCGTGATGAAGTTGTACTCTTTGTCGAAGGTACCGCCGGTGACAAAAACCTGAATTTGGTCCATATAAATTTTGTAATGTTGATTTGGTTAGTGATGTCCAAAAATAACTTATTTCAGACATTTCACATCATTTTGAAAATTATTGGTCACCACCAGGTGGCTGGGCAGATTTTTGAACTGATGTACATTATGTATTAGAATGTATGGTAATGTGTAATTAATTTATTTGTAATTAATTATTAATACGGCATGGAAAGATAAAAATTGAAGGACCTTAATTGCCCAAAGGGAAGAGGAGCAAAAGGCAAAAAATCGATCATTAAGATTATCTTTGCTTCCCACAAGAAAATACATCAAATGAAAAAATTGTCATTTTTGTTTCTGGCCCTGTCTGTGTTGGCCATAGCATCATGTAAAAAAGAAGAGAAAGCTGCCTCTATGCCCAGTGCAGGTGAAGTGCCTGCTGTAGGAGGCGTGAAAATAGTGTATGTTAATCTGGATACTCTATTGGAGGGATACGATCTATTTCAGGAGCAGAAAAAAACGTTGGAAAGTCAAAGTTCAGCTGCTGAGAAAAGCATTGCTGCCAAAATCGAAGCATTTCAAAAGAGATTGGCCAAATTTCAGCGCGATGTTTATGAAACCCAGCAAAGGGCTCAAAACATTCCCCCTGTTGAGCTGAAAGCGCTTGAAGAAAAATTCGCAGCCCAACAAAACAATCTGGCTACCGAAGAGCAATCGCTCCTCAAGCAGAGAGAAGAAGCGGCGATGGCCCTGGACAAAAAACTGGTAGAACTTCAGGCTAAACTAAAGAGCAATATCGACAATTACCTGGCAAAAGTGGCCGCTGAAAAAGGTTACGATTATGTATTGATCAAAGGATCTGCCGGTGGTGTATTGTTTGGAAGAGAAGAACTTGACATTACCAAAGCAGCTACCGCGGCCATCAATGAAGAGCACAAAGCTTCTAAAAAGTAAATTGAAAGATATGAAGATTAACCGGTTATTTTGGGTAACGTTTTGTTTGCTTCCTGCCGCATTATTTGGACAAGCCTCCAAATTAGAGACCCTGCTATTTGAATTGCCGGATGTAGTCTTCAAAAAAATAGAAACGCCCAAAGGTTTCGAATCAGCGTACGAATTGATGGTAAAACAGGCCCTGGACCACCAGCACCCTGACAAAGGATACTTTTATCAAAAAGTATATCTTGCCCATCGTTCATTTGACGCTCCAACTGTAATGATTACCGAAGGGTACGACAGACCGGCACATCGCATTTACGAACTCAGCGATTTGCTTGCCGGCAATCAGCTTCAGGTAGAGCATCGTTATTTTGGAAAAAGCATGCCAGATAGTCTGGATTATCAATACCTTACCCTGGAACAGGCTACCGGTGATTTGCATGCCATCAATCAGCTTTTCAGGAAGTTGTATGTCAGGGATTGGGTTAGTACAGGCATCAGCAAAGGAGGTCAGACCACTATATTTTACAGGTATTTTTATCCCAATGATGTAGATGTATCGGTACCTTATGTGGCGCCCCTGAATACATCGCTTGAAGATAACCGCATTTATCAATTTTTGGACACCGTAGGCACGCAGGAATGCAGGCAGAAGATATTTGATGTGCAAAAGCGATTGCTTCAAAACAGAGGTGAATTTCTTCAAAAATTGAAGTGGTTTGCCAAAGGAGCCGACAAACATTTTACCTACCTCTCTTTGGAACAAGCCTTTGAGTATGCAGTGTTGGAATATTCATTTTCATTCTGGCAATGGGGCTCTGACTGCAGCAAGATACCGGGAGAAAAAGTAGATGGCGATTCTCTGTTTTCTTATTTTTTGCAGGTTTCTGATCCAGGTTTTTTTTCGGACGAAGACATACAAAAATATGCCTCCCATTACTATCAGGCCGGGACACAAATGGGTTATTACGGCTATGATGTATCTGATTTTAAAAAATGGATAAAAGCATTAGACACCAGTAAAAACCCAAGTGCCATTTTTATGCCGGCCAAGTCTCCTATGACCTTTACACCAAATTTGACATTAAATGTAGAAAAATGGTTGCGGGAGCATGGTGATCGTTTTGTGTATATCAATGGCAATAGTGATACATGGTCTGCCACAGCAGTGAGACCCAGCCCGGGCAGAGATGCTCTTTGGTATTTTTTGCCAGGCAAAGACCACGCCATGGCAAGAATCAAAAACCTTACTTCGGAAGAAAAAAACCAATTGATCACCACCATTAAAAAATGGCTGGCCGAGGTAGATTAGCCAGTGCCTTCCTAATAGAGTTTCCCTTATGGTTTGACAATGAGCTCGACCTTTCCGGCAATTTCCAGTCCAGAATGGATGCCCATGCTGTGGTGAAGGATGTTGCCCCTTTTGTCTTGCAATTGTACCTCGAGCAAGGCATTCATTGATTCTTCAATCCTGCCATTCATAAATCCATGGATCGGGGAGGCGAGCAGCGTACCTTTTTCTTTTCTGGCCCGCACTTCAAGGGTGTATTGTGGGTGGTCGATGGCAACATGGATGCCTCCTTCATTGATCCTGTTGAACAACAAACTACAGCCATTGTATGTAGTGAACCGGATTAATTTTTCGCCATCATAGAAGCCGGCAATAAAGCCCGTGAAGTCGCCCGTAAGCCAGGGAATACGGGCAACGGATAACTTGAATCGAAAAGCATCGTTTTCAAAATGATTGGACTGCATCCATACATAGGCTGATGGAAATGATTGGCCCCAGTCCTTCTCAATGTAACCCTTACCATCAGTAAATGAAATGTTGTGATGCTCATAATGCAGGTTGCCTTCAATGCGATGGCCCATGCTCACAATGCCGTGATAACATTCCATAAAAGGAGCAAAAGAGAAAGGTCCCATAATGCCTGGAGAATACCATTTTTTTGGCCATAACACAGGGTCATGGAAGGTAAGTTTTCCAGCAAGGGGTAAATCATATAGAGCGAGTGCGGATGCTGAAAAGTGGTTGTTTCCAATGTTGATTTCAAATGCATCGGCAGCGGCTGAAAAAGTTTCCAATGCAAAAGTATGGTAGCTGGTAGTTCTCGCTTTGCCATCAAGAATTTGAATAAAGGCGTGGCCTTTACCTGTCTTGTCTATGGCAATACCAGGAATGATGGCAAAAGCATGGAGACCATCGGCACTTACACATTTGTAATACCAGCCTTCGAAATAATTTGATTTTTTCCCAAAGCCTTGAAAGCGCTCCGGATAAAAGGTATTAATAATTTTTTTTCCAACCATGCATAAAGATAAGACCTTCCTTAAGATTTCAAATGTTAGATACAAAAGTCTTTTGTATTTGTGACTAAAACACTACCTTGGCTATCATGAAATGTTGGAAATCCTCCTATGTGTTTTTTGGGACAGGCATCTTACTTGCACTCTTGTTTTATTTTTTTGCCCCGGCAAGCTTAGATGAGCAGGAAAGGAGGGCGGTTGGTGTTGGCATCCTTATGGTAGTATGGTGGGTGAGTGAAGCTTTACCCATGCCCGTGGTTGCATTATTGCCGTTAGTGGCTTTCCCATTGTTGGGCATTAATAAGACAGAGGCGGTAGCTGCCTCTTATGCCAATCCTGCCATTTACCTGTTTTTTGGAGGCTTTATGCTGGGCCTGGCCATTGAAAAATGGAATTTGCACAAAAGGATAGCCCTCAACATCATCCACACTACGGGGACAAGTGGCAACAAAATAGTGCTTGGCTTTATACTGGCCACAGGATTCCTGAGTATGTGGCTAAGCAACACAGCCACCACGATGATGATGTATCCCATTGCCATGTCGGTGATCAGTGTGATGGAACATCAAAACCACAATGGCAATTCAAAAAACTTTGCTCTTACGTTAATGCTGGCCATAGCCTATGCGTCCAATTTTGGAGGCATAGCCACCATTATTGGCACGCCCCCCAATGTTGCTTATGCTGGTTACTACCTCGAGAGATATGGACAAGAGCTGGATTTTTTCAAATGGTTTTTGTTGTGTGCACCGATAACAGCATTATTACTGGCAGCGCTTTATTGGGTTATGGTCAAGGGCTTGTTTCCCAATCACATATTGGCATCACCTGGCGCAGCGGCTTATGTGGCGGCAGAAAAACAAGCATTGGGCAAGCCTGGTAAATCAGAAAAAAGAGTGTTGGTTGTATTTGCACTTACAGCCCTGTTATGGATTTTCAGATCATTGATCAATGATATACAGTCGGTGGTTAAACTTGACGATACCATCATTGCAATTCTAGCCGCCATTACACTTTTTATTGTGCCTTCAGAAAAAAAAGGACATGCTTTGCTGGACTGGCAAGATACATCCAAAATGGCATGGGGCATTTTGCTCCTTTTTGGTGGGGGTATTGCACTGGCTGATGGCTTGGAAAATACGGGTCTCATTCAAAAAACGGGCAATTGGCTGGCATCGTTTGGCCACAATACCACATTGCTACTTTTATTGGTTATTGTATTCTCATTGTTCATTGGAGAATTCATGAGCAACATCGCTCAAGTCATTGTTTTTGCTCCACTTGTTTCTGCCATGGCAGATAGCCTTCATCTAAACCCTGTACTGCTGGGCATTCCCATGACATTGGCTGCGAGTTGTGCAGGCATGATGCCCATGGCTACACCGCCCAATGCCATCGTTTTTGCAAGTGGTCACATCAAATTTAAAGACATGGTTCTGACCGGATTTGTATTAAATCTCATTGCCATAGCTTTGATTATGATTTTTTCCTGGCTGGTTCTGCCTTTAATATGGATTTGATTGTCGGCTGCTGAACAAATCATAGCTATGAATGATGTCGATTAAAGGAAATTGTGTCCGGTGACTGACGATATTTTGGTAAATTTGTGCAATAAAACTGCGATATGATCCTGCTGGATGGAAAAAAATTGGCTGAAGACGTAAAACTTGAACTGAAGGGAGAAGTGCAAAAGATGATGGCCGAAGGCAAGAGGGCTCCTCACCTGGCTGCCATACTGGTGGGTGATAATCCGGCTTCAAAGGCTTATGTGGGCACAAAAATTAAATTTTGTGAAGACGTAGGTTATGGCTCTACCCTTGTTACCCTGCCCGGCGATATAGCTGAAGAAGCTTTGCTGGAAGAAGTAGAGAAATTGAACAAAGATGAAGCCATCGACGGTTACATAGTTCAACTTCCATTGCCAAGGCACATTGATGAGCAAAAAATAAATCTGGCCATAGACCCTAAAAAAGATGTAGACGGCTTTCATCCGATGAATTTTGGCAAAATGGCACAAGGCATGAAAGCCTTTTTGCCGGCAACTCCTTTCGGCATCCTGGAAATGTTGCGTAGATACCAAATTCCAACCGAAGGTAAACATTGTGTGGTTCTTGGCAGAAGCAATATTGTTGGGGGGCCTATGAGCATACTCATGGCACGCAAGGGGTATCCTGGTAATTGCACAGTGACCCTGGCTCACAGCAAAACGGCTCAACTGGAGGAAGAATTGAAAAGGGCTGATATCCTGATCGCCGCCATTGGCATACCGCGTTTTGTAAAGGCAAATATGGTCAAAGAGGGTGCTGTGGTCATTGATGTAGGGATCAACCGGATTGAAGATCCAACAAAAAAATCGGGCTTCAGCCTAACCGGCGATGTTGATTTTGAAGGACTCAAAGATAAATGCAGTTACCTTTCGCCTGTTCCGGGAGGGGTTGGGCCTATGACGGTAACCGCATTGATGCTCAACACACTTCAGGCAGCTCTCAACAGATAGAAGATTGATGGAAAATTGCCCGACAGGAATCAAGTCAATCATTGACCAATTGCGCATCATGGAGGCTGTCTTGGAAGGTCGTTTTTATGCACATCCTTTGCCCGTATTGAATCACGCCACCCTTGGTCAGCACATAAGGCACATTCATGATTTTTATAAAGCACTGGCAGTAGGAATCAGTACTTCGGTGGTAGATTACAATCACAGGGAGCGCAATGAAGAAATAGAATTATCTTTGGATACAGCTATGCAACGGCTGGAGACACTTCGATCTTTTTTTTCTGCACTTGACCTCAACCAAGCCATCTGCATTCTGACTTCAGAAGGTTTTTTGGAGGAACCAAAAGAAATTAAAAGCACCATCATGCGTGAACTGATGTACGGTTATGATCATGCCATCCATCATCTGGCATTGATTAGAATCGGATTTGAATCAGTGCACACCATTCAGCTGCCTTCTTACTTTGGTGTTGCCAGGTCAACTTTGTCTTTTCATAAAAAATAAAAAAAAATGGCGGGTTCTTACGTATTATTGACGGTGCCGGATGGCAATGAAGCTTTGATGGCCATTTTGTCGGAACTCGGCTTCGAAGCTTTTGAAGAAGAGCAAGATCAGATAGTTGCCTATCTGGAAGAATCTCATTATACAGAAGCATTTAAAAATGAAACTGCAGAAATCCTGAATCAGTTTTCGTTAAAAGGTTCCTGGAGCAATTTGCCTGTGCAAAACTGGAATGAATTATGGGAGTCGAATTTCACACCGGTTGAAGTGCCCGGTGTATGTAGGGTGAGAGCAGAATTTCACGATAAGAATCCTTCTTTTCCCTATGAGATAACCATCCAACCGCGAATGGCATTTGGTACAGGACATCACCAGACTACGTATATGATGCTGAAACACATGGCTGACATATCGTGGACACATAAGAAGGTATTTGATTTTGGCTGTGGTACCGGTATTTTAGCCATCTTCGCTTCCATGATGGGAGCGAATAAAATTTTGGCCAATGACATAGAATATGAAAGTTATGTCAACACGATTCAAAATGCTGAAGTCAATGGAGTGCACAATGTAGAGGTATTGCATGGGGGGCTTGATGTCATAGAAGATCAAAAATTTGATGTTATTTTGGCCAACATCAACCGCAATGTACTTACAGCTTCTGTTGAAAGATTGGCTGCATTGATGGAAGATGGTGGAAGTTTGTTGTTGTCTGGCATTTTGGAAGCTGACTTTGACGTTATTGTAAATGCTTATTCAGAACATGGTTTTTTGCTTTCAAATAAAGACCAGAAAGATGCCTGGCTTTGCCTCAAAATGGCTTATAAAAATTAAATGGCGGGTTTACTAAATACCGTTGTGGCATGGATGATCAAGCCGTTGCGCCTTATGTCAAGATACCGTAGGTTTAAAATGATTTTAGGTGAAAATCAACTCATTCTCCCTACCAGTGGCAATTTCGACAACTTGGAGACCCTGGACATGATTTTTACCCAACGTGAATACGCTGCGTATTTCCCATTTTATCAAAAGGCTAACATTTTGGATATTGGTGCCCACAGAGGGTATTTTTCCATTTTTGCAGCTAAAAATGCTGCAGCTGCTTCGTTTGTTTTAGCCCTTGAACCCGAATCTGAAAATGTTAATCATTTGAGAAAAAATCTCAATCTCAATGGGGTTGAAAATGTTATGGCCGAACATGCTGCTTTGCATTACAACAATGTTGAAGTAAATCTCCACAAAGCTGCATCAGTGAATCATTCCACAGTGGTGGAAACTCAGAAGGGCCTGGAACCTGAATGTCAAAAGGTAAGTGGGATTACAATGGATGCCCTTTTGACTAAGTACAAAATCGATCGTGTTGATTTTTTAAAAATGGATTGTGAAGGGGCCGAATATGAAATTTTTTACCGTATGAGTGCCGATACTTTCCGTAAAATTCATGTCATTTCAATGGAATTTCACGATTTGAAAAAGGAAGAATACACTGCATCCAGGCTGGTGTTTTGTTTTTTGGAAAATGGTTTTGAGATTCTTCGGCTTGATTATTTGCCTTCCCACCGAAACCTGAATTATGGACGTCTGATTGCGCGCAATAAATCATTCTCTTAAGTCGCCACCTCTTTCCACACAATGATGGTTTTGTCATCAGAAGCACTGAGCAGGGTAGAGGTGTGGTGGTGCCATATTACTTTATTGATGGAGTGAAAATGGCCTCCCGTAAATGGGCCTTTGCTCTCAGCCAGTCTTCCATCTTTTTGCCAGACCCTCAGCAATTTGTCGCGCCCGGCAGAAATCAGCCAATCGCCAAAAAAACACAAGCTATTTATTGTACCCTGGTGGGCTTTGATTTCTCCCATACAGCTTGGATTTGAAGGGTTGTCCCAGATCTTAAGTAAGGCGTCCCTTCCTCCTGAATAATACAATTGAGCGTCGGCAATCGCAGTAAATATGCTGTGGCTGTGAGCAGCAAATGATAATATAGGCTGCAAACTTGCTGATTCATAAAGGTAGAGCATGCCATCACTGGAACCAATGAGCAATTGGTCACTGAAGGGATAAATACTTCTTAAGCTTTTGTCACTGACTTTTATTTTTTTTACAACATCGAAGTGTCGGGTATCAAGCACGCACAACGATCCGTCGGCCCCTGCGGTTATCAGTTGTTGTTCAGTAAATTCAATCGAATATATGGCACCCTGATGACATCTGGATGTCAAAACGATGGTTTGTTGAACGGCATCGATTACATATAAAATTCCCTGTAAATCTCCCGCGGCAATCAATTGCTTTGCAGGGTCAAAAGCACAGCAAAACAGGGCTTTCTCGGTTTTTGCTACTAGCTGGCCATCCGCCATTTCTGCATCGAGCGACCATTTTACGAGATAACCGTCACCACCAGAGGAGTAAAATTCATTATCATTTCCCTGACACAAGCCATAGACGGCCCCCCGATGGCCTTCGAATGATTTAATTTTTGATAAAATGAGGTCAGACATCAATTGGCTGTAAAATTCAATATTTGAATGATGAACTATGTCGATGCCGTTACAACGTTTCTGCCTTTTGGTGTGAATTTTGTATCTTGTCGACCATTATAGCAACAAGCATTTATGCCACTTGTTTACGAAAAAGACTTTGAAAATGGTATTCGGCTCGGTGTCTGGCAAGCATTGGAGTCAGATACTTTTTTTTTGGAAGGGATAAGGCTCCACACTGTTGAGGAACAAGAAATCATGGGATTGCAAGCCAGGAAGTATTCTGAATGGCTTTCGTCCCGATACCTGCTCCACCATCTTACCGGCAGGGATGAACGATTGGTGACCTGGAAGGATGACAGGGGCAAACCCTATTTGGAGGGCAATGTGCACCACATTTCCCTCAGTCATTCCGGTAAGTTTACGGCAGCAATATTAAGTGATTTTGAAACCGGAATAGATATACAGGTATATCAAAACAAAATTCAAAGGATCGTCCCTAAATTTTTATCGGCGCACGAGCAAAACCATTTGAATGGACCGGATATATTGACCAGATGGCACATAGCATGGGGCGCCAAAGAATGTTTGTTTAAGGCATACGGAAAGGGGAGCGTAGATTTTAAAACCCAGTTGCTCGTATCTGATATTGATATGCTGGCAGGAACCTGTCAGGGTAGCATCATCAAACACGATGTGCATGCGCAATACGAGTTGTCGTTTGTGCGATTAGAAGAATGTATTTTAGTATTTATTGCCAAAGAAATATTTAAAAATGAAAGAAACGGGTAAATTCCAATGGATTGTGATTTTGCTGGTATTGGGTTCCATTATTGCCTGCAAACGCGAGGGTCAGAAGCCAGCCACTGAAGAAAAGGCAGCACAGACTCTGCCGGCAGAGTTTGAAGTATTTTATGAGAAGTTTCACAAGGACACAGCCTTTCAGATGTCCCATATAATTTTTCCTTTGGAAGGAAGTCCGGCTTTGAGAGATGGAGCTCCTTTGCCGGATGAAAATTTCAGATGGCAGAAGAAAGATTGGATTCTGCACAAACCGTACGATGACATGGGGGGCTCTTTTTCCAGAAGTTTTCTGGCATTTAATGACATCATTACCGAAAATATTGAAGATGGTACAGGACAATTTACCATGGTCAGAAGGTTTGCAAAAATGGACAACGATTGGTTTCTGATCTACTACAAGGAAATGGGCAAATAATGAAATGGGCCGATGCCGGATTTTGGAAATCATTGTTGTTTTACAGACAGTCTGTTTTGTATTACTGGTTATTATCTGTGTGGTATAGAAGTTTTACATGGTACGGTGCTGCCAATCCGGCCATAGCCCACGCAGGCATGCTCAATGAACAAAAGTCGACCATTTATCCCCTGCTTCCCGCTGATTACCTGCCTGCCACATCCGGGGCTCTTTCAAAAGCGCAGATTCTTGAAAAATTGGCATCAGATCAACTGGCTTTTCCATTGGTGATAAAGCCCAATATTGGTCTTAAAGGCATTGCTGTAAAAGTATGTCATCACAAAGAAGCACTTATCTCGTACCTGAATTTAAACGGACGCGATTTATACATTTTGCAGGAATACCTTGATCTGCCACGTGAATTTTCTGTTTTGTTCTACAGGGCCGGCAATCAATACATGGGCATTTCTTCATTCATTGAAAAAAAATATCCGACCGTAAGGGGTGATGGCCACCGGACCCTGCACCAGTTGATAGACTCACACAAACATGCTTATCTGAACAAAGCAGCTGTAAAAAATCTACACCCTGATCGATTACTTGCTGCTGGCGAAAATGTGTTCTTACATACCATTGGCAATTATGCCCAGGGCTCTACATTTCATTCATTACAACACGAAATTGATGGTGCATTGTTGGAGGGTGTTTTAAAATGTATGGATCGCATAAAGGATATAGATTTTTGCAGACTCGATATTAAGGCGCAGGATGTGGACGCCATCAGACAAGGCGAATTTAAAATAATTGAAGTCAATGGAGGCAAATCAGAGCCACTACACATTTATGACAAGAGCATTTCAATCTGGGAAGCTTTGGGCATTATCCACAAGCATTGGAAATTGTACACAATGGTAGTAGATTACCATTTAGCCAAAGGCTTTCGAATGATGTCAACTGCTGAAGGAGTAAAAGCACTGAGACACATTAAACAAGTAGTAAAAAATAAAGATAAATGATTGTAGTAACTGGCGCCTACGGCTTCATTGGCAGTTACCTGGTGGGCAGGCTCAATGCTGCCGGATGGGCAAATGATTTGGTAATCGTAGACGATTTTAGCAGGGCAGATAAACAAGCCAATCTATTGGGTAAAATATGGAGACACCAAATAGAAAGAGATGTTTTTATTCAATGGTTTGTAGCCAATGCAAAAGACATCAAATTTGTGTACCATCTGGGAGCTCGAACAGACACTACTGAGACCAATGAGGCTTTATTTGAAAAACTCAACCTTCAGTACAGCAAAGATATATGGCAGATATGTAGTGAAAATCAAATTCCCCTTGTTTATGCATCCAGTGCTGCCACCTATGGAAACGGAGAGCATGGTTTTGGAGATGCGGAAAACGACATTGCCAAGCTTCACCCTCTTAACCCCTATGGTTGGAGCAAACAGAATTTTGATCTGTGGGCGTTGCAACAAGAGATAACACCCCCTAAATGGGCTGGATTAAAATTTTTCAATGTCTATGGCCCCAATGAATATCACAAGGGTAGGATGGCTTCAGTAATCATGCATAGTTTCAATAAAATCAACGCAGAGGGAAAGATGATGTTGTTTCGGTCACATAAGCCGGGCATAATGGATGGTCACCAGAGTCGTGATTTTATCTATGTTAAAGACATCGCTGAAATGTGCATGCGCATCATGGAAAATAATGACTTTAAAAGTGGTATTTATAACGCAGGTACAGGTAGGGCCAGAACTTTTTTGGATTTGACGCTCAATACATTTGCGGCAATGGGATTGACGCCTGACATTGAATTTATTGATACACCACTTGATATCCGAAACACCTATCAGTATTTTACAGAAGCAGTGATGGATAAATGGCTACATCAATTTCATGACATGCATTTTACCGATCTTGAAGAAGGGGTCGATGAATATGTAAAGATGTATCTTACAAAAAAGAGTTACTACTAAAGACTCACTGATGTAAAGCTGTGCGGATAACTTATTTGGTGTTGATCAGGAAAATAATATAAGCTCCATATATCAGGATCATAAATACACCTTGCCATTTTTCGATGGTGTGTTTTTTTCCAACAAACAAAAGGGCGAACAATATGATACTTGCCAGACAGGCAACCATCACGTCAATGGCAGTACCGCTATTAAAAGGCAGTGGTTTGATTAAAGCACTGGTGCCAAGGACAAAAAATATATTGAAAATATTGGAACCAACTACATTGCCAATGGCTATATC
>ERZ724507.74-NODE-74-length-39583-cov-8.653233_pt1 | contig 39583 bp, 31 predicted proteins | sample MGYA00376040_ERZ724507 | MGnify/ENA primary metagenome ERZ724507 (study PRJEB28724, sample SAMN07190883) | activated sludge metagenome | isolation source: activated sludge of sewage treatment plant in Hong Hong | place: Hong Kong | collected 2016-03-17 ...
TTCCGACGACGCCAGGATGCGAGACGATGTTGACAGCGCGTGCTTCGTTGAAGAACCGGGTGACGACGTTTTTGTCTTTCGAGAACTGCGGCTTGAGCACCTTGACCGCTACGCGTCGACCGATCGTCTCATGTACGGCTTCGAACACGCTTCCCATGCCGCCGTCGCCAATCTTGCGGGCGACTTTGTAATGTCCAACGAGTTGACCGATCATGGTGCCTTGTCTGGGGAAGCCAATCCCCACTCCCCCTATCCGGCATCGTAACATGCTGCGACGGTTTTTTGGCCTCGATGCCCCAATTGGTTGCGCGACGGGCTGCAAGTGTGGGTGTCGACAGCACCTTTTGGTGGGCAGCAATTGCCCAGCTGGATGTGGGCAGCGCGTCAAAGAGCGACCCTGGTGCCGCTTGGCCTGCTTCCGCATTGCAATGGCTGGCGGTTTGTCGTATCCGCTCTGCGTGACGCAGATGAAGGACATTCAGAAGGCCGCGCTGGACGAGGCGTGTGTGCTCGCTCAGAACCGGGCTTTCTATGCGGCGCTCCGTGAGCGCAACGTGGATCTGATGAAGCAGGTCTGGTCCCGCTGTGCGAACGTGTCGTGTATCCATCCCGGCTGGCAGCCGCTGCGAGGGCAAGACACCGTGATGGCGAGCTGGGAAACCATCCTTCATCAGTCGAACCTGCCGGCGATCTATCCCGAAGACGCGAGCGTGCAGCTGTGCGGCGATACCGCGCTGGTCGTCTGTGAAGAGACGTTTCGCGAAGGACGGCTGGTGGCGACGAACATCTTCATTCGCGAGGCCGATGACTGGCGACTTTTGCATCATCAGGCCGGGCCGCTCAACGACGAAGCCGATCTGGAAGATGAGCTATTCGACGATGGCGATCCCGATGCGCTGCTGACGATCGAAGAGCCGGAATGGACCGCGCACGGGGAAGACAAGAGCGTGCTGCACGGCGAAAAGTCGGAAGCGACCGACGCGCACTCCTCGGGGGACGACTTGCTGGCGCTGTATCTTCCGAAGCGGGGCAGTCGGCGGTTTATGAACTAAGGCAACGTGCTCGGATCGCCTGGCTCATCTGCGACGATGCCTTCGAGATCAAAGTCGATCTTGGCTGGCTTTGTACGATGTCTAAAGGTCATCGTGAACGGCGCGCTCTGACCGGGCTGTAGCACGCGGCTCGACGTGAAGCTGTAGCTTTGCTGACGCGGCTGACCTTGCTTGTCTCGGAGCAGCGCGATCACCTTCACAAACTGTAGCGGTCGCAGATCCTCGTTGCGCACGCGTCCTTCGAGCAAGAGCAGCGGCGGACGCAGCACCAGCTTGTGTGACAACACGCGCAGCGTTCCTTGGCGGCAGTTGGTCAGACAGGGCCGAAGCGTGACGCTCGATGAGAGTTGCGCAAACGGCGGAAGCTTGGGCGCGAGCAGCTTAAACGACGTCTGCGCTCCCGGCGGCAAGACCGCGCGATCGATCGATCCCAAGACGGTGCCAACCTGCTTGGTCTTGTCGGCATTCCACAGCGTGATCGTCAAGGTGGGATGGTCGAGCGGCGTCTCACTGGTGTTTTTCAGCATGCCGATGAACAGCGCGTCGTCTCCGTCGACAAGGCTGGTTAGCTCGCTGACTTCGACGGACAGCGTCGGTTCGGGCTCGGGCGCAAGCGAGGATGCAGTCGACAGGCGGGTCATCCCGACGTTTTTGTGAAGTCGATCAAGCGCGTCTTGGAGATTGGCGGGCGCGCTGGGTTGCGTGTCGATGGCGGACCCAGACGGCGGGTCGGCAGTGGGCCACAAGAGCTGCGCGAGCGTGCTGGTCAGCGAGGGATCGGCTTCGGCTGCTTGCGCGCTGCGCTTTTGTCCCGCGCTTGGATGGACGGTCAGCGACGATGCGTCAGGAAGCAGAGCTGCCGTCGCTGGACCCGCTGACTCGGATGGATCGGGCGCATCCAGTACGTCGTTACAGATCCGCACCCCGATGCCACAGAGGGTGCAAAGCACCAGCGTGATCACTCGCCGAATCACCTTGGAGCTGCCGGTGGGCTGCGAGGACGGCGGGCTGGCCATGTGTGTCTTGGCCAGGGTAGCGCATCGGGTCTGCGCGTGTCAGCCAGGATGCCTCAGGGCTCTGGTTGTTACTTGGCAGGCTTTGCGGGCACTGGCTTGGCGGGCGCAGCTTTAGACACGGGCGCGGGGTCTTTCGACGCACGCTCGATCGTGACCTTGACGATCTTTACGTCGGTCATCGGACGATCCATCGGTGTGCGGGGCACACCAGCGATCTTGGCGACCAGCTGCACTTCTTGGCAGTGACCGAAGATCTGATAGTGACCGCCCGCCACGCCACCGTCGTCGAGCGCAGGCTGCGGTGCCTCGGTGATGAAGAACTGCGATCCGCCGGTGTTGGGGCCTCGGTTGGCCATGGCCAGCACGCCGCCGCGATCGAAGCGATACGGTGCGTTCGTTTCGTCGGCAATGCTGTAGCCGGGCTCGCCGGTGCCATTGCCCTTGATGTCGCCGCCTTGGATCATGAACGACGGGATGACGCGGTGGAACGAAAGCCCGTTGTAAAACGGCTTCTTTTCCCACACGGCGGTCGAGGGATTGAGATACGGTCGCAGACCTCGCGCCAGACCGACGAAGTTGGCGACGGTGTTCGGTGCATTTTGCTCGAACAGCTCGCAGTGGAACGTCCCCATCGAGGTTTCGATGTTGGCGGTCAGCGTGCCTTTGCCGGGAAGGCCTTTGACGGCTTCTTCGATGGTGAACTTGCCACCAGTGGGATCGGGTGCTGCGGCGAGTGTTGCCGTCGGAAGTCCAGCGAGCACAACGCCAAGCATGGCAGATAGGTAAGCGGTCTTCATTGCGTGTTCTCCTCGGTCGAACGTCTAGACAAAGTGAAGCGAGGCACTCGTCGGTCAGGCGGCGCCTTGGGCGTAGATTCGCTCGGCAGAGACATGCCGATAGGCAAAGCAGCGCAGACGCAGACGGAGCAGCCTCGATAGCAAAGAGGCTCGCGGCTCTGCGCGCAGCTGGGCGAGACGGACTTGCTCTCGAACAGCGACGGCGGCTTCGCGGGGATGAAACAGCAGCGCGCGTCCGAAGCACAGCGTCGGCTTGCGATCGGGATCAGGAATCAGTCGCGCTTCAAAGACATCGTCGCTGGTGACGCCGGGTAAGCGACGACGCTCTTCGACGGCAAAGCGACCGCCACCGATCAGATCATCGAGCAGCAGTCCCTGCGGCAAAAAGCGAACGACTTGAAACAAGCTGCGATGCGATGCGCGCAGCGCTTGCAAATACGGACGTCGGATGTCGTCGCAGGGCAGCAACTTGAGCCGCTGTTCGACGCGGGTCAGGCCTTCTTCATCGCGCTGCTCGAACAGAAACCACTCGACGAAGGCATCGCTACGCTCGGCGTATAGCTCGTGATCGGGCTCGACTTGGCCGGTCAGCGTCGAAAACGTCCGGCGTGCTTCGACGACCAGGGCCGAATCGCTTGTCGTGGACTGCGTCAGCTCGTCGAAGACCGACCACAGCATCAGCGTTACAGCGGACGACACAGCCCGGCGCCTGAGCAGGTTCCAAACACGTTGGTGCAAGCTTGTCCCGTCGGACAGTCCGATTGAGCGGCACCAAGGTCACAGAGCTTTCGACAGCGCTGCGTGGCTTTTCCGTCGGACACGTAGGGACGATCGCACTGAAGTCCTTCCTGGCACTCGTCGGCGTAGATGCAGGTGGATCCTTCGGGCTTGGGCAGCACGCTTGGGGTTGGCAGACAGAGGTTGCCGGCATAGCGGTCGCCCGTCGGAAAGCTGCTGAGATAGCGACAGCTGAGCGTCGCGCCGCTTGTGTCTTTGGGGCAGCTCTGGCCAAGCTTACACGTCGGATAGCAGATGCCCGAGCGATCGTCTTCGTAGGCTTGACGTACACAGCCACCTTCGAGTCCCGCTGGGCTGGTGAGCGCGGTCTGGCAGGCGCTCGCGTCGGTGGGGTTGCAGGTCATGCTCGCAAAGCGTGGCAAGCAGGCGCTCACCGTGTCGAGGAACATGCACAAATAGTCGCTCTTGCGGCAGGTGACGGCGTCTTTGCAGCCCGCGACGCAGTACGCGCCCGGCGAGGGTGCAAAGCTTAGGCAGTAGTTGTCGGTCCCACAGTCTACGTCGCCGCCACACAGTGCGGAGCAATACCCACCTGGAGTCGCTGCGCCTTTGGCATCGTTGAGCAAGTTCGTCTTGAAACAGACGCGCTGCCCGCTACCTTGAAGACAATCAGCGTCTTTGGTGCACGGGCTGCCGATGTCGCCGGGCTTGATGGTGCGACCTGTGCTCGTGCTGCCCATGTCGACGGGGGTGTTGACGGATCCATCACAGGTCTGGCGCATGTCAGCGGGCGGCTTGGACATGTCGCTGAGATCAGGCAGAGACGGCCCTGACTCATCACAACCGGTCGATCCCAGGGCCAGCGTCAGCGCTCCCCACAGCGTGAGGTGAGAGGCGAGACGCGCAAGCGAAGAAGGCAGCATCAGCGAGAGCTCCACAGTTGCCAGTCGGAGTAGCAGCTAGCGCGCGTGGGGTCAAGAAAGCTTGGGGCTGTCTCGACGGAAAAAGAAAAAGAGCGAGGGAAACGTTGCTCCGCTCTGGCTGTGGCTTTATTGTCCGCGCGGCTGCCCGAGGTTCTACGAGTCACCGTCGGGGTCTAGCAATCTGGAGTATTGAGTCATGGAGAATGGACCTGCTGCCAAAACCCAGCGTCAGCCACGAGAAGCGACGCACCTGACACCGGTCGGTCTGCCTGCGATTACGGAGCAGCCAGGGTTTTTGGGTCACCCGCGTGCGTTTTGGACGCTGGCCTTTGTCGAGCTGTGGGAGCGCTTCGGGTTTTACCTGATGATGTCGCTGCTCGTGCTGTACATGAACGAGCGCTGGCAGCTGACGGAAGCCGAGGCGATGAAGTGGTTTAGCTACTACATCACGGCGGTGTATTTTTCGCCGCTCATCGGTGGATACATCGCGGAGCGTGGGCTGAGCCGTCCGATTTGGGTGGCGATGGGCGCGGCGCTGCTGTCCGTCGGATACTTCGGGTTTGCGCTTGCGTCCAAAGAGACGATGCTGCTGTGGTTTGGGCTGCTCGTGCTCGGCAACGGTCTGTTTAAGCCAAACATTGCGACGCTGGTGGGAAGCCTGTACGCACCGGGAGACCCGCGACGAGACGGCGCATTTTCCTACTTCTATTTGGCGGTCAACGTCGGTGGCGCAATCTCTCCGCTGATCGGTGGCTTTCTGCGGGTTCACTATGGCTGGCGCGTCGCGTTTTCGGCGGCAGGCGCAGGGCTGATTCTGGCGGTGATGGTGCTACTCGCGTTTTCGCGAACGTATAAGCCCAAAGATCTGGCGCACGCGGTGCTGCCAGGTCAGCCGGAACATGCCTCGTCGGCGGCTCGTCGCGTGGCTGCGCTTCTGCTGATCAGCGTCTGTGCGCTGCCGTTTTGGACGGCGATGATGCAGTCGGGTTCGTCGCTGGCCTTTTGGGCGCGTGACAACACCGAGCGATCCCTTTCGCTGCTGGGCCGCACGGTTCAGCTCGCGCCGGAGCAGTTTTCGAGCCTGGGCAGCTGGTTCATCATCCTTCTGACGGTGCCAGTGACGGCGCTGCTCGATCGCTTCAGCCGAGGTCGCAGCATTCACAGCTCGGTGAAGATTGTCTCGGGACTGGTGCTGGCAGCGACGGCGTTTGGCCTGATGAGCCTGTGTGCGATGAAGACCGGTACAGGTCGCGCGCACATGCTGTGGCTGATCGGTTACTACTTTGTCTTCACCGTCGGAGAGCTGCTGCTGTCGCCGGTCGGTCTGTCGATTGTGAGCAAGCTGGCTCCGCCGCGCTGGGTCGGGGTGATGATTGGCGTGTGGATGATGTCGACGGCGAGCGGCAATCGCCTGGTTGGTGTGCTGGGGAACTACTGGACGAGCTGGTCGCACGCGCAGTATTTCGCGGTGATCTCGGCGGGGCTGCTCTTCGGGGCGCTGTTGCTGCTGTCGCAGCTTCGCTGGCTACGTCGGGTCATCCCGTAGCGGCGGCGAGCAGATCGGTCAAAAGACCCTTGGCCAGCTGCAGTCGGTCGGCGCGCTCTTTGTCGCCGATCCACGAGCGCTGCAGTCGCTGATCCGGCGTGATTCGCCACGGCGACTTGGGCTTGCTGACCAGCTTGGCCACTTTCACCGGATCGAGCGGCGTGTCGTCGCGTAGGCTCAGCCCGAGGCGAGACTCGGTCAGCTCCAGCGACGCGCAGCGCAGCTTGCGAGCCAGCGCCTTGACGCACATCAGATCGCCCAGGCACTTGACCTCGTCGGGAAGGCTGCCGTAGCGATCGGACAGCTCGGTGAGCACATCGGCCACCTGTTCTTCGTCTTCCCCGAGGCCCAGCTTGCGATAGAAGTCGAGTCGCTGGCCGGTGTCGGGCAGATATTCCTCGGGAATGTAGGCGAGCAGATCGCAGGTGATGTCGGGATCGAGCGGTCGCTCAAGCGGCTGACCTCGCAGCTCGGCGACGGCTTCTTCGAGCATGCGCGTATACATCTCGAAGCCGACGGCGGCGATGGTTCCCGACTGACGTGTTCCGAGCAGATCTCCGGCGCCGCGAATTTCCAGATCGTGGCTGGCGATGCTAAAGCCCGAGCCCAGATCGGAAAAGCGCTGAAGCACATGCAGGCGCTGCTTGGCGTCGGCGGTCATGCTCGACTCGGGCGGAATCAGCAGATAACAGAACGCACGCTGCGTCGAGCGACCGATGCGACCCCGAAGCTGATAAAGCTGCGACAGACCGAACGTATCGGCTCGATCGACGAACATCGTGTTGGCGCGCGGAATGTCCAGGCCACTTTCGATGATCGTCGTGCTGAGCAGCACATCGGCGCGTCCCTCGACAAAGTCGAGCATCACTTCTTCCAGTTCCTCGGGTTCCATCTGACCGTGGCCGGTGCGAATGCGAATGCCGGGACACAGCTCTTGCAGACGGCGCGCCCACTTGCCGATCGTCTCGACGCGGTTGTGAACGAAGAAGACCTGACCGCCGCGCTTTAGCTCCCGCTCGATGCCGTCGCGGATGAGATCATCGGACTCGCGCGCAACGATGGTCCGAATCGCCAGTCGATCCGCCGGTGCCGTCGAGATGATCGAGATCTCGCGAATGCCCGACAGCGCCATGTGCAGCGTCCGCGGAATCGGCGTCGCCGTCAGCGTCAGCGTATCGACCTGCGAGCGAAACTGCCGAAGTCGCTCTTTGTGTTTGACGCCAAAGCGCTGTTCTTCGTCGACGATGACCAAGCCCAGATCTTTGAAGCGCACATCCGTCGAGAGCAGTCGATGCGTTCCGACGACAATGTCCAGTCTTCCCTCGGCCAGATCTTTTAGCTCTTTGAGCTGCTCGGTGCGCGAGCGAAAGCGTGACAGCGACGCAACGGTGATTGGCAGCGTCTTCATTCGCGCGGCAAACGTCGCAGCATGCTGCTCGACCAGCACCGTCGTCGGTGCGAGCACCGCCACTTGCTTGCCCGCGAGCACCGCTTTGGCCGCCGCGCGCATCGCCACTTCGGTCTTGCCGTAGCCGACGTCGCCACAGACCAAGCGATCCATCGGACGGCTGGCTTCCATGTCGCCGAGCACGTCGCCAATCGCTCGCTCTTGATCGGGCGTCTCTTCGAACGGGAAGGTCGCTTCAAACTCGGCAAAGAGCTGATCCGCGTCGCTGTCGAGCACAAACGCATGACCCGGCAGCGCCTGCCTTTGTGCGTAAATCTTGAGCAGCTCCTCGGCAACCTGCTGGATTTCGCGAACGACCTTGCTGCGCGTCTTTTGCCAGGTCTCGCCGCCCATGCGGTCGAGCTTCGGCGTCATCCCTTCCGCACCGACGTAGCGCTGCACTTCCGACAGACGCCACACCGGCAGATAAAGCTGACCGCCGTCGTACTCGATGTGCATAAAGTCGATCGCGACGCCGCCCGAGCGCACCGGCAGCTTGGTCAGCCCGCGATAGCGCCCGACGCCGTGCAGCGGATGCACGACGTAGCCACCGACTTCCAGGTTCTTCAGATCGCCGAGCGACGGCTTCTTCGACGCCTTGCCAGCTTTGCGGACCGCTTTTTCGCCAAAGATCTCGGCTTCGGAAAAGATCGAGACGCGATCGAGCGGCAGATCAACGCCACGTAGCAGCGTTCCGACGCGAATCTCCAGCCGTCCAAGCAGCGTCGGGTCCGCGTCGAGCAGATCAAAGCGATGCAGCGCTTCTCCGCTCTTTTGTTCGACGGCCAGCGACGAAAGTCCCGGTCGATGCAGCTGCGGCTTCAGTCCATAGCCTCGCAGCAGCGCGTCGAGACGTTCGCCACCTTGCAGGCTGCCCGCGACGATGATCGATCGAATGCCATCGTCGTGATTTTTGCGCAGCACCGTCACGAGCGGCTTCAGGATGTGCTCGTGCTTTTCCTTCTGTCCGCGCTGAAGCTCTGCCGCGAGCAGTCGGTGATCTTCGCCACACAGCTTGACCGTCGGAATGTCGCTGTCTTCACCGGCGATGACCAGCGGATCCAGCTCGACACACAGCGCGGTTTTGGACTCAGTCCCACGAAGCAGCTGTCGCAGCTCCGTTGGCTGTAGATAAAATTCCGACGGTGGAAACGCGAGCTTGTGCTCGGCGATGCGCTTTTGATAGGCCGTCTCTCCGTCGTGGTGCAGATCGCGCAGCGTGTCATACAGCCGATGCGGCTCGACGACGACGAAGGTTGCTTGCTCGGGCAGATAGTCGCGCAGCGACGCCATCCGCGCATGGAACGCCGGGATCAGCGACTCGACGCCGAAGAAGTCGGTACCGGACTCGATCTGCTCGAGCACATTGCGCGTTCGCGACGACGGATGAACCGCCAGATCGCCGACTTCGAGCAGCCGCTCGCGCAGCTTGTTTCCTCGAGTGAGGATCGTCTCACGAACCGGATGAATGTAGATCTCGTCGGTCTTGCGAAGCGTACGCTGCGAGGTGGGATCGTAAAAACGGATGCTCTCGACGAGATCGCCGTAAAACTCGATCCGCACCGGAAAGCGATAGAGCGGCACAAAGACATCGAGGACACCGCCTCGGACCGCATACGTGCCGGGATCTTCACAGACGGGCGCTCGAGTGTAACCACCTTGTGCGAGTCGCTTGATGGTCTGATCGCGATCCAGCTCCTCATTTTCGGCAATGATGTCGACGAGATCGGCGAACGCTTCCTTGGGAACGACCTTGCGCGTCAGAGCCTGGACGGACGCGACCACCACCTGCGCGGACAGGACGCTGCCTTGGGACAGACGGAACAGCGTCGACATGCGCGACAGCACAGCGGCTCGTTCCGGCGAGGCATCGTCCCACGGCGTCACATCCAGCTCGGGCAGACCGATCACCGGATCGGACGCGGCTGGATCGTCGCTGGCTTGTCCTCGATGAAGGAAAAACTGGAGGTCTTTGCGCAGGGCACGCGCGGACTGCTCATCGGCAACCACCGCGACGAGCGGCAGCGACTTGGCGGGCAGGCTTTCGACGAGCCGTGCGATCAGCAGCGCTTGCAGCGGACCGAGCGTGCCAAGACAGCGCAGAAGCCGCGAGCCTCCGCTGACAAAGGAGAGCAGACGCGGCAGTGCTTGGCGCAGGGGCGAGACCGGTAAGTCGTCGCTATCGAGCGATTCCATGGCGGGGCGTTATACCGCATTGCCGAGCGCTGAGTCGGCAAAGTAAAGTGACTTCATGACAACAGTCCTTCGCTTCGCTGTTTTGGGTCTGCTCTGTGTGGGGATGCCTGCGGTGGCCGCCGAGGGAGACAAGCCTGCGGATGCCAAGCCAGCGCTGCCGGATATGCCGGCTCCGTCCGATGTTGCGGGTCCGCCCGCCGACGGGGAAAAGACCAAGACCGGCCTGGTGACCAAGGTGCTGACCAAAGGAACGGGCAGCGCGCATCCGACGGCAGGCTGCGAGGTCAAAGTCCGCTACGCAGGCTGGATGACCGACGGAAAGCTGTTTGATACCTCGGAAAAGAAAGGCGCTGGCTTCGTCGCGCAGTTTCCGATCGATCTGCTGATCAAAGGCTGGCAAGAAGGTCTGAAGCTGATGGTCGCGGGCGAAAAGCGGCGGATGTGGATTCCGTCGGATCAGGCCTATGGCGATACGCCTCGGCGACCGGGTGGACCGCACGGCATGCTGGTGTTCGATGTTGAGCTGGTCGATATCGTCGCTGCGCCGGAAAAGCCTGCCAAAAAAGGCAAGCACTAGTGGCACATGACGGCACGCGGACTGACTGCGTGCGTCGCGTCGCTGCTCGGGCTGTGGGCCTGTAATCGACTGGACGACTCGACGGGACCGAAGCCAACTGCGCCGCCGCTGCCGCCGCTCGCGGAGCCTGCGAGCCTGGCGGTACAGGGTCACTCTGTCCTGTTTGCGGTGGTGGCGCAGCAGGCGGTGCCGCTGGTTTGTCACGATCACGGTCAGAAGCGGCTCGGGGCGGACTGTGCGACGCTGTTGCCATCGTCTGCATCGGTGCGACTGGCAGGATCGCTGTCCGCGACGCTGCAGCCAGCGGGAATGAGCGCATGTACGCTCGGTGGCAAGCCGGTTCCTGCGTATTCGCTGTCGGAACTGGATGGCTCTCCGACGGAACATCGTGCGGCGATGTGGTCCGATGTGCTGCATCCGGTGATGACGATGCCGCCATGGCCTGCCGAGCATCAGCCAGAGACACCGAGCCAGCTTCGTGGGATGAAGCAGACCTGCGACGAGCTGGCGAACGCACTGACGGGACGAAGCATCTTGCCGCTGCCGCAGACGACGTGGCTGGTGGATCTCGACGGGGATGGCGTGCGAGAGCGGATCGACGACGTGCGCTGTGGGGAACCGAAGCAGCCGATCTTCCTTGCGCAGGTGCTGTTTTTGACGCCGGGACGACGGCCCGAGCGAACGGTTCCGCTGCGGGTGGTGAAGCAGCCGACGGAGACGGTGCGAATCGATGTGGTGGTCGATGTCGACTCAAACGGCGTGCCGGAAGTGATGCTGAGCCAGATGTCACCGTCGAGCCAGCGCGTTGAGATCGCACACCTGGAGCGCGTCGGACTGATGCCCATCGCGGAGCTGGCCTGTGTCGTGGGCAAGCGTCGCTGACGGGTGAAGCCGCGCTCTCGAAGTCGCTTTTACATCGCAGCCCGTTTTGTGCAAAAGTGCGCTCAAACATTGGCTGGGGAGAGCGCTCGTGAACAAGCTTGGCTGGCTGTTTTTGCTTGGTGTTGTCGTCGGTTCGTCCGCCTGTACAGAGACGAGTAAGTCGTGGAAGCGCGACGATACGCCGTCGGAAGTGGTCGAACGTCAGAAGGATCTTTGCAAAGAGTATTCCGAAGGTCTGGTGCCGTGGCGACCGGGCATGTCGGGCGACGAAAAGTCGGAAGTCAAAGCGCGAGTGGATGCTCACTTCCGTCGCTGCATGAACCTAAACGGCTTCAAAGAGCAAGAGTCGGTCGAATACAAGTAGCGTCGTCTGCACCGTGACGGATGGCAGGTGATGTCGTCGATGAAACAAGCACCGATTGCGATCTTTGGGACTAGCTCCAACGCGGGAAAGACCACGCTGGTGGCCGGGCTGTGTCGGCTGTTTGCGCGACGCGGGCTGCGGGTTGCGCCGCTGAAGTCGCAGAACATGTCGCTAAACTCGTATGCGACGGAAGCGGGCGAAGAGATCGCGCGATCGACGGCGGTGCAAGCGCGAGCGGCGAAGCAAGTTCCGACGGTGGCGATGAATCCGATCCTGCTCAAGCCGAAGGCGGATGCGGTCAGTCAGCTGATCTTGCTCGGAAAGCCGTATGCCGACGTGAGCGCGGCGGAGTACTTCGGTTCGGACAAGCTTCAGTCGCTGAAGTGGCAGGCGATCGACGCTGCGATTGCGATGCTGCGGCGCGATTATGACCTGATTGTCGTCGAGGGTGCCGGAAGCTGTGCGGAGCCAAACCTGCGCGCGCTCGACGTGGTGAACTTCGGGCTGGCGGATCGGATCGGCGCGGACGTTCACATCGTCACCGACATCGACAAAGGCGGCGTGTTCGCGGACATCTTGGGGACGCTGCGTGTACTGTCTTTGACGGAGCCTCGTGATGCGGCGCGGGTGCGTAGCTTTCTGATCAACAAGTTTCGCGGGGATCCGAAGATTCTCGACGGAGGGCTCGACTTCATTCGTCCGCTGATTGGATCGGCCCAGCTGGGTGTGCTGCCGTATCTGGATCTGTCGCTGGAAGAAGAAGATCGGGTGCGCTTCCGTCGCTGTGATAGTCCAGAGATCGACATCGCGGTGCTGTATCTGCCGCACATTGCGAACGCGACGGATCTGGAGCCTCTTTCCGTCGAAGAAAACGTGCGTGTGCGGTTTGTTCGGCACGCCGATGAGCTGGGCGCTCCCGACGCGATCATCATTCCGGGATCGAAGAACACGATCTGGGATTTGCAGCATCTTCGTCGCTGTGGGCTCGCGGATGAGCTGCTGCTGCACGCAGGAACGACGCCGCTGATTGGCATCTGCGGTGGCTTTGAGATGCTCGGTGGACAGCTCTTCGACCCAGACCGAACGGAGTCCGACGAGGGATCGATTCCGGGTCTGGGGCTTTTGGCGATCGACTTTGCGTTTCAGCGCGACAAGCTGGTTCGTCCGTGTCGCTATCAGCCGAGCGCTCACAGTCCGTTTTTGCCAGCGGGCGAGGTGACTGGATACGAAATACACACAGGCAGGCCGCTGTATCGCGGGGCGCTGCCGCTGTTTGAAAGTGACACAGGTCCCGACGGTGCGATCGACGCCGAGCGCCAGATCTTGGGAACCTTTGTGCACGACTTGTGGAAAAACTCGCGGCTGACTCGTGCGTTTGTCGACTGGCTGCGGGTGAAAAAAGGGCTTCTGCCGCTGCGATCCGCGCTGCCCGATCACGCCGATCGCTTTGAGGATCACATCGAGCGACTCGCCGACGCGATCGAAGCGCTGGGACTGTTTTAACCGCCCGAGGAGAGAGTCGATGAAGTCTTGGGCTGTGAGGCTTTTGTTGTGCGTCGGGCTGCTGGGTTCTCAGTCACTGCGTGCCGACGATACGGTGATCGCGAAGACCGATTCGCAGGTGAAGTCGTCCGTGCTGCCCCAAAAAGGTGCGACGACGTTTGATCTGGCGCAGACGATCTTGCCGCTTTCAGCAGGTCAGTTTGCCGTCGGACGCTGGGATGGATCGCTGCAGCTGTGGGATCTTCCTCCGTCGCGATCGAATCAGGGTCCGACGCTGCGCTCGGTGTCTACGTTGCCGTCGCGAGCCGGGGTGTTGTCGCTGGTGAAGATCGAGGAAGGTCTGGTGCTGTCGAGTCACGATCAGGGCTCGCTGGCGCTGTGGACGCAGACCGAGGGTGGCTTTGCGCTGCGGAGCATCGTTGAGTTTCCGTCGCAGCTTGGTGCGGTAACGAGCGGTGCGCTGGTTTCGGTTGGTACGCAGAAGGTCCTCCTCATCGGTCACGAGTCGGGCTTTGTGTCGCTGTGGCAAAAGACGCGCTGGAGCCTGGCTTGGTTGGGACAGACGGATGTGCGCTCGCCCAGTCCGGTGCCGAGTCCGTATGCGCTTCGTCACATTCGCGCGGTGGTTCCGTGGAAAGACAGCCTGGTGCTGGTTGGATCGGAAGACGGAGACGTGACGCAGCTTCGGCTTCGGCTCGTCGCGCATGGCGTGGACGCGGTGGTGATTCATCGGGCGCGCCACAGTCCGACGGCACAGCGAGGCATAAACGGCATGGCGCTGCTGGGAGATCTGCTGGCGGTGACAAGCTGCACCGTCGGGAGTGAGCCAAACTTGCACCTGCTGCGCGTGGAGCCGGGACGACTTGTGCCGCTCGATGCACTGGAGCTAAAGCGCGACAGTCAGCGAGAGCAGGTGTTTTCGTTTGCGGTGCTGGCGGTCGATCGTCCAATCGGCAAGACGCTGTGGGTCAGCACGCAAGAAGGGCTGGTCTGGCAGGTCCTTGTGGTCGACGAAAAGCTGCGGCGCTGGGGATCTGTTTCGGTCTCAAGTGGCGTCGGAACTGCGTTATTCTATGACAAAGAGCGACAACTACTTGTTGCGGTGGGGCACGAGGCAACGGTACTAAGGGTCCCCTAAACATGACGGCGCTCCGCATCACCCGATGGCTGCCAACAACGCGAGCGATGCTCGGACTGTGGGCTCTTGTTTTGTGGACGCTTATGGACGGGGCACACGCGGCCTTTCCAGTGCAAGTCAGCGACGGTGCAGGCCAAGTGGTTCAGCTGGCGAAGAAGCCGCAGCGGATCGTGGTCCTCGGGCCGGCGCTGTATGCGTACATGCTGGTGGACTTGGGCGCGGCGCAGCGGGTGGTCGGAATCACGCAGTCTTCGGACAATCCCGTCGAGGTTCAGTCCGCGCAGCCGCTGGGACAGTCGCTTTTGCCTGACGTCGAGCGCATCATCCAGCTTCAGCCGGACTTGGTGCTCGGGGGAACTGCAGCGACGCACAAGCAGCTCTTGTCGCTCGGGATTGCTTGTTTTGCCGGTGGTCGTGGGGGCCTGCAAGGCAGTCAGGATGTCTTTGCGCTGCTTCGTTCCGTCGGTCAGCTCGTCGAAGGGGACAGCAAGCTGGCGGATCGACTGATCGAACAGACGCAGGCCGAGATGGCTTCGATCGAGTCGAAGCTGCATGGCTCAGCGAAGTCGCGTGTCGCGGTGCTGTACGCAGGTCCGCGCGGAAACCTGTTTGCTGCCGGTGCCGAGACGCCCGAAGACGAGCTGGTCGAGCGCAGCGCCGGGCAGAACGTGTTCGGTCACCTGCGTCACCACAAGCCAGTCAGCGTCGAGGAGCTGATTCGTCAGCAGCCCGATGTGATCTTGATTGATCAAAACCAGCTACCGCTTCTGACGGCGCAGACGGTGCTTCAGAGCATTCCGGCGATGCGCAGTCGGCGCGTGTTCGGCATCAATGCGGCGGTGCATGGCTCGTCGCGGCTGGGTGTGGCGCTGAAGTCGTATGCGCGGCTCATCCATCCTGGCGTGCTTTCGCCGTAGTTGTCGCTGATGTCTCGACCCAACATCGGGCTGTGGGCAACGCTGCTGGCGCTACTTGTCGCGTCGCTGCTTTTGTCCTGCCTTTTGGGTTCGGTCCAGCTTCCGGTGTGGGAACTGGGCGCTGGTCTGTGGGCGCGTCTGCGAGGTCACACCGGCGGAGAATCGCCGCTTCTCACGATCTTTTTCGACGTTCGGTTGCCGAGAGTGCTGCTCGCGATGGTCTGTGGCGCGGCGCTGTCGCTGTCCGGCGGTGTGATGCAGGGCGTGTTTCGCAATCCGCTCGCGGATCCGTTTGTGCTCGGGACAGTGAGCGGAGCGACGCTCGGTGCCGCGCTTGTGGTGCTGTTTCATCACGAAAACACGCTGTGGGCGCTGCCGCTCGGTGCGTTTGCCGGTGCGCTGCTGTCGACGGTGATCTTGCTTTTGGCGTCAGAGCTTCGGCTGTCGCTTTACTTCGATCAAGGCTCGCTGATTCTCGTCGGAGTTGCGCTGGGTTCACTGCTGTCTGCGCTGACGGGAATTGCGTTGTTTGCCAGTCGAACCGATCAGGTCCAGAGCCTGGTCTACTGGCTGTTTGGCAGCTTTGCGATGAGTCAGTGGCCGACGCTGATGCTGGTGACGATCTGTGCGATTCCGACGGCGATCTTGCTGCTTCGGAGCGCGCAGGTGCTTGATCTGCTCTCACTCGGTGACGCGATGGCGGTTCACCTGGGTTTGGATGTGAAACAGCACAAGCGACGGCTGCTGCTTTTGTCGTCGCTGCTGACCGCGCTGGTCGTCGCTGCGTGTGGAACGATTGGCTTTGTCGGGCTGGTGGTTCCGCACATCATGCGCAGGCTGCTGGGTCCGGGTCATCGTCGCTTGCTCGTCGCTGCGATCCTGTTTGGCGGGGCATTTTTACCGCTCTGTGATACGGCGGCGCGTACGCTGCTCGCTCCGATCGAAGTTCCCGTCGGAATTTTGACCTCGCTGGTCGGTGTGCCGTTCTTTTTGTCGCTCTTGCTCCGTCGCTCACGACTGGGAACGCTGTCATGATCATCGCGAGCGAGCTGGGCTTTTCTTTCGGCGAACGCAGCGTCTTTTCCGACGTGAACCTGGCGCTTCGTCCCGGCGAGCTGCTGGCGCTGATTGGACCAAATGGTGCGGGCAAGACCACGCTGATTCACGTTCTGTCGGGACTGCGACGAGCGACCAGCGGAGCGGTGTGGCTGCAAGACGAGACGCAGCGTGTGGATCTGACCAAGCTCGATCCCGAGTCGCGCGCCCGTCGGCTGGCCGTCGTGGAGCAAGCGGTGGTGCCAGCGTTTGACTTTACCGTCGAAGAGCTGGTCGCGCTCGGTCGCTTTCCGCACCGTCACAAGTCCGTCGATCACGAAGCGATTGTGAAAAAGTCGCTCTCGGACGTCGGTGTGCTCGCGCTGGCTGGTCGTCGCTTCGGGCAGCTCTCGTCTGGCGAACGTCAGCGTGTGCTGCTGGCGCTGGCGCTGTCGCAAGAGCCTCAAGTCCTGCTTCTCGACGAGCCACTTGCGCACCTGGACCCCAAACATCAGGTCGGGCTGCTGTCGCTGATTCGTCGTCTGTCCACCGACGGGCTGACGATCCTGTGGTCGGTTCATGATCTGAACATGGCGCGACAGGCGGATCGGGTGGCGCTGCTGGCGAAAGGGAAGCTGCTGGCGTGCGGTCCGCCGAGCGAAGTGCTGACGGTGCCGCTGCTGGAACAAGCGTATGAGACGCCGCTGTCGCTGGTTGCGACCGGGGATGGAAGTCCGCCGCTGATCGTCTTTGGTCACAACATCTGACGAATCAGCGACGGTGCTGTTACGGGGTGCCGTGCAGGATGAGCGACTCGGGATTGGGCAGGCGCGCGCGCTGACCGACGACGTAGATGTCCGTCTCACCAAGTCCAAAGATCGCGGTCAGTGTCTGGCTGGAATCGGTCTGAAGCTGCGTCGCGGCCAGGCTCTGATCCAGTCGCACGATCAGACCGTTATATCCGACGGCATACGATCGACCCGAGGGAGCCATCCACACGCCGTTGAACTCGTTGTCGCTGGCGTTGATCTTGACCGCCGACCGCCAGCTTCCCGCCGAGTAGCGCACCGCAAAGCCCTTGGAACCGACCGCCACCGCAGCATCGGCGTTGATCGCAGACACCCCAAACAGCGCATCGGCTGTGCCTGGAAACTCCGTCGCGTATTGGTAATTGGTCCAAGCGGTTCCTCGTCGGACGCCGACCCATCCGCGCTGACCGACGGCAAACACGGTTCCGCCTGCGTACGCGACGCCGTAGACGCGATTGCCGATGGGAAGAGCTTGTTCGGACGTCCACGCTCCGTTGCCACCCGTCGCGCCGGTTCGCTTCCAGACCTTGCCGTTTTCACTGCCAGCCCACAGCTCACCCGCCGTGCCACCCGCAGCGACGGACCACACCGTCTCTCCGGTTTGTAGGACAAGTCCTGTCGCGTCGGCGGTCCAGGTTGCTGCGCGTCGCCAGGCACCCGGTGATTCACCGACGGTCCAGGTTCCGTTTCCAGCGAAGCCAGCGACGCCATGAAGGTCCGTTGCCGTCGGAGACGCTTCGGAGCTCCAGTTGGTGGCGCCGCGTGCCAGGATGATGCCGCTTTCTCCGACGGCGAAGGTCTGACCGCTGCCACCGGAAAAGACGCCGTAGAGCATCTGTCGCGGGTTGCCCGTGGCGGATTCTTGCGTCCAGCGCAGCGTCGGTGGCGGTCCTGCCAGATCGGGCATCGTCAGATCCGGCAGCGTGCCTTGATCCACCACAACCGACATGTCATTGACGCCCGCATCGACGGGACTTGCACCTTGTAGCGCGACGGTTGCTGCGATGTGTGCACCGTCTGGCCACGAAAAGTCCGATCCCGTGCTGCCCGAAGCCTGGCTTGTACCTGCGACGAAGCCTGCGACACCGACGGCGGAAATCGTAGCTGACGAAACTCCGTCGGGAGGAAGCACACGCAGTGTCAGTGGAAGGTCAATGTTGCCGCTGGTGACCCCGACTTTTTTGGCTCCACCGGGAAGCGCCAGCTCGGTTCGTAGCTCGTCGAATGGTCCCTGTCCCACGACGGTCAGCGCAAGACAGCTTCCCGCAACGTCGTCGCAGACTGCCTTTCGTTGACAGCTCACCGTAAGCGTCAGCGCCGAAAGCAGCGCCAGCCGACCCAAAGTTCCTGCTGCAAAACCCGTCATTGCCACGTTACCTCTCGATACGCTGCGGTGGTGGGACGCGACAGACCGACGCCCAGACCGACGCCGAGCGCCACCACTGCAACGCCAGCGCCCGTCCAAAACCACCACTTTTTGTAAAACGGCTTTCCTTCGGACTGACTCGGCTCGCTCGTCGCAACGGACGTCTGTGGAAGCTTGCGCCGTTCTTCGGCAATCGCCGCTTCCACCGATGCGCGATCCGTCGCTGACGGAGAGTCACGCAGGTAGCCTTCGTAGTACTCGATCGCTTTGTCCGGCTGATTGAGCGCCCGATAGGTCAGCGCCAAGTTGTACAGAAACGCCGGGTGAGGCTTGAGCTTGTTGCCTTCCTCAAACGCGGTCGCCGCTTCGGGATAGCGACGGTTTTTGAACAGCTCCGCGCCACGCGCATAGGCCTGCTTGGCCTGTGCATCTGGGTCAGCCGCCGTCGCGTACGCTTCGCTTGGGCCCAGTGCCACGAGCGAAAAAAGAAGCACCACGAAAAGCCGATTGGCAAGCATGCAGCGGAACTTAGCGTTGCCAAGGTGGTTCTGTCACCTACGTTGGTGTTGCTGCCAGAAGCGGAGCGCTATCAGCTTGCGCTAGACTGACAGCTCGAGTACCAGACAAGGTCCAACATGTCGCAGATGGCAGCGCTTCCCCAGTCTCCGTGGTTTTCGGTTGTCGGTGGTCCGCCTCCCGCCGAGGAAGTCTTGCGTGCGGTCATGCTGTCGCTCGTGATGCCGCTCGGTGGACTTGGCATCGGGATGCTACTTCCCGTCGAGTGGCGACTTCCGTTCGCGATTTTGTCGACGGTGGCGATGGTTCCGCTGTTTCTTCTTCTTCGGCTGCGCTGGCGAACGCGTCAGCAGGTGCGCATCTTCGGCAACGTCGTCGAGCATCGCGATGGCGTGCAAGTAACCCGCGTCGCACTGACGAGAGCGGTGGTATCCGCCGCAGCGGCGCCGCCGGGTGTGCTGGTGATGGTGCTCGATGATGGTCGACAGCAAGTGACGGTGGCGCGACGGGCCGACATGCAAGAGCTGTCGGGGCTGCCGCCGTGCCTGGGTCCCTATCTGGAGCTGGACCCGGAAGACTTCGAGATCATTCGGCTGGCCGCGAATCGGCCTTATGCCGAAGCGTAGCCGTCGCTAGCGCTTGAGCTGAAGCTCGATCGTCGCGTCGTCTAGCTCGACGACAGACTGCACGTCAAACGACGCAAGCTGCGTGGGCTGGATTGACGACTGCGTCTCGCTTTCGACCTGCTGCGACAGGTTGGCCATAGCGCTGGCGGTTGTCTCGTCGGTCGTGATGTAGCCGACGGAGACGCGATCCGACACCTTGCAGCCCGCTTTTTTGCGCAGCTCACCGATGGCGCGCACCACTTCACGGGCAATGCCGCGATCGCGCAGCTCAGGGGTGATCTCGGTGGTGATTCCGACGACCAGACCGTCTTCGGTGCGGGCGGCCAGACCTTCCGCTGACTGCGCAGACAGCAGGATCTCGTCGGACAGAAGCTCAATCGGGCCTTCTGTCGTCGGCATCATCACCGGCTCTTCGGCCAGCACCTTCAGCGCGATCTGCTTGACCTCGGCGGCGGAAAGCTGCGCCATCGCGTCTTGAATCAGCTTCACGCGCTTGCCGAGCTTTTTGCCCAGCTTCGGTAGGTTCGGACGCAGCGTGTAGTGAACCAGCTCCTCGCCTTCCGCCGCGAACGAGACGGTCTCGACGTTGAGCTCCTCGCAGACTTCCTGATGGAAGCGCTCGATGGCTCGTCGCGCCGCCGCCGACGGAACCTGAACCAGCGCGGCCTTGAGTGGCTGCCGTGTCTTCAGGTTCTGATCCTGCCGTGCCGCCCGTCCGAGCGAGACGGCCTTGAGCGCGACTTCCATTTCCGCTCGAAGCTGTTCCGTCTGTGAAAGCAGCGCTTCATCAGCCACCGGCCAGTCCGACAGATGCACCGACAGCGGCGACGACGGATCGACGCGACGCTTGAGGTTTTGCCACAGCTCCTCGGCGATAAACGGCGCAAACGGAGCGACGAGCTGCGCGATCGTCACCAAGCAGGTGTGCAGCGTCTGATAGGCCGCGCGCTTGTCTCGCTCGATGCTGCCGCCGACTTCACCGCCCGGACCGTCGAGGCTCGACCAGAAGCGATCCCGACAGCGACGAACGTACCAGTTGGACAAGATATCGACGAAGTCTGCGATGCCGCGCGCCGACTGGGTGATGTCGTAGCGCTCCAGCCCCGTCGTCGTGTTCTGAATCAGCCGATGCAGCGAGCCCAGGATCCAGCGATCGAGGAGCGGCCTGTCCTCCAGCGGAACTTCCTGCGTCCCGAGTCGATGAAACTCCACCTCGGCGTAGGTGACGTAGAAGCTGTAGCAGTTCCACAGCGTCAGCAAAAACTGGCGCAGCGACTTCTGAACCAGTGCTTGCGAAAATCGTCGAGGCTGTCCCGGCGGAGACGCGGTGTACAGGTAGTAGCGCAGCGCGTCGGCACCCTCGGCGGAAAGCACCGTCCACGGATCGACGATGTTGCCCAGGCGCTTGGACATCTTGCGTCCCTGGTCGTCGAGAATGTGACCCAGCACGATACAGTTTTCAAACGCCGGACCGCCGTGCAAAAGCACACCGAGCGCATGCAGCGTATAAAACCAGCCTCGGGTCTGATCGACGCCTTCGCTGATGAACGCCGCCGGGAAGAGCTGTCCGAAGCGATCTTTTTGCTCAAACGGATAGTGATGCTGCGCGTACGGCATCGCGCCCGAGTCAAACCAGCAGTCGATGACGTCTCGGATGCGACGACGGGTTCCGCCCGAGCAGCTAGTGCAAGCCCACGACAGCGAGTCCACGTACGGACGATGCAGATCGAAGGCTTCGTCGTGGCTGACGTTTCTGCCGACGCGAGTGGATAGCTCTGCGATGCTGCCGATGCACTCGACGTCGCCGCACTGATCGCAGATCCACAGCGGCAGCGGCGTGCCCCAGTATCGTTCCCGAGAGATGGCCCAATCGACGTTGTTGCGCAGCCAGTCGCCGAAGCGTCCGTCGCGGATGTGCTCGGGATACCAGCCAATGCGCTGATTTTGCTCGAGGAGCTGCTCTCGCACAGCGGTGGTCTTGATGTACCAGCTCGTCTTGGCGAAGTAGAGCAGCGGCGTGTCACAGCGCCAGCAGAACGGATAGCTGTGGCGAATCCGTCCCGACGACCACAAAAGCCCGCGCTCTTTCAAGTCGCGAATGATCAGCGGATCGGCTTCTTTGAAGAACTTGCCCGCGAACTTGGCCAGTGCTGGCAAGACCATTCCGTCGAGACCGACCGAAAACAGCACCGGCAGCTCGTGACGACGACCGACTTCCAAGTCACCGTATGCGGGCGCGATGTGAACGATGCCGGTTCCTTCGCCTGCTTCGACGGTGGGATCGGTGATCGTGCGATAGGCATTGCTCGTATCGACGGACTGACCGAGCAAGTTGACGTGACAGTCGTAGAGCGGCTGATAGCGCAGACCGACCAGCTTGGCTCCGACGATGTCCGACGCGACGCACTCGAACTTGTGGCCTTTGAGGATTGTCTCGGCCTGGCTCGCGAGCAGGATCAGGTATTCCTCTGGCTTTTTGTCGTCGCCGAGGATGCGATAACAGCCGTACGTCGCCTTTTCGCTGAGCGCAGCGGCGGTGTTGGCAGCCAGCGTCCACGGTGTCGTCGTCCAGATCATCACCGAGACGTTTCCGTCAGCGGTCACGCCCGGCGCACACGGCAGCGCTTGTCCCGGCAGGAGCCGAAGCCGCACGTACACCGACGGATCTTCGACATCTTCTTTCATGCCTTGACCGGCTTCTGCCTCGGCCAGCGACGTCCCACAGCGCGGACAGTGCTTCGTCACTTTGTAGTCGCGAACAAGCAGGCTCTTGTCCCACAGCGTGCGCAGCAGCGACCAGCAGGTCTCGATGTAGTCGTTGTCGAGCGTGCGATACGGATGCTCGGTATCGACCCAGAACGCGATCCGCTCGGTCAGCTTGTCCCAGTCGCCGATGTAGCGAAACACGCTCTCGCGGCACTGACGGTTAAACTCGGCGATGCCCAGCTCTTCGATCTGCTGTTTGCCGCGCAGTCCGAGCCGCTTTTCGACCTCGACTTCGACGGGAAGACCGTGACAGTCCCAGCCTGCTTTGCGCGGCACCCGATAGCCTCGCATCGTCTTATAGCGAGGAATCACATCTTTGAAGGCCCGCGCGAGGACGTGGTGAATGCCAGGCTTCCCATTTGCCGTCGGTGGTCCTTCATAGAACACAAACAGCGGCTTGGGCTGGCCGGTCCTTGGATCGTGCTCGGCCAGGCTCGCCTCGAAGACGTTGCTCTCTTGCCAAAAGCCGAGGATCTTCTCCTCGAGCTTGGGAAAGCTCTGCTTGGTATCGACGGGATAAAAGGGCGAACTCATGATGGCGCGCAGCATACCCGTTTTTTGCGAAAGTGGAGTCTCCCCGAGCCACCGTCGTTGACACTCCGCGAGACGGTCGCTACCCTCGCTGCGACAAAGATGGCTGTAGCTCGCGACGCAACGCACTCTCCACTGGCGGCACCTCAAGCGGCGATGGTTGGACCGCTGCTGGGACGGCGCTTGCTGATCATCGCGGGCAAAGGCGGCGTCGGTCGCACCACGGTGGCGTGTGCGCTCGGTGCGCTGGCGGCGCGACAAGGAAAGCGCGTGCTGATTGCCCAGACGCGCAGCAAAAACCGCCTGCGAGAGCTGTTCGGCGTCGAGCGTGACTTTTCCGAAGTGGCGCAGGTGCGCGAAAACCTGTGGGCGGTCAACATGACGCCCGAATCGTCGCTGCGTGAGTACGGAATGATGGTCATGCACTCGGCGTTTCTGTATCGGCAGGTGTTCGAGCGCGACGTGGTGCGAGCCTTCCTGCGTGCGGTTCCGGGGCTGTATGACTACGCGATGCTCGGCAAGACCTGGTTTCACACCACCGAGCAGGCGGGCGGCAAGCCGCGCTACGATCTGGTGATTCTCGACGGACCAGCGACGGGACACATCCTGACGCTGCTGCGGATTCCCAAGATCATCCTCGATACGATTCCCGAAGGACCGATGACCGGACCGGCGCGCGACAACTGGAGCTTGCTCACCGATCCGAAGCGCTGTCTGACGGTGCTGACCACGCTTGCGGAAGATCTGCCAGTGACCGAGACGATTCAGCTGGCCCAAGGTCTGCGCGAGCTGTCGCTGCCGCTCGGTCCGGTGGTGGTCAATCGGCTGTATCCGCCGCGTCTACACAGTGGGCTGCCGAAGCTTGCATTCGACGAGCTTCTGCGATCCGACTCCGCGCAGTCCGACGAAGCGCTGGGTCCAGTGCTGCGGGCGGCGCGGCTTCACCGTCAGCGGGCGCAGCTCAACGAACATCACGTCGCGCGGCTCCACAAGTCGCTGCCGCTGCCGCAGCTTCACCTGCCGTATCTGTTTCGGGAATCGTTTGATCGCGCTGCAATCGATGAGCTGGGCGATCGCCTGGAAGGACAGGTCGAAGCGCTCGATCTGTCAAACAAGCCAACGTAAGCTTCCTCGCTTTTTCAAAATCGGCGAAATCCGCCGAAACCCGCCAAAAACGCGCCAAAACTCCAGGTCATGCGCAGTCGCTCGGTGCTCGATTTCTCGACGAGAATTTCGCGCATTGAGCAGTCGTGCGTGACGAGCCATCCCAAAAAGCACAGTGGTTTTGCTGATTTGTAATCAATCATCCATATAATTTTGTGGTTTTTAGTGTGGAAACTGCCGTTGTTTTCACAGTACGCTATCGTCATGGGACCCCGGTCGCTGGCGTGCATGCTCCCTTCGGAGCTGGTGCCGCAGATGCGTGCGCTTGCTGAAACTGTTTTTCGCCTTGTCCGCCGTGACAAGAGCCAGACTGCCGTTCATCTGGTCAGTCGGCTCTTAAGCGAGCTGGATCTTCAGCAGCGAGAGTCGAGCGAGGGCGAACGCGAGCAGCGCGCGTACCTGCTAAACCTTCGCGGCGTCATTTACGCGCAGCGCAACCAAGAACAGACGGCAACAAGTGACCTGCAAGCGGCGCATCAGCAGTCGCCGCAGTGGGCGGTGCCGCTCTACAACCTCGGGCTGGTGCACAAAAAGGCGCGACAGTGGGCGCAGTCGGCAGAGTCGCTGTCGCTGGCGCTTTCGGGCCTGCGCAAGCAAGCGGGACGGCTGACCAGCACCAGTGCGCTGGCGCAAGGCTCGGGGCTCAGTCGGTCGGTGCTGTGGAACCTGGGACTGGCGCAGACGGCGCTGGGCAAGCTCGACGAGGCGCGCTCTTGCTGGCAGGCTTGTGGGCTTCTGTCGGGGCGTCCCGGCGGCGCGGGAGACTTGGGCCTGGCGCAGCTGTCGCTTCCGACGACCGGACCGTATTCTGTCGAGCGAGTCTGGGTGCAGCGGGTCGATCCGGTGCGCGCGCGCATCCTGTCGGTGGTGCGCTACGGTGCGTCGTGTCAGTTTGGCGACGTGGTGCTGTGCGACACCCAAGGTCAAGGCAGCTTCTGCGACGGACTGACCGGCTCTGACGGGGAAGAACAGCTCGCCGAGGAGTCGTCGAACGGCCTGGTCTTCTTGGAGCCAATCGAGTCAGCCGGTTACGCGCTTCACGTCGTGCAAGGTCCGGCGGCGTCTCCGTCGCAGGCGATGTCGCTGACCGAGAGGCTGCGCGAGCACGGTCTGCACATTGAGGTCTGGTCGCTGACGATGCGGCTGCCGGGAACCAGCTCTCCGCCCGAGGGAGAAGATCGCAGCGTGCCGCTCTGTGCGGGCCTGGTGATTCCCGCCGGTCCGATGAAGGAAGCCGTTCCGCTGGGTCCGATTCGTCTGTCCGACGGAGAAATTCCATCCGCACTGCTTCCGAACGATGCGCAGCGCACGGCGGAAAAAGCCGTCTCGGTGTTAAACAATGCAGCGCGCGACCTGGGACTTTCGCTGTTTTCTCCGTCGCTGATGGATGCCGCAGGCGATGAGCTTGGCGCCGCCCGTCATCGTCGCGCCCTTCGTCGCAGCGCGGGTGCGTAGGCTGTCACGTCGTCGCGGGTACGGCTTCGTTCTGCCCTCCGCATCTTTCCCAGCACATCCGACGAAAAGGCACTTGGCCGCGCCACCAGCTTCGCGCTAGGTTCCAAGCTCTCACGAGGGAACCATGTCGAAGGCTCTGCCGTTTGTCACGTCACTCGGGCTGCTTGCGCTTTCACTGTCTGGCTGCGACAGCAGCTACGGCGAAGACTTTCCCACCACCGCCATCATGAACGGCGGCGACTGGCGCGACGAGGTGATCTACCAAGTCATCATCGATCGCTTTGCCGACGGTGACATCAACAACAACCATCGCGTCTTACCGAGCGCACTCGGACGCTACCAAGGCGGCGACTGGCAAGGCGTCATCGATCACCTCGACTACTTGGACTCTCTTGGTGTCACGACGCTGTGGATCTCGCCGATCGTCAAGAACATCGACTACGACGCGGGCTTCGACGGCTATCACGGCTACTGGACGCAGTCGTTTACGAAGATCAGCCCGCACTTTGGATCGCCGGCCAAGCTGCGCGAGCTGGTCGACAAAGCCCACCAGCACAAGATGAAGGTGGTGCTCGACATCGTGACGAACCACGTCGGACAGCTGTTTTATTACGACATCAACGGCAACGGACAGCCCGACGAGATTGTGACGGGATCCCAGTCGCTCGATAGCGTGGATCCGCTGGCTCGGCTGACGCGCGCCGACGAATACGATCCCGACTTTGACCGTCGTGGCGTGCAGGGACAAAACGGACTGGGACCGGCGGGACCGGCGAACGTTCGCTTCCTCAACATGCCGGAAATCAACCGTGTCGTGCCCGATCCGATTCGCTTTGGCGAGGGCGACGACGATGTGCTCGATTTCGCGCAGCCCTTTGTCTACAACCGTCGCGGTCGCGTCACAAACTACGATCGCTGGGAACAGCTGACGACGGGTGACTTCCCCGGTGGACTGAAAGACCTCGACACCCGACGCACCGACGTCCGACGCGGCCTGGTTCGTGCCTTTGCCGAGATGATCCGTCGCTACGACTTCGACGGCTTTCGCATCGACACGCTCAAGCACGTCGAGCACGAGTTTTGGCAGGACTTCGCGCCGCAGATTCGCAAGTTCGTCCACGGCGAGCAGTCGATCTACGGTGTGCCGCCGCTGTCGCAGCCGAAGAAAAACTGGTTCATGTTCGGGGAAGCCTTCGACGGTGACGATCCGCTGCTCGGCGAGTTTACCTATAACAACGAAGTGGACTCGGTCTTTTACTTTTCGCAAAAGTTCCAGGTCTATCAAGACACCGTCAAGTGCAGCGGTCCGACGAGCAAGACCGCGCGGCTGTGGAACGATCGACTGCGCTTTGACACCGCGACGATGACGCCAGCGGTTCACGGGCAGTATCGCAACCAAGGACGCTTCCGCACCGTCGATGGAGACTCGCTGCCCGATCCCGTTGCAGGCAAGCCGATCTACAACCAGACGGCGATTCCCGGTGGTGCCGTCGACAGCCAAGGCGTGGGCATTGCGCCATCGAAGCTGCTCGTCAACTTCCTGGACAACCACGACGTGTCGCGCTTTCTGTCGCCGATCGATGGCTGTTATGTCGATGCGACGGAGGCTCGTCGACGCTTGCACAATGCCGTGTCGCTGCTGTTCACCCAAGACGGCATTCCCTGCATCTACTACGGCACCGAGCAGGACTATGCGGGCGGCAACGATCCAGCCAACCGCGAGCGCATGTTCGACACCGTGCTCGACAACATCTATCGCGGCGCGTCCACCACCCAGCGCGAGACGATGAACCAGTCCGGCTTTTCAACCGACGGAGACACCTTCAAGTGGATCTCTCGGCTGGCTGCGCTGCGCAAATCGTCCGACGTGCTTCGTCGCGGCGATCTGAAAGTGACCTGGGCCACCGACCGCACCGGCAGTGAGTCCGACGCGGGCATCTTGGCCTTCACGCGCAGCTACAACGGCAAGACCGCGCTCATCGTCACCAACGTCCACAACAGCCAGACCAGCGTCACCGAGTTTTCCGGCGCGCAGATGAAGGTTCCGTTTTCGTCGGGCAAGCTGGTCGATGTGCTCGCGGACCCGCTCGATACCACGAAGGAATCGACGTACACGGTGCCTGCGTCGGGAACGCTGTCGGTGCGCGTGTCATCGCGTGCGACCAAGGTGCTGATGCCCGAAGCCGACGCCAAAGCAGTGCTAGATGCGCTCGCGAGAAAGTAACAGCGACTCGACATCGAGCAAGGTGTCGACGAGCTGGTGTGCGTGCGACTGATCCTGTCCGTAGCGATTTCCGACGCGCACACCGATGCAGTGCATGCCCGCGCTGCGTGCTGACTGAATCCCCGCCGTCGAGTCTTCAATCGCCACACACTGCTGCGGGCTGACGCCGAGCGCCTGCGCGGCCTGCTGATACGGAATCGGCGAAGGCTTTCCTTGTGGATATTCCCCGGCGCACAGCGTCACGGCAAAGCAGTCGGTGATGCCCAGCGCTTCCAGCATCAGGTTCGCTTCCGACCGCGTCGAGCCCGTCACGAGCGCACACGGCCAGCGTGACGACAGCTTGCGCACCACTTCTTTGGCGCCGGGTAGCTCTCCCGCACCGTTGCGCGCAAACAGCGTCACCCGCGCCGCGAACACTGCTTCTTCCAGCTCTTTGCTGGACCACGGCAGGCCGCCACCGGCTTTGATGAACGCATAGATTTCGCCAAAGCCATGACCGACGACAAAGTCGCGCTCTTTGGCTGAAAGCCGTCGTCCGAGCGGCTCCATCGCCAGCTCAAACGCATCCGCTGCTTCACCCTCGCTGTCCACCAGCGTGCCATCCAAATCGAAACAAACTGCCGCGATTGCTTCGCCCATGCCCATCCTGCGCTTTGCTGTTGCTGCTGCGGTCTTTGCTTCGACGCTGCGAGCCATTTGGCGTGACAGTCGAAGCGCTCATCACACTAAACCGTGCGCGAAAGAGTCCAAAAATTTGTTATCTATTTGCCGCGCTGACTCCTCGGCCCGAGTGGCGAAATAGGTAAACGCAGAGGACTTAAAATCCTTAGCCGTAACTGGCGTGTGGGTTCGATTCCCGCCTCGGGCACTGCAAGCATCGCGAGATGCTTGATTTTTGGCTTCACTCTCCTACATTGCCCACATGGAACCGCTGAACTTGCCTGATGCGCCCGTCTCGTTGCCAAGCTCGCTGGGTGAACGTCGGCGTGTTCGGCTGGACCGTCGCAGTCACTCTCGCTTGCCGCTGCGCGTCGCGGTTCGTCAGCAGGTTGTCGGGCGAGAGCCGCTGTTTGGCGTTGCGCTCGCGCAGTCGTCGGATGTTGGGCTGGGTGGAATGCGAATCTGGCGTCGCTGTGAGCCCGCTGAAGAGCTGCTATCGACCGGCACCGAGCTGCTCTTGTCCTTCGAGCTGCCCGGTAGTGCCGAGCTGCTCGAGCTGCCGTGTCTGGTGGCGTTCGACGAAGCGCAAGGTCGCAACCGCGACTATCGAATGACCGGCGTGTCGTTTGCGTCGCTGTCACCCGAGCAAGAGCAGCTTCTGACCCGCTTTCTCAACCAGCCGGAACACCATCCAGAGACGTAGCGTCGTCGCTGGTTTCCTTCAAATGCAGCGCTAGCTGATAGAGCTTCCGTCGCGGCTGTCCCAGGATCACCGTCAGCGCGGTCGCGATGTCTTTGGCGCTCTCTCCCTTGGCCAAGCGACGACGGATTTCCTGTTCCACGTCCAGTGTCTCTGCCGTCGGCTGCGTGCTCTGCGCATCGGCGCCATGAACCACCAGCGTAATTTCTCCTCGGGGCGGCTGCGCGATCAGGCTGTGCGATAGCTCTTCGAGCGTTCCCCGACGGTGTTCTTCAAACAGCTTGGTCAGCTCACGCGCAACCACCGCACGGCGATCCGCACCGAGCGCCGTTGCCAGGTCCGCCACCGTCTGTGCCACGCGCTCGGGCGACTCGTAGAAGATCAGCGTGCCCGGCTCGTGACGAAGCGAGCCAAACAGCTGAAGCCGCTGACCTTCGCTGCGCGGCGGAAAGCCCAGAAACACAAAGCGCTCACTCGGAAGACCCGACGCCACCAGCGCATGCAGCGCCGCACTGGGACCGGGAATCACCTCGACGCGAATGCGCTGATCTTGCGCCGCAGCAACCAGTCGCTGACCCGGATCCGAGATGCCTGGCATACCCGCTTCGGACACCAGCGCAATGTCATGACCGTCGCGCAGCAGCCCAATCACTTCGTCGGTGCGCGCCGCTTCGTTGCCCGAAAAGAAGCTCAAGATGCGAGCGGGCGTCGTGCCAGCACGCACCTGATGATGCGTCAGCAGATGCTGCACCGAGCGCGTGTCTTCGGCACAGATGATCTCGACGGACGACAGCACACGCAGCGCGCGCAGGGTGATGTCTTCCATGTTGCCGATCGGCGTTCCGACGACAAACAGCTTTCCGGGTCGGGTTTCGTTCATACGTCGAGCACTCGCAACGGATGGGGTTTTGATGGCTACCGCGCGCCGAGCAGCGACAGAAGCTCTGGACCGCTGTGGGAAATATCGCCTGCGCCGAGCGTCACCACAATGTCGCCGGGCAGCACCAGATCGCAAAGCTCGGTCGCAACGTGGGTGCGTGCTCCGACGTAGCGAACCGCCGGATGTCCGTGCGTGCGAATGCGCTGCGCCAGCACCTGACTCGACACCTCGGGAATCGGCGTCTCACCCGCGCCGTAGATGTCGGCAATCAGCACCACGTCGGCATCGTCGAACGCTCGTGCAAACTCGTCGAGCAGATCGCGCGTTCGGGTATAGCGATGCGGCTGAAAGGCCACGACCAGTCGTCGACCCGGAAAGCCCGTGCGTGCTCCGGCGATCGTGGCGCGAACCTCGGCGGGATGATGTCCGTAGTCATCGACGACCATGATCTCGTCGCCATCGCGAATGACGCGGCCTTTGACGGTGAAGCGTCGTCCGACGCCGCCGAAGCTGCGCATCGCCTCTTGGAACGTCGCAAACGGAATGCCCAAAAACTCCGACACCGCGAGCGCTGCCAGGGCATTTTGGACGTTGTGCGCGCCGGGCATCGGAACTTCGACGGGACCAAGTCGTTCCCCGTGGCTGAGCGCGATGAAGCGACTGCTCAGCCCGGAAAACATCAGCTCCTCGGCGCGATAGCTGGCCCCGAGCGTCAGTCCGTACGTGATGACCTTCTTGCTGATCGACGGAATCATCGCGCGCACCGTCGGATGGTCTTGGCACAGCACCGCACGTCCGTAAAACGGAACCTTGTCGACGAAGTCTCGGAATGCCGCGAGCAGTCGATCAAAGTCGCCGTAGTGATCCAAGTGCTCAGGATCGATGTTGGTGACGACAGCGACGGTCGGCATCAGGTGCAGAAACGATCCGTCGGATTCATCCGCTTCAGCGACGAGATATTCCGATCGTCCGAGCCGCGCATTGCTTCCGAGTGCGGGCAGCTTGCCGCCAATCACCGCCGTTGGATCGAGTCCCGCGTGATACAGCACCGTGGCAATCAGCGACGATGTGGTGGTCTTGCCGTGCGATCCCGCGATCGCGATGCCGTAGCGAAGACGCATCAGCTCGGCCAGCATCTCGGCGCGACGGACGACCGGAATGCCTCGAGCGTGTGCGCCCACGACTTCAGGATTGTCGGGACTGACCGCGCTTGAGATCACCACGACATCTAGCTCTCCGTCGAGAAGATCGAGGTTTCGATCGGTGTGACCTTCGCGAACTTCCGCTCCGAGGCTGCGAAGTCGTTCGGTGACGTCGGACAGCTTGCGATCGCTGCCAGAGACGCGACAGCCCAGGCCGATCAGAATCTCCGCGATGCCGGACATGCCGATGCCGCCCACACCGATGAAGTGAGCGCGGGTCGAAGGCCGTCTGCGGGTAAAGAGCGTCATGGTGGGAAACGCTACCACAATCGGCCACCAGGCAAAGCGACTGCTACAGTGCAGCAGATGTGGCGCGTAATCCGTACAGTGTGGGTGATGTCGCTGTGGCTGCTGGTCGACGGGATAGGCGGACCGGTCGCATGGGCGCACGGTGATCCCGATCATCCCGAAGTCAGCCAGCCGATCGAGCTGTGGGGTCCGCTGGTGAGCGAGCTGTCCTCGAGTTCGTTTGCGGTTCACGTCGGAGTGATCGACAAACAAGCGCGCAAAGCGACGCTCGTGGTGGACGATGCGGCGGTTCGGCGGGCTCCGTCTCAGACTCCGCTTCGGGTCGTCGAGAGTTCCGCTTCGGCTTGGCATACCCTGCGCATCGACGGGCTGCTGCCGGGACGACGGTATCGCTATCAGCTGTCCGTCGAAGGACTGTCGCCGCTGGCTGGGGAAGTGACGACGGCTCCGCCGCTTGGGGACTCGCGACCGCTGCTATTGGCGGTGTTTGGCGACGAGCAAGCGAGTCCGAGCAATGACTCGGTCAGCTCGAAAGCGATTGTGCAAGCGGTGCTGGCAGAGTCGCCGGATCTGGTGATTGGGACGGGTGATCTCGTCGGACAAGGCGACAGCGAAGCGGACTGGAAAGAGCTGAGCAAGACGCACGAGCCGCTGTGGTCGCAGATCTGGTATCTCCCGGCGCTGGGCAACCATGAGCTGATCGGCGATGGTGACGGATCGTTCTTTCGCAAGCTGCTTCCGCAGGCGGAAAAGCGCTTTTATTCGGCGCGCTATGGGTTTCTTCAGCTGATCTTTCTCGACGGAAATCGTCCCAGCTTGCCCGAGCAGACGCAGTTTTTGAAAGACGAGCTGACCAAGTCGAGCAGCGATCCGTCGGTGCGGGCTCGCCTGGTGGTGCTGCATCAGCCGCCGCTGTCGATGGGCCTACACTGTGGGGAATCGCGCAGCATGCGGACCTGGATGACGCTGTTTGAGCAGCACAAAGTCGATGCGGTGCTCGCCGGACACGATCACGCGTATGAGCGGCTGGAGCGAAACGGCGTGCCGTACTTTGTCACGGGCGGCGGCGGGGCCAAGCTCTACGATCGGTCGCCGTGTGGTCAGCCCGACGAGCCCGCGCTGCAGCGCTACGAGTCCGTGCATCACTACGTCATGATCGAGCTTCGTCCCCAGGCTGATCGCGTCGTCATTTCGGTGCGCGCGCAGTCGCCGCAAGGGCTGCCGTTTGATCGTGTGACGCTGCCGATCGAGCGCAATCCCGTCGGAGAGATCCAGACCGATCCGCAAGGTCCGCCTCGGCGCTTTCACCGAGGCCATCTGCGCTATCTGCTGCGACATCACGGACTCCAGCTTGGGCTGGCGCTTCTGTTTGGCGTGGTCATCGTCGCGGCATGGCGCTATGGGCGTCGGCGCTCGTCGTGATAGACTGGCAAGATGCGGATAGGTTCTCGACTCGCCAAGCTGGCAATTTCTGACATTCGCGCGATGACCATCGCGTGTCAGGCCAAAGGGGGAATCAACCTGGGGCAGGGCGTCTGTGATCTGCCGACGCCGGAGCCCGTTGCGCGCGGAGCGATTCGCGCCATCGAAGACCACATTGCGACCTACGCGCACCCGATGGGCATCGCAGAGCTGCGGCAAGCGGTTGCGCGCAAAGTCGAGACGCTGTACGGCGTGTCCTACGATCCCAGCTCAGAGGTTGTGATCACGAGCGGAGCGACGGGCGGCTTTGCGGCGAGCATCCTGGCGCTGTGTGAGCCGGGCGACGAGATCATCCTGTTTGAGCCGTATTACGGCTATCACTTGAACACGGTGCTGTCGCTCGGGCTTGTGCCGGTGCTGGTGCCGCTGGTGCCGCCGACGTGGCAGATTGAACGGGAAGCGCTCGAGCGAGCTGTGACGAGCAAGACCCGCGCGATTGTGATCTGCACCCCGTCGAATCCGGGCGGAAAAGTGCTGTCGGAAGCCGAGCGCGAGCTGCTCGCCGACTTCTGTCAGAGCCACAACCTGATTGCGTTCTGCGACGAGATCTACGAGCACATCGTGTTCGATGGAAAGCGTCACTTGCCGCTTCAGCAGCTTCCGCAGATGCGCGATCGCTGTGTGACGCTGACCGGGCTGTCGAAGACGTTTTCGATCACCGGCTGGCGCATCGGTTATTTGACGACCACCGCCGAGGCTGCGAGTCGCATCGCGATTGCCCACGATCTGCTGTACGTCTGCGCTCCGACGCCGCTACAGCTTGGATCGCTCGCCGGGATGATCGAGACGCCGCGACCGTATTACGACGAGCTGTCGGCGATGTATCAGCGCAAGCGCGATATTTTGTGCTCCGCGCTCGAGGATGCGGGACTGCGTCCGTACTGGCCCGCCGGAGCGTATTACGTGCTGGCCGATGTGCGAAAGCTGGGTTGTGCGACGAGCCGACAGGCTGCGATGAAGCTGCTCGACGAAGTGGGAATTGCCGCGATCTCGGGCACCAGCTTCTATCAAGATCCCGTCGGAGAAACCATGCTGCGCTTCTGCTTTGCCAAGCCTGATGATGTGCTCAGCGACGCTGCTGCTCGTCTCCGTCGCCTGGCTTGATTCTGTCGTCGCTGTGACCGATACAAAACTTTCGGCTCACGCGGCGATTTGCTAGGCTCCGCGCATGTCTAGCTCGACTGTTATGCCGATGTCTCTTTCGGCAGCCTGTGCGGAGCTTGGTCGACGGGCCGCGCAGGCTCTTTCCGACAAGTTCCCTGGAAACGCTGCCATTCCGACGGAGCTTTCGCTCCTTCCCGCCTCAAAGCCTGAGTTTGGCGACTTGCAGGTCAACTCCTGTCTCCAGCTTGCGAAGCCGCTTGGACAGAAGCCGCGTGATCTGGCGCAGCTTGTGCTGTCGTCGATTGCCGAGCATCCCGTCGTCGCCAAAGCAGAGATTGCCGGTCCAGGCTACGTCAACGTCTTTCTGAAAGACGAGTTTTTGGCGCACTGCCTCGGGGAGATTGCGCGCGATTCGCACCACGGCGTCGAACAGCTTCACGCGGGCAAGTGCGTCGTCGTCGATTACTCGTCGCCAAACATCGCCAAGCCGATGCACATTGGGCACATTCGCTCGACGATCATCGGCGATGCGCTCAAGCGAGTGTTCGCAGCCGTTGGATATCGCGTCGTCGCGGACAATCACCTGGGCGACTGGGGCACGCAGTTTGGCAAGCTGATCGTCGCGTATCGACTCTGGCTCGACGAAGCAGCGTTTGCGCGCGATCCCATCGGCGAGCTGGTGCGGCTGTATCAAAAGTTTGTCACCGACGAAAAAGCGCAGGCGGATTCCCTGAAGCTTCAGCGTCCCACTCACGCTGGCGACGATGAGGATGACGACGATGCGGGCGCGCAAGTGACACCGCTGCTGGCCTCGGCGCGGGCAGAGCTGGCGAAGCTTCAGCAAGGCGACGAAGAAAACCTGCGGCTGTGGAAGCGCTTTGTGACGGTGTCGCTCGCCGAGTTTGACAAGACCTACGCGCGGCTCGGGGTGTCGTTTGATACCGTCTATGGCGAGAGTCACTATCATCCACGGCTCGCGTCGCTCGTCGAGGAGCTGCTACAAAAAGGCATCGCCGAGCAGAGCCGAGGCGCAGTGGTCTGTAACGTCGATGGAGCGCCCGCGCCGCTGTTGATTCGCAAAGCCGACGGCTCGTTTCTGTATGGAACGACGGACTTGGCGACGATCGAGCAGCGCATGCGCGACTATCAGCCCGAGCGAGTGCTCTACGTCGTCGGAATTCCGCAGCAGCTTCACTTTCAGCAGGTGTTCTTCGTCGCGCGCAAGATGGGCTTTGACAGCTCGCTGGAACACATCAGCTTCGGCTCGATGCGCTTTAAGGACCAAGACGGCAACTACGCGACGGGCTCGACGAGAAAAGGCAATGTACCGCTCCTCGATGAGTTCTTGGACATGGCGACGGAGCACGCAGCCGCAGCGGCGAAGCAAAAGAACGCGGAGCTGTCCGACGAAGAAGTGGCCGAGGTGGCGCGTGTCGTCGGCATTGGCGCGATCAAGTACAACGATCTGTCGCGTGATCGCTCGCAGGACATAAACTTCGACATTGAAAAGGCGCTGAGCCTCGAAGGAAACACCGCGCCGTACATGCAGTATGCGTATGCGCGGCTGCGATCGATTGCTAGGCGAGCAGCGACGGAAGGCATGGCGACGGCGGACGCGGTGACGATCACCGAGCCTGCGGAGCGACGGCTGGTGCGACGGCTGCTCGACTTTTCGGCGGCGGTCGAGACGGTGGCGCGAACGGCTCGTCCGCATCACCTGTGCGAATACCTGTTCGATCTGGCGGGCGTCGTCAGCAACTTCTACAACGAAGTGCCGGTGCTTAAGGCAGAGCCGACGGCGCGTGCATCGAGGCTGTGGCTGCTCGATCAGGTTGCGCAGACGCTGCGTCACGGGCTGTCGCTGCTTGGAATTTCGGTGCCTGAGCGGATGTAGTCGTCAGACGGATGGCGCGGACTGCTCGACGGGATCTGGCAGCCTGGCGAGCAGCGCCGTCACCCACGCCGACAGACCGAGCGCCTGCGGCTCGCTGGGATCGATGACTCGCTGCGCTTGATATCCGTCGAGCCGAAGCTGCGGCAGCGAGGGCAGCGTAAGCAGAAACGGAAAGAAGCGCAGGTTGCGATGGGTCAAGATGTGCGCAAACTCCGTCAGTGGCTGCGCGTTTTCGACGGGAAGAGTCGTGCCCAAGACCGTCTTCACAAGCCGCGTAAGTCCCGTTAAAGCCGCTTCCTCTGCTTCCAGTGCCAGCGTCGGTGGTTCCCACAGTCCGCCCCACAGCCCCAGCTCGGGACGACGAAGCAGCAGCACGTTTTCGTCGCAGCGCAGCAGCAGCGTGACCATTCGTACCGTCGGGCTGACCTTCTGCGGCTTGGCGGGCGGATAGTCTTCGGGATTGCCTCTCTGGCGAACCTCGCAGTGCGTCGCGAGCGGACAGGTCAGACAGATCGGACGTCGAGGCAGACAGACGGTGGCGCCCAGCTCCATCAGCGCTTGGTTGAGATCGCCGGGATCGTTCGGCAGCGTGTCGAGCGTCGCTTTCGGCAGCAGCGACTCCGCGAGCGACCAGTACAGCCGCTTACCACCCGCCGAATCCGGCCTTTCGTCAAGTAAAAACAGACGACTTAGCACACGAATGACGTTTCCGTCGAGAATCGGCGCAGCTTGTCCAAGCGCAATCGAGCGAATCGCGCCCGCCGTGTACGGACCGATGCCCGGCAGCGCGGCGATGGCTTCGGGGTCGTGCGGAAACTGTCCGTCGTGCAGCGTCAGAATCTGCTGCGCGGCTTTGTGCAGGTTGCGTGCGCGCGAGTAATAGCCAAGCCCGCTCCAGTGTGACAGCACGTCGTCGAGCGGTGCCTTCGCCAGCGCAGTCACCGTCGGGAAGCTCGCCATAAAGCGCGAAAAATAGCCCTTCACCGTCTCGGTTCGGGTCTGCTGAAGCATGATCTCCGACACCCAAATGGCGTACGGATCGCGCTCTTTTCGCCACGGCAGATCGCGATGTCCCGAGCGAAACCACGTCAGCAGCGCTTGCTGAATCGCAGAAAAGAAAAGCGGACTCTTCTTAGGGAAGAGAGAAGGAGCGTCGTGGGCGGTCAGGAGCGAATCGGTCTTGGGTCTGCCTCGGCCCGCCACGTTGGGTCCTAGCTGGCTTCGTGATCGACGACGACGACGGTGCCGATGCCGCCTCGGACGGCAAAGTCACCTTCGACGCGGAGCCGACGGGGTTTGATCGCCGCGATGATGTCGTCGGCAATCTGGTTGGTGACCTTTTCGTGGAACGCGCCTTCGTCGCGGAACGACCACAGATACATCTTCAGCGACTTCAGCTCGATGCACAGCTCGTCGGGAATGTAGGTGATCGTGAACGTCGCAAAGTCCGGCTGCCCCGTCAGAGGACACAGGCAGGTAAACTCCGGGCAGTCGAAGCGGATTTCGTATTCGCGACCGGGACGTGGGTTCGCGAAGGTCTCAATGGTCTTGGAAGGGCGTGACGCCATGGGCCGCTGTCATAGTCGGCAGCGGCGATTCTGTAAAGTCCTGGTTTCGCTGGGAGCGCTAGGTCTTCGGCGTGCGAGCGGCGGGCTTTGCCTTCGGCTTCTTCGGCTTTTCTTTCTTCACCGACGAGGATGGCTTCTTCGCTTTGGACGGCTTCTTCGCTTTGGGCTTGGACGCTTTCTTCGGCTCTTTCGTCGCTGTGCCGCTGCCTTTCTTGGCCGGCTTCTTGGACGATTTCGTCGCTGGAGAAGGCTTCTTCGTCGCTGGCTTGTCGTTTTCCGTCGCTGGGCTTTTGCTTGGCTTCAGATCCTTCGTCGGCTTGTCCTCGCGATAGGATCGCTCTTTCGGACTGATCGGTCGTTCCTCTCGGGATCGCTTCGACTTGGCAGACTTCGCCGATGGCGCGCTCAGCAGCGACAGCTCGATTCGTCTCTGCGGCACCGACACCGAGTCAATTCGCACGCGCACCGAGTCACCGAGCCCAATGCTCGCACCGTTTTTCGGCGTCTCGTAGCGCAGCGTCTTGTCGTTTAGCTCGTAGTCTTCGTCGAGCCGATCGCTTTTCACCAAGCCTTCGACGTACGGATCATCGATCTCGACGAACAGACCCGCGCTCGTCACACCAGAGACGATGCCCGCAAACTCCTCGCCGATTCGCTCTCGCATCAGCAGCGCGCGATACAGGTCCACGACCTGACGCTCGACTTCCATCGCGCGACGCTCACGCAGCGACGAGTCCGTCGCCCACTCTTTCATCTCTTTGCGCGGCGGCCACGAACCGTAGACCTTCCCGGCGGGCTGCGACTCTTGCTGCAAGATGACTTTCAGCAGGCGATGCACCACCAAGTCGGGATAGCGACGAATCGGCGACGTAAAGTGCAGATAGCGACGCGCGCCCAGTCCAAAGTGACCGACGTTGTCGACGGAATAGACCGCTTGGTTGAGCGAGCGCAGCACCAGATACGACAGCGAGCGCTCACACGGCTGGCCTTTGATCGTTTCCAAGAACGTGCGCAGCGCGAGCGGTTCCGTCGCTGCTTCGGGATCGACCGGGAAGCCAAAGCCGTAGGCCAGCTCCGACAGACGCTGAAGCGGTTCTCGACGGGGCGGCGCATGCACTCGCCACAGCACATCCAGTCCGCGCTCCGCAAAGTATTCCGCGACGGCTTCGTTTGCAGCCAGCATCGCATCTTCGATCATCTGATACGCGCGTCGCACCAAGGCATCGGCTCGCGAGCGCTTCACCGTCACCACCAGGCGCGGATCGTCGGCAGCCAAGATGACCTTCGCTTCGGGCAGATCGAAGTCGAGACCGCCTCGACGATCGCGCTGCGCCCGCAGTCGTCCCGCCACGTCTTGCAGCAGCCGAAGCTGAGGCAAAAACGGCAGATAGTGATCATGCTGGCTCGACGGCTGACCAAACAGCACCGTCGCGACACCGGCGTAGTCAAAGCGAGCGCGTGAGCGAATCACCGCCGCCATCAGCTTTCTTCCGACGACGAAGCCGTGACGATCAATGTCCAGTCGTGCCACCATCGCCAGCCGCTCGACCTTGGGATTGAGCGAGCAGATTCCTGCCGACAGCGGCAGCGGCAGCATCGACACCACGCGATCGGGCAGATAGACCGACACGCCGCGACGCTCAGCTTCGCGATCAGTTGCGGTTCCGGGCCGGACATAGTGCGAGACATCTGCGACGGCAACCCACAGCCTGAGCTGATCCGCTTCCGGTCCTTCTTCGACACAGACTGCATCATCGAAGTCACGCGCAGTCTCGGGATCGATCGTGACAAACGGAACATGGCGGAGATCTTCGCGAGCGACGAGATCCGCGTCGGAGACATGCTCTGGAACGGTCTTCGCTTCAGATTCGACGGCGGGCGGAAAGCGCTCTTCGACTTCTTCACACGCGAGGATCTTGGCGATCTCGGTCTTGGGATCATCGGGCGCGCCCAGCACCGCAAGCAGTCGAGCGCTGATGGGCTCACGCTCACTCTGTGGATATTCGGTGATCTCCGCGACGACGGACTTGCCAATCAGGTTGCGGGTAACTTCTCCGTCGAGAAATACCTTGTTCTGAATCCGAGGATCATCGGGTCGCAGCGTCGCAGGATAGGCGGCGGATTCGACGACGCCGGTGATGCGTGCGCGACCACGCTCGATGATGGACAGGACGCGACCTTCGGGACCGCGATAGCCTTGCCAGACCTTGAGCGCGACTTTGTCCCGATCCATGGCGACGCCGCGATAGCGCGCAG
>ERZ724507.76-NODE-76-length-39292-cov-7.625787_pt1 | contig 39292 bp, 33 predicted proteins | sample MGYA00376040_ERZ724507 | MGnify/ENA primary metagenome ERZ724507 (study PRJEB28724, sample SAMN07190883) | activated sludge metagenome | isolation source: activated sludge of sewage treatment plant in Hong Hong | place: Hong Kong | collected 2016-03-17 ...
ACATCGCCCCGCCCTGGTCCATCAGCGGCGCGGCCAGCCTGGCCATGCGGATGAAGGAGTGGCAGGAGATATCCATCGCCTTGGCGAAGCCGGCCGCCGAACAATCGAGCAAGCCACCCTGCAGGTCCTCCTTGGGCGCGAAGGCGATCGAATGAACGAGAATGTCGAGGCGACCCCATTTCCGGGTGATTTCCTCGAACAGTGCCTCGAGTTGGCCGGGCTGACTGACATCGAGCGGCATGAAGATCGGCGCCCCAAGTTCCGTCGCCAGCGGTTCGACGTACTGTCGCGACTTTTCGTTGAGATAGGTGATCGCCAGGTCGGCCTGCAGTTCGTGAAACGCCTTGGCGCAGCCATAGGCGATGGAGCTGTCGTTGGCGATGCCGACGACCAGCGCCTTCTTGCCCTTGAGCGGCGGACTGGGGATATCAAAGGCCATGATTTTGTGCTCCTTGTCAGGCTGGGTTGAGGAGGCGCCGGGTATGGCGGGCAATCATCAGTTCTTCGTTGGTCGGAATCACCCAGGCCGCAACCCGGCTGTCGGCCATGCTCAGGCATGGACCGCCGGCCGCGTTGGCGGCGGGATCGAGTTCCACCCCGAGCCAGGCGGCGGCGCGGCAGACCCGTTCGCGGATCGCCGCGGCGTGTTCGCCGATGCCGGCGGTGAACACCAGTGCGTCGAGTCCGCCCAGCGCGGCGGCTAGCGAACCGAGTTCCCGACCGATGCGGTAAACGAATAATTCCACCGCAAATTTCGCCCTTGGTTCTTCGGAAGCGAGCAGCGTGCGCATGTCGCTCGATACGCCGGAAACCCCGAGCAGCCCCGATTGCTGGTAAAGCAGCCTTTCGATGGCGCGGGCGTCCATCTTCAGTTCGTCCATGAGGTAGAGAACCACCCCGGGGTCGAGATTGCCGCTGCGGGTGCCCATCGGTAGCCCGTCGACGGCGGTAAAGCCCATCGTGCTGGCGACGCTCCGGCCGCCGTGGATCGCACACATGCTGGCGCCGTTGCCCAGGTGCAGCACGATGCTGCGTCCCGCCGCCGCGCGCGGATCGACCTCGGGCAGAACCGAGGCGATGTATTCATAGGAAAGGCCGTGGAATCCGTAGCGGAGCACGCCACGGTCGGTGATCGCGGGCGGCAGGGCAAAGGTCTGGGCCACCTCCGGCTGATTGCGATGGAAGGCGGTGTCGAAGCAGGCCACCTGCGGCAATTGCGGCTGGTTCTCCATCAACATGCGGATCGGCTTGAGGTTGTGCGGCTGGTGCAAGGGCGCCAGCGGAATGAATTGCTCCAGGTGTCCGACAATCTCGGCAGTCAGTCGGACCGGCGCGGCGTAGACGGAGCCGCCATGCACCACCCGATGGCCAACGGCCACCAGCCGGTGCTCGCCAAGTTGCTCCCGCAGGAAGCCGGCCAGATGAGCGAGCCCGCCATCGTGGCCAAGCGACTCTCCCTCCGCCCACCGCCGTTCGCCGACGACGGCGCCCGCGGCATCTTTGGCCTTGAATCGGGGGGCGCTGTAAAGCCCCTCGATCTGCCCGCCGAGAAACAGATCAAGCGCCTCGCCCCGTTCCAGAAAGAGCGAAAACTTGATGCTGGATGACCCTGCGTTGACAACCAGAATCGCATCGCTCATGCCGTCACTCCCTTGCTGGCGCTCTCCCGCCGCGCTTGGGCGACCAAAGCGGCCACCGCGCACGAGGCCAGCCGGGTGGTCACCGAATCGGCGCGGCTCGTCAGGATGATCGGCACCCGCGCGCCAAGCACGATGCCGGCGGCGTCTGCGCCGGCCATGAAGCTGAGGCTCTTGGCCAGCATGTTGCCGGCTTCCAGGTCCGGCACCACCAGGATGTCGGCGAGCCCGGCAACCGGCGAGTCGATCTGCTTGATCCGGGCCGCCGCGAGGTCGATGGCGTTGTCGAGCGCCAGCGGGCCGTCGAGGATGCCGCCGGTGATCTGCTTGCGATCAGCCATCTTGCACAGGGCGGCGGCCTCCACCGTGGACTGCACCTTGGGATTCACTGTTTCCATGGCGGAGAGGATTGCCACCTTCGGTTGCGCCATGCCCAGAGCGCGGGCAAGGTCGATGGCGTTCTGGACGATGTGCATCTTGTCTTCCAGCGTCGGAAAGATGTTGATCGCCGCGTCGGTAACGATGATCGGCCGGTCCTGACTCGGCACGTCCATGATGAAGGCGTGGCTGATGCGCCGTTCGGTACGAAGCCCGGTCCCGCTTCGCACCACCGCGCCCATCAGCTCGTCGGTATGCAGACTGCCCTTCATCAGCATTTCGCCCTTGCCTTCGCGCGCCAGTTGCACCGCCAAGTCGGCGGCGGCGTGACTGTGCGGAGCATCGACGATCTCGTAGCCGGAGATGTTGAGGTGGAACTGTGCCGCGACTGCCTCGATCCTGGCCCGTGGCCCGACCAGGATCGGCTGCAGGATGCCGAGTTGGGCCGCTTCGACCGCCCCCCTGAGCGAACTCTCGTCGCAGGGATGGGCGACGGCGGTCGGGATGGGCGTCAGCGCTTGGCAGCGGGCGATCAGTCTTTTGTATTTCTCATGCTTGCGTTCCATCGCTTGCTCCTCGTATCCGGTGCCTATGAGGCGGCGTTGCCGGAACCTGCCGTGCCCGGTTCGGCCGCAGCGAACAGTTGTTCTATCCGCGCCAGCCGTTCGGCCCGTTCGCCGGCGACCTCGCCGGCCGCCGAAACGACCTGGCGAATCTTGCCGAGCGCCTCGTTCCGGGCAACCGCGTCGCCAGGCAGCATTTGCGGAATCGCGGCCAGCGCACCGTCCCGATCGAGCAGCAAGCCAAAGAATTGCTCGCGCAGCAGCCGCTTGAATTCCTCGAGCGTAATGCTGCCTTGCTCGGCGCGCATCTGGCGCAGCACCTCGAAAGCGCGCTCGTCCACACCGGGTCCGGCCATGCCGATGTAGACCAGACTGCGAATCGTTGCCTCGCGCAACCCGCCTTCGGCAAGGCGTGCCTTGAGTTCGGCGATGCGCTGCTGGATGAAGGCGACACGCTCCGGTTCGATGCCCGGATGCCGGCGCAAGGGTTCATCCGCGGCGCGTATTCCGACAAGTGCCTGCAACACCGGCGAGCTGTAGAGGCCAAGGAAGATCTGTTCCATGGTGTGATCGCGCAAATCGCGATAGCCGTCGAGCGCGGCGATGATCCCGTCCGAGATCGCCGCCTGCACCTGGAGCATCGGATTGTCGGGTGCAGCGGGCCGGCGCTGCTCGCGCACCTGCTCGGCGAGCAGGGCGATCTGCCGCATCAGCGGGTTGCGGTCCGAAAACAGTTCGAAGGGCAACTCGGCAGGGTTCAGCTTGGGCAGCCACTCGGCGGTCTGATTGTTGGCAAGAGCCTGGACGAAAGGCTGGAACAGCGTGCGATAGAGGCCGAGATTGATCTCCGACACCCGCCGCGCGGCAGCGAAGCGGCGTTCGTTCTCGGAATCGGGCTGGACGATGGCCCGGACATCCTCCAGGGTGCGCGGCTCGAAGCGCACGATCCAGTCGCCACCGACCAGATCCGCGCGGGCGGTATCTGCGGTCTTGGGGGTCATCACCGCTTCGTACAGGCCCGGCGGCAGGACATCGATCAGATCGATGTTGGACTCGAACTCCTGGTGCTCCTTCCTGGCTACTCCGCCCCCGACAAAGATGCCGAGATGGCCGATGCTTTCGTGGATGGCGTAGATGATGGTCTGGCCGCAGGCACGGAGGTCATCGTCCTTGCCGTAGAGATCGACGATCCAGCCGAGCGCCTGTTGCGGCGGCGTGATGTTGTCGCCCTTGGAGCAGAAACAGAGGATCGGCGAGCGGATATTGCGCAGGTCGATGCGTACGCCGTCACTGGTAACGATTTCGGCGGTGGCCAGCCGGTTGCCGACAAACAGCTGATCGACGATCCACTGCATTTCCTCGGCGTTGAGGCTGACATGACCGCCCCACCACTTCTCGAACTCGAGAAAGCGCTGCCCCTCGGTATCGACCTTGTTCCACAGGTCGTAGTTCTTGGTCCACAGCGTATTGGCGGGATTGAGATTCTCGAAGTTTTCGACCAGATGGGCGCCGTCAAACTTGCCGCCGCCGAGGTCGCTGGTAAGCGCGGTGATCCAGCTGCCACCGGCCAAGCCGCCGGTGTAGCGCATCGGGTTCTCGCCCTCCACCCCGGCCCAGTAGGACAACGGCGAACCGGGAATGATGAGCGGCCCGAACAGTTCCGGGCGGGTCGCCGCCAGCATCATCACCGCCCAGCCGGCCTGGCAGTTGCCGATCACGCAGGGCTTGCCCTCGGCTTGCGGGTGGAGTTCGATCACCTTCTCCAGAAACACGGCTTCCGCACGCATGATGTCTTCGATAGTCTGGCCCGGCATCGGCTCGGGGGTGAAGCCGACGAAGTAAGAGGGATGGCCGGCGCGCATCGCCATGCCGAGCTCGCTGTCGGCCTTGAATCCGCCAATGCCCGGCCCGTGCCCGGCGCGCGGGTCGACCACGACGAACGGGCGTTTCTTCGGATCAATCACCACACCTTTCGGCGGTTTGACTCGCACCAGCAGGTAATTGGCCGGCTGCTCGAAGGTCCGCCCGTCCAGCACCAGTTCCGCGTCGAAACTGAGCACATTCGGCACCTCCTTCGCCTTCTGCGCGTAATACTGATCGCTGCGCTGGCGCAGCACGTCCCAGAACAGGATGGTGCGCTGCCAGCCGTCGATCCAGTAATCAACAACCTGTTGACCAAGAGCGGGAATGGCTTGCTGACTGGCGAAGGGGAAACGGGATTGGGATGGATCGGTCATCGGTGAGCCTCTTCAATAATCCAGAGAATCGGAACAGCTCTCCCGGTTGAGTGCGCTTCGCTTCTCCAGGAAATCTGCCGCTTTGCTCGACATTTCGCTCTGAAGTTCCCTCGGCTTCCCACCGCCCAAAGAGCAATTTTCATCCTACCACTTTTTCTGTCGTAGCGCTCCTTGAGACCATCTCGCTCGCGCTGTTCTGCCACAATCCCCATGAAGACAGTCGCCTTCGGAGCGACCGCCCAAACGTGGCCGACATCAGGCGCATCCGTGATGCGGATGGATGAACCTCCTCTGCGAACGAAAGATGTCGCGACGACAAACCTGCCGGGTGGCGGACTCCCGGCAGGACGCGCCTACTTTGGCGCGGTGAATTCCTCGTAGGCGCGAACCGCCTCCGCCGCATACATCAGGGCCGGTCCGCCGCCCATATAGACGCAGACACCCAGCGTTTCCATCAGCTGTTCGCGGGTGACACCCAGGCGAATCAGCGCCTTGACGTGAAAGCCGATGCAACCGTCACAGTGTTGCGCTACGCCAATCGCCAGTGCCAGCAGTTCCTTGTCCAGTTCGCTCAGCGCACCGGCCTTCATCGCCCCGTTGTGCATGGCGCTGAAGCCCTGCATGGTGTCGGGAATTTCCTTGCGCAGGATGCCCATGGCTTTGGTCAGATCGGAAGTGATGGTGACGTACGATTTGCTGGGCATGGTCAATTCCCCATATATAAGCGATTGGCTATCTTACTTGCCGGGAGCATGGTTGGCAATCCGGCGCACGTCACTTAGGCGCCAACGATCCGATGTTCTTCCTTTGCCTCGAAGTTCCGGGAATCGGTAGCACCCCAATCAATACGAATTTCCGACAGCTACTTGCGCCCGAATCGCGTGACAGACCTCACCCCCTTGCGCCAGGTAGCAGGTGGAACCGACTCCCATTGCGCGAATGCCCTGACGAATGCGTTGCTTCCCGAATAGCCGAGCAAGGTCGCAATCGCCGGAATGCTGCTCCCTGTGTCACGCAGTAGCTGACACGCCAACTCGTGCCTGACGGTCCTGTGCAGTTCGCGGAAGCTGGTTCCGGCCTCCTGGAGCCGCCGGTTGAGGGTCCTCGGATGAAGGCCCATCTGGCTGGCGAGTTCCTGAAGCGAACAGCGCTGCCTACCAAGCAGGAGGATCAGTTGCGGTTCTCAAGCCTGGATCGGCTGTCTGCACCTTCTCCGAAAGCCATGATGCACTGAATACCATCATGGTCCGCTCGGCACCGAACAGCAGGGGAGCCCTGAAAACGCGCCAATACGGCTCAACGTCGTCGGGCTTCCCGCGGCGGAAGCATACTTCGTTCGCCAGCCAGTCGGGGCCGCACAAGGCACGCATGAGGTCCCACACAAGTCCCGTCGCAGCGTCGTCAATCTGTTCCCAGCCTTCCGCGTATGGGTAAAGCGTTTCGTAAACAAAAATGGCCTGCCGACCGGCAATCTCAAGATAGGGTGCCGCTGCGCGATTGTGCAACCGCAGGTTTGCGGCAAGTCCGCCGAGAGCCGTCCGCACATCGGGCGCATTGCGCACCATGAAACCGATGGCCCCAAGCGAGGAAGCATTGAGACGCTGCCCCAACAGAAGGCCGAAATGTGGACAACCCGTTTCGCGTGCACAATCCACGAGAATCGCCCCCTGACTTTGGCTGCGATCGTGTTCTCAGGGTCGGAAACGGTGCTTTCCGCAAATCCGAATTTCTGCCATACACGTTCTGGTGGTACGCCGAACTCTCGCAACAGGTCCCACGCCGGGAGCAACGGCCCGACACGAACCATTCCGTTTCGCGGCGACGGATACCAATAAGATTTGGGGGCGGTCGTCACGCCATGAACCCGTTGCAATGTCGAAAAGAGTTTAAAAACTGTCGTGTTATGTATATAGGATTAACGAGACGAGGAGTAGTATAAAAAATCAAGGGAAACGCAAGCTGACCGGCTGGGCCGTCGCTTCAAGAAGATAGCGATGCCGGGTCCGGTTTGCCGGCTTTCGGGTCGCGGCCTATCATGGAACCGTTGGCGCCGCGCCAGGCATTCATTCAAGGAGATCGAGATGGGCAAGAAGAAGGCAGCAAAGAAGCAGGCAACTCCCGTTGACGAGAAGCTCGGCGCCAGGGCATACGAAGAGGAACTCGCGAAACTGCATGTCGAACTGGTGAAGCTGCAGGAATGGGTTGTCGCCAAGGGCCTCAAGGTCTGCGTCGTCTTCGAAGGGCGCGACGGCGCCGGCAAGGGCGGCACCATCAAGGCCATCACCGAGCGCGTCAGCCCGCGCGTCTTCCGCGTCGTCGCCCTGCCGTCGCCGACCGAGCGCGAAAAGACCCAGATGTATGCGCAGCGCTACATGCCGCATTTCCCGGCGGCCGGCGAAATCGTCATCTTCGACCGCAGCTGGTACAACCGCGCCGGCGTCGAGCGCGTCATGGGTTTCTGCAGCGACGAGCAGGCCAGCCGCTTCCTGGATGTCGTGCCCAATTTCGAGAAACTGATGATCGAATCCGGGATCATCCTGCTCAAGTACTGGCTCGAAGTGAGCCCGGAGGAGCAGACGCGCCGGCTGACCCAGCGCATTGACGACGGGCGCAAGATCTGGAAGCTGTCGCCGATGGACCTCAAGTCCTACAGCCGCTGGTACGACTACTCGCGGGCGCGCGACGAGATGTTCGAGAAGACCGACACGCCGTGGGCGCCTTGGTACGTCGGCAAGTCGAACGACAAGAAGCGGGTCCGCCTGAACATCATCACCCATCTGCTGAGCAAGATTCCCTACGAGGAAATCAAGCGCGGCAAGATCGAACTGCCCAAACGCCAGGCGCCCGGCAAGTACAAGGAGCCGGACTACCCGTACAAGTACGTGCCGGAGAAGTTCTGAGCGGCCAAGGGCGCGCGCGTGGCGGAGAATCCGTTGAGATGGGTGGGGACTTGATCAGGAACTTGTAAACGGAGGGGCGAGGCATGGGCATTCTCGGTTGGTTCAAGCACCGGGCTGGCCATTTCGATACGGATCGGGTATCCGAGGAGATGGTTCGATGGGCTGTCGACAAGGCCATCACGCTGACCAACCCACGGCTGAAAGTCCTGCCGAACTGTCACAAGCGCCTGGCGTCCTCGGTCGAGACAACGATCAGGTTCCTGCAGGGACTGGTCAAGTCGCTTCCGGCCGTCCGGCGCATGTCGACCGAAACCTGGTCTGCCGATGCGGCCTTGCGCGCGTTTTTTGTCTCGCCGTCGGACATGAAGGACGTACTTGCCCGCGCGGACGGATTGCGCACGCTGTTCGAGAAATTTCCTGAACTCGATGCGGCGTATCTGGTTCTCGGCATGGCGTTCACCGAACAGCGGGTTTTCGGTCTGGGGCTGCAAGGGGATATGGTCCAGCGAGATGTGGCGCAGATGACGGTGAATTTTTCCGATCACAAGACGCGACTGTGTGGGCCCGATGAAGCGGTCTTGCGCCGCGTCATCGGGGTCGAGATTTTCGAATATCTCATTTCACGGGCCTTATCGGAGATTGGCGCAGAACGCAGCGAGCGGCAGGAACTGCAGGCAAACCGGTCGCTGATCCGGGCACGCCTCCGGTTGCTGCAGCAACACGGGCCGGGCCTGGGGTCGATGTTGGGCGAAGCGCCGGCGGAAGCCAGTCAGCAGGCCCGACTCGAGGCGGAACTGCTCGATAACGAGCGGCAACTGGAGACGATCGGCGGCGGCGAGGCAGCGCTGGAAGGCGAACTCGAAACCCTCAAGAGCGTACTCGACAAGCCACAGGATTACCTGTCGATCGAGCCGAGGCGCATTCGCCTGAGTTCGATGAATGTGGTGCTCGATGAGACGAACACCGCCTCGGGAGCCGAAGTCGATTTTGCCGTAATCGAGCTGAAGGGTGGGATGCCGCAGCGCAGAGCCTTTGTCATTGGACGCCTCGCGCGAACCGAACTGCCACCGCCAAAATCGATGAATTACCACGACGCCATGCGCTACCTGTGAACCATTGACTGATGACTACCCTGCTTTCTGGGGTCGCCGTGCGCGCGTTGCAGCTTACCGCTTCCAACATGCCGGCTTCCGCCTGACCCGGATGCCGCTCCACGGGCACAACGACTACCGACGGCTTTCTGCCGGCGGGATCATTTTCTGGTCAGGAGAGCAACACCCTGACGCATAAAGCCGGTGCGACAGGCGCCGCAGGTAGTGGCACGGGGGCTTGCGCCCCGACCTCGTCGCCGGGGTGACGGTGGCTGTCGTCGTCCTGCCCAAGACGCTGGCCTATGCGACCGTGGCCGGGCTGCCGTCGGCCTGTATACCGCCTTCGTGCCGATGCTGAGCTATGCCCTGCTCGGCACATCGCGCGTACTCAGCGTCAGTTCGACGGCAACACTGGCGATCCTCGCCGCCACACAACTCGGGCTTGTCGTTCCGGATGGCGACCCGGGCAAACTGATCACAGCGGTCGCGACCCTGTCCGCGCTGACCGGTGCGCTCCTGCTCCTCATCGCCGCGCTGCGCCGGATGCCGCAGGTCAGCTGTCGGGCCTTGGCCGGCAGCTTGCGCAGCCAGGTTGCGGGCGTGTGGTCAGGGATGGGAGCGTGGGGCAAGGACATGGCTGCGGAAATTCAGTTGCACGAGTATCCCCCGGCGCCAGCAGCGAGTCCACCCGCGGTCCGTCGGGTTGTCGCAGTCGCGCACACAACCCGGATGCCGGACATCAAAGCCGGTCAATCCTTTGGCATGGACAGATAGCGCTCGATGGCGAGATGGGCGTTGAACAACATGCGCTCACGGCCGAGGCGCCCGGCCAGGCCGGCATGCTCGACGACCTGCATCACGCCGGGGTTGAGGCCCGCCAGCCAGAGCGTCGGGCCATTTTCGCCGGCCCGCCGTCGCTCGCCCTCGACCAGCATTTGCAGCGCCGAATACTCGATGTCCGGCACCCGGCTCAGGTCCAGCACGACGACCTTTGGTTGATGTTGCGCCACCAGGGCCCTGATCCGGTCGTCCACCGTCTGCGCATTGACGAAGAACAATCGACCTTCCGGACGCAGGATCAGCAGCCCTTCAAAGGTTTCGTCATCCGGATGCTCTTTGGAGACGGGGCGCAATACGTCGGCGCCCCGCTTGCGCCCGATGACATGGACCGGGGGATTGGCCGTCTGGCTGGACAAGGCGATCAGGGAAACGATGATGGCGATGACAATGCCCTGCAGCGTGCCGAAAACGAGTACCCGGAGACAGGCAACGACCGCCCAGCGGAACTCCATCGTGCGCACCTGGCGGATCGCCCTGAATTCGGCGGGCTGGATCAGCCCCACCGAATAGAAGATGACCACCGCGGCGAGCGTGGCATAGGGCAGCAAACCGAGCAGCGGCGCCAGAAACAGCATGGTGGCGAGCGCTACACCGGCGGTGACCAGGGATGACTTTTACGATTGCCCGCCAACCGATCGGACGACCGCCGTCTGCGAGGTTCCGCCGGCCGCCGGCATGCCGCCTGCAAGGGCGCCACCGAGATTGGCCAAACCGGAGGCGAGCAGCTCGCGATTGGCCTCGATCGGCGGTTCGGATGTCTTGGCGAAGGCGCGTCCGGCGGCAATCGATTCGGTAAAACTCATCAACGCAATGCCGGCGGCACCGGGCAGCAATTGCTGGACCAGGGCGAGGTCGGGCAGGGTCAACGACGGGAACCCCTGGGGAATCAGACCGACGATGGCTACCCCCTGCCCTTCGAGTCCGAAGAACCACGCCGCCGCGATGCCACCACCGACCGCCACCAGCAGCGCCGGTGAATGCGGCTAGAGGCGTTCCATGCCGATCAGCAATGCCAGCGTTGCAGCGGCGACGAGCAGCGTCATCAGCGAGGCGTCGGGCAGATGCTGGACGACGCTGAGCAGGTCATGGAAAAAGCCTTGCTTGGTGATGTGGACCCCGAGCAGCTTGGGCACCTGGTCGAGGACGATGACGAGGCCGATTCCCGCCTTGAACCCGGTCAGCATCGGGCTGGAAATGAAGTTGGCGACGAAACCGAGACGCAACAGCGAGGCCAGTATCAGGATTGCGCCGGTCAGCGCACTCAGGGTGGCAACCGCAGTGATCAGTTTCGCCGGGTCGCCGTCGGGAACGACGAGTCCGAGCTGGGTGCCGGCCAGGATCGCCAGGGTGGCGGTGGAGCTGACGCTGAGCACGCGCGAGGAGCCGAGCAGCGCGTAGACCAGCATCGGGATGAAGGCCGTGACAGGCCGACGGCGACGGGTAGGCCGGCCACGGTCGCATAGGCCATCGCCTTCGGCAGAACGACGGCCGCAGCCACGAGGCCGGCGACCACGTCGAGGCGCAGCGAGGGCATTCCCGGTGCTTTCTCTGCGGTGGATATCGGAGTTTGGCTCATCTGGTGTGCTCCCGGTTTTAGAACGTTGCGTTGATGGAGTCGACGAAAACCTGCTCGTTCGACCCCGAGTTGAACCAGTAGCCGCCGATCGTGACGCGGCCCCAGGCCAGCTGGGCGAACGGCCCGCGCTGGATATCGAGCCCGTTACCGTGGGTCCGGGTGCGCTGGCTGGAGATGCCGAAGCGAAACCATTCTACCGGGCGGTACCCCAGCTCGTTCCGGAAATAGAGGTAACTGTCGTCGCGGCTGTACACGGTGTGCCTTGGGCAAGCCAGCTATCGCGCCGTCGGCACCGCATCCGGTGCCCGGGCACTTCCCGTGTCCGGCGGCGAGCCTTCGGGAGCGATTGTCGCCCCGACTTCCTTCAGCAGACGCTGGAATTCAGGTGATTCGCTGATGATCGTTCCCGCCGCAGCGCGCAGGCGATCGACGGCTTCGTCGGGGAGCACGAAGCTCGTTGGCAACTCGTTCAGGTAGGCGGACTCGGTTGTGTCCTTCAACGCTGCAAACGAAACATCGATGGCAAAAATATCGACATCCGGACCCTGCAGTTCCCTGGCGATTTCCGGATCCTTGTTGCCGGCGAATGCCGCCGACTGCCGCAGACGACGCAACGACTGCCAGCGGGCCTGCTTGTCCTTGAGCAATTCCAGGGACTCGTAGGAGTAATGATCGATCGGTACGCCACTCGCCTTGATCATCAGGTTGATCGCGCCCGGCGGCTTCTCCCTTTCGTCCCAGTCGGTCCGGGGCGAGGAGAGCGAGTTGACGACAAAGACCACAATGCGGCGCACGTTGTCGAGCCTCGTCGGCACGCCTTCGTGTTTCAATGCTTCCATCAGTTCGAGTACCGAAAGCACGCTACGCATGCCGACGTTATCGGCGACGCCGCCGTCGAACAGATGAAGGTAGGGCCGCTTGGCGCCATCGGCAACGGCGAGGCGCTCCGCGATTTCGCGCTTCGCGCGGGCGGCTGTGCGCTGCGCCTCGGGGGAATGCTCGAACCTGTTCCACGCGGGCGGCAACTCATAGTTGCAGGTGCCGCCATAGTTGTTCAAGGTGACCGGCGACAGGACCAGCGGCACCGCCGACGAGGCCGCTGCCGCGCGCGACAGCCGCACTGCGCCGAGATCCGAGCACGTCGCATCGAAAATGTTCTGTTCAAAAACCAGGCGGGCCCCGGTCGAGATGTCGGTTGCAGCGACCACGATAAACGGCCCCTTGCCCCGGTCGAGGTCGGCGAATGTCGCGCCGTTGAAGAGTATTTCGTCATACAGGTCGGCAGCCAGTTCCGAGCGGCCCCAACCCGTCGAGGACAGATTGGCCCAGTTCAGCGGATTGAAAGCGCGGGCGATGATTGTGCCCTGCACATCGCGCTTGAGGAAACGCTGCTCGTAGTCGGCGAACAGCTGGTCGCCATAGAGACCGTAGGCCAGCGCCGTGAAGCTGCCGCCGGACACCCCGGTAATCACCCCGACATCATCCAGAAGCCGGACCTTGTTGCCATTCGCCGAGACAATCTCGGTGCTCCGGAGAAACTCGAGGACGCCGTAAGAGAAGGCAGCCGCCCGCGTGCCGCCCCCGGAAAACGCCAGGATGACCAGCGTTTCGGGGTTCTTGAAATATGCCTGCCTGGTCTCCAGACGATAGCCGGCACTCGGGTCGACCTGCGTGATCGGCGGGTTGACCGGCCGAGTCGCGCAACCACCGAGAACGAGCAAGGCGGCGAAGGCCGCGACCAGGCCCGGCGTGCCCAGCAGCTTGCTGAAGATGACGCGGGTCGCTCGCGGTGTTACGGTTTCTGTGGGCATTCCATGTCCATTTTCAAAAGTCTGCCGCCGTTCCGTACGCTCGTGTGGATCCTATTTTGGAAACAACAGCGTCAACTGCAACCTGTAGCCCCACCCCTCGGGGCCGTTGTCCGGCGCGGCGGCCCAATACCGTGCGCCTGCCGTGATCTGGAGCAGCTGTGTCCCGATCTTGAACACCTGCCCCACCTGTAGATTCAAGGGAACACTCCACTGCTTGGCTTTCCAGTCGTAGGTGGATTCCGTATTCATGCTGAAGGTCGTGTGCGTCCCGGTGGTCTAGCTCAGGAAGGGCTGCAGGAAGGTGGCGCTGACGTTCTCGCGGCTGTCGTCGCCGCCCGCACCCCAGATGTGATTGGCCAGCATGCCGAACGTCCAAGGCCCGGGCTGGTTCAGGGCCACGACCGTCGGCCCTAGACCCCACTTTTCGGCGCCGAGCACGTCCTTGGTCGCCGTCGGCAGCAGAAAGACCGGCCCTGCCCCCCAGATCCAGCCGTCAGCGCTTGGCGCCTTCGGCGAAAAGAACAGGCTGGCAGTGATGTCGCCCAGACCCGACTCGTTCCTGGCGGCAGCCGGAAAGTCCCGTTGATCGATGAGCGGAACGATGGTGCGCGAGATCAGGTTCCAGTCGTCGTTCAGCGAGAACGGGATCACCGGCTGGATGTTCAGCCGGCTGACCGAGGCGCCGTCGTTCGCCCCGCCGTACTTGTCGTAGTTGTACTGAAACGGCACGCTGATCAGCGAGGCCAGCGGGTTCGCCAGAGCCTTGGCCGCATCTGCCTCCCGCGCCTGAGCGGTAGCGGCGGCAGAATCCTGTGCCCAAGTGGCGGGTGCCAGCGTTAGGGCGCCGAGGGTCAGAAGAAACGTCCATTTGAGATTTTTCATCGTTTACACTTCCGAGAGTATAAAAATTCGCCCTACGTGCGCCAAAGTCGTCCTGGCAGGTGCAAGTTCATATCGTTGAACGGCAGAGTCTGAAGATAAAACTCAACACGTCGGCTTCAATGCGGAACTGGCCCAAGGTTCTGCTTCGAGGGGTCTATGCACTATCGACGAACGTGAGAAGCGCGTCTATCGGAATTTCGCAAAATTCAAGGATTATGAAATCCCCTGCCACCACCACCGACCGAACTGCCGTCACGGTTGTCGAGATCAGCGATTCCGCGGATGCCAACGCGGGTATCGAACCCTTTGATCTGGACGCGGTTCAGCTTCAGTCGCTGCCTTTTCGGGCACGACGTGTGGTTGTTCGTGCCGGAGCTGCCACCGTGGTATTCACCTCGACCAACTGACCACCGGCGCGGAAATGAAGTTGGCAACGAAGCCCAGGCGCAATAGCCGGGCCACGAGCAGCATGGCGCCGACCAGCGCGGCCAGCGTGGCCGTCGCGGTGACCCGCTTCGCCGGGTCGCCGTCGGGAACGACGAGTCCGAGCTGGGTGCCGGCCAGGATCGCCAGGGTGGCGGTGGAGCTGACGCTGAGCACGCGCGAGGAGCCGAGCAGCGCGTAGACCAGCATCGGGATGAAGGCCGTGACAGGCCGACGGCGACGGGTAGGCCGGCCACGGTCGCATAGGCCATGGCCTTGGGCAGCACCACTGCAGCGGCGGTGAGGCCGGCGACCACGTCGAGGCGCAGTACGCCGGTGCCTTGCGGGCTAGTGATGACGCGACTCGCTCAATGCGGTCGTCAGCGCGTGCACGCCAACGGCGGCCACCAGCCCACCCAACAGGATGCCGAGAAATCCGATCAAGATCGCCAGCACCCGGGCCAGGGTCGCCTTGGGCACGAGGTCGCCGTAGCCGATCGTCAGCCCCGAGACGAAGGCGAAGTAAAGGCCGTCACCGGGCGGCCAGCCCTCGATGGCGGCGACTGCCACGCCGAGGGCAGCGATCATGCAGAGCAGGCTCGCGAACACGGACCAGACGGCGGCAAACCCGCTGAAGAGCGCGTGCCTGAACTTTATATTAAACTCCAGCGACATCGCGGCGGCCCTCTCAGCCTGCTTCCGGCAGTGCCGCAGCACCGTCCGTCTTCTGTTCCTGATAGCGCTCGATCGCTTTGTGCGCATCGAACAGCATCCGCTCGCGGCCGAGCCGCTGGTCGAACCCGGCGTGGCGCACCACTTCCAGCACGCCCGGGTTCAGCCCGACCAGCCAGCGCTCAATGCCGGCCTCGGCGGCGCGCTGCTCGCTTTCGATCAGCATCTGCAGCGCCGAGTATTCGATATCGGTAACCCCGCTCAGGTCGAGCGCCAGCACGCGCGGATGGTGCTGCTCGAGCAGCGCGTGGATCTGGTCGGCGACGTTCTGCGCATTGACGAAAAACAGCCGCCCCTCGGGCCGCAGGATCAGCAGGCCTGGGAAGGTCTCGTCGTCGGGGTGTTCGGGTGACAGCGGTCGCAGCACGTTAGTACCACGCTTGCGGCCAATGACATACACCTTCGGGTGGGCGGTCTGGTTGGCCAGACTGATCATCGACACGATGATGGCCACCACGATGCCCTTGAGCGTGCCGAACACGAGCACGCCCAGACAGGCGATCAGCGCCCAATGGAACTCCATCTTGCGCACGCCGCGGATGGCGCGGAACTCCGCCGGCTGGATCAGCCCGATGGAATAGACGATGACGACCGCCGCCAGCGTAGCGTGTGGCATCAGTCCGATCAGCGGTGCCAGCAGCAGCATCGTGGCCAGCGCGGCGCCGGCCGTCACCAGCGAGGCCTTCTGCGACTGCCCGCCCACCGAGCGCACCACCGCCGTCTGCGAGGTGCCGCCGCCGGCCGGCATCGCGCCGAGCAGGCCTCCCACCACATTGCCCACCCCGGTGGCGACCAGATCGCGGTTGGCATCGATCGGCGGGTCGCCCGGCTTGACGAAGGCGCGACCGGCCGCAATCGTCTCGGTGAAGCTCATCAGCGCGATGCCCAGCGCACCGGGCGCCAACTGCGCGACGAGCGAGACATCCGGCAGCGTGACGGACGGGAATCCCTGCGGGATCAGGCCGACCGTGGAGACCCCGGCGGCCTGCAGGCCGAAGTACCAGGACGCCGCGATCGCTCCACCCATGACCACCAGCGGTGCCGGCGAATGCGACCACTTGCGCTCCATGCCGATCAGCACCGCGAAGGTGGCCACCGCCACCGCCAGCGTCAGCAGCGACGTATGGGGAAGGTGCTGCAGTACGCTCAGGACGTCGGCAAAGAACCCCTGCTTGGTGATGTGGAAGCCGAAGAGCTTGGGCACCTGGTCGAGCACGACCACCATGCCGATTCCGGCCTTGAAGCCGGTGAGCACCGGCGCGGAAATGAAGTTGGCAACGAAGCCCAGGCGCAACAGCCGAGCCACGAGCAGCATGGCGCCGACCAGCGCGGCCAGCGTGGCCGTCGCGGTGACCAGCGTCGCCGGGTCGCCGTCCGGCACCGCCAGCCCGAGTTCAGTGGCGGTCAGGATGCCCAGCGTGGCGGTGGAACTGACGCTGAGCACGCGCGAGGAGCCGAGCAGTCCGTAGACCAGCATCGGGATGAAGGCCGTGTACAGGCCGACGGCGACGGGCAGGCCGGCGACGGTGGCGTAGGCCATGGCCTTGGGCAGCACCACCGCCGCGGCCGTGAGGCCGGCAACGATGTCGAGGCGCAAGCTGTTGCCGGCGGCCGCCGGCGGCCTGGCGGAATGGGGGTCAGTCATGGCGCTTCCCGGTCAGTTTGGGGTTGTGCTGGATAGCCTCACGGCTCGCCTCATGTGTGGCATTAACCGCGATCGCCGCAACCATTGCCGACATCAGGACACCGTAAAGGCCGATGAAAATGGCCGCAACACGGGAAACCGGGTGGGTTGGCGTGAGGTCGCCATAGCCCACGGTCAACCCGGTTATGAAGGCAAGATACACACCGTCCAGCAGGTGCCCGCCCTCGAGATAAGCGATCAGCAGACCCAGGCCGATCATCATGCCCAGCAGTCCCGAAAAGATCGGCCAGACGATAGGCAGCCGCGCCAGCAATTCTTGGTGAAACCGTTTGCGTACAGGGTTCATTTCAATTTTCCAGTCACTTACTCGGCGCACCGTTCGCCGTTCCAGCGGGTGATCCCGCTGAATCGGGTCGATACGTGTTTTTGCCGGTTATTTCGGGTTGACCGCGCCCCGCAGGAAGTGCCCCTGGGATGCAGCGAACAACATTTCGATCTCGGCCAGGCGCTTCGCCTGCTCGCCGCCGGCGACGCCGCCGACGATGACGACTTTCGTTTTTGCTTTCGTGCTGTTGGATACCATGACTTTGTCCTCGGATTAGCAAATGGGTGATCGGGGCCGCGGATCCCGTGGACAAGGCAGCTCATTATCTAATTTAATCATGCGGCCATCGCTGGCGCTGGACATTTTTTGACAATTTCGCCTACCCTGTGGGTGTGTAAGCAAGGGTGCGAAACATGGGCAAAATTGATCAGCCAAAGCTGCGGGGTTGTCGGCCGGGCGCGACCGTGCGCGCCGGTGCTGGGCAGGCGATTCCGGCCGTTCTCAATAGCCTCGGCGCCAATCCGGTGGATGTCCTGGCCGGGGCCGGCGTCGACCTTGCGCTGTTCAACGATCCTGACAATCCGATTCCACTCGTCGTGTACGGCCGCCTCGTGAGGCATTGCGTAGAGCAGACCGGTTGCCGGCACTTCGGGTTACTGGTCGGCCAGCAGGGTGGCCTGCATACGCTGGGGCTGGTGGGCCTGCTGGGGCGGCATTCGCCGGATGTGGGAAGCGCGCTGCGCAGCCTCGTGCGCTATTTCCATATTCACAGCCGTGGCGCGGTGGCGGCGCTTACGCTGAACGAGCACACGGCGATGCTGAGCTACGACATCTATCACGCCGGTGTCGAGGCCGTCGACCAGATCGGTGATAGCGCTGTCGCCGTGATCTTCAATATTCTGGGTGAACTGGGTGGCGCCAACTGGAAGCCCGTCGAGATCCACTTCGCTCATCGCAGGCCGGACGATCTCAGGCCGTTCCAGAGCTTCTTCCGGGCGCCCTTGACTTTCGACGCCGAGCAGAACGGGGTGGTGTTTGCGGCCGACTGGCTGCGGCGTCCGTTGGCTGGCGTAGATGCCGGGTTGCGCGGTCAGTTGCAGAAGCAGATCGAGGTGCTCGAGGCGAGATACGGCGACGACTTGCGGGAACAGGTCCGGGCTGTGTTGCGCACGGCACTGCTCACCGGCCATGCCCGGGCCGACGAGATCGCCGCGTTCTTCTCGCTGCACGGCCGCACCTTCAGTCGACGTTTGGCCGACTGCGGCACCAGCTTCCAGGCGCTGGTGGATGAGGGGCGCTTCGCGATCGCCTGTCAGATGCTCGAGCACAGTGATGTCGGGATCAACCAGGTCGCGATGATCCTCGAATATGCCGATGCAAGCGCCTTCGCCCGCGCCTTCCGGCGCTGGAGCGGCGTTACGCCGACCCAATGGCGAGCCAAAAGAACCGGGTGAAGCGGGCGGGTGGAACACTGCGCGGGTTTCGAGCAGGTTGTGAAAACTGGCAAAGGAACGCGCGCTGTCCATTTTTGTATGGTTGCCGAATGTCGGGATACGTTAATATCCTGTCCTATCGTCATTGCGCCCGCCGAGAATGAAATGAAACCATCCCTGTTTGTCACGACCCTGATTTGCAGCCTTTCTCTGGCAGCTTGCGGCGAAAAGTCAGCGCCACCGCCGGCTGTGCCGGTAGTTCAGGTGGTTGCAGTCGCTCAACGCGACGTGCCGATCTACATGGAATGGATCGGTTCGCTCGACGGCAATGTCAATGCCGTCATCCGCCCGCAGGTGACTGGCTACCTGATCAAGCAGAACTACCGCGAAGGTGATCTGGTGAAGCAGGGGCAACCGCTGTTCGAGATCGATCCACGCACCTTTGAAGCTGCGGTTGAGGAAGCCAAAGGCTTGCGTGCCCAGCAACTGGCGCGTTTCGAAACGACCGGAGCCAACCTCGCCCGCATCAAGCCGCTGGCTGCGGTGAACGCGGTCAGCCAGAAGGATCTCGACGACGCCACCGGTGCCCATCTGTCCGCCAAGGCCCAGCTCGAAGCTGCCGAGGCTTCGCTCAAGACGGCCAAGCTGAACCTCGGGTTTACCAAGATCACCTCGCCGGTGACCGGCATCGCCGGTATCGCCAAGGCCCAGATCGGCGACTTGCTCAGCCCGAGCATGACGACGGAGCTGACCACCGTGTCCGTCGTCGACCCAATCAAGGTCTATTTCAACATCAGCGAACGCGAGTATCTCAAGGTCGCCAATGCGTCCCTGGCGGCCGGCACCAAGACCGGGCAGGTTCCGCTGGAGCTTTTCCTGGTCGATGGCTCGCTCTATCCTCACCAGGGCAAGGTCGCGGTACTCAACCGGCAAGTCGATACGACCACGGGCACCTTCAAGGTCGCCGCCCTTTTCCCTAATCCCGACAACCTGCTGCGCCCCGGCCAGTACGGCAAGGTGCGGGCCACCATGTCAGTTGACAAGGGCGCGTTGCTGGTGCCGCAGCGCGCGGTCACCGAAATGCAGGGCAAGTATCTGGTGGCGGTCGTCGGCGCCGACAACAAGGTTGACATTCGCCCGGTGACGGTCGGCGAGCGGGTCGGCACGGAGTGGGTCATCAGCAAGGGCCTGCAGCCGGGCGAGCAGGTCATCGCCGAGGGCACCCAGAAGGTGCGTCCGGGCGTGACCGTGACGCCGAAGCCCTTCACCGCCGAAGCCGCCGCCGCGAATCCGGCCAAGCCCGACGAAAAGCCCGCCGCGCCGGCACCGGCAGCCAAGGAGTAAGCGGCCATGTCGAAGTTTTTCATCAACCGGCCGATTGTGGCCATGGTCATTTCGATCCTGATGACCATCGTCGGTCTGGTCGCCATGGCCGGGCTGCCGACCGCCCAGTTTCCCGATATCGTTCCGCCCGAGATCAAGGTCAGCAGCACCTACACCGGTGCCGACGCGCTGACCGTCGAACAGGCGGTGTCCACGCCGATCGAGCAGCAGATGTCGGGCGTCGACAACATGAACTACATGTACTCGATCAACGCCAACGACGGCACGTCAACGCTGACGGTGAATTTCGAGCTGGGCACCAACGCCAACACCGACCAGTTGTTGGCCCAGATGCGCGAAGGCCAGGCCGAGTCGCAATTGCCGGCGGATGTGCGCAATTACGGCGTTACGGTCGCCAAGTCAACGGCGTCGCCATTGATCATGTTCGATCTCTACTCGCCGAAGGGCACCTACGACAACGTCTTCCTTGCCAATTACGCCTATATCAACATCAACGACCAGATGACGCGGGTCAAGGGGATCGCCAGCGTCACCGTCTTCGGCGCCGGCCAGTATGCGATGCGGATCTGGGTCAGGCCCGATCAACTGGCCAAGCTGAACATCACGATTCCCGAAATCATGAATGCGGTCAACGCCCAGAATGCGGTCAATCCGGCGGGAACGATCGGTGGCGAACCGGTACCGCCGGGCCAGGAGTACACCTATGCGGTGCGCGCCCAGGGGCGGCTGGAGAATGTCGAGGAGTTCGGCCGCATCGTGCTGCGCGCCAACCCGGACGGCTCAATCGTTCGCGTCAGTGATGTCGCGCGGATCGAGCTCGGTGCCCAGAACTACGCCAAACAGGGCCGGCTCAACGGTAAACCCGCTGCCCTCGTCGCCCTCTACCTGATGCCGGGCTCCAATGCTCTCGAAGCCGCCGATGGCGCCAAGAAGCTGATGGAGAAGCTCAAGCAGAGCTTCCCGCCCGACCTCGACTACGTTGTCGCCCTCGATACGACGCTGTCGGTCACCGAAGGCATTAATGAAATCAAGCACACGCTGTTCGAGGCGCTGGTGCTGGTGATGATCGTCGTTTTCGTTTTCCTGCAGGGCTGGCGAGCGACGCTGATCCCGCTGCTGGCGGTGCCGGTATCGCTGGTCGGTACCTTCATGCTGTTCCCGCTGTTCGGCTTCTCGATCAACACCTTGTCGCTGTTCGGCCTGGTGCTGGCGATCGGTTTGGTCGTCGATGACGCCATCGTCGTCGTCGAAGCGGTCGAGCATCACATCGAGCACGGGTTGTCGCCGAAGGAGGCGACGCTCAGGGCGATGGAGGAAGTGACCGGCCCGGTGATCGCCATCGCCGTCATTCTGGCCGCCGTCTTCGTGCCGACCGCGTTCATTCCCGGCATCACCGGCCAGCTCTACCAGCAGTTCGCGGTCACCATCGCCATTTCGGTGATCATCTCGGCGTTCAACGCGCTGACCCTCAGCCCCGCACTGTGCGCCCTGCTGCTCAGGCCCAAGGTCAAGGGCAACGGCCCACTGCAGAAATTCTACGACTGGTTCAACGGCGTGTTCGCCAGGGCCACCAACGGCTACGTCGGCATTTGCCGGATCGCCATTCGCCGCAGCCTGATCAGCCTTGTCTTCCTGGTGGCGGTTGCAGCGAGTATCGGATTGTTCGGCAAAGCCGTGCCCTCCGGCTTCCTGCCCGATGAGGACCAGGGGTATGTATTTGCCGGCATCCAGCTCCCCGACGCTTCATCGATGCAGCGCACGGCAGAAATTGCCACCCAGGCGGAAGAACTGCTCATGAAGGTGCCGGGGGTGAAGTATGTCTCGACGGTCATTGGCTACAACATGCTGAGCCAGGTGGCGAATAGCTACAGCGCCTTCTTCTTCATCAGCCTCGAGGAGTGGGCCGAACGCAAGAAACCCGAGGAGCAGTACACCGCGATCAAGGCCGAACTGAACCAGAAACTCCGCAGCATCCCCGGCGCCATCGCCTTTGCCTTTCCGCCACCGGCAATCCCGGGGGTAGGCGTTTCAGGCGGGGCGACCTTCATGCTCGAGGACCGCGCCGGCAAAGACATCGCCTTCCTCGCCGAGAACACCACCAAGTTTCTCGAAGCCGCGAAGAAGAGGCCGGAACTGGCCAGCGTCACGTCGACCTTCCGGCCGACCGTACCACAATTGTTCCTCGATGTGGACCAGGACAAGGTGCTCAAGCAGGGCGTCAACCTCAGCGACGTGTACAAGACGCTGCAGAGCTTCCTCGGCAGCGGCTTCGTCAACTACTTCAACCGCTTCGGACGCCAGTGGCAGGTCTACGTCCAGGCCGAAGGCGACTACCGCACCAACATCGAGAATGTCGGCCAGTTCTACGTGCGCAACAACAAGGGCGAGGCGGTGCCGCTATCGGCACTGACCTCGGTGCGCAACATCTCCGGCCCGGAATTCACGGTGCGCTACAACCTCTACCGCAGCGCGCAGATCAACGCCTCGGCGGCGCCCGGCTACAGTTCGGCGCAGGTCATGCGGGCGCTGGAGGAGGTCTTCGCCGAAACCATGCCCAGCGAAATGGGCTTCGACTACATGGGCATGTCGTTCCAGGAACAGAAGGCGCAGCAGGGAGTCTCGCCGGCGCTCATCTTCGGCTTCTCGCTGCTCTGCGTCTTCCTGATCCTGGCGGCGCAATACGAAAGCTGGTCGCTGCCTTTCTCCGTCCTTTTGGGTACGCCAATTGCCGTCGCCGGTGCCTTTTTTGCACTGATGATGCGCGGCCAGGAACTCAACGTCTATGCGCAGATCGGCCTGGTGATGCTGATCGGCTTGGCGGCGAAGAACGCGATCCTGATCGTCGAATTCGCCAAGATGGAGCATGAAAAGGGCGAGCTGACGCTGGTCGAGGCGACGCTCAAGGGCGCGCAACTGCGCCTGCGGCCGATCCTGATGACCTCGTTCGCCTTCATCCTCGGCTGCGTACCGCTGGCCATTGCCAGCGGCGCCGGCGCTCTGTCACGGCAGGTGATGGGGAGTGCGGTCATTGGCGGCATGTTGGCCGCTACCTGCATCGCCATCTTCATCATTCCGGTCACTTTTTATGTCGTCGAGAAGCGTTCACGCAAGGGGGATACCGGCGTCGCCAGCCATGCCGCGGGAGCAGGCAAGGTCGACGTTGCGGAAAAGGTGACGGGAAAGGAGGGTGACAACCATGCGTAAGACACTGCTTGCTACCCTGCTTTCGCTGCTTGTCGGTGGCTGCATGGTCGGACCCGACTATGTGCGGCCGCCGGTCGATGCGCCCACTGCCTGGCGGCTCAGCGAGCCGGAGGTGAAGGATCTGGCCAACACCGCCTGGTGGGAACAGTTCGGCGACCCGGTGCTCAACGACCTGGTTGCCGAGGCGCTGCGCGGGAACAAGGATCTGATGATTGCCGCGGCACGCATTGACGAGTTTGCCGGGAACTACGGCTTCGTCCGCTCCGGACTGTTCCCGCAAGTGGGTGCCGGCTACGAGGCGAAGCGGCAGCGCGACATCAGTGCCGTGGTCGTCGGTGCCGGTGAGGGCTACACTTATAATAGCTACAGTGCCGTATTGAACGCCAGTTGGGAAATCGACATCTGGGGTCGCATCCGCCGCCAGACCGAGGCGGCCAATGCGCAACTGTTGGCCAGCGAGGAGGGGCGACGCGGTGTCATCCTGTCGCTGGTTGGCAGCGTGGCAGGTGCTTACATCAACCTGCGTAACCTCGACCGCCAGCTCGAGATCGCCAGGGCGACGGCGAAGAGCCGCGGCGAGTCGTACGAACTGTTCAAGCTGCGTTTCGAGGGTGGCGTCATTTCGCTGCTCGAATTGAGCCAGAACAAGTCGCAGTACGAGGAAGCGCTGGCCAGCATCCCGCCGCTGGAGAAAGCCATCGCCCAGCAGGAGAACGGCCTGAGTGTGCTGCTTGGCCGCAATCCCGGCCCGATTGCTCGCGGCAAGGACATCGATCAATTTGTGCTGCCGGCAATCCCGGCTGGCCTGCCCTCGGAACTGCTCGAACGCCGGCCGGACATCCGGCGCGCCGAACAGAACCTGATTGCCGCCAATGCCCAGATCGGCGCCGCCAAGGCCGCGTATTTTCCGACGATCTCGCTGACCGGACTTTTCGGTTACGCCAGCCCCAGTTTCAGCAACCTGTTCAACAGCCAGAACAAGGTGTGGCAATACGGGGTGCCGATCAGCATGCCGATCTTCACGGCCGGCGCGATCGCCGGGCAGGTGCAGGCGGCCGAGGCGGTTCAGCAGCAAGCCTTGTTCGGCTATCAGAAAGCGATCCAGGAAGCCTTCCGTGAGGTCGACGACTCGCTGGTCAATCAGGACCGGACCCGCGAGCAACTGCTGGCGCAGCGGCGGCAGGTCGAGGCCCTGCAACAGTACGCCTCGACGGCCCGGCTGCGCTACGACAACGGCTACACGAGCTTCATCGAAGTCCTCGATGCCGAGCGCAGCCTGTTCAACGTCCAGTTGCAATACACGCAGACACATCAGGTGCAGTTGCAGGCGATGATCAATCTCTACCTGGCGATGGGTGGTGGCTGGGTCGTCGAAGCCGAGAAAATGACCGGCGTGGGCGGCACCCAGTGAGATTCACGCGCTCCTGACAGTCGGCGCCCCGAAAACGCCAAACAGCGGTCGTCATGCGATCGAAGACGGGGGTTTCCTGACTGCTTTGCGCTGCCGCTCATCAACGAGCCAACTCGCGGGCACACCACATGACCGGGAAAGACTTGCCTATAATGAGCGGATGCCCTGGCAATGTGAAGGTTGCCGCAGCAACCGGCGAGCCCCGGTTCTCTCGCATTGTCGGAGATGAGCCTCGGCGTCAGGGAAAGGTAAAGGGCTTTCATGATCCCGACGGCCTGTAGCGATCATGAACGTTCGTAAATTACTTCAAGTGGAGCGATAGCGATGAGTATTCTGGACAAGGCAAAAGAAGCAGCGGCGGCAGCGGTCGAAAAGACCAGGGAATTGGCGAGTTCTGCGGTCGAGGCCGTGGAAGAAGCCGGCGTCAAGGCCAAGGAACTGGCTCAGGAAGCCGGCGCGGCAGTGGCTGAAGGCGCCAACGCGACAGCCGAGAAAGCCAGGGAGCTGGCAAGCGAGGCAGGGGAAGCGGCCAAGGGAATTGGCAGCGCGATTGCCAATGCGACGTTTGTCGATAGCGCCAGGGAGATGGGCGTGGAAGAGCAGAAGGAGGAGGCCGAGCAAGCCAGGGAAATCGCCCCCGCAGGCGAGAACCAGGGCGCCAGGAAGGGCTGAACCCCGTGCAGCAGAAGCGGTGCCGGGCTACGGTCATTGTCGAGGTAGAAGATACCGTCCTGCTTGCGATCAACAAGAACGACCTGGTTCTGCTTCCGGGAGGAGGGATCAATCGCGAGGAACTGCCCATTGCCGCGGCTGCCCGCGAGCTTCATGAAGAGACAGGCCTGGTCGCCAAGGCTCTGACTTTTTTATTTTCCCATGAGTCGCCATCGAATATTCACCAGGTGTTTTTCGCCGTTGCGGAAGGTGATCCGGTCGCGGCCGATGACGCCCGGAGTCTGGTTTTCCTGAAGGGCGCCGCCATCGCCTCGGACTTCAATTTGTCGCTGGCGACAAGGACGATACTGACGAAGTTCGAGGCCCTGCGGCCATCGATTCGATAATTTGGCTTGAACTGCCGGGAGTCGGCGCAGACTGACACTTGCTGTCGGATCGACGGTCTTTGCCAGGCCGGAGGTTGCCGTTGGCCAAGCCCTGGATATTGGCAGGTCGAGCATCGGCAATGCCGCTCCGGACTGCGGTCATCTGGCGCCTCCCGTGTCCGGAGCCGACCGGGATGACTTGATTGCGAACAACGATGTGAACAACTCGACAAGACCGCCCATTTCCGTGACTCCCGACTCTCCCGTCTGCCGCCCCCTCAAGATCCGCCTTTTCGTCACCCTGGCGCTGCTGCTCCTTGCCGGCCCGGGTCAGGCGCAGATCAGCAACCTGCTTTCGGCAAAGCCCAAGAGCGAGACGGTCAAGCCGGCGGAAGCGCCTGCCGCGGTCGACCCCAGAACCGAGGCGGAAAAGCAACTGGCCGAGGCGCGGCGCCAGCAGGAAGCCGGACGGATCGAGAGCGGCACCGCGCCGGACGCCGAACAACTGCCGACCACCGAGCACCAGCGTCTGCTCGATCGTCTGGTTGCCGCCTATGGCGAACGGCTCAACCTCATGGACGAAGCCGACGGCCTCAGGAAATCGGTACCCAAACTGCAGGACCGGTCGGAGCGGATCGCCGAGTTTGCCGGTCCGCCGCCCTACCCGGCGCTCCGTGTCGATGCGCTGCGCGACGAACTCGATCTGATGCGCGACCGCCTCAAGCACCGGACATCGAACAAGCGCATTCTGGAAAACCAGAAGCAGTCGCTGATCGAGGCCCAGCGGCGCGCCGGCGAAGCGCTGCGCCTTGCCGAGGACCAGTTGGCCCGGGCCAAGGGTGAGCAGGACAGCGAAAAGGCACGTAAAACCCGGGAGATCGCCGCGCTGCGGCTGCAACTGGCCGAAGCTGAAGTGATCAACGTCGGCATCGGGCTGCAAGGCTTGCAGGACGAGATCCAGGCCCTGGAACTGTTCACCAAGGAAACCGAGAACCTGGTTGCGCGCGTGCTGCCGCAGCAGAAGTTGGACAAGGACGACATCGAGGAGCGGCAGGCGAAACTGCACGCCACCCTGAGCAAGCTGACCACGGAACTCGATCGTCGTGTTGCCGCCAACACGCGACGCCTGGCCGAGCGCGAGCAACTGGCCAAATCGCTTGCCGCCAAGGGAGAAGATGTCACTGCCAGCCGGGAGTTGAAGCTGTTCGACGAAACACTCGAAACCGACCGCGTCGAAATGATGACGCTGAACTGGAGGCAGACGGTCGTCCAATACGGTATCGACGGCTGGATGCATCGTTACACCGCCCTCAACAGCGACGACTCGGCGGCGAGGGCAGCCGCGCTCGCCGCGCTGAGCGCGATCAAGACCGAAATTGATGCCAGGGCGCCGCTCGTCCGGGAACTCGCGTCGGCAGCACAGGCGGCGATCGACCAGCAGGAGATGCGCCTGAAGGACGCCTTGCTCGACGCCGAGGCCACCGCCCGCGAGTCGGCCATACTCGAGACACTGAAGCAGCGTTTGCAGGGGCTCCAGCGTGTCGAACTGGCCGGCGAGCGGCTCAATCGGGCGCTGGCGCGCTGGCTCGGCGACTTCGGGTTTTCCGGCGATGCCGGCGCGGCGCGCGACTGGAAACTCACCGCCGCGCGCGCCGGGGAAATGCTGAAGCAGGTCTGGAATTTCGAGCTGTTTGCCGTCGAGGATTCGACGGTCGTCGAAGGCAAGACGGTGACAACCGCCTATGGCGTGACCGTCGGCAAGAGCATCGGTGTCCTGCTCCTCTACGTTTTCGCCTACTGGGTGTGCTCCAGGCTCTCGCGCCGACTGGAGCGCATTATGGTGAGGCGCTTCGCGGTCGATGAGCAACTGGCCAGCGTCACCCGCCGCTGGCTCATGATCGCCGTCTCTGTCGTCCTGATTGTCCTGGTCCTCAATCTGGCGCGCATTCCCTTGACCGTGTTCGCCTTCATGGGCGGCGCGCTGGCGATCGGCATCGGCTTCGGCACCCAGACGATCATCAAGAACGTGATCAGCGGCATCATCATTCTCTTCGAGCGCAAGATTCGCGTCGGCGACATCATCGCCCTCGGCGGTACGACCGGGTACGTGACCGCCGTCGACCTGCGCGCCTCGACGGTGCGCAGCTTCGACGGGGTCGAGGCGCTGGTGCCGAATTCCACGTTCCTGGAGAACCAGGTCGTCAACTGGACGTACTCAAACTCGCGCATCCGCCGCGAAATCCGCATCGGCATCGCCTACGGGTCGCCGGTGCGCAAGGCTGCCGAGGTCATTGCCGACTGCGCCGAGGAACACGGCCAAGTGCTCGAGGATCCCGCGCCCGAAGTATTTCTCGACGATTTCGCCGACAACGCCCTGTTGATGGCTTTGGTCTTCTGGGTCGAACTCGGCCCGAACATGTCAGGGCGTCGCGTCGACAGCGACCTGCGCTTCATGATGGAAAAGCGCCTGGCAGCGGCCGGTATCGTGATCCCCTTCCCGCAACGCGATGTACACCTCAATGTCGCGGAAGCGGTTCCGGTGCGCGTGATGCCGGCGTCCGACGCGGGGCCCGGGACCGACGCGGAACCGCTATCTGGGTGAGTCGTCCCGCTTTTCGCGCGCTGCTGGCCCGCCGAAAGTGATCGTGTAGAGCATGTCCAGGGCGTTGTCGGTGCCGGCGCGAGCGACCAGCGACACCTGGCGATTGAGGTTGACGGTCAGCTTGACCACGCTACCCGCGCGGCCCAGCGCCTGATCGTAGGAAAGCAGCACGTTCCTCGACAAGCGCCGGCCGACGCTGACGATCTGATCGCCGGTACCCGACGCCGTGTTGAAGCTGCCGCCGACCACCCGGCTGCCCATCTGGCGCCCGCCACTGCCGCCGATCTCTCCCTGGCGCACGCTGAACTCGTCGATGCCGAAGCCTTGCTTGATCTGCCGCATGAGGCCGCCCGAGTCGTTGCCAAACAGGCTGCCGGCCGCCGACAGCAGGAGCCCCGCGGCACCGGCGCCGCCCTGCTCCGGGCCGTGGCCGAGGACCAGCCAACTCAGCTTTTCGACATCCGGCACATCGGGGTCAGAAACCAACCGGACGATCGGCCGCTGCACCGTGCCGCTGATCTGGACGCCAGCTTCCACCGGCAGCCCGCGGCGCACTGCCAGCGCGTCGATCGCCGGATTGTCGAGCAAGCCCTGGAAGGTCAGGATGCCACGCTCGATTTCGAGTTGCTGGCCGAACGCATCGTAGCGCCCGCCCTGCGTCCGTATCCGGCCGCTGGCCCTTGGCAGGTCGCGGCCCTCGGCGCGCAGGCGGACACTGCCGGCAAGACGGGCTTCGAGGCCAAGGCCGCGGAAGTGGAAATTCCTGCCGAGATCGCTCTCCACATCGAGATCGAGCCGTGGCCGGAATGCGCTCGGCGCCGCCGCGCCGTCTGCAGTCTTGACGACGACATCGTCGGAGAGCCGCGGGGCGCCCATCGGCGCCATCTGCCAGAAGGCGGCATCGACTGCCAGGCGCCCGCGAACCCGCAGCGCGTCCTTGATCAGGGAAATGCTGCCATCCCCGGAAACCAGCATCCACTGACCGGGGAGCTGGTAAACGCCGACGCGATCCAGGCGCAGATCGAGCGTGGCGCCGTCACTGGCGCGGTCGACGCGCATTTGACCGGCAATTTCAAGGCGTCCGGGGCGTGCCGCTTTCTCAGCCAGCACGTCGGCGGCCTCTCTTTGCAGGGTGCGCGGCGCCGGCTGGAGTTCACTGTCGAAAGCCAGTTGGCTGACGCGCAGCAGGTTGTCGTCGAGCCGTGCATCGAGCACCCCGTTGGTCAGGCGCATTCCCTGTTCCGGCAGCGTCAGCGCCAGTGCCTCGCCACGGAACTGTCCCGACGCCAGCGGCTGCTCGGGGGTGCCACCCAGCTTCAGCTCGCCGTTGAAACGGCCGCCGCTCCTCCAGGTTTCGCCCAGCAACTCGCCGACCCAGCCGAGATCGGGGATTTCACCGCGCAACGCGCCCTGCCAGGCGGCCCGCCGGTTGAGCGTCCAGGCATCGAGCATCGTCGCCTCCAACTGGCCGGTGATGTTGCCCAGGCGCGAACCGTGACCGCTCACGTCAGCATGGAGGCGCTGCCCGCCGGCATCGGCTTGCAGCCGCAGTTGCCAGGCGTCGCCGGCGAGGAGCAGCGGGCCGACGCGCCAGGCTACGGCACCCAGCGTGATCGCCGCAGGCTGGGTCAGCGCGAACGAGCGAAAGCGCTCCGCGGAGGCCAGACTGCCTTCCAGCAACCGGCCCGACCACTGCAACTCCCGGGCATCATCGACAACTCCCCCTTCGATGACCAGCTTCACGGCATTGCTGCCGGCAATTTCTCCCGCGACCCGCAGACGATGCTGGCGGCGCGTGCCCTCGGCATGCACGTCAAGCTTCCTGATCAGTCCGGGCTGGTCGACGCCATCGAAATTTGCCACCCGCGCATCAATCCTCAGCGGACTGTCCGGCAGGCTGCCGAGATCGGCCGTCAGACTGGCCTCCTTGACGCGCCCGACGCCCGGCAAGCCAAGGCGCGGCGTCGCCAGTTCGGCGGCCAGCGTCGGTTGCGACGGCGTGCCGGCGAGCCGGAGATGGCCGGACAGGCTGCCGTCAATCCCGTAGGGCGCCAGCGCCGGGGCGTCGATATCGACCCGCAGGCTGTCGCCGGGCTGGCCGAAGGCACCACGCGCGGTCAGTGTGTTCGGTCCCGCAGCCAGTTGCACGTCGGCGCGCGGAATGCGCGGCCAGTCGATGACGAGATCGCCGCGCCCGGCCAGCGGCTGGCCGGCGAGCCGGCTGTCGCGCAGGACAAACTGTGCCTCGACGACGGGACGGGGGCGCAGGCGGCCGGTAGCGGAAAGGGTGCCGTTGAGCATCGCCGCCGGCACCCGCGCGAAGCGGCTGGGATCGAAGCGTTCCAGTTCGCCAGCGGCGGAAAAAGTCATGTCCTGCGCGGTATCGAGTTCGCCGCGTGCCGTCAGCCGAGCCTCGCCGGCAGCCAGTTCAAAGCTTGACAGAGTGACCCGGCCTTGCTCATGGCTGGCCTTGGCATCAAGCACGAAGCGGGTGTCGCCGAGCCTGACCGACAACTGCTGGCGATCGCTGGCGATGCGGGCTGAAATCGGCCCGTTCAGACGGGTTGACCGCAACACGCTCGCCAGTTGCAAGGCATCGAGGGCGCCGGCTTCGAGATCGAGGTCAAGGTTGCCGTTGCGCCAGTTGCCGCTGCCGTTCAGCCGGCCCTGACCCGGCAGGCGGGCGACGAGATCCGTCAGGCGGGCGCCGTCGTCCGCCCAGTCGAAGCGCCCGCTCAGACTTTCCAGCGGCAGGCGCTGGCGGTCGAGCGGGCCGGCCATGCTGTTGCTCACCTCGAAATCACCGCCCAGCGCGCCATCCTGCCGCGCGTCCGGCTTGATCCGCGCACGCAGTGTCAGGCGGGCGGCCGGCGCGCCGGCAATCCAGGCGGCAGGATCGACATCCGTCAACGCGAGTTGCGCCTCGGCAAAGGCGTGGCGGGCGAAGGGCGTCAGCGTGACCTGCCCGTCGCCGCGCAATCCTTCCTCTGCCAACACCTTCAGGACAATGCGTTCGAGCGGGCCGGCGGCATCCACAACCAGGCGCACCGGCTGTTCGTCGAGCTGACCGGAAAGCGTCGCGCTGGCCTGCACGGGCAACGGCGCATCGGCGCCCAGCGTCATCTCGCCGGCAATGACGGTCTTGCCCAACCGGCCGCGCACCCCGGCCAGCCGGTGATTCGCGCCATCGCCGACATAAGCGGCCTGCAAGTCGTCGGCGCTGAACAGCTTGCCGTAATCGAGACGGGAAATGGCCAGCTTTTTGATGTCGACCGCGAGCGGCAGGCGCAAGCTGGCCGGTGGCGCGCTTGCCTCGTCCGAACTGGCGATCTCGATTGCCACCCGGGCGGCGGCCAGTTCGGCGATGGCTAACCGCTTCTCCAGCAAGGCGGCGGGCGACCAGTCGATTTGCAGGTGCTCGATGACGACTTCCGTCCCCGGCTCGCTCCAGATGACGCGCGCAAATGCCAGCGGGCCGAGGAGCCGGCCTGACGGCTGTTCCACGGTCAGCCGGCCGCCGCTCGCCGAAGCGGCAAGACGGGCGAGCGTACCCAGCCCGCCTTCGCTGCAGGCCAGCCAGATGCCGCCAATCGCCGTGGCGGCGACCAGCATCGTCGTGGCAAGCAGGGGAAGAAGGCGCCTCATGTCAGAACGGAATCGCCAGCGAGAAGTGCACCTGGAAGGACTGGTTGCGCTGGCCGTAGGCGAGATCGACGCCGATCGGTCCGGCCGGCGTCCGCCAGCGGCCGCCAATGCCATACCCGACCGCAAGACTGGCATCGTTCAGGTCATCGACGGCATTGCCGGCATCGACGAAGGCGGCGACCCCCCATTGCTCGTCGAGCCAGTGGGTGTACTCGGCGCTGGCTGTCGCCATGTAGCGGCCGCCGACGGTGGCCGAGCCCTCGCTGACGCCGAGGCTCTGAAAACTGTAGCCGCGCACCGTGCCGGTGCCGCCGGTGCGGAAGACATACTCCTGCGGAATACCGTTGCGCGATTCGGCGATGGTGTAGCCGATTTCACCGCGCAGGGTCAGGGTATCCAGGCGGCCGACCGGAAAGAACTGCTGATAGCGCCCGTACAGGCGAACGAAGTTCTGATCCGACATCACCGCCTTGCTCGCCGCGCCGATCTCGCCTTGCAGCACGATGCCGTCGCGCGTGTTGAAGGGATCGTCGAGGCGGCGCCAGGCCAGCGCGAGGTTCGGGACCAGGGCCCGGCTGAGGCTATCCGGCGCGCCATCCGGCATCAGCCGCTCGAGTTGCCAGGTCAGCGAGAGACGGTATTCCAGTTCATCCCGCCGCCAGAGTTGCTGGCCGCCGACGGCGACACGCTCGGTGCGCAAGCCCTCGATATTGGTAGCCTGCGCCATGGCGCCGACGCTGTTGCGACGCTGCCCGGCATCGGGCGGGAAGAGAACGTCGGCATAGGCAGTCTGCTTTTTCTGCTCGATGCGCAGACCCGAATTGAGCTCCCAGGCCTGCCCGAAGAGGTCGGCCGTCTGAAAATTGGTTTCGACCCGGAAGCCAGTGTTGGAGCTGACGCCGGCGCCGAACGACAGACGGTGCGCCGGACGCTCGCTCAGGCGCACGATGACCGGCGCGGTCACGACCCCTGCGGCATCCGGCGGCGTGTCGCGATCGATGCTGACCAGAACCGACCTGAACTGGGGCGTCGACTGCAGTGCCGTCTGCAAGGCGTTGAGATCGGCTTCACGAAAAGGCGCGCCCGGGCGGACCGTAAGGTTGTGGCGCTCGACCAGCGATGCCGGGTAGCGGTCAAGCCCCTCGATCCGCAGCTCGCCGAAACGGAACGGCGGGCCGCTGTCGTAGCGGGCCATCAGGCGCGCTTCACGGGTTGCCGGGTCGATCACCGCCTCGCTGTCGACGAGGCGGGCTCCGGCATGGTCCTCGGCCAGCAGGCTGGAGAGCACCCGTTGCTTGGCATTGTTCCAGTCCTGCTGACGAAATGGCTGGCCGACCGGAAGCCCCCAGCCGGCGATCAGTTCCTGCCGCCTTTTTGCCTCCAGCGGCCCGTCGACCGCAACATCGACGGCGGCGATCAGGGTGCGTGGACCGGGGTCGACATCGATGCGCAAATTGCCGTCGATCTCCCCGAATTCGACTTGCGGCGAGAAATAGCCTTCGGTGGACAGGATCTCGCTGATGAGCCTTTGCAGCCTGGCCTGCCCGCCAGCTCCCGGCGCCGTTTCATCGGGCAGGAAAGGCGTCAGCAGGTCGGTGATTTCCTCGGGCGCGCGTAGTTCGGGAGCGCCCGCCGACACCTGCGGAGCAAGAACGATCAGGACAAGCGGGAGCAGGCGCCGGACGACGCGGAACAGGACGGACACCCTGCTATTTTAACCGTGACCGTCGCTTGCCGCGCCCCGGGGTGGCAGTATGAAACTCCGCGGAGCGCTGCGGAAACGCGCCCAGATCGCCTGGAGCAACGCGCCCCAGTGCTCGAAGCGAACACCACGGGCGCCGAGCGCGGTGCGCAGCGCCAGCGCAAAACTGACCGCCAGATTGGTCAGCCCGATCAGCGCGATGCCGAGTGCCGCCCAGAGAATCGCCTTGAACGGGAGAGCGAAGTCGAATCCGATCAACGCGTAGCCGAGGTTGGCCGACGAGAAGGCAATGTGCCGGATGTCGAGCGGCAGGCCAAGGATGATGCCGACGACACCGGTCGACCCGAGCATGCAACCGAACAGGAAGTTGCCCATGATGCCGCCCAGGTGGTCCTGGATGTAGGCGCCGATGCTGGCGGCCCGCGTCGTGCCCGCCAGCCGCCGTAACCAGCGCAGGCGGGCGACGCGGATGCCGATGTCGCGGTAGGCGGCGCGGTTGTCGAAATAGCCGGTGATCAGGCCGGACAGGAACAGATAGAAGCCGGCAATCGCCGCATGCGGAAGTGCTCGGCTCAGCGGGTCGAGGTCGCCGAGCAGGTGGGCGCTCTTCTCCAGCGGGATCACCGGATGACCCTGGATCTGGCCAAGCCAGAAGCCGATGGCAATGGCTACCGGCAGCGCCATGACGACGTTGCCGGCGATCGCCGCCAACTGGCTGCGACAGACCGCGGCGACGACGTCGACCAGCCCGTCGAGTTCGGCCTGACGGGTCGGGCGGACCTCGCCGAGCAGGCCGGCCAGCGTCTGCGCGGTCATCGCCGGCTGCTTGGTGGCGACGGTCATGCCGAGCAGGTAGATGAGGACAAAGCCGAGACCATAGACCATGCTGAACAGGAAGGCCTCGACAAACAGCGGCGCGTGCAGGCCCGCCGCGAAGATCTTGAGCAACGCCATGCCGGCGATCAGTACGCCTGCCCCGGCAGCCGAACGCCACATCTGCCGGTAGTCGCCGGCGGTCTCGCAGATGTAGTGCTCGCCGGAACGTGCCGCATTCTCGGTCACCCTGACCGCCAGCAGGCGCGAAAGCTGCGCCATGTAATGTCCCAGGCTGTTGCGGCGGTTCTCGGCGAGGAAGGTATCGTGGGCGAACTCCGCCCAGGTCGCGGTGGCGTGGCCGGGCGCGGTCGACGCATTGGCGGCCGCCAGAATGGTAACCAGTTCGCGCAGCCGCTCCAGGCATTGTTCGCTGCGCGCGAGCAAATAACTGAGATGCAGGCTGGTACCGATCGTCAGCGCCCGCTTGCGGACCCGTTGCAGCGTATTTGCGCACTGGTCGACGATGACCAGCAACTGGCTGCCGTCGTCGGCCGGGATGGCAGCATCGTCGAGCGCGGCGCGCAAGGCGTTGACGAAATCCAGTGCCTCGGCCGACAGCGCCACGAAACACGGCAGGTCGTCGCCGAAGCTGGGTGAGGCACGCATCAGCTCGCCCTCGACCCCGAGGCCGCTGACGCGATGCGCCAGCAGCAACACCGATTTGAGAATCTGTTCCTGGATGCCACGCCAATCGAGATTGCGCAACTCGTCCGCGGGCGCGAGCAGCGCCCAGAGCCGCCGCGAGTGTTCGGGCGGCACCTGTTCCTGCCAGCGCCAGTCATCGGGCCGGTCGAAAATGACATGCAGGCAGTCCTTCAGCCGCCGCTCGTCGGGCGCCTCCGGCAGCAGCCGGTCAACCAGGATGCGCCACCATTCGGAAAAGAAACCGGTACCGGGCAGGATGCCGCTATCGGTGAAAAAGGTAATGAGGCGGCGGCTGGCAATGAAATGCACGACATGGCCGCGAAACGCCAGAAGCAGGTCGACATCGCCCTCGAGGCGGTCCAGCATCGCCCCGTAGCGCTCGCCCGCCCCGGTATCACGGCGGTTTTTCGGACGCAATACGGAAACCAGTCGGCGAATCAGATCGAGCGTATCGGCCGCCGGGTCGCGAAAGGCTTCGAGCGCGGCAGCCAGACGATCTTCCGGGGATTTCCGGCGACCCGGCAACCAGCCGGTCAGCTTCTCGATGATCGACATCAGGAGATTACGCGGCCTGAAGCCGGCATCCGTTCCTGGATCGCAGCCGGCATTGGAGGCGCAACGACCGGGCCCAGCAACAATCCACGATTTCTCAATCTTGAATAGCCCCCAATGGGAGCGGTGCCGGTTGATTTGCAACGCTAGTCATTTGGGGGAATCTTTCTGAAGTGTTGCTTCAAGCGCCATGTCCAGAAGAAAACCCAAAGCACAAACACGGCAGTGCCGCCAACCATCCATTTTTGAGGACAAGTGTTCAGGAACGCCTGGTAGTACGTGGTGGTGGAGAGGAGGAGGATCGAACTCCCGACCTCCGCATTGCGAACGCGGCGCTCTCCCAGCTGAGCTACCCCCCCAACGTCCAACGAATTTTATATCATAGGGACTGGCTTATCAAAGCCATCGCGTCCCGCCCGGAAGCGAATCATCCGCCGCGCTCTCCGCAGCGGCCTGCGGCAAGCGCGGTCCCGACTTTCCTGGAGACAATTCATGAGCATCCACTGCGACCTCGGCAATCAGAAATGCAAACCCTGTGAAGGCGGCGTCGCGGCGCTCGACGAAGAAGCCTGCCGTGCCTATCTGGATGCGCTCGAGGACTGGGTTCTGGCGGGCTCGGCCATCGAAAAAGCCTACCGTTTCCAGAACCATCATGAGGTGATGGCGTTCGTGAATGCCGTGGCGTGGATATCGCACCGCGAAGGGCACCACCCGGAAATCACCGTCGGTTACGCCGACTGCCGGGTACGTTACTGGACGTTCGCAATCGGCGGCCTGTCGGAAAACGATTTTATCTGCGCCGCCAAGGTCGACCGCCTCTTTTCGCTCTGATCAGGCGGCTGCCGAACCGGCGGCGGCGCGCCGCAGGCGGTCGGCGACGGCCGTCCAGTCGGGACGCTCCGGTGGCGCTTCGACGACGATCAGGTCGACGCCGGCGTGATCCATCTCGCGCAGCGCGGCATACAGGTCGTGCGCGTAGGCAACCGGATCGAGCGACAGGCGCCGCCAGAGGTGGGGTATGCCGGCCGCTGGCGGCTGGCTGTGGCCGATGACGCCGCAGCGCCCTCCCTTGTTCCCCTGGGCGTTGAGAAAATCGAGCAGGCGCTCGCCGGCAACCATGCGCATGGGTGTCCGCGGCGCGTAGTGGGCCTCCAGCGAGCCGGAAACGCGCGGCGTGCCGGCAACAGCCGACAACTGTGGCTGAATCCCGCTGACGGCCTCCAGATGCGCCGCCGAGATATGGCCCGGACGCAGGATTATCGGCGCGCCACGCGAGCAGTCGACGATGGTCGACTCGATGCCGACCGCGCACGGGCCGCCGTCGAGAATCAGCGCCACGCGGTCGCCAAGTTCCTCGCGGACATGGTCGGCGGTGGTCGGGCTGATATGGCCGAAACGGTTGGCCGACGGCGCGGCGATGCCGCCCGGCCCGCCGCCGGCGGCGAAGCCGCGCAGCAGTTCGAGCGCGACCGGGTGACCGGGGACGCGCAGGCCGACGGTATCCTGGCCGCCGGTCACGGTCGACGGCACCCAGGCCTGCTTTTTCAGAATCAGCGTCAGCGGCCCCGGCCAGAACGCTTCCATGAGTTCCCAGGCGAATCCCGGAACCTGCTCCGCCCAACGGTCGACCGCATCGTCGCCGGAAACATGGACGATCAGCGGGTGATCGGCGGGGCGACCCTTGGCGGCGAAGATCCTGGTGACCGCTTCGGGGTTGGCGGCATCGGCGCCCAGGCCATAAACGGTTTCGGTGGGAAAGGCGACAAGCTGGCCGGCGCGCAACAATTCAACGGCGCGCGCGAAATCCGGGCTCATTGGCAGGCGTCGCCGTCAGTGGCGCTCAAGGCAGATCGGGCAGCGTCTTGGCCAGAACCTTCTCGGTCTGGCGCTGGCGGAAATTCGCCAGCCGGGTGGCAACCTCGGCGTCTTCCAACGCCAGGACCGAGACGGCGAACAGCGCCGCGTTGAGCGCCCCCGCCTCGCCGACGGCGAAGGTGGCGACAGGAATGCCGCCGGGCATCTGGACCATCGACAGCAGCGAATCGAGACCCTGCAGGTGCTTGGAAGGCATCGGCACGCCGAGCACGGGAATCTGCGTCTTGGCCGCGAGAACGCCGGCCAGGTGGGCGGCGCCGCCGGCCGCGCCGATCAGTATCCTGATGCCACGCTCGCTGGCGGTAGCCGCGTATTCGAGCGCGGCATCGGGGGTGCGGTGGGCTGACAGCACCCTGGCATCGTAGGGGATGTCGAAATTCCTGAGGGTCTCGGCGGCCACCCGCATCACCGGCCAGTCACTGTCCGAACCCATGACGATACCCACCAATGCTGTCTTGCTCATGCTGTGCTTTCCTTGAAAATATGACGAAATCTGAACATTGAAGAGAGATGATCCGGGGGCCGTGCACGCCGACCCGCACCGACCGGGGCTTTGTCAGCACTCCGGCGTTTCAGTTCCCGGCAGCCTTGCGCTCCGCGGCCTCGATGGTATTGACGAGCAGCATGGTGATGGTCATCGGGCCGACGCCGCCCGGCACCGGGGTGATCTGGCCGGCCACCTGGAGGCAGTTGGCGAAATCAACATCGCCGCACAGCTTGCCATCGGGCAGGCGGTTGATGCCAACGTCGATGACGACCGCCCCCGGCTTGACCATGTCGGCGGTGACGAAGCGCGGCTTGCCGACGGCGACGACCAGGATGTCGGCGCGGCGGGTATGGCCGGCGAGATCCCGGGTGCGCGAGTTGCAGACGGTGACCGTGGCGCCGGCATTGATCAGCAGCAGCGCCATCGGCTTGCCAACGATGTTGGAGCGGCCGATGACGACGGCTTCCTTGCCGCTCAGGTCGACCTTGCCCTTCTCGAACATCTTCATGACGCCGTAGGGCGTGCACGGGATGAAACGGGGATTGCCCTGGGCCAGCGCGCCGACGTTCGCGGCGTGGAAGCCGTCGACGTCCTTGTCGACGGCGATCGCGGCGAGCACGGCTTCTTCGTCGAAATGCCCGGGCAGGGGCAACTGGACGAGAATGCCGTGGATGGCCGGGTCGGAATTCAGCTCGGCAATCTTTTTCAGCACAATTTCCGGGTCGACCGCGGCAGCGTAGATGATCTTCTCCGAATGCATGCCGACCGCCTGGCAGGCATTGACCTTGTTGCGCACATACACTTGGGAAGCCGGGTCCTCGCCGACCAGGACGACCGCCAGTCCGGGACGTTGCCCACGGGCGGCGAGCGCCTCGACCCGCGCCTTGAAGCTCTGGCGCAGTTCCTCTGCCAGCGCCTTGCCGTCGATAATCTGTGCCGTCATCGTTGCACTCAGCAAAATGAAACGGGAAAGGCTGTCGCCTTTCGCCCTGAATTGGCGCGTATCTTACCAGATCGCGCCGCTACATCCTGCCGGTTACCGGTGTCGCTTCCGCCTTGGGAACCCAGGTCCGCAACGGGCCGAAAGCCTCGGCGGGATAACGCTCCCGCCGGCCGGTAGCGGGATTCGTCGCCTGCCAACCCAGCCAGCGCCAGGCATCGCCCCCGACCTGAACGATCCGGTTGCCGGGCAGGTCGAGGACGGCCCAGGCGGCGCCAGCGAAATGCTGGACCAGAGGCGCCAGCGGCTGGCCGCTCCGCGCATCCCACAGGCGCAGCGTGTTGTCGTAACTCGCCGAGAGCAGGCGCTCGCCGTCCGGGGCAAAGGCACAACCCCGGACCGGGCCTTGATGCCCGGCCAGGGTCAGCAGGCAGTCGCCGCTCTGCGCATCCCACAGGCGCAGCGTGTTGTCGTAACTCGCCGAGAGCAGGCGCTCGCC
>ERZ724507.87-NODE-87-length-36734-cov-8.127866_pt1 | contig 36734 bp, 31 predicted proteins | sample MGYA00376040_ERZ724507 | MGnify/ENA primary metagenome ERZ724507 (study PRJEB28724, sample SAMN07190883) | activated sludge metagenome | isolation source: activated sludge of sewage treatment plant in Hong Hong | place: Hong Kong | collected 2016-03-17 ...
TATCCGGCTTGAGATCTCGATGGATGATGCCCTTGTCGTGGACGGCTTGGAGTCCGCGTGCGATCTGGACGGCGATCCGGCACATCCGCAGCGCCTCGAGCGGACCTTGGCTGATCACCTTGCTCAGCGTTGGCCCGCGCAGAAACTCCATCGCCAGATAGGATCGGTCGTCGGGCAGCACGCCAAAGTCCGACACCACCACCGTGTTCGGGTGCTTGACCTTGCTGGCCAGCTGCGCTTCTTGCAAAAAGCGATACTGCGCGTCTTGGTCCTGCGGCTTGAGCAGCACCTTGATGGCCACTTCCGCATCCAATAAGACGTGGCGCGCGCGATAGACCACGCCCATGCCACCGGCAGACAGCCGCTCCAAGATGTCGAAGCGACCGTCAATCACCGTGCCAATCAGATCGTCATTGGCCTCGGACCCGGCACCTGGCTGGCTCGGCGTCAGGCTGGGACTCGACACCGCAGCCACGTTGTCCTGACTGCCGCAGGTGTGCTTTTCGCCGTCTGGAAATAGCTCGCCGCAGCGCTCGCAGCGCCGGGCTTGAGCCGTGTTGTGAACGGTCACGGGCAGGCCCCCATGGCCTCGCTCCCTAGAGCGCCCGATGCGCCATCCCCCCGACGGCGCGACGTACAGGCATAGTTCATGACGCTAGACCATTATTACACGAGCTTAGCGGTCTTTGGGGGCTTATCATTCGGCGGAGCGGGGCGCTAAAATCCCAAGTCGTGGCGGCCAATCACTCCCTTGCGCGCACTGCACAGCCCGACGATGAAGGGCTGTCCGCTGGCAGCGCGCGCGTTCCGACGCTCCGGCTGCTGTTTGGCAAGTCGCGCGGCATCGTCGCTTCGTCGCCCGGTATGGGTGGCTTGGGTCTGCTTGGGGCGCAGCCCATTCGGTGGCGACTCGATCGACCCCACGCGCTTCAAATAGGCCGAGGCGCACCCAGCGATGAGGTCTGCCTCGCCGACGACTCGCAGGCCTCGCGGCTGCATGCCTCGCTGCTGGTCGTGCCGGGACAGCCGCCGCTGTTGCGTGATCTCGGTAGCTCGAACGGCACCTTTGTAAACGGCGCGCGCATCCAGCAAGCGTCGCTCTGCGATGGCGACGTGGTGCGCGTGGGCAGCACCCTGTTTCTGCTGCGCGAGGAGCCACAGCCGTGTCCCGATGCGCAGGTGCCCTCACTCATCGGGCAAAGTCCCGCCATCTGCCACCTTCGGCATGAGGTCGCACTGTGGGCACCGTCCCTGTGTACCGTGCTGCTGCTGGGCGACAGCGGCACCGGCAAAGAGGTCACGGCCCAAGCGATCCATGCCTTGTCGGGACAAAAAGGACCGCTTGTCGCCGTCAACTGCGCCGCGATCCCCGAGACGCTGGCCGAAAGTCAGCTCTTTGGCCATGTCAGCGGGGCGTTTACCGGTGCCAAGGCCCATCCCGGCTACTTCCGCGCCGCCCACTTTGGCACCTTGTTTCTTGATGAAGTCGGAGAGCTACCCGCCTCGCTTCAGCCCAAGCTCCTGCGCGCGCTCGAAGAAGGCGTCATCACCCCGGTCGGCAGCGTCGAGCCCCAGCCTTGCAAGGTCCGCGTCATCGCCGCCACCAATCGCAACCTGCCAAGCGAGGTCGAGCGCGGTACGCTGCGCGGCGATCTGTTTGCCCGCCTGAGCGAGATCGTCCTGCGCCTGCCTCCTGTGCGGGAACGTCGGGAAGACATCTTGCCGCTGCTTGGGCACTTTCTTGGGCACAGTCCACCGCTTGCGCCCGCGCTCGCCGAAGCGCTGCTGCTGCACCGCTGGCCGTGGAACGTCCGCGAGCTGTCCAAAGTCGCCACCGAGCTGCGCGTCCGAGGTGCCAAGCTGCCGCAGCTTACGCTCGACCTCATCAAAGACCGGCTTGTGCCAGCGCCTGAGCCGCCCCCGCCGCCGTCCCACCCAGCGAAGGCCCTGCCCGAGCCGCCGTCCGCCAGTCTCCCCAGCGAGCCGCCCCCGATCCGCAAAGACGAGCTGGTAGAAGCCCTGTCCACCCACGGAGGCCGCATCGCGGTCGTGGCCCGCGCGCTCGGACGGTCCCGCCAGCAGATCTATCGGCTGCTCGAACTACATGGGCTGTCCCTGTCCGACTTTCGCGACGGCAGCCAAGATCCTGAGTAGCAGAACTTGAAAGCCTCGCTCGCTTCGGGGAAAACCTCGCTTGCCAAAAATCACGAAAGGCAAGCGGGTACATCGCGATGCGGGTGCTGGTGGTTGGTCCCGATTGGGAAGACGGTTCCGAGGTCGGCTGCATAAACGGCTTACGCGCCATGGGTCATCAAGCGACGCTGTTTGATCCGCGCAAGTACATCGGTGTGCCCAAGCCGCTTCAGCGCTATCCGCTCGCCTACGCCGCCGCTGAGTTTGTCCTGCGCGGCACCGTGCGCGAGCCGTTTTACTTTGCGCAAAAGCCGCTGCTCGCCCGTGCCAAGGAGCTGCGCGTCGATCTGGTGCTGGTCGTTCAGCTTCTGTGGGTGCTGCCCGAGACCATCACCGAGCTGCGCGCCTGCGGCATTGCCTGCGCCGGCTGGTTTCCCGATGCCTTCACCAGCTTTGGCCGGGGAACCTTCCTGCTTGCGCCGTGGAACGGACTGTTCTTTCAAGACCGCTTCATGGTGCAGCGACTGCGGCAGAGCCTGTCCGCCGACTTCGTCCACCACTTGCCCGAGTGCATGGACCGCGTCTTTCACCGCCCGATCCCGCTCACCGAAGAAGACCGCCGCACCTACAGCGCCGATGTCGCCACCTTCGGCAACTACTATCCCTATCGTGCCAAGCTCATCGAGCCGCTCCTGGATGGAACGCTCGACGTCAAGCTGTGGGGCGCGCGTCCGCCGAGCTGGCTGCACCACAAAGCGCACGACTTTTGGGCCGGAAAAGTGGTCCAAGGCGATGAAAAGTGCAAAGCGATGCTCGCCGCCAAGATCGCGCTCAACACCAACCACTACGCGGGCATCGGCGACGTCAACAAGCGCACCTTCGAGCTAGGCGGCATGGGCGCGTTTCAGCTCACCGACAACCGTCCCGCGCTCAACGAGTACTTCGAAGTCGGCAAAGAGGTCGTCACCTTCGATGGACGCGCCGACCTCAAAGAAAAGGTGCAGTACTACCTGGCTCGACCCGACGAGCGCCAGCGAATCGCCCAAGCAGCCGCTGAGCGTGCGCATCGCGATCACACCTTCGAAAAACGACTGGAAGTGCTGCTTCGGACCGTCGGGTTCGAACCTTACCCGGCCAGCGCCTCTGCGTAGCCTGGGTCTTCGCTATTCACCCTGAAACTTGTAGGAGAATGTCCATGCGCAGCAAACTCTTTGCGAACCTGCTCCTCGGTGTGTTGCCGCTACTTGGCCTGGGAACTGGCTGCGGCAAGTACCAAGGCGGCGCAACCGCCTACCTGACCTGGCATGTCGTCGATGCAGCCGCGCCCGATCCGCTGACCGCCCCCGCCATCGACTGCTCAGGAAAAGGCGTCGAGTGGGTCCGCGTCCAGCTGGCCACCGGCACCCTGTTTGACTTTCCGTGCAGCGCCTACAGCGCCGAGACCGGCAGCTTCACGGCAGGAACCTACTCGATCGACGTCATTGCCCTGGGAGCCACCGGCGCAGCCCTGTCGGCGCAGCGCATCTCCAGCGATGTCTTTGGCCGCACCAACCTCGGCCACTTCATCTTCCAGGTTCGCTAGCGATTCCGTCAGGGACTCGGACTCCGCCCCACCCCACGCGGAGCCGATCCCCTGCCCGCCCCACCTTACGCAGTCGACTGACCCAGCTCCGCAAACGCGCCCGCGAGCCCTTCGTGCAGCGCCTTCACGTCTTCGGCCCGCCACTCTGCGCGCGGGACACGCACAAACGTCGTCTTGTCCACCCGGTTGTCCAGCCGAGCCACCGGCAGCCGATAGGTTCGCGTCTCGTAGCGACCGTCTTGCTCGATGATGCGATCGATGCGAATCGTGCCGGGCCGATCGCTCTGGCTCATCAGGTAGGCCATGTCATCGGTCCCGTACTGTCCCAGCATGACTTCCATCGGCACGCAGTGATGCAGGATTGATCCCTGCGCGTTCGGCTGTCCCCGCGCAATGTTCTTGCGACGGCTCTCCGCCGGGTCCACCCAGATGTACAGCACGCTCGAGCGCTCGAGGATCGTGGGCGACAGCACCTCAAACGCCGTGGCATACCCATGCGGAGGACACAGCGGAAACGCCGCGCCATTGGGACCACCACGCGCAGCCTCGATGACGATCGTCTTGCCGGTCCGATCCTGGCTCACCGTCCGATTCAGCAGCGCAAGCTCACGCTGCGCCTCGGACTCCAGACAGGACGCCACATTCTTGCGAATCCGGTGCGGCACATCGCCCATCACCTGCGGCAGGCCGAACTTTTGGTGCGCGGCATCCAGCCGGTCAAACAATCGCTCCGCCGCGTTCGTCGCTGGATACGGCGTCTGTGACAAAAGGTGCGCGTAGTCCTCGTTGAGCAGCTCGATGAGCACCGCCCACGTCCAGTTGTCGCGGAAGGGCCGGCTCGGACCGTGGTAATACACGTCGTGCCAGCCGTGCTTCCGTAGCTCATCGTCGATGCAGTGCATCAGGTGAACGTACGGATAATCATCGAGCTGGAGCGTCGGTCCCATCCCAAAGTCCCGGCGGCACTGCTCGTCGGTCAAGCTGGCCATGTAGGTGCGGACTTCCGACTTTCCCGATGCCGGTAGCGAAAAGAGCAGGACTGTATCGAGCAGCTTCATCTTCGTGCCTCCGATGTTTGGCGCGACCCTACCACAGTGTAGGCAGCGGCCAGACCACTTCTCGGGACCGTCACAAGCCAGGGTCATCCGACGGACAGCGTTGCCAAGCCCGCTGCGCCAAGGCCACAATCAAAGGCCATGCAATGCTCGCTACGTACGGGGAAACGTCGAGTGCTCCGCGCCGTGCTCGTCAGCGCAACAGCGCTTTTTGGACTTCTACGCGGAGGCGCTGGCCACGCCGCAGAACCTTCTGACGACATCGCAGCCCGCATCGCCGCTGTGGCCAAGCAGCTTGGACAGCCCGCGCTCAGCCCCCGCAAAGAGGTCGCCGCCGCCGCGCAAGAGATACTCAGCCAGACATCCGACGGAACCCAGCCGCCGTTTGCCGTGATCCAGCGAGAGCTGCTGCGCAAGCAGGTCGTCGAGCCCGTGCATCGTCAGATCCTGGCAGGGTTTGCGACCGCCGATCCCGGCTCACTGCTGGAAGGACTGGACCCGGTGCTGCGCCAGGCCTTCGCCGATCGCAAGTGGCGCTGGTTCGGCGTGGCCACCGCACCGTTCCGAGGCGATCCCGAGCGCAGTCGCTTGCTGATCCTGTTCGTCGAATCGGGCCTAGACCTTGCGCCGCCCCCTGCCGCCGTCGGTCCTGAGAGCGCACCGATACCGCTCAGAGGCTCGCTGCTGGCCCCCTACAGCCGTCCGCAGGTGATGATCACCGACCCACAAGACCGCATCGCGCCGCTTGCCATCGACGTCAAGGGCCGCGACTTTTCCGGTCTGCTGCGCTGCGACACCGTCGGGCTCTACAAAGTGGAAGTGATCGGAGAATCCGCCCAAGGTCCGCACGTCCTCGCCAACTTCTTCTGGCCGTGCGGCGCGACGCTGCCTTCGCTGCCCCAGAAGTTTGCGATGCCGACTGAGAAGGTCGAGCGCACCATCCCCGCGTCGGAAGCCGAGCTGCTGCGCCTGCTCAACCAAGATCGCAAGCTCGCCGGGCTGCCACCGCTCACGCTTGATGCAAGGCTGACCAAGATTGCCCGCGCTCACTCCGAGGAGATGGCCAAAAAGCGCAGCGTCTTCCATCACTCCCCGACCACCGGCACACCCGAAGATCGCGTCCGTCGCGCCCACATCAAGAACACGATGCTGGCGGAAAACCTGGCCCAGGCTGGCACGGAAGAAGAAGCCGAGCGGAGCTTGATGGACAGCCCCGGACACCGCCGCAACATCCTCGATCCGCAGCTCACCAAGGTTGGCATCGGCGTCGCCACCGCCAAGACCCCGCTTGGCCAGGTGCAGCTCTACATCACCCAGCTGTTTTTGACCCCGTAGCCACCCGCCCACGGCTGCCGCCCGAGCCGCCGCTACTTCAGCCAGCCCCGCGCCTTGTGACCTTCGTCCCGCAGACGACGCATCTCGGCAATCGAGGTCAGCTCGCCCACCACCCGATCGATGTACAGCGTCCCGTCGAGATGGTCCAGCTCATGCTGCGCAATCCGCGCGTCCCAGTCCGCAAGCTCCACTTCCTCGGGCGGACCGCCGGACTCCGGTCGATAGCGCAGCCGCAGCTTCTGCCAGCGAGGCAGCTTCCCGCCCACTCCGGCCACCGACAGACACGCTTCGTAGTCGTCTTGCAGTTCGTCGCTGTGCCACACCACTTCCGGGTCCAGATACGCCTTCACCACCACCGGCTGACCTGCGGGCCGCGTGCCGTGCTTGATCAGGAACACCCGCCGCGACACCCCAATCTGCGGCGCCGCGATCCCCACCCCGCCCGTCTGCACAAGCGCAGTCCGCAGCCTGCCAAGCAGCGCCCCGACGTCATCGCCCGGCTGAACCGGCAGCGCCTGCTGTCGCAGCACACTCTGCGGATCGGGCGACTGCCTGCGCCACTGCACGATGATCTTCTCTGTCACCGACTCTTGCGAAGACACCGCCTGGCCCTGTCCCACATGCGCGCAGCCCACCCAGGTCAGCAGCGCCACCACGCTCATCGCTTGTCGCACCGTCAAACGCTCCTAGCCTTCGGTCTGTAGGTGTAGCTCGGTCAGCACGCCGAAGTGATCGGAAGGAAACACCGAATCCACGCCTTGCGCAAAGCACAGCGACGAGGTCCGCACCGTCAGACGATCCTGCGCGCCCGCCTTCCCCAGCAAGATGTAGTCGATCCGCTGGTTTATCGCCGGATCTCGCTGCGAGCAGTACGGGTTGCGAGCCGAAAATGTCTCGCCCGGTCCCTCGCCTGCCACCGCAAAGCTGTCGACAAAGCCCAGTCCGCCATCGGATGGCGCAAGCAGCGTCGCCAGCGCGGCACTTTCCGGCGGCGCGTTCAGATCTCCAAGCAGGATCGGCGGCAGGATCGGAATGTGCGGCGGCACGCGTCCGGGGAGCTGCGTCATCTCCACCGATAGAAACTGCCGAATCGCTTCGAGCTGCGCCTGTCTTGTCTCAGCCAGCTCGGGCTCCCACGACAGGTGCGTCACCACCAGCGGCAGCAGCCCGACCTTTACCGATAGCAAGATGTACAGCGCCGACCGCGTCTCGATCCCCGGCGGGGTCGGTAGCTTCACCAGGCGCTGCTCGCGCAGCGGAGCCCGAATCAGCGCGGCGTTGCCAAACTCCGCTGGGAACGGCTTTTCAATCGAGCACGCTTTGCCAAAGCACACCCGATAGGACAGTCCTTCCGCCAGCTCATCCGCCTGCGAAGTACCCGGACCCAGGGGCCGCAGCACCTCTTGCAGCGCCAGCACATCCGGCGCAAGCCGTGCAAGCTCCGCCCGAATCAGTGCCCGCCGCTCCGTCCACGGCGCATGGTTGCCCCACATGTTTAGCGTTGCGACACGAAGTGTAGTCACAGCCCCATACTAACCGCGCAGGACCCGGTCCGCTGTTCCGCGAGATAACTCGCTGTGGGTTTGGGTCTTGCAGAAGCCGCATCGGTCGGGTTACTAGTGGACTACACAATAGGTACTGGCCCGTCGACACTGCTGCGGCAAGTTGACTCGCCAGCCACCAAGCCAAGAACCCAAGATCGGAGCCACGACCCTGAGACACGACAGCCGCCCTTCTCCCGCCGAGCAGTATCGAGTCAACCACCGCATCCGCATTCCTCGCGTCCGCGTGATCGGTAGCGACGGCCAACAGATTGGCATCCTGGAAACTCCAGACGCCCTTCGCATTGCCCGCGAAGAAGGTCTCGATCTTGTCGAGATCTCTCCCAAAGCGGTGCCGCCCGTTTGCAAGATCATGGACTATGGTCGGTTCAAGTACGAAACGGCCAAGAAGGAGCGCGAAGAGCGCAGCAAGCGCACCGTGATCGAGGTCAAGGAGATGAAGTTCCGTCCCAAGACCGACGAACACGACTTCGACTTCAAGGTCAAGCACATCCGCGAGTTCCTTGGTGAAGGAAACAAGGCCAAGCTGGTCATCCAGTTCCGTGGCCGCGAGATCGTGCACCCCGAAGTCGGTCAGAACGTGCTGCGCCGTGTCGTGGAGGCGGTGTCCGACGTTGGGATGGTCGAGCAGCCGCCCATGATGGAAGGCCGCCGCATGCTCATGATCATCGGTCCGCGTCCGCAAGGCGCGCCCAAGCCCAAGCCCGCGGGTCCGACGCCTGTGGTGACTCCGGCTGGGACTGCAGCCCCGGCCCCGGCAGCACCGATGCCGGAAGCACCGCCCGCAGTGGTTACGCCCAAGGCACCGAGCTAATCGGCGCTGGCCGGCGAATCCAAGGACGCAGGCCACGCGCTTGGTGGTAGGATGGCGATACGGCCAGCCTCTCCCGGTGCGTGGTCGAAACGAGCCGACATGCAGAGCACCAACCGATCCTCACAAGGCACGCGCAGCCACTTTGGCAAGCTGCTGTTGGCAGTCAGCCTGGCCGCGATCGGCTGCGGTGGTGGAGCGCCCGAAGCGAGCCCCGCACTCATCAGCGGCATGCCGCGCTGCGATGCGTCGCTGCTACATCCTCACATCGCAGTGGGCAGCGTGGCCGGTCAGCCCGGCAAGACGATCGTCTACGTCGACGGCGTCATGGCCTGCGTCGATGACGCAAGCCGGGTTGATCAGATCCTGACCCAGCTTGAGATCAAGAACCCCGGCATCCTCGCCCGCTAACTTCCCCACGTCCCCCGACAGACAAGCCACCTGACGCAGGGTCTTTGCCCTGACGCCATGAGACGACCTAGAACGCCGCGCAGCCGGTGATGTCTTCGCCGACGATCAGCGTGTGAATGTGATCGGTCCCTTCGTACGTAAAGACCGACTCCAGGTTGCACATGTGACGGCCCGCTTGGTACTCGTCCGTGATGCCGTTGGCCCCGAGCAGGTCGCGGGCGTTGCGCGCACACTCCAGCGCCATCTTGACGTTGTTGCGCTTGGCCAAGCTGACCTGCTGCGGCCTGACCTTGCCAGCCTCTTTGAGCCGTCCCAGCTGGAGCGACAGAAGCTGCGCCTTGGTGATCTCTTGCAGCATATCGACCAGCTTGAGCTGCACGAGCTGATGCGACGCTATCGGCTTCCCCGCAAACTGCACGCGATCCCGAGTGTAGGACAGCGCTTCGTCATAACAGGCCATCGCCGCACCGACCGCACCCCAGGCAATCCCAAAGCGCGCTTGGTTCAGACACGACAGCGGCCCGCGAAGGCCCTTTACACCAGGCAGCAGCGCCGACTTTGGCACCAGGCAGTCCTCGAAGACCAGCTCGGACGTGACCGACGCCCGCAGCGAAAACTTTCCGTGGATGTCGCGGGTCGAAAAGCCCTTGGTCCCGCGCTCGACCAAAAAGCCACGCACCGCACCGTCTTCGCAGCGAGCCCAGACCAGCGCCACCTCGGCCAGTCCGCCCGACGTGATCCAGCGCTTTTCGCCGTTAATCACATAGCCGTCGGCTGTCTCTTTCGCGGTCGTCCGCATGCCGCTCGGGTTGCTGCCAAAGTCAGGCTCGGTCAGGCCAAAGCAGCCAATCAGCTCACCAGCGGCCATCTTGGGCAGGTAGCGCTGCTTCTGCTCTTCACTACCGAACGCGTGAATCGGGTACATCACCAGCGCGCCCTGGACCGACGCAAAGCTGCGCACGCCGGAGTCGCCGCGCTCTAGCTCCTGCATGATCAGTCCGTACGCGACGGGACCGAGCCCCGGACAGCCGTAGCCGACCAGGTTGGCCCCGAGCGCCCCCAAGGCCCCGAGCTTACGCGGCCAGCTTGTATCGAAGGTGCCTTCGCGAAAGTGACGACCGATGACCGGCATGATCTCGTCATCGACAAAGCGACGGAAGGTCGCGCTGACGAGCTTTTCCTCGTCGCTTAGCAAGTCGGCAATCTGGAAGTAGTCAACACCGCCAAAAGGCATCGGGGACTCCTGGGTGGAAAGAAGCGAGCAGGTGAGCCTAGCGCCGAGCCGCCACGAGCAGCAGCTCCAGCCCGGCGCGGGTCAGCACTGAGTCGGTCGGCACTTCTTCGTGCGCAATGTCGAAGGATGGGGACAGCCGCGTCCGAATCTCTTGCACCGTCGATCCGTAGGGCGGCCCGCCCGGATAGTCGTGTGGATAAAACAGTCCAACCAGCCGTCCACCCGGTCGCAGCAGCCCGCGCACCGCGTCGACGTAGGCCTCGCGCTGATGCGGCTCGATCGCGCAGAAGCAGTTGTGCTCGACGACCAAGTCGTAGGCCCCTTGCTGGCTGGGATCGTGCTCGGTCCAGGTAAACAGATCCTGAAGCTGAAAGCGCACCGATCCAGACAGCCCCAGCGCGTCCGCCTGCTGGGTCGCGAGCTGAACCGCCGACGGTGCGATATCAATGCCGATGATCTGCGCACCTTGCTCGCTCGCTTGTCCGAGCACGATCGCTTCGTGTCCACGACCGCAGCCGATCACCAGCGCACGCTGCCCCGCCAAGATTGGCTGTGCGGTCAGATAGCGCTGAAGCGGAGGCGTCGGGCGACCCATCTCCCAGCCATCTCCGCCGTGGTTATACAGGTGCTCCCAGCGAGCTTCCGGGCTCAGCCCCGCTGGATCCGGCTTCCGCGCCACGGCTTCCCGCCGGGCATTGCGCGCCACTTCTCGCAGCAGGTTCTGGACCTGACCGTAGTCGAGCAAGTGATCATGTTCCCCGACGCGAACCTTGACCCGCTTTTGGTCGGCATCAACCGACAGCACATCAAAGAGCCGCCCACTTGGGACGAGTCCCGTCGCGCGCAGGTGATCGACAAACGGGGCCGCAAACCCAAGCAGTCGCTCGGTCGCATCGGCCAGAAGCTCGGTATCCAGGTTGCGATCGGGATGGCTCAACCGAACGCGGGTGGTTCGCAGGTTTGTATCCAGGCAAAGCGAGCGAAGTTCCACGACACACTCCCTGGCGACTAGCCGTAGACGCGCTGTAGCAGACCGCCTGCGGCATCAAGGGACAGCACTTGCTCGAAGCCTCCCAGCGACTCACCGGCCACAAACAGCAGCGGAAACTCCGTCGCTTGGGCCTTGGTGAGCGCCCAGCTTCGGGTGGATTCGTCGTCGGTGACATCGAGCACCTGATACGGAATGCCGCGACCCTTCAGGATGTCTTCCAGCCGCTTGCGCTCCCGCATGAACTGGTCGGTCACATACAGCATCACCGGCGCAGCTTCTTTCGGCGCGGTGGCGACCTGACCGCTGCGGGCCTTGTCGGCCAGAGACTCCAGCCGATCGACCTCGGAGCTGCGACGATCCAGCTCGGCTTCTGACGCCAGGGGCCGACCGAGCAGGTCGTTCACAAACCCGGCAGCCTTGCGCGCATAGCGGACCGGCGGAATGAAGTTACCGGCATCGGATGCGAGCGCCGAATAAGCCAGCGACCGAGAGCGACGAAGCACACCTTCAACGGCTTTTTTCATGGGTGTCCACTCATTACGCGGCGGGTCTGTGGCTGTCAACGGATTGCTAGGACGTGTCGAGGCTACTTGCGGACGACCACCCGGGTTCCACGCGCAAGCGGAGTCCCACCGTGGTGTGCTGGCGTGGTGATGGTGTGCCAGCCCGTGGGTAGATCGGGTGAGGTAAAGGCAAAGAACTGCTCGGCGGCGGGTGGGCTCAGGTTCACGCAGCCGTGGCTGACCGCATGTCCCAGCTTGTCGTGCCACAGCACAGCGTGCAGGCCGATGCGACCGTTGAAGAACTGGGCATGCGGCACCTCGCGAAAGTCGTACTGCTCAGCGGCTCCGGCCAGGTTGGCCATCGTCTGGGTCAAGTACTTGCGGTAGATGAAGAACGATCCCGGCGGCGTGGTCCCTTGTCCGCCGGTCGAAACCAGGGCCGCAAACAGCGGTCGCGTACCTTGATAGGCGGCGGCAACTTGCTCGCCAACCCGGATGTCGATCCAGCGCTCATCAGGATGAAGCCCAGCAGGCGGCGGCGAGGGCACAAAGCGGCGAAGCTGGCTCGTCTCGACTTCAAACTGCGCAGCCGCAACCCAAGCCGGACGACTGCTTCCCAGCGCCCGCAGCGCCGACCGGGAAGACTCTGGCAACAGGACCGCCTGTCGTCCCGAGACGCTGCTGATCGCATCATCGACATAGACCACGGCGTAGCGCGGCAGGTAGGCGACTGGCCCGGACTCCGACTTGGGCAGAAACACCGGGACGCCCTCTTCCCCCACGGGAGGCACCGCCCAGCCCAGCTTCAGTCCCGGCGGCACCGAATCGATCGACACCGCAGGCGCAACCGGCGGCTCGTACAGCTGAACGTCTTTGCGCGGCAGCCAGCTTCGGCCAATCAGCTGCACGCCTTGCTCCGTCACAGCCGTCGCAGTGATGCCATCGCCGCGATGCAGCACGGAGCGCAGGAAGTGACCGGCGCTGCCCTTGAGCCGAGTCACCAGCGCCGAGATCACGCCGTAGCGCAGCTTCTGCCAGCCGGTGCTCTTTTCCTGCGCCGGAGGACTCGACAGGTAGCCGGGCTCGATCTGCACCTCTTGTTCGCAGACATACCCCATCGGCAGCGCTGACAGCCAGGATCGACACAGTCCGGTCGTGGCCAAAAGGGGCTGACCGATCAGCATCGCAGTCCGGCCACGCATCTCTCCCACGACGGATGAGCCCATGCTGGGCTGCGCATGGATCTTCACCGGCAGATCGCGCCGCTTTGGCAAGGCCCAGCGCACCGCGACTTCGCCCGCAGGCGGTGGCTCAGGCTCACGCACCGGCGGTAAAGCCGTCACCGGCGGCTTGGATACCCGCCAGTTGGCACGACTGCGCAACATCGGACGAAGCTCACGCCGGGGTGACAGCGTCGGTCGATGCAGCGCAGAAGAGAGGCGACCCTGTCTTGGTGCCCCCCACGCATCCGCCCCCCCGAGCGTCACCAGCAAGAGCAGCCCCCACGGACTGTGCATACGCCTGCTCGACATGCTGTGGCTCGCTCAGTATATCAGGCGAGGCCAAGCGGGATGAAGGGGACAAAATGCGACGCAAGATCGCCTACTTCCCGCCCAGTTGTGCTACGTCCAGCCAAGACGTGGAGGTTGTGATGCAAAGCACCCGCACTTGTGTCTCGCTCGGTCTTTTGTGTTCGCTGTTGTGGTTTGGCTGCGGAAGTGAGCTGACCGCCGAACAGGCCCTAGAGGCCGAAGGCACCGTCGACGCCCCAGGCACCGCATTTTCGGCAGAGTCCGCCCGCGTGGGAGAGCCCGCCGAGGTGACGGCAACCAGCCTGAACCTGCGCAGCGGTCCCGGCACCAGCTATGCAGTGCTCGCCAGCATGCCGCAAGGCACGGTCGTCGAAGTCCTGTCTGAGTCGTCCGGCTGGTACAAAGTCACCTGGGGCAGTCAGACCGGCTTTTGCAGCGGCGACTACCTGACGCCCTATGCCGTAAGCGGCGGCGTCGCCCAAGCCATCTCACGCGCCCAGTCGGGCGTGGGCTTTTCGTACTGGTGGGGCGGAGGCTGCTGGGACCCCGGATCTTCGGCCAAGGGAAGCTGCTCGGGATCGTGCCCGTCTTGCACCCACAGCGGCACCTACGGCGCGGACTGCTCGGGCTACGTCGCCAAGGTCTGGCAGGTGCCAGGTGCCAGCGCGGTGAGCAGGTGCAGCCATCCCTACTCGACGTACAACTTCGACAACGAGACGCGCGAGTGGCGAACGGTGGCGCGCGGCTCTGCCAAGCAGGGGGACGCCTTCGTCTACAACGACAGCGGCGCCGGTCACATCTTCCTGTTCGACAACGGCGACCCGTGGGGCTGGATGAAAGCCTACGAAGCCAAGGGCTGTAGCTACGGCATCGTCCACGGATCTCGTACGGCTGGGTCCAGCTACAAGGTCATTCGCCGCGACGGCTTCTAACAGCCACCGCAGCCCGTCCCGCTCCTACGCCCAAGCCCCCACCACAGGGTCTTCACCCTTCCCAAAGTGCTCGCTGAGGCCTTGGCGCAGGGTCTTCACCCTTCCCAAAGTGCTCGCTGCGGTCTTGGCGCAGGGTCTTCACCCTTCCCAAAGTGCTCGCCGAGGTCTTGACTCAGGGTCTTCACCCTTCCCAAAGTGCTCGCTGAGGCCTTGGCGCAGGGTCTTCACCCTTCCCAAAGTGCTCGCCGAGGCCTTGGCGCAGGGTCTTCACCCTGGGAAGGTGGGTCGCGGGGGTGTACGGCGAAGGCTACCAGGGCTCGCGCGAGCCGATGAAGTCGTAGGGATAGCCAAAGCGCGGTCGCGAGACCTGCTCCAGGCGACGAACCTGCTCCGGCGACAGGGTGACGGACACTGCGGCCAGGTTGTCATTGAGCTGATCCAGGCTGCGCGCCCCGATGATGATCGACGAGCACTCTGGCTGGGCCAGCAGATACGCGAGCGACACCGCTGCCGGGGTGCTCTTTACCTCGTGCGCGATCTCGCGGACGACATCCAGGGTGGCCCAGTTCTGGTCGGTGTTCATCGCGCCGTAGGAGTCTTTCCAGGCGCTCAGGCGCGCGCCTTCCGGTGGCGCTTCACCCTTGCGGTACTTGCCCGACAGAAAGCCACGACCGAGCGGGCTCCACACGAGCACACCCATGCCAAAGTGCTTGGCCGCAGGCACAAGCTCGCGCTCGGCATCGCGGACGATCAAGCTCCACTGAATCTGCATCGACTCGTAGCGCACCGTGCCGCGCTTGTCTGCTGCCCACAGCGACTCAGCCAAGCGATAGCCGGTGTAGTTCGAGCAGCCGATGTAGCGGACCTTGCCGTCACGGACCAGATCGTCGAGCGCGCGCAGCGTTTCCTCGATCGGAACGTGACGATCCTGCATGTGGACTTGGTACAGGTCGATGTAATCGGTCTTCAGGCGGCGCAGCGAGTCCTCGCAGGCCTGCACGATGTGCTTTCGCGACAGGCCCATGTCGTGCGGACCGATCGGACGGGTGCCAAAGCCAATCGGGAAGCGGCACTTGGTCAGCAGCGTCACCTTGTGGCGGCGTCCGGTCAGCCACTCACCCAGCAGCTGCTCACTTCGACCTTCGCTGTAGACGTTGGCGGTGTCGATGGTGTCGATGCCTGCGTCGATCGCGGCATCGAGAACGCGGCGCGCTTCCTCATCCGAGGAGGTCACACCACGCATGAACGTCTCAGACTCTCCGAACGTCATCGCGCCCAAGGTAAGCGCCGAGACCTTCAGACCGCACCGTCCGAGATTGCGATGCGGAATATGAACCGGGGTCGTCATTGAGTGGCTCCTTCGCTGGCTTTTTGGCAGACACAACCCACAGCCCTACGCGCGGGCTGCGGGATCACGAAAATCCAAGCTAACTTTCGCCCCGTTTTGCGCAAGGTCAGAGGTAGAAGCGACGAGGGTGCGTGTAGTAAGGTGCCGCCACTTTGCGGACAAGCCCCATGAATCGATCGGTGAGCATCGCCTCTTCTGGGACGACCTGGCGGACGCGCTCTCAGACGCTGCGGTGTCTGGCAGTGACGTGCGCGCTTCACGCAGGCCTATTCGCCTGGCTCGGTGGACAAACGAAGGCGCACGCGGTGGGAGAACAGACCGCCCGGCTGCGCGGCACCATCGTGGAGTCTGGGACCGATGTCCCGATGCAAGGTGCGGTGGTGATCGTCCGCAGCGAGGCACTGATCGGCGGTCCCAAGCGAGCCATCGCGGACGAAGCGGGACAGTTCGACTTTCCGCTGCTGCCTCCCGGCAAGTACACGCTGACGGTTGAATACGAAGGGCTTCGTCCCACGCAGCGGCGCATCCAGCTTGAGCTTGGGCAGACGCAGAACATCAAGATTCCGCTGTCGGCAGAGCTTGCGCAGAGCGAGACGCAGACGATCGTGGAAGAGCGCCGCCGCCTAGACGCCGACCGGCTGTCGACTGGCCGGGTGCTCACCGCTGAGTCCCAAGCGAAGGTCGCGACGCCGCGCCGCTATCAAGACGTGGTGCAGCAGCTTCCCGGCGTGACCGGCAACTCAAACCCGGTGATGGCCGGTGCGACGCAGCGTCACAACCGCTACCTGGTCGATGGCCTGGACATCACCGATCCAGTCGAAGGGACGTTTTCCGCCAACTTCAACTTCGACGCCATCGGTCAGATGGACCTGCTGCTGCTGGCGGTCGATGCGCAGTACAACTCGCTCGGGGGCGTCATCAACCTGATGACCAAGAGCGGGAGCGACAAGCTGTCGGTGGACGCCAGCGTGTACCTCAACCACCAGGCGCTGTCGCTGGGTGGACGGGCGGGAACGCAGCTCTACGAAGGACGACTGCTCGATCAGGCGGATCCAAGGTCGCCGGTCGCGAGCTACCAAGCGAACCTCAACATCGGTGGACCGATCGTTAAGCAGAAGCTGTGGTTCTACCTGTCGACGGAGTATCGCTATCGCATAAACTCAGTGATCCCCGGTGCGCCGCTGAACACGCAGCACCCGCCGCTGGAGCGACACGACCTGTATACGCGGCTCAAGCTGACGTGGTCGCCATCAAGTCGCCATCGGCTGAACCTATCGATCAATGCCGACCCAACGTGGCTGAGCAACATCCGCAACATCGATGGCAGCCAGACCAACGCCTACACCGCCGAAGGGGACTACTTCCAGAACCAAGGCGGCGCGTTTGGCATCTTGTCGTGGGATTACTTCGCGTCGGACACGCTGCTGTTTGGGCTTCAGACAGGCATTCAGTGGTTTGGCTTTACGACCGGCCCACAGCTTGGCGACTTGGTCAGCCCGACGCACATCGACAACGGCAGCACGATCACCTGGAACAACTCGGACAGCGCAACGATCGTCAGCGACGGACGGCTACGCTTTCAGTTTGACCCGACGGTGACGTGGATCAAGCGCGGCGGCATCGGTCAGCACACGGTGAAGGCGGGCGCGCAGGTCCAGTTTCTACGCAACTACGCGCTCACCGGGACGCCGGGCAACATGGTGTACACCGATGACACGAGCCAAGGCGGCGGGGTGCTGGGGCGCGATCCGACCTCGAGCGAGCGACCGTACGGCTGTGTCGAAGAGCAGCCGAATCCACGGACGGGATCGAGCGCCACGCCCTGCTTTCAGCGCGCACTGTATGAGCCGCAGCGGGCCCAGGTTCGCATCGGCTGGTCGATCGGCGCATTCATTCAGGACACCTGGAAGCCGACAAGCTGGCTGACGCTGGTGCCGGGCATGCGCGTCGATTATGGGACGGCGCAAAACTCCCAGGGACAGACCACGCACAACCTGCTCGGCTTCGGTCCGCGCCTGGGTGCGTCGCTCGATCTGACGCGCGATGGCAAGACGATGCTCAAGCTGGCCTACGGACGAGCCAACGAAGTGGCATCGCTGCGCAGCGCCACGCTGGCCGATGTCAATCCGCTGTCCACAACGTGGGGCTATAACCCTGCCACCAGACGCTTCGATCGCTTCTTTTCATCGGACGGCGGCAGCGGCGGCTACGAGCTACGCGGACGCTGTCCCGATGGGGAAGTGCGCACCGAGTGTGGCAACGCCAAGCTGAGCCTGCGGCCCCCGCACTCGGACTATGTAACGGCGTCGCTGGAGCGCGAGCTGTACCCGAGCGTGGTCGGCAGCATCACCTACACGTATCGTCGGCTGGAAGATCTGTGGGAAGACATCGAGGTGAATGCCTACCGGACGCTCGACGGAGGCAACATCGCGGGCTTTTCCGATCCGACGCGCGGCAACGTACGGGTGTATCGCCCGACAAGTGATGCCTACCGACGCTATCAGTCGATGGACATCGCGATCGCGGGCAATCCGTCCCCGGCGTGGAACCTGTTTGTCGCGTATACGCTGTCGTTTCTGGACGGCACGCTCGACGATCAGATCTCGATCTTGCGCAACGATCCGCCCCGCGATCTGCGGCTTTCTGGCTATTTGCAAGATGACCACCGGCATCAGGTCAAAGCAAACGCGAGCTACACGTTCCACGGCCTGACGGCGGGTGTGAACCTGGCCTACATCACGGGGGCACCGACGACTCGGCTGTTTACCACGACGGCCTTTGGCTATAACGGGCGCTACGGATGGCGAGGCATTGACCCCGGCAGCGATCCCAACGACGTTCGCAAGTGGACCGAGCTACGCAGCGCCGATGTGCTGGACGTCTCGGTGCGCGCGCAATACGACCTTCACGAGCTGATCCGCCAGCACCTGACGGTGATCGTGGACCTGTTCAATGTGTTTGACCTGTCGTCGGCGACTCGCACAAATACCGCGCTCGCCAGCACCTATCAGCCAGCGTTCGAGGCCCGAAACAGCGCATCCTACGGAGCCGTGCTCAGTCGGCAGGTTCCGTTCCGCGCCCAGTTTGGTCTGCGCTATCAGTACTAACGACCGATCCGCCTTTTGGAGTCCGCCTCGATGGGAAAGCCCCCAATTACCGCAAACCAGGTCACGCTGCTTCGGATCGTCCTTTTGCCGCTGGGTCCGTACCTTCTGTACGGAACGGTGTCCGAAAAATGGATCGCACTGGCCTTTATGACCGTGCTTGGCTGTACCGACTTCGTGGACGGCTGGCTGGCTCGCCGCTACGGATCGACAGAGCTTGGACGGCTGATGGACCCGATTGCCGACAAAGCGTTCGTGCTGGTCGGCTTTCTGCCGTTCATCCACCTGATGAAAGACAACCACGCGTGGCTGTACCCGTGGGAAGTGGGGCTCATCCTGGCGCGGGAATACGTGATCACCAGCCTGCGCTCTGTCTATGAGCAGCGACGGATTACGCCAAAGACGCCGCTCCTTGCGAAGATCAAAGCGTGGGCGCAGATGGCAGGCAGTGGCGTGATCTTCCTTCTGCGCATGGCTCCGGGTGACTGGGTGATGTACGCGATTGTGCTCGGGACGGTGCTGCCGATCGTGTTCTTGGGGATTCGCTTTGCGGTGCGTCGGGTGGTGTGGAAGGGAGCGCTCATCTTCAGCGGCTGGTTTGGCGTGCTTGTGCCGATTCAGTACCTGTGGGGCGCCGAGGCGACGACGCACTTTTTGGCGATCACGATCATCGGGATCACCTGGATCTCGGGCTGGACGTACCTGACGCCGGTGTTTCCGCTGCTGCGCAAGGGTGAGCTTCGAGCTGGCGACCTGGTGCGACTGTTCGGTGCGGTGGTTCCGCCGACGCTGCTGCTCATCTTGTCGAATCAGCAGGTGCTGCGTCCGTGGGTGGTGATGCTGATGATGACGGTGGAGCTGTCGGTGGCCGGGCTCGACAACCTGCTGTGCTTCCACAAGGTCCAGGCGTCGGCAGCGCTGTGGGGTGCGCGCGTCGGTGTGGTGTCGCTTCTGGCGGCGCTGGTGCTGCTTGGACAGCCGGCGTGGCTTCTGTACGGCGCGCTGGCGGTGTCGATCGGTCTGTCGGCGATCGAGTTTTATCGCGGTCGTCGCTACTACATGGAAGAACCGGAGAGCGCCAAAGGGCGCGTGGTGGACTAAGCGCAGATGGCACGCAAGGTTCCGGTCACGGTCATCTCGGGGTTTTTGGGCAGTGGCAAGACGACGCTGCTGCGACGGCTGCTGACGGACCCGAACCTGCCGCAGAAGCTGGCGGTGATCGTGAACGATCTAGGCGAGCTGGGGCTCGATCACGAGATCATCTCGAGCGTGTCAGATACGCCGACGCTGCGGGTGACGGAGCTGACCTCTGGCTGTGTGTGCTGCACGCTGCGCAGTGAGCTGGGTGATTCGCTGCTGGCGCTGGCTCGTGGGGAAGGTCTGCCGCAGCCTCCTGAGCACATCTTGATCGAGCCAAGCGGCATTGCGCGGGCGTCGGAGGTGAGCTTTGCGGTCAACGCGCTGTCGTTTGATGGTCCGGTCGAGTGCGATGCGGTGGTGACGCTGGTGGATCTGCACAATGCTGAGCGAGCCGCGCGCGAGCATCCCGAGCTGTTCGAGGATCAGGTGCGGTCGGCGGATCTGCTGGTCTTAAACAAGACCGATCTGGTGCCTGACGAAGCGGAGCAGCGACGACTTTCGACCTGGCTAGCGACGCTGGCACCAAGGGCGCAGCAGATCCTGGCGAGCCACGCGGACCTGGATGCACGGCTTCTGCTCGGACAGATCGATCTGCTGACGCATCACGACGACGTTTCGCATGACCACGCGCAGCACCAGACCCAGCCGCACCAGCCCGTCGCGCATGGCATCAAAGCGCTGACGCTGGCCACGCCGTTTGCGATCGACTGGAGTCGGCTCGAAGACTTTCTCGACTCGCTGTCGGATCGGATCTTTCGCATCAAAGGGATCGTCGATCGGCACGACGGAAACGGACAGACCACGCCGCTTCTCGTGCAAGCGGTGGGCGATCGGATCGACTGGGATGAGCTTCCGCAGTCGTCGGCACTGTCGAGAGCGCCTCGGCGGCTGATCTTTATCGGGGATGAAGCGGTGCTCGATGACGAGACGCTGCGGGCTGGGCTGTTGGAAACCGCAGCGGTCGACGGATCGTAGAAGCGACGACGCGCTTACTTGGACAGGCGGATGGTGAGCGGCACGGTGCTGACGTTGCACACGCCTTTGGTGACGACGACGCCGCTCTGGGTGGCTGTGACGTAGCCGGACTTCTGCACCGAGATGCTGAAGGTTCCGGCTCGCTCGTAGAAGCCGCCGCTGTAGGTGCAGTCAGAGCTGCCGCCAAACGGAGTCAGTGCCATGCTGGAGCCGCTTGAGGTCTCGGTGGCGCTGACGGTGGCGTCACAGATGCGCTGGCCCGAGCTGGCGTCGACGACGGTGACGCCAAAATTTGCGGCAGCCAGTGCCGGACAAGCCGTCGATCCCGAACCACCACAGCCGACGGCCAGCAGCATCAGCGCAAGAAGCGACCTGTTCATAAGAGGGCTCCGCTTCACTACAGGCCGATCTTTTCTTCGATGAGGTCGCGCAGCTTGTCTTCGGACACGCGAACTTGCTGCATGGTGTCGCGATCGCGCACGGTGACGGTTCCGTCGGTGATGGTGTCGTAATCGACGGTGATGCACAGCGGCGTACCGATCTCGTCCTGGCGACGGTAGCGCTTGCCGATCGCGGCGCTCTCGTCGTAGTCGACAAAGAAGCGGCGCTTGAGGTCGTCGTAGATCTTGCGAGCACGCTCGGGATGACCGTCTTTGCGCATGAGCGGCAGGATCGCGGCCTTGATCGGGGCGAGCCGAGGATGCAAACGCAGCACCACGCGGGTCTCAACCTTGCCGTTGGCGTCGGGCGCGTTGTCTTCGGCGTAGGCGTCACACAAAAAGGCGAGCGTCGCGCGATCGGCACCAGCAGCGGGCTCGATGACGTACGGGATGTAGCGCTGCTTCTTTTCGTCGTCGAAGTACGACAGCTTGCCCTTTTGATACTCGGCATCTTCGGCAGCCAGCTCGACGCTGGATAGATCGCCGCCGTCCCACTTGCCGACGGTGCGAATGCCACGCTGATGCTGACGCAGGTCGAAGTCGGTGCGGTTCGCGATGCCTTCCAGCTCGCCCCAGCCGAACGGAAACAGGTATTCGATGTCGGTGGTGGCCTTCGAGTAGTGCGCGAGCTTGTCGTGATCACGCAGCCGCAGCTTGCCGTCGGACAGTCCCAAGTCGGTGTACCAGCGCTTGCGGATTTCGACCCACTTTTTGAACCAGTCGTCGTCGGTGCCGGGAACGCAGAAGAACTCCATTTCCATCTGCTCGAACTCACGCGAGCGGAAGGTGAAGTTGCGCGGGTTGATCTCGTTGCGGAACGACTTGCCGACCTGCGCGATGCCGAAGGGAACCTTGACGCGCGTCGTCGAGATGACGTTGGCGAAGTTGGCGAAGATGCCTTGCGCCGTCTCGGGACGAAGGAAGGTCTTGGCCGACGAGTCACTGATCGGTCCGAGGAACGTCTCGAACATCAGGTTGAAGTTGCGCGGCTCGGTCAGGTCGGACGCGCCGCAGTTCATCGGCGACTTCGACGGCTTCTGTCCGCAGATCGCACCGTCCATGTCGTCGGCACGGAAGCGCTTTTTACACGTCTTGCAGTCGATCATCGGGTCGGAAAAGCCATCGACGTGTCCCGACGACTTCCACACCATCGGATGCATCAGGATCGCCGAGTCGAGCCCGACGATGTCTTCCCGATCGTGAACCATCGCGCGCCACCAGGCATCCTTGACGTTGCGCTTGAGCAGCACGCCCATCGGACCGTAGTCCCAGGCACCGTTGATGCCGCCGTACAGCTCGGACGACTGAAAGATGAAGCCACGTCGCTTGGTGAGGGCGACGATCTTTTCCATCAAAGAAGAATTGCTTTCGGCGGCGGTTGCGGTCACGGGGTTCTCTCTCCTAACAAGTGACGGAGTGGCGCGATTTTACACGGAGAACGACGCGTCGCAATCCCGCAACCGGCTTCCCAATCCGCTACGCCGCGATCCTGCGGTCTGAAGCTGCGCAGCGCACCTACGTAGACCTTCCAAACAAGCGTCGCGTGCGTCCAAGTCCCAGTGCTGCAAACAAAAATAGGTATCGCAGCTAACAAGTGGGGACTTGCGAATTTGAACCGAGCATAAGAAGATCTACGCTGTGATCTCTATCGGCTCCTCTGTAGGCAACTATAGAGTGGTCTCCAAGCTCGGCGCGGGAGCCATGGCCACCGTCTTTTTGGCGGAGCACCCGCGTATCAACAAGAAGGTCGCGATCAAGGTCATCAACCAGGACCTGGCCGCGAGCAAAGAAATGGTCAGCCGCTTTATGACGGAAGCTCGAGCGGCGAGCCAGATCGGCCACGACCACGTCGTCGACATCCTCGATTTTGGCCAGAGCCCCGAGGGCGAGAACTTCATGATCATGGAGTATCTCGAAGGGCAGACGATCTCGTCGAGGATTCGCGCAGCGGGGCAGCTCGATGTGATGACGACACTGCACATCTCGATGCAGATCGTCGACGCGCTGCAAGCCGCACATGCCAGAGGCGTGATCCATCGCGATCTCAAGCCGGACAACATCTACCTGATTCGACGAGCGGGGACGGGCGATTACGTCAAGATCCTCGACTTCGGACTGGCCAAGCTGCTGTCGGGTACCGAGGGACAGAACCACAAGACCTCGTCGGGATCGGTGCTGGGAACGCCGCATTACATGGCGCCCGAGCAGTGCGAAGGCAAGACGACCATCGACGGGCGAGCGGATCTCTACAGCGTCGGTTGCATCATGTATCAGATGCTGACCGGCGAGCTGCCCTTTCCGGGTGAAGGCTTTGCCGAGGTGCTGATCAAGCATCTGTCGGAGCCGCCGCCACTGGTTCGCTCGCGCATTCCGCAGTGTCCCGCGTCGGTCGAAAAGCTGATCCTGCACTGCCTGGCCAAGAGTCGCGATCACCGCTTTCAGACGGCAGAAGAGCTGGCCTGGGCGATTCATGATCCCGAGTCGTGGTCGCTTCAGTTTGGCGACGACATGCTGCGCATCGTGGGACCACTGCCCGGTCGAGGCATCGCAATGCTGCCGCCGCAGATGCCGACGATGCACGCCAACGGTGTTCCGCCTGTTCTGACGGCAGCGGCACAGCCGATCTCTCCGGTTTCGACGGTCAACTTGCCGCCACCGCCGATGAATGCGACTGGAGGCTTTGGCGCGGTGATGAATCCGTCGCCGGTGGGACCGATCTCCTCTGCGCATCCGGTGCTTCCGACCGCAGCAGCGACGATGGGGGCGGTTGCGATCTCTGCGCCGCAGGGGCTCAGTGGACTTCCCGCGCAGTCGATGGTGCGTCCCAGCATTCCAGCCGCGATGCCGCCGTCGGCGCTTGATATTCCCGTCGTGGCGGGCGATTCCGCGCAGCTGGCGGAGCTTCCGTCGGATGCCAGTCGAGCTGCGCCTCAAATGGCGACGCTGATCAGCGATCTGTCGTCGGCGTCTCTGTCAGCGCTGTTGCGTCCGCCAGCAAACCAGCAGAACCCAGCGCAGCCAGCGTCACGACCACCGTCGGTTCCGCCCTCGAATCCCAGCCAGCCGAGCAGCGATGCCTACGCGCCGGAAGAGCTAGCGCCCGTCGATACCAACCCAGTGGCTGGTCTATCGTCGCAGCTTCGACCCATCGGAGCCGGATCGCAGCCAGGCCTGATGCCGGGTCCAGCCAGCGGACTGCATCCCGCAGCGCTGCCGCCCCCGAGCCCCGCATCAACGCCCAACGCCACGCAGAGCCCGATCGACAAGCTCAAGTCCCTGCCGCCGGTTCAGCGCTTGTTGGCCCTGCCAGACAAGCAGCGAACGATGGTCCTGGCTGGCCTCGGTGGAGCGTTTGCGCTGCTGATGATCATCTTGACGATCGTCATCGCGCTGCCTGGCTCGGTGCGCATTGATGTCTCGTCGAATCCGCCAGCGGCAGAGGTTGTCCGCGACGGAAAAGTGCTTGGAAAGACGCCACTTCAGCTCAAGCTGTCGCAAGGGGAAAAAGCGCGGCTTGTGCTTCGCAAAGAAGGCTTCGAGGAAGTCGAGCGCGTGGTCTCGGCGTCCAATCAGACTGCGCTCAGCGTCGAACTTACCGCCGAGTCGACCACCGCAGCGCCGCCCGATAAGCCGACCGCGGATTCCCAAAAATCAGTGGAAAACCCAAAGCCGGTCGATACCACGAAGTCCGATCCGGCCAAGACGCAGCCGAAGACGCCCGCGAAGAACGGCAAGAAGGGTCCGAAGAAAAAACCGGCGATTTTCTAGCGCTCGCTGCGTGCTTGGAATCCCCCGCGTCAGCCTCGGGAAGTTCCTGCTTTTGTGGCACAAAATATAGTGCCGTAACAAACCAATTCACATGCTACAGTTTGGCGGTTTGGGATTTATCGACATGCGATCGCTCTGGCACATGGATAGTCTTGCTCGCTCGGGAGCGACCATCGGCACTGCGCTGCTGATGCTCGCGCTATTGGTGTACGCGACGATGACAATGGGCGCGACGGATGTCGGCTCGGTGCTACACGACGTCGCACCGATGCCCAGCGATTCCTCGGCGGCCCAGCCTTGGATCATCATCGGAGCCAGCACGGTGGCGCTTCTGGTCGGTCTCGGCGTGACGCTGCTCACCAGCTTGATCACCCGACGCTCACCGTCGCGGCCACCACAATGAAAAAGCCCGTCAACATCCTGCTTTTGACCGCGTTTGCGCCGATTCTGATCGTCGCTGGCATCTTGGGCTTTGTGACGCCACCGAGCCTGGCGCTGATGAGCGGAGCGACGCCCTACAACCTGTTCCACCTCTTTTTTGGACTGGTTGGCGTCGGGCTGCTCTTCACCAAGCGACTGTCCCTGGCCAAGATCTTCAACATCGGCTTTGGCGCGATCGACCTGTACCAAGCGGTGGCCAGCTTTGCCGGACTGTTTCCGACGACGCTGTTTGCCTACAAGCGAGCCGATGATGTCCTGCACATCGTGCTCGGTCTTCTTCTCGTCGGAGTCGGTCTGCTGGCAGATCGCAACACCGACGCAGCCAAGTAAGCGTTCATCGCAGCCGATTGAGCGCTGCCGACCTGCTGTTCAAACAGAATCCGTCAAGCAGACGCTCACGCGGCAACTACGGCAGCGGCACTCCGTTTTCTTTGCAGACGGACACGAGCTTCTTGCGATCCGGTGCAGCGACGCGATGAAACGTCCCTTGCGCGGAAAAGCTGCCCATCTTGCAGTGCGCAAACGTCATCTGCCGATACGCTCGCGCCGTCGGCTGCGTGAACGTGGTCTGGTTCGCTAGCTCAATCGCTTTGGGAAAGTCACCGTCGCGTAGCAGCTTTTCGACCCGATCGAGCTGCTCTTTGATCGCAGGAGGTTCCGACGCTGACGTGGCAACGCTGGCCGTATGACGAGGACTTGACCCCGTCGATGGCTTATCCGAAGCACTTGGCTTTGCCGTCGCTGTGGCTCCTACGCTCGGGGTCGTTGGATGATCGCTCGCGGTGGCCGTCGGGGTCGCCGGCTTGGCTGCTGCGCTGTCCGGTGCACCCGTCGCTGCGGCATCAGGAACAGACGGTCGCGCAGGCTCTGGACCCGTCGCTGTAGCCACAAGCTTGGGCGAATCCATCACCTTCGGTCCCGAATGCGCACGCAGCTTCGTCGACACCACCACCGCAGCGCTCACCGCCACCACCGCAGCCAGCATCGTCACCGCAATCACCGGGACGATCGATCGCTTCTGCATCGCCACCGTCAGATCGCCCGCCATCGTCGGACGAACCGTGCCTTTGCTGAGCGCACGGGCATCGCGACAGTAGCCTTCACAGTCGGCCAGCGCTCGCTCAAGCGATCCGATGTCGGGATAGCGCTGCGTCGGTTCCTTTTCGAGCAGACGCATCACAATCCGCTGGAGCGGCTCGGGCACTTCCCGAGGCAGCGGCGGCGGTGGCTTGGTCAGATGGCTCACCAGCACGCCCGTCACGGTATCGCTCACAAACGGCACGGTTCCCGTCAGCAGCTCGTAGAGCACCACACCGACGGCATACTGATCAGCGCGCGCATCCACCTTGCTGCCACCGGCTTGCTCCGGCGCCATGTACGCGGGCGTTCCAATCACAGCTCCCGTCGCTGTTAGCGATTGACCATTTTCATCCCCAAGCTGCTTGGCAATCCCGAAGTCGAGCACCTTCAGATAGATCTGCCCCGTCGGAGAATAGCGCTGAAGCCGAATGTTCTGCGGCTTGATGTCGCGATGCACGATGCCATTTCGATGCGCTTCCTCGAGTGCAGCCGCGAGCTGACGCACGATCGCGATCGCCCGCGCTGGAGCCATCGGTCCTTCGAGCGTCATCACATCGGTCAGCTCTTTTCCGTCGACGAACTCCATCACCAAAAACGGCGTGCCTTCGTCGATCCCAAAGTCGAGCACCTGCGCAATGCCCGGATGGAGCAGCTTGCTCAGCACCTGAGCCTCTCGCTGGAACCGATCGTGCGAGTCCTTCGTCACCAAGATGTCCGATCGAATCATCTTGATCGCGACGGTCTTGCCCAGACCGATCTGGACGCCGCGAAACACGATTCCCATCGCACCTTGGCCAAGCTGGGCCTCGATCCGGTACTGCCCTTTGAGTACTTTTCCCACCATCGAGCCCGGCTGCGATCCACTGCGAACGCCCGGCTCGGGGAGCGTCTCACGCTGAGAGTCTACTGGCATGGTAGACTACGGTACTCCACGACGGAAAAATGCTCAACTGCTCGCCGCCATAGCAAGATCCGCTACCATCTTGAACCATGCGCACCAACGTCTTTGCGGCCCTTGCCCTGGCCTTGTGGTCCGGTTCCGCGCGGGCGGACGCTCCGGTTGAGATTCCGGCAGCAGATCGACCCAAAACAACCATCTGCACCGACGGGAAGAATCACTATGTTGCGGTTGCTCCCGACGAAAGGCTGATCACCGCGCTGTTTTACGGCGACGGCAAGCAGTGGTTCAAGGTTCCTCCCGAAGAGTCCGGCATGCTCAGCGGCGGCAACTTTTTGGAACCGCGCTTCATCGCACCGACGAAAAATCCGAGCTTCCGTGGCCTCGACATGCGGGTCTATTCGGAAGTCGTCTACAACAAAGAAAAAGCGACCTGCGAGATCTTCTGCGGCGAGCGCAAGACGACGCTGCAGATCCTGCCCGCCGACAAAGCCGCGCAGCTTCTGGAAACCGCCAAGTTCGTCGAAAACCCGCGTCAGGTTGCGCCGTATGCACTGGCTCGCGACGATCGCGGAACCTATTACTACGTCGATCGTGGCGTCACGCCCGCGTCGCAGAAGCGCTTCCGTCTGTTTACCGGCCCACGCGGCAACCTCAAGCTACAGCAGATGACCAACGTCGTCAGCGACAGCGAAGGCGATGTCTTTTCGACGAAGACGGGCAGCCTGCGGCTCATCCTCGACAAGCACGAATCGACCTGGGTGGCTGGTGAAAAGCCGCGCGCGCTGAAGCTGGTGCCCGTGCATCAGAACCTGGGACTTATCTACAACGAGCTGGGCGTTTACGCCGGTCAGCGTCAGGGAACTCCGTGCGATGATCTATAAAGCCCCGTCGATCGTGTCACGGAGCCTCGCGCTTTGTGTTGGACTGTGTGCGATGTCCAGCGCATCCGCCGACGTTCCCACCCCAAGCGTCGATGTCAGTGCGTATCGCGACAAGCTCACCGTATTGAGCGACGGAAAAGGACACTTTGTCGCCGTCACACCGATCAGCAGCGATGAGCGCGTGGTCTTCTACGGCGACGGCAAGGTCTTTTACCAGCAGCGTCTCGTCGGAATGAGCCGCAACGGCGACAAGTGGGATCACGTCTTTATCGATCCACGCTTGCCCGTCGGAGGCCGAGAGGAAGGAACCGGCTTTCTCATCTTCGACGGAAAGCAGCATCGCGTCGAGTGCGACAAGCGCGTAACCAACCTAAATCCCGTCGCTGAAGCCGATGCAAAGACCTTGCTAAGCAGCGCCCAGTTTCTGCGCAGCCCTCGCAAGTTCCGTCCGTATGCACTCGCTCGAGACGATCGCGGAACCTACTACTACGTCGATCGCGGCAATCATCCCGAAGACAAGCAGCGCTTTCGCGTCTTCGCTGGCCAAAAAGGCAACATGAAGCCGCAGCAGATGAAGAGCATCGCGAGCGATCCCTCGGGCGATGTCTTTGCGACCAAGACCGGAACGCTGCGGCTCGTGCTAAACAAAGAGCCGCAAGATCTCAAGTGGACTCAGGGCAAAAAGACAGTCGGTCTGGTGCGCGTTGCGCTCGATTTCAACACCATGATCGCCAGCATCTACAACGAGTTTGGCGTCTACACCGGCGAGCGTCTCGGCACGCCGTGCGACGACTTGTAGCGGTCGCGAATCCGCGAACGCTTGGTCTTGCGCCATGACGGCTCGCTCGACTCAAAAAGAGCTACGCGTTTCCGTCTATCCAGCGCTTTCGTCCGTCGCTCCTTCCGACTGGGATGCGCTGCTTGAACCCGATGACGCACCGCTTTTGTCATGGGCCTATCTGCAAGGTCTTGAACAGACTGGCTGCGTCGGTGAATCGTCTGGCTGGCTGCCGCTTCACATCGTGGTTCATCAGCTCGACGATGCACGCGACACCGACGGACAGCTGATCGCCGCAGCGCCCGCCTATATCAAGCTACACAGCGACGGAGAATGGGTCTGGGATGTCGAATGGCCCGAGCTAGCGCTCGCGTTCGGACAGGACTATTACCCGAAGCTGGTGCTGGCCGTTCCGTTCAATCCCGTGACGGGAGGACGACTGCTCACGCTTCCGACGCTGCCCGAATCTCAGCGACGAGACTTGCGAGCGCTCCTCTTACGGGCCGCCCAAACGCTGTGTCAAAGCGAAGGACTTGGATCGGTGCACGTCCTGTTCCCGCGCGGTCCGGGCTTCCGTCCGATCGCTGATTCGTCCGACGAGGGAACCGAGCTGGATGTGCTGCCCGATGAAGGATTTTGGCCTCGCCGACAGACGCAGTATCACTTTCACAACCGAGGCTATCGCAGCTTCGCCGACTTTCTTGGCGACATGCGCAGCCATCGCCGCAACACCATCCGTCGAGAGCGCCGCGAGCTGAGCGAGTCTGGCATCACCGTCAGAACGTTCTCGGGACTTGATGAAGCCTGCGGCGCAGCGCCTGGTCCCGACGCTGTCCGTTTTGGTCGCGCCGAGCTGGATCAGATGTTCGAGATGTACGTCGGCACCTCGATTCGCTACACCGGCGAAAAGCCGTACCTACAGCGCGCGTTCTTCCAGCTGTGCGCCGAGCGTCTGGGCGATCGACTGGAGCTGGTGCTGGCCCACAATCGCGACGGACAGCTTCTTGCGGGGGCCTGGAACCTACGCGGCGATCGCAGACGCTACGGACGATACTGGGGCGAGCGTCAGTCGATTCCGTTTCTACACTTCGAGGTCTGCTTCTATCACCCGATCGAGCGCTGCATCAGCGACGGATATCTCGCGTTTGAACCGGGTCACGGAGGCGATCAGAAGCTGCTACGCGGCTTTCGTCCCAGCTACACCTACAGCGGTCACTGGTTTGCACATCCGTCGCTGCATCGAGTGATCGGTCAGTATCTCAAGAAAGAAGCGGGCTTTATCGAATCGGTCAAAGGCTTCGAGCTTCAGCGCTGTCCACTGCGCGAGGCTGTGCTGCTCGATTCAGAGGCCGAACCATCCCAGCGCGATCGCGACGAGCCGCCAGACGAATAGACCGCGCGACCGCCGGTTCAGCGACGACACGCACAACAGCCGAGCTGGATGCTCGAGCAAAGCGAAATTACATGGTTCTCAAAACATGGCGGACTACTTACAATTACGACAGCGTGCTGCACCATTGTGTAAGCCAGTCCGTATTTTGTCTGTCGTCCCTGGCCAGCTAGGGAACCGGGGAGCCTAGGGAGAAAGAAACCAGATGCCCAAGCAAATCCTGCTCGTCGAAGACAGCGTGACCATGCAGAAGGTAGTCCAGATCGCCTTCGCCAAGGAGGACTACCAGATCATCGCGGTTTCGAGCGCCGATGAAGCGCTGGCCCGCCTTCGCGAGGCTCGACCCGATGTGCTGGTGATTGACGCTGGCCTGACGGGAAAAAATGGCTACGACCTGACCGCCGCCGCCCGCGCAGAGGCGAACGGCAAGGACGTGCCTGTCCTGCTTCTGACCAGCAACTTCAACCCCTACGACGAAGCGCGTGGTCAGCGCTCGGGGGTGAACGCCAACCTGGTCAAGCCGTTCGATACCCAGTCGGTGATCGACAAGGTCAATGCGATCCTCAAGGGTGGAGCGACGCAAGCCACCGCGCCGACCCCAACCCCGGTGGTCAAGCCGCAGACGCCGGTTCAGCCGGTCGTTTCGACCCCTGCGCCCGTCGTTCAGCCGGCGGCTCAGCCAGCGGCTCAGCTTGGCAATGCCAGCCTGCGTCCACCTGCGCCGACCCCGACGCCTGTAGCCAAACCCAAAGAGTCCGCCGCCGTTCAGGCCGTTTCGGCCCCGGTGGTGCCACCTGCTCAGACTGTTCGTCCCGAGCCCAGTGCCAGTGAAGGAGCCCGTATGCCGGAACCCATTCGCGCCGCATCGTCGAGTGCCCAGGGCGCAGGCATTCCCAGCCAAGTCCCGCAGATGCCTCGTCCGTCGCTGATTCCTCGGGCAGCCGTCCCGGCGCCTGTGCTGACCGCGCTCGAAAAGATCGCGGCCCGTGGAGCCGAGTACGAAGCGGTTGCCCGCCTGAGCGCCGAGACCATCGCCCAGATCGCATGGGAAGTCGTTCCCGAGCTGGCCGAGATCATCCTCCGTGGCGAAGCCGACAAGGCCAAAGAGCGCCGCGCGTAGTGTTGCGGTCGGCTGGACCGGCCCGTGTCGAGCGATTCTGTCCTACCAGCGCCAAGTTGTCTGATCATCGTACACACGCGGACAACTTGTTGACACAGGCAACCCACCGAATAGAGTGCTAGAGTCTTTGTAGATTGACTTGTCTCCTATTACCCAGCGCTGACGAGTGCAGGGCGAGAGAGAAAGTTCATGTGGCCAAGGAATCGGAATGTCCCGCTCTCGTGCTCCCCAGCCGACTCGGCGGCCAACACAGAGGAATTTGGAGTCCTCCCTGAAAGCTATCGAGGTAAGCAGATGCTCAAACGCTACTTATTAGCCCTCCCCGCCTTGTGTTTCGCTGGGTTTGTCCAGCCGGCACAGGCACAGGTCGTGATCAACCCGGCAGATGCTGTTGCTGCGCCGCGGACTGATCCTGGCACAGGTATCTGTGCCTCGACGATTCACCTGAAGTCTGGGTCGCTCAACACCCCTGAGGATGCCGCCGGTTTCTTGGATAAGGTGTCCGACCCGAACATCGAAAACCGCGTCTCTCGGGTTTTCACCACCATTAACCATCGCAACAGCGATCCCAACACCCTCGGTGACTTCACCGGCGTCAAGTGGCCCGACGAGCTTCTGCCGTTCTCGCAGAGCCCGACGGCAAACCCGCCCGGCGACGACAACCGGATCGCGATGCGCGTTCGTGGCTACTTCAACGTTCCCACGACGCTGGCCAACAAGACGATCGCCTTCGCACTCAACTGCGACGACGTCTGCCAACTGAGCGTCGGAAAGACCCGCGTTAAGCTCAAGCGGATCGCCAACGACGACGATCAGACCTCGCGCATCATCTACCCGATCAAGTTCACCCAAGCCGGTCTGTATCCCGTCGAGATCATCTACTTCCAAAACGGCGGTGTCGCGTACGCTGAGTGGGCTCGTACCGACATTGAGGTCAAGGAATGCGGTCGCGACATGGACGGCAACGCGATCGGCTGTACGGTGCCGCTGACCGATCCGTCGTACGCGGACAAGTTCAAGCTCATCGACAAGACGGAGCTGTTCAGCGCCATCGTCGGTGAAAACGCCTCTTGCCAAGAGTGCGGCGCCCCGGGTCAAAACTGCTCGACTGGCAACTACTGCGGCGACGGCCTGTGCCAGGCGTGCGATGTTCCCGATCACTGCGGCCCGAGCTGCGTCGCCTGCCCGGCGAATGCTCGCATCTGCTCGACGGGACGCTGCGTGGAATGTACGGCGGATGACCAGTGCCCAGCCGGTCAGACCTGCGACATCCCGAACGGCAAGTGCACCGCACCGACGCCGTGCCGCAAAAATGAAGACTGCCCGAGCGGAAAGATCTGCGATCCCGATCTCCAGATCTGCGTCACTCCGCCCAAGCCCTGCACCGACAGCACGATGTGCCCGGCAGGTCAGCAGTGCATCAACAACCTGTGCAAGACCCCGCCAAGGAAGTGCACCACGGATGCCGAGTGCGCTTCGACGGAATACTGCGACACCAGCGTGGGCGAGTGCCGTCCCCGTCTGAACGATCGCTACGTCGGTGGTCAGGCTGGTTGCAGCGCCGGTCAAACGGGCGGTGGCAATGGCAGCAGCGGTCTGTGGCTGGGTGCTGCGGCTCTGCTGGGTCTGCTTGGTTTCGGTCTGCGTAGCCGTCTTCGCAACGCAAGCAGCCGTCGTGGTGGATCCACGGCGGCGGCCTTGCTGCTTCCAGTTTTTTTTTTCGCGTTCGGAAGTAGCGCGCTCGCCCAAGAACAGCAGCAATTCTCGATAAACGCTCAGACTTTTCGTCCTGCCATCGGTCCGGAGAACATCTTCACCGTTGAAGGTTCCCGGACCCCCGGTCGCTGGGTTCCGATGGCCAACGCTGTGTTTGAGTGGGCCTACCGACCGCTCCGCCTCCTCAACGATCGCGACAGCATGACCGTCGCCGACACCGTGCCCAACATGGTGACGCTCCATCTGACGGGAGGCATTGGCCTTACCAACTGGCTGTCGCTGGGACTAGATCTCCCGATCGTAGTCTACCAGGGCTTTGACCGAAACACCCCTGTGCGCGACGTTCCGAACGGCAGTGAGCCGTCGCTGGCTGGTGTTGGCGATCTTCGCGTGGTGGGCAAAATCCGCATCCTGGACAACACCGTGAGCGGCTTCGGTCTGGCGTTCGTTCCCCAGATCACCTTCCCGACCGGTGATGGCACCCAGTTCCGTGGTGATGACGCGTTCGGCTTCGAGCCACGCTTCGCCTTCGATTACCGCACCAAGGGTGGCTTCATCGTCGCCCTCAACGCGAGCATCTTCCTTCGCACCGCAGAGCAGCAGGCCCGCAACATCAAGGTCTCGTATGCTGGCGCTCGCTACGGACTCGGTGCATACCTGCCGCTGCCGATGAACTTCGGCCTAGCTGGCGAGCTCATCGGCTCCACCAGCTTCCTCAACGCGCAAGACATCTATTCGCCGCTCGAGCTGTACGCTGGCGCTCGCTGGACCCACAGCACGGGCATCACCGTCAACGTCGGTGGTGGCCCCGGTCTGACCCCGGTTGCTGGTTCTCCGCAGGTTCGCCTGTTCGCCAGCGTGGGTTACCTGCCGATGGCTCGCGCCAAGGAAGCGGTCAAGCCGAAGGTTGTTGATCTCGATCCGGATCGCGACGGTCTGATCGGCAAGTACGATCGCTGCCCGACGGAATACGGTCCGCCCGAAAACCAGGGCTGCCCGGACATCGACACCGACAAGGATGGACTCGTGGATCGTCTGGATCAGTGCCCGAACGAGCCAGGTCCGAAGGAAAACAACGGCTGCCCGGACAAGGATCGCGATGGCGACGGTCTGCTCGATCGTCTCGATAGCTGCCCGGATCAGCCCGGTCCGCTCGAGAACAATGGCTGCCCGCTGCTCGACACTGACAAGGACGGCATCCCCGATAAGGATGACAAGTGCCCGTACGAGCCCGGTCCGAAGGAAACCAACGGCTGCCCGCCGCCTCGCAAGTTCATCAAGGTCGAGGAAGGCGAGATCAAGCTGCTGCAGCAGATCCTGTTTGCGACGAACAAGTGGGACATCAAGCCCGCGTCGTTCCCGCTGCTCGACGAAGTGGTCTCGGTGCTGAAGTCGCGCCAGACGATGACCGTCGACATCCAGGGTCACACCGACGAGCGTGGCAAGCTGCAGTGGAACATCCAGCTGTCGAAGAACCGCGCTGAGGCGGTCCGCAAGTACCTGGTCGATCACGGTGTCGCTGGCGAGCGTCTGAAGTCGGAAGGCTTCGGCCCGACCAAGCCGATCTGCACCGAGAAGACGGCCGCTTGCTACGACAAGAACCGTCGCACGCAGTTCCTCGTTACGCACCAGTAGTCAGCCTCGGTCCCGTCTCGCGCTGAGACGGGATCGCTGGCTCCTCCCCTCGCTTCGTTTCTTCCCCCCACATCGTTCACATCAGTCCGCACCGGAAACGGTGGCGGCTTCGCCCATTGTGGTCTTGTGTAAGACCCTCGTTGTGGCGATAGTAGGCGCCTGTTTCCCCCGAGGAGTGGAGCGATGTCGTCAGGTACTGCGGCTTTGCCGATTGCGGAGCAGTCTCCCACGCCCACAACGGCTGATTTCGTCGACGACGTGCTGCTGGGTCGCTGTCGCGAGCTTGGCCTGACCGAAAGTACCTTACGCGCACTGCGCCACAGTCAGCTGTCGAGTGCCCAGCGAGCAAGCGCAACGGTTCGCTCGATCCTGGCTCTCGCAGCGCTCAGTCGTGGCGATGGCACCCGCGCCGACGAGCTGCTAACCAGCGGAAAGCCTGTCCGCAGCATTGAAGAGCGACGGCTCTGGCTCGCGGCCAGCTTGTATCGCGCTTGTTGGCTGACGCCATCTGCCGCCGCCAGTGATGAGATCTCGCGGCTGACCCAAGCGCTGGGCAATGTCTCGACGGAAACAGACGTAGAACAGCCCGCGCTGGCTGAACTGGCTCACGGCTGCGCGGCGCTCGCGTATGCGGAAGGACTGCTGCGCGCGACGGACGTAGGCGCCGCTAGAAATCAGCTGGAGCTGGTCGCAAACGATGATCGCCAGCCTCGCGGTGTGGTCGTGGTGGCGCGAATGCTGCTGGCCGCGATTGAAGTCGGCGTTGGACGAAGCGATCTGGCACTCGGGCATATTCAAGTCGCGCTCCATGCCAGCGCCGGGCTCGGTCCCGAGGATCGACTGCTGCGACTGCTGCTCGTCGGGCTGTTGTTTGCGGAAAATCGCCGTCTGGCGCGCGCCATGCTCGACGATGTGATCGCCGGGCGCTACGGAGCGATCTCAACCGAGCAAGGCACCGTCGCGCACTTGCTGCGTGTGCTGCGACTGCTCGCGCAGCACTGTCCATTGGAGCTAGAACACACCGTCGAGCTTCGTCGAGCTCTTCGCTGGCTGCTCGGTCGTCATGTCAGCGCGGCCTGGAGCCTGTTGATCGTCTCTGTGCTGGCCAGTGCGCTGGTGGCTGCCGACGAGACCTGTGAAGCCTACGATGTCCTGGTTCAGTCAGCAGCAGAGCTTCGCTGTCGCCGCATCGATGGCGTCGCCGATCTGATCGATCGACAGCTCGCGACCCTGCGCGGGCAGCTTGGTCCTGACGGTTTTGAACCTCTTTTGCGAGAAGCTCAGCGACGAAGAAGGCTGCGTGCCAGCAAAGATTGAGCGGGCGCCTGCCCAATCTTTCGTGCTATAGAGGTCGGTCTTGTTTCCACGTACCCCAGGAAGGAGCGCGATTCTCGATGCACAAAGCGTTGGCACTGCTGGCAGCTGGTTACTTGGCGCTGATCGGTGGCTCAGCACTGGCCCAAGAGGGTGAGCTTCCCCCAGCTCCGTACGACTTCCGCTCGATCGATTGCGGCGAGCTAGACAGCGACGCGGGTTATCGTCCGCTCCGTCCAAGTCACATCGCGGGCGAAGACACCGACATCCTGTGCAAAGTCACGGTGGCGCTGTCCGACAAGAGCAAGGGATCGCCCAAGCCGCACACCGTCAAGCTGACCGTGAGCCAAGGCTCGAAGGTTTCGTTTGAACAGGTTCGTGATGCGCGTGTGCTGTCGCCTGGTTCGCGCGTGGTCTTGTTCGTGATTCCTGCCGAAAAGCTCCCGACGGAAGCCGGCAAAGTGACCATCCGCGCCGAGCTGTCGAAGCCAGTCAACAAGCCCAGCTCGCAAGAAGTGACCTACACACTGTCGTCGGAAGACTAGATCGAGCGGCGACTATCGGCTGGTGCTCAGCGCCAGCAGGGTCGCATCGTCGGAGCTTACAACGAAGGTCGAAAACA
>ERZ724507.88-NODE-88-length-36137-cov-8.013691_pt1 | contig 36137 bp, 31 predicted proteins | sample MGYA00376040_ERZ724507 | MGnify/ENA primary metagenome ERZ724507 (study PRJEB28724, sample SAMN07190883) | activated sludge metagenome | isolation source: activated sludge of sewage treatment plant in Hong Hong | place: Hong Kong | collected 2016-03-17 ...
ACGCTGACCAGTTCGACCTGCATGTCCGGCGCCAGCATGAACGAAACGAACCTGGCCGCCTGCTTGTATTCGGCGGCCGAGCGCCCGGCGCCTGCCCACAGCGCGAAGCCGTCGGCGAGCGTGTTCTGGCGTCCACCGTAGACATCATCGTGATACGGCAGTGGCGCCACCCCCAGGTCGACGCTCTTGGCCTCCCGGAATTCGGCCTGTTCGCGGGAGTCGGTCGTGATGATCGCGCACTCGCCCGAACTGAACTTCTGGCTGCCCTCGGCTCCGCGACCGAAGTGGCGGAAATAGTTGGCCTTGGTCCACGTCGCCATCATCGCGATGTGCTTGACCTGCGGCAGTCCGTTGAAAGCCAGGGCACCCTTTTCGGTAACCGACGGCAGGCCGGAAACGGCGCTGACATTGTCGATATGCACCCAGACCGGCCACGACGTCGTGTACGGGCACGAATAGCCCGCGTCCTGGAGCTTGTCGAGCATGCCCTGCATCTCGAACCAGGTCTTCGGCGGCTGCTCCGGATCGAGCTTGGCCTTGCGGAAGGCATTCTTGTTGTAGAACAGGACCGGCGTCGAATAGGCAACCGGCAAGGCTACCAGCCGGCCCTTGGCATCCACCACCCCGGCCTTCAGGTCGCCGGAGAGTTCGTTCATGTTCAGGGGCTGGCCGGCCTTGGCCATCATTTCGTGCAGCGGAATGAAATACTTCGCCTGGGTGAGGACGTCACTGACCTCGTAGGGGTGGATCAGGTTGAGGACGGCGGGCCTTTCGTTCTTTTCCAGGCGGCCAAGCTTCAGGCTGCCACCGGTTTCCTTGTTGAAGCGATCGACGATGGCCTGCACATGCTTCTCGCCCTCCGGACTCAGATTGTGCGAAATTTCAAAATCAGGAGACGCCACCGGCACCGGCTCGGCCTTGGCGGCAGGCTTGGCAGCGGCCTTCTGAGCGGGCTTAGCAGCAGGTTTGGCGGCGGGCTTGGCGGCCGGGTCGGCAGCCAGCGCCGGAAAGGCCAGTGCGAGGCCGACGACAATCGCCAGGGGGCGAAGAGAATGCGACATAGGTACTCCAGTGGGCGAAAAAAATTTTGATTATAACGCTCAATCCGGCAGCGTGAAGCGCAATGCCAAATACGGCGCGCCGTCCTGTCCGTCGCCGATGACGCTCCTGTTTTCCGGAGGATGGATGCCGCGCCACCGTGTCAGGAATGGCGAACCGTCGCCTGCCGGCGGCATTACGCGCCAGAAAAATTGCTCGCCGTCATTTACATACATACACGTTTGTATGTAAAATCCGCATATCGCCAATCCCGCAGGCCACACAGCCCTGCCCGACCGCCATCTCCGGAGCCCCGACATGCACTCATCCCAAGCCTTGCCGCACCATTTCCCGAATGCCCTGCTCCCCGTGTTCATCGGCGCCGCGCTGCTCCTCGGCGCCTGCTCCAAGACGGAAGCGCCACCCAAGGCCGGCGGCACCATGCCGGTCACCGTGCTGGAAATGCAGCCGCGCAGCGTCCCGAACGCGGTGGAAATCGTCGCCCAGACCGAGGGCGCCAAGGAAACCGAGGTGCGCGCCCGCGTCGGCGGCATCCTGATGAAGCAGCTGTACCAGGAAGGGATGCCGGTGAAGGCCGGCCAGCCGCTGTTCCAGATCGACCGCGCGCCCTACGAGATCGCCCATGCCGAGGCCAAGGCCAAGGCCGACCAGGCGGCGCGCGAACTGGCGCGGCTGAAGAAGCTGGTCGACATCCAGGGCGTCAGCCGCAAGGAATACGATGACGCGATCAGCGCCAACGAACTGGCGCAGGCCGCCTTGCGCCAGGCCCAGCTCAACCTCTCGTGGACGACCGTGACGGCGCCGGTGGACGGCATTTCCGGGCGCGCCGCAAAATCGGTGGGCAATCTGGTCACGGTCGGCTCGGACAGCCTGCTGACATCGGTGTACCAGAACGACCCGATGTGGGTGCGCTTCAGCATTTCGACCAACGAGGCCGAGCGTCTGCCGGGCGGTCGCCTGACGCCGGACACGGTGACCGGTGTCGAACTAGTTTTGCCGGACGGCAGCGTCTTCCCGGTCAAGGGCAAGCTGAACTTCCTGGCCAGCACCATCGACCCGACCTTGGGCACCCGCCAGTTGCGCGCCGAATTCAGGAATACGGACGGCCGCCTGCTGCCCGGCCAGTTCGTGCGCATCCGCCTGCTGGCCGGCGAACAGGGCGGCATTTTCCTGGTCCCGCAGAGCGCGGTGATCCAGAGTGAGCAGGGCAATCTGGTAATGACAACCGATGCCGAGAACAAGGTGGCACCGCGCCCGGTGAAGACCGGCGAGTGGTTCGGCAAGGACTGGATCGTCCTCGACGGTCTCAAGGCCGGCGACAAGGTGATCGTCGACAACCTGATGAAACTCAAGCCGGGCGCCCCGGTCGACCCGCATCCGCCGGCAGCACCTGCCACCGATGCGGTGAAGCCGGTGCAGAAGTAAGGAGCGGCCATGTCGAAGTTCTTCATCAATCGGCCGATCTTCGCCTCGGTCGTCTCCATCGTCATCGTCATCGCCGGGCTGGTCGCCTCGCAGGTACTGCCGATCGCGCAGTATCCGCAGATCGCCCCGCCGACGGTGATGATCACCGCCACCTACCCGGGCGCCTCGGCCGAAACGCTGGCACGCACCGTCGCCGCGCCGATCGAGGAACAACTGAACGGGGTCGAGAACCTGTCCTATTTCACCTCGTCGGCGTCGGCCAACGGCACGGTCAGCATCACCGCGACCTTCGAGGTCGGGACCAATGTCGACATCGCCTCGGTCAACGTCAATAACCGGGTCAAGGCCGCCGAGCCGCGCCTGCCGGAAGAAGTGCGGCGCAACGGGGTGATCGTCCAGAAGCGTTCGAACGACATCCTGCAGGTGGTCGCCCTGGATTCCGAAAAGGGCCGCTACAACACGCTGTTCCTCTCCAACTACGCCAGCCTCAACATCGTCGACGAGTTGAAGCGGGTCAAGGGGGTCGGCGACGTTACCATCTTCGGCGCCCAGGACTACTCGATGCGCGTCTGGCTGAAGCCGGACCGCATGGCCCAGCTCGGCCTGACGACGAGCGACGTCTCGAACGCCATCAAGATCCAGAATGCCCAGAACGCGGCCGGCAAGATCGGCCAGGAGCCGGCGCCGGGCGACCAGCAACTGGTTTATACGGTAACCGCCAAGGGCCGCCTGCTGACGCCCGAGGAGTTCGGCAACATCGTCATCCGCGCCAGCGGGCCGGGCGGCGTGCTGCGCCTGAAGGACATCGCGCGCATCGAACTCGGCGCCTACAGCTACGACCAGCAGGTCACGCTCGACGGCCAGCCGACCATCGCCATGGGCGTCTTCCTGCAGACCGGCGCCAACGCGCTCGAGGTCGCCGAAAAAGTGCGCGACCGGATGGACCAGTTGAAGCAGAAATTCCCGGAAGGCATGGGTTATGTCATCCCCTTCGACACCACGCGCTTCGTCTCGGCCTCGATCAACGAGGTCGTCAAGACCTTGGTCGAAGCCATGCTGCTGGTCCTCGCCGTGGTCTACATTTTCCTGCAGAACTGGCGGGCGACGCTGATCCCGATGATCGCCGTGCCAATCTCGCTGATCGGCACCTTCGCCGGCCTCTGGCTGTTCGGCTTCTCGATCAACACCCTGACGCTGTTCGCGATGGTGCTGGCGATCGGCATCGTCGTCGACGACGCCATCGTCGTACTGGAAAACGTCGAGCGCCTGATGACCGAGGAAAAGCTGCCGCCGCGCCAGGCGGCGATCAAGGGCATGAAGGAAGTTCAGGGCGCGGTCATCGCCACCACCCTGGTGCTGGTCGCGGTCTTCGTGCCGGTCGCCTTCCTTGGCGGCATCGCCGGCCAGCTCTACAAGCAGTTCGCGGTCACCGTCGCGGTATCGGTGGCGATCTCCAGCGTCGTCGCGCTAACCCTGACGCCGGCCCTGTGCGCCGTGCTGCTCAAGGTGCAGCATGGCGAGAACAAATTCTTCGCGCCCTTCAACCGGCTGTTCGAACGACTCACCCGTGCCTACATCGGGGTAGTCAGCCTGACCCTCAAGCACAGCATCGTCGTCGCCCTGCTCTTCGCCCTCGTGATCGGCTCGATTGTCGCTTTCTTCCGCGTCATCCCCGGCAGCTTCGTGCCGGCCGAGGACCAGGGCTACCTGATTTCGGCGCTGATGCTGCCGGACGGCGCGACGCTCAAGCGCACCGCGACCACCGGCGAGAACATGCGCCAGATGGTCGCCGCCGACCCGGCGGTCAAGCACACCTTCGTCGTTTCCGGCTTCGACCTGATCGGCGGCGGCAACAAGCCCAACGCCGGCACCATGTTCATCCCGCTGCACGACTGGAGCGAGCGCGAGGCGAAGGCACAGGACCTCGCCGGCAAGTTCATGGGCTTCGGCATGATGCAGCCAGACGGCCTCGGCCTCGTCTTCAACCCGCCGCCCATCATGGGCCTCGGCACCGCCGGTGGCTTCGAGGTCTACGTCCAGAACCGTGTCGACGGCGATGCCCGCAAGCTGAACGAGGTCGTCCAGAACTTCATGGCCGAGCTGCAGAAGCACCCGGAATTCACCCGAGTCTCGACCTTCTTCCGCCCGACCGTGCCGCAGCTGTTCGTCGAGGTCGACGAGCCGAAGGCGCTGGCGCTCGGCATCCCGCTCGACTCCGTCTATTCGACGCTGCAGAGCACGATGGGCGCCCTCTACGTCAATGACTTCAACAAGGCCGGCCGCGTCTATCGCGTCCAGCTGCAGGCCGAGGCGGACTACCGCATGAAGCCGGAAGACATCGGCAAGGTCTACGTGCGCAGCGCCACCAGCAACGCGATGATCTCGCTCTCCGCCATCTCGTCGGTCAAGCGCGTGGTCGGCCCGGAACAGGTCGAGCGCTTCAACGGCTTCGTCGCCGCCAAGGTGATGGGCGACAGCAAGGCCGGCGTCAGCTCCGGCGATGCCATCAAGATCGTCGAGGAAGTCGCCGCCGCCTCGCTGCCCAGCGGCTACGAAATCTCGTGGACCGGCCAGGCCTTCCAGGAAAAGCGTTCGGCCGGCTCGTCGTTCCAGGCCTTCGCCTTCGCCATCGTCATGGTCTTCCTGATCCTCGCCGCGCAATACGAGAAATGGTCGCTGCCGCTGGCCGTCGTCATGGCCGTGCCCTTCGCGCTGATCGGCGCGCTGACGGCGATCTGGGTGCGCGGCATGCCGAACGACATCTACTTCCAGATCGGCCTCGTCGTGCTGATCGGACTGGCGTCGAAGAACGCCATCCTGATCGTCGAGTTCGCCGCCCAGAAGTACGCCGAAGGCAAGAGCGTCGTCGATGCCGCACTGGAAGGCGCCCGCCTGCGCTTCCGGCCGATCATCATGACCTCGCTCGCCTTCGTCCTCGGCGTCTTCCCGCTGGTCAAGGCGACCGGCGCCGGCGCCGCCGCCCGTCAGTCGATGGGCACCGGCGTCTTTGGCGGCATGCTCGCCGCCACCTTCATTGCCACCCTCTTCATCCCGCTCTTCTTCAAGTGGCTCGAACGCGGCGAGCAGAAGCTGCCCGCCGGCGACGAGCACGCCGACCAGACGGAGGAAAACTGAAATGCCCGCCCGTAACAAGCCCCCCGTGAAAATCGGCCTTTTTTCGGTGTTGACCGCAACTGCCCTCCTCGCCGGCTGCGCCGTCGGCCCGGACTACCTGCGCCCCGACTCGACGCTGCCCGATCAATACAGCCAGGCCGAAGCGCAGCCCGCCGCGCGCGCCGAAGCGCCGGTCAATCCCGAGTGGTGGACGCTGTTCGGCGATGCCAGCCTGAACGCGCTGGTCGCCCAGGCACTAGATGCCAACCAGGACCTGCAGGCCGCCATCGCCCGTCTGGAAGCGGCCGACGCCTATGCCCGCGAAATCAATTCGGCGTATTACCCGACAGTCAACCTGGATGCCGCCAGCAGCCGCCTGGGCACCAGCGGTACCACCTACAACGGCCAGAAGATGGGCGGCGCCGTCTACAACAACCGCCGTGCCGCGCTATCGCTCAGCTACGAGATCGACCTCTGGGGCCGCATCCGCCGCATGAACGAAGCCGCCGGCGCCGACGCGCTGGCCAGCCGCTTCGCCAGCGACAGCGTGCGCCTGAGCCTGATCGGCCAGGTCGCCAGCGAGTACCTGATCCTGCGTTCCCACGACGCCGAAGTGGCGGTCAGCCAGGAAACCGTGACCTCGCGCCAGGAAACCCTGCGCATCGTCAAGGCCCGGCTCGATGCCGGCTCGGCATCGGCGCTCGAACTCGCCCAGGCCGAAAACTCTCTGGCCGCCGCGCAGTCGCAACTGAGCCAGTTGAAGCGGCTGCGTGGCCTGTCGGAAAGCCAGATCGGCCTACTCACCGGCCAGCCCGGCCTGCAGATCCCGGTCAATCTGACGCCGCTGCCGTTGCCGCCGGTGCCGCCGCCCGGCCTGCCCTCCAACCTGCTTGCAGCCCGCCCCGACGTGCGCCAAGCCGAGGAAAAGCTGATCGCCGCCAACGCCCGCATCGGCGTCGCCAAGGCTGCCTATTTCCCGGCCATCAGCCTGACCGGCAACTACGGCAGCGAAAGCATGGCGCTGTCCAGCCTGTTCACCGGCCCCGCCACCATCTGGTCGGCGGCGATCGGGCTCACCATGTCGATCTTCGACGCCGGCCGCACCGGCGCCCGCGTCGACCAGGCGAAGGCCTACCAGAAGGAAAGCCTCGCCGGCTACCGCAAGACCATGCAGACCGCCTTTAAGGAGGTCAACGACGCGCTCGTCAGCCTGCGCGAACTGGCCGAAGAAGAAACCGCCAACATCGCCCAGCTCGATTCCGCGCGCCGCTCGCTGAAACTCTCGCAGGCGCGCTACGAAGCCGGGTATGTCGGCTTCCTTGAAGTGCTCGACGCGCAGCGGACGACGAATATTGCACAATTGACGTATCTGAACAGCCGCAAGAACCGGCTCGGCGCTGCCGTCGACCTGTTCAAGGCGCTCGGCGGCGGCTGGCGCGAAGACGCTTGAACGGCGCCGGCAAGTACGGGAGAGAGATAAATGGTCAGAAGAACCAAGGAAGATGCGCAGGAAACGCGCAACCGCATCCTCGACACGGCGGTCGAGGTATTCAACCGGCAGGGCGTTGCCGAAACGTCGCTGAACGACATCGCCCGCGAGGCCGGCGTCACGCGCGGGGCGATCTACTGGCATTTCGCCAACAAGGTCAGCATGTTCGATGCAATGATCGAGCGCCTGGTCTGCCCGCTGATGTTCAACAGTGGCGACCGCGACGCCCGCATGGCCGCCGACCCGCTCGGCTTCGTGCGCGCGGCCACCGACGAATTCATCGGCAAGATGCTGAACGACGCCAGCTTTCGCCGCGTCTTCGAGATTTTCTGGCACAAGTGCGAATACGTCGGTGACATGGCGCACCTGCGCGACTCGCATCTGGAAGAGGGCGAAAACCACATCGAAATCCTGCAGCGCGCCTTCGCACTGGCCTTTGCCAAGGCCCAGGAAAATGGCCAGATGAGCCACCGCCTGTCGCCGCACCAGGCGACCATCGGGCTGATCTCCCTGGTCGATGGCCTGCTCTACAACTGGACCAAGAAGCCCGAGATGTTTCCGCTGGCCAGCTATGCCCCCGCCGTTCTCGACGCCTGGTTCACGGGACTCGGCGTCCCACCGAAGCATTGAATGATATGCGCCGCGCCAGTTTTACGGCAAACCGGCGCCGCAGGCCGGCCGCCAGATTCGGCGGATCAGGACGCGGCAGGCGTATAATGACGGCCCATGTCTGAAATCAATACGTTAGCTGGCGACGCTGCCAGCACACCGGCGGCCGACGCCGCCCCCGAAATCACTTTCACCGGACTTGGCCTGGCTCCCGAGTTGCTGCGCGCCGTGCTCGACGAAGGCTACACCAAGCCGACGCCGATCCAGGCCCAGGCCATCCCGCTGCTGATCAGCGGCGTGGACATCATGGGCGGCGCCCAGACCGGCACCGGCAAGACAGCGGCCTTCGTGCTGCCGATCCTGCAACGCATCCTGCCATTGGCCAGCAGCAGTCCATCGCCGGCTCGCCATCCGGTGCGCGCGCTGATCCTTGCGCCGACGCGCGAACTGGCGCTGCAGGTCTTCGAGTCGGTCAAGGCCTACAGCAAGCACACGCCGATCCGCGCCATGTGCGCCTTCGGTGGCGTCGACATCAAGCCGCAGATCGCCGAACTGAAGAAGGGTGTCGAGATCCTCGTCGCCACTCCGGGGCGGCTGCTCGACCACGTCGAGAACAAGAGCGTCAGCTTCAACTCGGTGCAGGCGCTGGTCCTCGACGAAGCCGACCGCATGCTCGACATGGGTTTCATTCCGGACGTCACGCGCATCCTCAACATGCTGCCGCAGCAACGGCAAAGCCTGCTCTTCTCGGCGACCTTCTCGGAAGAAATCAAGCGCCTCGCCGACAGCATGCTCAAGTCGCCAGTGCTGATCGAAGTCGCCCGCCGCAACCAGGTGTCCGACACCATCACCCACCGCGTGCACCCGGTCTCGGAATTCGCCAAGCGCGGGCTGCTGATCAAGTTGCTGAAATCGAGCGAAATCCGCCAGTGCCTGGTCTTCATGCGCACCAAGCAGGGCTGCTCGCGCCTGACCCGGGAACTGCAGCGCGCCGGCATCCACGCCGACGCCATCCACGGCGACAAGAGTCAGCTCGACCGCATCAAGGCGCTCGACGCCTTCAAGGACGGCACGACGCACGCGCTGATCGCCACCGATGTCGCCGCGCGCGGCCTCGATATCGACGACCTGCCCTACGTCATCAACTACGAGCTGCCGCATACGCCGGAAGACTACGTGCACCGCATCGGCCGCACCGGCCGCGCCGGCAAGCAGGGGAATGCGATTTCCCTGGTCAGCGCGCGTGAGGTCGGTTACCTGGTCGATATCGAGAAGCTGATCAAGCGGCCGATCGAGCAGGTCGAGGTTGCCGGTTTCGAACCGGAGCCGGAGTACGAATACCCGCCGGGCAACAAGCGCAGGCGTTCGTCGGCACCGCCGGTCAAGGCACCGGTCGCCCAGCGCCCCGAGCGTCCGGAACGCCCGGCACATGAGGATCGGCGTCCGCCGCGCCGCGACCCGATGATCGCCGCCGACGGTTTCGACTTCAGCAAGCCCTACGAGGACACGGCGCCGCGCGGCGATTTGCCGGATTCCCCCAGGCCGCCGGCCAAGGCCGACCCGCACAAGCCGAAGCGGGTCGTCGCGGCGCTGCTCGGCGGTCTGGGCAAGCGCTAGATCATTGTCGCCGGGCGGTGACCGGAGCAGCCACGGCAGGTCTTGCCTCGTTCAGCTTGATGATGACCAGCGACAGGTTGTCGCCGCCTCCACCAGCCCGCGCGCGCGCCGCATCGACCAGGATCTCCGATGCCCTGCGCGCCGAATTCTCGGCGACGATGCGGCCCATCTCGGCGTCATCGAAGTAGGCCCAGAGGCCGTCCGAACAGATCACGAAACTGTCGCCCCCGGTCAGGTCGCGTGCTTCGCCGAAGTCGAAGCGCGGATTTTCCTTGCCGCCCAGCGAGGTGATCAGAACATTGCGATTGGGATGCGTCAGCGCCTCCTCAGGCGCAAGGCGGCCGGTGGCGATCAGGTGCTCGACGTAGGAATGATCGACGCTGCGGAAGATCGGCTCCCCGTCGCGGAAGCGATAGAGGCGACTGTCGCCGCAGTGCGCCCAGGTTGCCTTTCCGGGCTGCAGCAACAACATTACGGCCGTGCTGTGCGGGTCCTTCTCGTTCATGAAACGCGACGCCTTGATCATGAGATGCGCCTCGAGCATGCTGTTTTCCAGCAGGATCCGCGCCATTTCCACCGTCGGCGAGAAGCACTCAAAGCTGGTCTTCGCCGTATGCACCACCTGTTCCGCAGCCAGCGCGCCACCGGTGTGGCCGCCCATTCCGTCGGCAACCACCGCCAGCGCCACCCCGCGCTGGTGCACATGCGGAAGGATCGCGAGACGATCCTGTTGTTCCTTGCGATCTCCCTGGTGCTGCGCGGCGCACGCATCAACTGTTATGGGCATTGCCTCTCCTTGACCGCGCGAAGATTAGCTCGGATGGTCGCCAGCCACCCGTGACAAAACTCACGCTGTACCGACAGCGGCCGGACTTTTCAGGGCAAAGCAGCGTCGACGAGTTCGATCCAGTGCCTGGTCGGCAGAACGCTTCCCGCCTGCAGGTGGGTCAGGCAGCCGATGTTGGCGGTGGCGATGAACAGCGGCGAACCCGCCATCAGCGCCGCCAGCTTGTTGTCGCGCAAGCGCCGCGATAATTCCGGCTGGAGCAGCGAATAGGTGCCGGCCGAACCACAGCACAGGTGCCCGTCGGCCACCGGAACCAGGTCGTAGCCGGCGACCGCCAGCAGCCCTTCGATGACACCGCGTATCCTTAGCCCGTGCTGCAGGGTACAGGGCGAATGGAAGGCCACCTTGCCGCGCGTCCCGGGCGCGGCCGCGAGCTGCGCCTGCAGGCTTTCCCGTTCGGCGGCGACAACTTCCGCCGGATCGCGGCACAGGGCGCTGATTCTGGCCGCCTTTTCGGCGTAGACCGCGTCATCGGCCAGCGCGTGCCCGTAGTCCCGGACCTGGACGCCGCAGCCGGACGCGGTAACGACGATCGCCTCGACGCCGACCTCGACATGCGGCCACCAGGCGTCGATGTTGCGCCGCATGTCACCCTTCGCCGCATCCTGATCACTCAAGTGGAAACGCATGGCGCCGCAACAGCCCGCCTTCCTTTCCTCGAATAGCTCGATGCCCAGCCTGTCGAGCACGCGCGCCGTCGCCGCGTTGATATTCGGCGCCAGCGCTGGCTGGACGCAGCCGGCGAGCGCCAGCATGCGGCGGTGATGGCCAACCGTCTCCGGCCACGGCTTCGCCGCTCCCTGGCTTTCCGGCGGCAACTTGTCGGCCAGCCGCGACGGCAGCAACGGGCGCAGCAACTGGGCAAGCTTCACCGCCGGCCCGAAGACCGCGGGCCGCGGCAGCGTTGCGCGCAGCATGCGACGCATCAGCGCATCGCCGCCCTTGCGCGGCAATTTTTCCTCGACGACCCGGCGGCCGATGTCGAGCAGATGGCTGTACTTGACCCCCGACGGACAGGTCGTCTCACACGAACGGCAGGTCAGGCAACGTTCGAGATGCAAGCGCGTTTTTTCGGTGACCGGCTTGCCCTCCAGCACCTGCTTGATCAGGTAGATGCGGCCGCGCGGCCCGTCGAGCTCGTCGCCGAGCAACTGGTAGGTCGGGCAGGTGGCGGTGCAGAAACCGCAGTGCACGCAGCTGCGCAGGATCGCCTCGGCTTCCTTGCCGGCCGGGGTGTCGCGGATGAAATCGGCGAGTCGGGTGTCCATCAGAATTCCGCGTAGAGACGGCCGGGGTTGAGGATGCCGCGCGGGTCGAAGCTTTTCTTCAGCCGGCGATGCAGTGCGAGCATGGCCGGCGCCAACGGGGCGAAGGCGCCCTCGCGGCAGCGCAGCGATTCCGGCGCCCGGTAGAGCACGGCATGGCCGCCGAGACGCGCCGCCGCACCGCGCACTGCCGCCAGTTCGCCGGCGTACCAGCGCTGGGCGCCGCCCCACTCGATTGCGCGCAGGCCGTCGAGCCCCGCATCGGGCGCCGTGGACGGCAAGGCCAGGCGCCACAGCGGCTGGCCGGCGAAGGCCGGGTGGGTCTGTTCGCGCACGGAAATCCAGTGTTCTTCAGCGTCGACCGCAAGCGTGCCACCGAGCTTGCCGCGCGCCGCCTCGACGGCCGCCCGCGCCCCCGACAGGCGCAGCCAGAGCCGCCCCTGATGCCAGAACGAGGCGGAAATCGGCAAGGGCTGGCCGCCCCACTGATTGAGCCGGGTGATTGCATCGCTTTCGCCGAGTTCGAAAACCAGCGTCTGCTCGGCCATCGGCCGCGGCAACACCTTGAGCGTCACCTCGGCCAGTACACCGAGCGTGCCGAGGCTGCCGGCAAGCAAACGCGAGACGTCGTAGCCGGCGACGTTCTTCATGACTTGGCCGCCGAAACCGAGCACTTGGCCGGTGCCGTCGATCAACTTGACGCCCAGCACAAAGTCGCGCACCGCCCCCGCCTGCTGCCGGCGCGGCCCGGACAACCCGGCAGCGACGCAGCCGCCGAGCGTCGCCCCGCCGAAATGCGGCGGCTCGCAGGCCAGCATCTGGCCCTTTTCGGCGAGCGCCGCCTCGATCTCGGCGAGCGGCGTGCCGCATTTGGCGGTGATGTAAAGCTCGGTCGGTTCGTAGGCGACGATGCCCTTGTAGACGCCAACATCCAACACGTCGCCGGCCAGCATGCCACCGTAGAAATCCTTGCTGCCGGCGCCGCGGATGCGCAGCGGCGCGTGCTCGTCGTGCGCGATGCGGATGGCGGCAACGATGTCGTCGAGCGTCATCAGAAGCGCTCCAGTTCCGGAAATTTCACGTCGCCATGATGCACGTGCATGCGCCCGTATTCGGCGCAGCGGTGCAGGCTGGGCACCGCCTTGCCGGGGTTGAGCAGGCCCGTTTCATCGAAGGCCGCCTTGATGCGGCGGAAGGCTTCCAGTTCCGGCGTCCTGTACTGCACGCACATCTGGTTGATCTTCTCGATGCCGACGCCGTGCTCGCCGGTGATCGACCCGCCGAGCGCCACCGAGAGTTCGAGAATCTCGGCGCCGAAGGCCTCGGCCCGTTCCCATTCGCCGGGCCGGGCGGCGTCGTACATGATCAGCGGATGCAGGTTGCCGTCGCCGGCGTGGAAGACGTTGGCGCAGCGCAGGCCGTATTTCTTCTCCATCTCGGCGATGGCTGACAGCATCTCGGCCAGCCGCTTGCGCGGAATCGTGCCGTCCATGCAGTAGTAATCCGGCGTGATGCGGCCGACCGCCGGGAAGGCGGCCTTGCGCCCGGCCCAGAAGCGCAGGCGCTCGGCTTCGGATTGCGAGACGCGGATGTCGCGGGCGCCGGCAGCCGTCAGCACCTCGGTGACGCGGGCGATTTCCTCAGTGACCTCTTCCGGCGTGCCGTCGGCCTCGCAAAGCAGGATCGCCGCCGCATCGAGATCGTAGCCGGCCTTCACATAGGGTTCGACGGCGGCGGTCGCCGGCTTGTCCATCATCTCCAGCCCGGCCGGGATGATGCCGGCGGCGATGATCGCGGCCACCGCATCGCCGGCCCTGGCAACGTCGTCGAATGAGGCCATGACCACCTGCGCCAGTTCCGGCTTCGGCACCAGCTTGACGGTCACTTCGGTGACGACGCCGAGCATCCCCTCGGAGCCGATCAGCAGCGCCAGCAGATCGTAACCGGGTGCATCCGGCGCTTCGGAACCGACCTCGAAGACTTCACCCTCGATGCTGACGACGCGGATGCGCAGCACGTTATGGACGGTCAATCCATATTTCAGGCAATGCACGCCGCCCGAGTTTTCGGCGACGTTGCCGCCCAGCGTGCAGGCGATCTGCGACGAAGGGTCGGGCGCGTAATAAAGGGCGAAAGGTGCCGCTGCCTCCGACACCGCCAGGTTGCGCACGCCGGGCTGGACGATGGCGGTGCGACTGGCGCGGTCGACCTTCAAAATCTTGTTAAAACGCGCCAGCGACAAAACCACGCCCTGCGCGTGCGGCATCGCCCCGCCCGACAGCCCGGTGCCGGCACCGCGCGCGACGACCGGCACGCCGAGCTGTTGGCAGGTGCGCAGCACGTCGATCACCTGGCCCTCGTTTTCCGGCAGGCAGACGGCCAACGGCAGCTCGCGATAGGCGGTGAGGCCGTCGCACTCGTAGGGGCGCAGATCCTCGTCATCGACCAGCAGGCAATGCGCCGGCAGGACCATCCCGAGGCGCGCGGCGAGCGCCTTGCGGTCGGTGTGGAATTCGGGATCGGGTGTCGTCATGGTGGCCTTCATTCTAAACCGACGAGGATGGCGCGGAAGTCATTTACGTTGGTGCGTGTCGGGCCGGTGACGAGCAGGTCGCCGAGCGCCGAGAAATAGCCCCAGGCGTCGTTGGCGGTGAGGTATTGCCTGATATCGAGGCCGCGTTCGCGCGCTCGCTGCAACGTGGCCGGGTCGACGAAGGCGCCGGCGTTGTCCTGCGAACCGTCGATGCCGTCGGTGTCGGCAGCCAGCGCATGGATGTCCGGCGCACCATCAAGGGCCAACGCCAGGCCGAGCAGGAATTCGGTATTGCGCCCACCGCGACCGCCGTCGCTCTTCAACGTCACCGTCGTTTCGCCGCCCGACAACAGCACGCACGGCTTTTGTGCCGGAAAACCGTGTCGACCGCAGCCCAGCGCGATGCCGGCCAACGCCTTGCCGACCTCGCGCGCCTCGCCCTCGATGGCGTCGCCGAGGATCAGCGGCGTGATGCCGAGTTGGTGTGCCGTAGCGGCGGCGGCTTCGAGCATCTGCCGAGGGCTGGCGACCAGACGGAATTCGGCCCTGGCGAGACGCGGGTCGCCCGGTTTCGGCGTTTCGAGTTCACCGGATTCCAGCCGCGCGCGCAGCGCAGCGGGGATGGCGATGCCGTGGAAATCGAGCACTTTCAGGGCGTCGACCGCAGTCGTCGGGTCGCCGACCGTCGGGCCGGAAGCGATGACCGCCGGGTCGTCTCCCGGCACGTCGGAAATCGCCAGCGTCAGCACCGACGCCGGCCAGGCGGCAGCCGCCAGCCGTCCGCCCTTGATCGCCGACAGGTGCTTGCGCACGCAGTTCATCTCGCCGATGCTCGCCCCCGAGCGGAGCAACGCCGTCGTGAGCCCCCGCTTCTCGGCCAGCGTGATGCCCGCCGCCGGCGCCGCCAGCAGCGCCGAGCCGCCGCCGGAAATCAGCGCCAGCACGCGGTCGCTTGCGGTCAACCCCGAAATCCTGCCCAAAATGCGCGCCGCCGCCGCTTCGCCCGCGGCATCGGGCACCGGATGCGCCGCCTCGACGATTTCGATACGTTCGCACGGCACCCCGTGGCCGTAGCGCGTCACCACCAGCCCGTCGAGCGGCCCCGACCAGTGCTCCTCGACCGCCCGCGCCATCACCGCGGAGGCCTTGCCGGCGCCGATCACGATCAGCCGCCCGCCATCGTCAGCCGGCAGGTGCGGCGGCACGCACAGCGCCGGATCGGCCGCCGCGATGGCCGCATCGAACAGGCGGCGCAGGATGTCGCGCGGGCTCATCGCGGCAGCCAGCCGAGGCCGGCCTCGGTCGTCGTCAGCGGCTTGTATTCGCAGCCGACCCAGCCGTCGTAGCCGAGCCGGTCGAGCAGGTCGAACAGGAAGGGGTAGTTGATCTCGCCGGTTCCCGGTTCATGGCGTCCGGGGTTGTCGGCGATCTGGATGTGGCCGATACGGTGGATGTTGGCTTCTAGCGTGCGCGCCAGGTCGCCGGCGATGATCTGCGCATGGTAGATGTCGTACTGCAATTTCACGTTGCTGCGGTCGACCGCCTCCAGCAGGCGAAATCCCTTGGCCACGTCGTCCAGCCAGTAACCCGGCATATCGATGCGGCTATTGATCGGTTCGATCGTCACCGTGGCGCCGATGGTGGCGAAGCGGTCGGCGGCGAAGCGCAGGTTGGCGATGTAGGTCGCTTCCAGTTCCGCCTCGCCGACACCGGCGGGCCGCAATCCGGCCAGGCAATGTACGCGCTCGCAGTCGAGCACCAGCGCGTAATCCAGCGGCTGCTCGATGCTCTCGGCGAACTCGCCCTGGCGCTGCGGCAGGCAGGTCAGGCCGCGCTCGCCGGCGGTCCAGTCGCCGGCCGCGCAGTTGAACAGCACCTGCTCGAGGTCGCTAGCGCGCAGCCATTCGGCGATGTCGTGCGCCGGCCAATCGTACGGTGACAGGTACTCGACCCCCTTGAAGCCGGCCGCCGCCGCGCGCTGGAAGCGCTCGGGAAACGGCACGTCGGTGAACAAGAAACTCAGGTTGGCGGCGAACTTTGGCATGGCGACGACACTCTGTTATGCGGACCCGTCAGTATAATCCGCTCACTTTAAGGAGATCAGCACCATGAGCGACACCGAAAAAAATCCCGACAGCGAGCGCAAGGGCAACCGCCTGTCGAAGATCGTCACCCGCACCGGCGACGCCGGCACCACCGGCCTCGGCGACGGCACTCGCACGACCAAGGACAGCCTGCGCATCGACGCCATGGGCGAGGTCGACGAACTGAACTCCGGCCTCGGCGTGCTCCTCTGCGAAGATCTACCGCATTCGGTGCAGGTTGCGCTGCTCGACATCCAGAATGACCTCTTCGACCTCGGCGGCGAAATCTGCCTGCCGGGCATGGAAGTCATGAAGGATGTGCAGGTCAGCCGGCTCGAGGAACTGGCCGAGGAATTCAACGCCAACCTGCCGATGCTCAAGGAATTCATCCTGCCCGGCGGCACCCGCGCCGCCGCCCTCGCCCACCTCAGCCGCACCGTCTGCCGCCGCGCCGAGCGCGCCATGGTCAGGCTGCACAGCGCCGAGCCGGTCTCCGACGCCGCCCGCCGCTACATCAACCGGCTCTCCGACCTGCTGTTCATCCTCGGCCGCGTCCTCAACCGCGCCGGCGGCCGCGGCGACGTGCTGTGGCAAAAGGGCCGGACCGCCGCATGAGCGCCTGCGTCATCGGCCACATCACCGTCAAGGACGAGGACAAATGGGCGCAATACCGCGCCCAGGTGCCGGCGACGCTCGTCCCGTGGGGCGCCGAACTGCTGTTTCGTGGCAAGGTCGACGCCGTTCTTGCCGGCGGGCACCCGCACACCGACACCGTCGTCATCCGCTTCCCCTATGTCGCCGCGGTCGACGCCTGGTACGCCTCGCCCGCCTATCAGGCGCTGATTCCGCTGCGCCGGCAGGCAGCCGACCTCGTCCTGATCAGCTTTGCCGACTGATCCATGGCTTGGGCGGCAATACCTACCCAAGTCGCGGCCGCGACAGGTAAGCTTGAGAAAGTTTATTTCCGGAGCCGACCATGAACCTACCCAGCCTGTCCACCATCACTCTCAGCTTCGAACAGGGCGTCGCCGAAGTCCGCCTCAACCGGCCGGACAAGTCCAACGCGATGAACGACGCCATGTGGCTGGAAATCCGCCAGGCGTTCGCGTGGGTCGATGCGACCCCGGAAGTCCATGTCGCCATTCTTTCCGGGGCTGGCCGAAATTTCTGCGCCGGCATCGACCTCGCCTTGCTCGACGACATCCAGCGCCGCACTGCCCACCCCGATGGCGCGCGCAGCCGTGAAGCGCTGCGCCGCCTGATCCTCGACCTGCAGGATTGCCTCTCCAGCGTCGAGCGCTGCCGCAAGCCGGTGCTGGCGGCGATCCATGGCGCCTGCATCGGCGGCGCGCTCGATCTCGTCACCTGTTGCGACATGCGCTATGCCACCGCCGATGCCCTGTTCTCGGTGCGCGAGATCGACGTCGGCATGGTCGCCGACGTCGGCACCTTGCAGCGCCTGCCGCGCCTGATCCCCGAAGGCATCGCCCGCGAACTGGCGTTCACCGGGCGCAACTTCCTCGCCGACGAGGCCGAGCGATACAGCCTGATCAACCGCGTTTTTGCCTCCCCGGAGGCGTTGACCGCAGCCGTCGGCGAACTGGCGCAAGCCATTGCTACCAAATCACCGCTGTCTACGCGCGGCATCAAGGAAGTGATGAATTTCAGCCGCGACCACTCGGTCGGTGATGGCCTCAACTTCGTCGCCACGTGGAACGCCTCGATGCTGCTTTCCGGCGACCTCAACGAAGCGATCACCGCCCAGCGCGAAAGGCGACCGCCGCGCTTCGCCGACTGATCCTGGAACGGAGCATCGCCTTCTTCGAGAGACGAGGTTCGACCCGGACCACCGCGCCGTCTGGCACCGCATGCCGAAGGTAGCACATCGCGGTGGATTGACGGTCGAAGGGATTCGGCAGCATTATTGCAACTGCGCGGGAATATGAGCAAACGCTTGCGCACCAGGGAGAGAGATGAGCGAGAAAAAGAACAATATGGCAGCGACCGAGACAACCGGCACCGACCTGATCGAGATGCTCAGCGAGTCGCGACTCTTTCGCGGCGTTCCCATGGATACGATCGCGCATCTGCTGCTGGACTGCGAACAACTGGCTGTCGGCACCGGCGAAACGCTGCTCTCGCGCGATGCGCCGAACGGCAGCATCTATGTCCTCCTCGCCGGTCGCGTGAGCGTACACCTGACGGCCCCGGACGACGAACCGGCGTCCTACATCCGCGTCGGAGAATGCGCCGGCGAGATGTCGGTGGTGGACGGCAACGTGGTGTCGGCTGACGTCATTGCCGAGCAGGAAACACGGGTATTGCGGATTTCGCAGGACGCCCTCTGGGCAATGGTCGACATCTCGCATGCCATCGCCCGCAATCTCCTCTACATCCTGTCGACACGGGTGCGCTATGGCAACGAACTGTTCATTCGCAACATGCGCACGCAGCGCGATCTCGAACTGGCGGCGACGGTCGATGCCTTGACCGGCGTCAATAACCGTGGCTGGATGGAACATACCTTCCCACGGGTCATGGCGCGCTGTGCCGACGGGGGCCGTTCGTTCTGCTGTCTGCTGATTGACATCGACAACTTCAAGCGGCTCAACGACACCTGGGGGCACGTTTCCGGTGATCAGGCGCTGGCTTCAGTCGCCGCATCGCTCCTCAACAACATAAGGCCGGAGGATCTGCTGGCGCGTTTCGGCGGCGAGGAGTTCGTGATCGGCTTGCCGAACACCGGCCTGGACGAGGCCTTCATCGTCGCCGAACGCGTACGGCGCGCGATCGAGTTCCTGCCCATGAACTTCAGGCGCGGCGAAGACCTGCCGCACATGACCATATCGATCGGCATCGGGCGCATGCAGCCGGGGCAAACATTGTCGGAGTTGATCGCCGCCGCCGACGAGGCGCTCTACCGGGCGAAGAGCGGCGGACGCAATCGGGTCATGCTCTAGCCGAATCTCCGCGGCAGCCAGCTTTCAGCAATGACAACCGGGCATCATTTTGGCGGATACGCATGGACGACTTCGACCCGCACCCCTCCCCGGAAATTCCGCGACGGCCCGTCAAGGGGCGCGGCGCCTCGGGCAATGTCGCCCATCGCTTCAGCGTCGAGACACGCCATGCCGAGGACGACGGCTGGGAGCCGGCCGCGCCATCAAACCCGCGGACACGCCTGCTGGTCGACCGCGCGAAGTCGATCATCAGCCGCAACGATTCGCCCGACATCGGTTTCAACCAGTCGCTGAACCCCTATCGCGGCTGCGAACACGGTTGCATCTATTGCTATGCACGCCCGACACACGCTTTCCTGGGCCTCTCTCCCGGACTCGATTTCGAAACGCAGATCTTCATGAAGCCGGATGCCCCGCGCCTGTTGCGCGAGGAGTTCGGCCACCCGGACTATGTCTGTTCCGTCATCGCGCTCGGTACCGCCACCGACGCCTACCAGCCGTTCGAGCGCAAGGAACAACTGACGCGGAGCCTGCTCGAAATCTTTCTGGAAACCCGCCATCCGGTATCGGTGGTCACCAAGTCGTCGCTGATCGTTCGTGACATCGACCTCTGGGCCGAACTCGCGCAGAGGAAGCTGGCGCACATCGGCATTTCCCTGACCACGCTCGATGGCACACTCGCGCGTCAACTCGAACCGCGGGCCAGCGCGCCGCATGCGCGGCTGGAGGCCATGCGGCGATTGGCTGACGCCGGCATCCCCGTCTCGGCATTCGTCTCGCCGCTGATACCCGGCCTCAACGACAGGGAACTCGAGATGCTGCTTGCGGTAGCCCGCGACCATGGGGCGACGAGCGCGGGCTACACGCTGCTGCGCCTGCCGCACGAGGTCGCCGGACTGTTCCGCGAGTGGCTGGACGCACATGCTCCGGAAAAGGCGGCGCGCATCATGTCGGTGCTCTACGACCTGCGCGGCGGACGCACCAACGACGCCAACTTTGGCAGCCGCATGAAGGGTCTCGGGCATTTCGCCGACCTCATCCGCCAGCGCTTCGAACTCGCCTGCCGCCGCCTCGGCCTCGCCCGGGAGTGGCCGGCTCTGGACACGACCTGCTTCCGGCCGCCACCGCCTCCACGGCCGGTCGACGAGCGACAATTGTCGCTGTTCTGAACCCGGGCAACCGTCAGCCAGTTGACTTGCCCGCGTAGGTCGTCTATCTCCTCAGGCAAGTCCTGCGGAAACACGTTCTCAGGAACCTACAGGTCCCAGTGCTTTGACCGCAACCTCAAGTTCCCCGGCTATCTTGATCAACTCCGAAATCAACTGCTCGTCTTCGGCATAATCGCCGTCATAGAGAGCGACGTTGCGCTTCTGGTGGCAGTTATCCATGAATCGCCACTTGGCAACCGGAAATGACGCTGTGCTCCCCAGGACCTGGAAGACGATATAGCGGTTCTCGGAACGATATCCGTGCCAGCGCAGGGCCGCCAGGGCAAGGGAATGCGCTGCGTCGTAGGCAAGAATGAAGCGACTGTCAGGCGACAACCCGGGATTCCTGGCATCCGGCAATTTCCTCCCGGCTGATCGGACCAGTCCGTCGAACTCGGCCTGGTCAGGTGGTTCAGCCTTGAGCTTGCCGATCTTGACCAGATTCTGCAGGGCTTCCCGAGGTGATGTCATTGTCATTACCTACAAGCATGATTTTCGGTTGATCGAGTACGCGGGTAACAAAATGATTGTCGCCGCGCACCTTTTCTGCGAAGTCTTCGGGTGTATAGAGAGTTGGATTCACCTTGCGCCCCAGCACTTCCTCGGCCTTGGCTAGAGTCTCGAAGACATCGCTGTAGGTCAGGCCGTCGGCGACGATCATGACGTCGATGTCGCTCGACGCCGTGTCCGTACCTTTTGCCACGGAGCCATAAATGAAGGCGCAACGAACAGGTTGCGCGGATGCGGCCAACGCATCGCGCAAGACATCCGCCAACCCGAAGGTCTTGAGGACGATGCCCCTCAGTTCATTAAAGATCGGCGAATTGCGGTTGGCATGATAGTGCCGCTGTCGGCCAATCGGCGTCATCACGACCAGACCGGAGGAGGTCAGTCGTTCGAGCTCGCGTTGCAAAGCACCACGCCCGGTGTTGGCGAGCTTGGCAATTTCATTGGCGTAGAAAGACTTGTCGGGCTGGCCGAACAGCAGGCCGAGCACCCGTCGTTGTCCTCCCGAGAACAATACGTCCGATATTGACACAGGCTGCGCATTCCCCATAGTGGGTACTATGGTACCTCAATTGGGGATGTTCACCATTGGCAACAACGAAAATTTTTCCCCATTTCGGGGATTATCAACCCCAATACAGGGAATGTGGCGAGGACTTGTTCTTGATTATTCGTTGCCGTTGATACCGCGCCTCATAGGTTATAGAGTAACCGTCATACTCGTTACTGCCAGTAACGAACTTGGGGGACACCGCGTAACGCGGTGTTCGTCAGCCCGCACCCATCGTTACTGAGTAACCATCATCCTCTGAAGTAATCTGGGGCGAGGAATGAGAGCAACACACCGTAACGGTGTGTTGAAGTCTCCGTTCTGCATACGGCACAAAGACCGGAACGACTTGACAAGTGGATCAACCCTGAAGCCCGTTTCGACGGAGCCCGTTTCGTAACGAAACGGGCGAGTCAAGGCGGAACAGCAACTCGCGCCGGAAACATGCCATTGGCATACCCCGGCGCTCCTCGATACACCTAGAATTAGAAACCCTACGCCGCCGCCTCCGCCACCCGCCTGGCGCGGACGGCCGCCGCCAGTTTCTCCAGCACCGTCAGGCTGTCTTCCCAGCCGAGACAGGCATCGGTGACGCTCTGGCCGTAGGTCAGGGCCTTCTCGGGTTCCAGATCCTGGCGGCCTTCGACGAGGTGCGACTCGACCATGACACCGACAATGCGCTCCTCGCCGGCCGCCAACTGGGCGGCGACGCTGGCGCAGACTTCCAGTTGCAGCTTGTACTGCTTGCGGCTGTTGCCGTGCGAGAAGTCCACCATCAGGCGGGCGGCGAGGCCGGCCCTGGCGATTTCCTGGCAGGCGGTGTCGACGCTGGCGGAGTCGAAGTTCGGCTCCCTGCCGCCGCGCAGGATGACGTGGCAGTCCTCGTTGCCCATCGTCGACACGATGGCGGTGTGGCCCGACTTGGTCACCGACAGGAAGTGGTGGGGCGAATTGGCCGCGCGGATGGCGTCGACCGCAATGCGCATGTTGCCGTCGGTGCCGTTCTTGAAACCGACCGGGCAGGAGAGGCCGGATGCCAACTCACGGTGCACCTGCGATTCAGTGGTGCGCGCGCCGATGGCGCCCCAGGCGATCAGGTCGGCGGTGTATTGCGGGGTGATGGTGTCGAGGAATTCGGTGGCGCAGGGCAGGTCGAGCTCGTTGATTTCGAGCAGAATGCGCCGGGCCAGACGGATGCCTTCGTTGATGCGGAAGGTGTTGTCAAGGCGCGGGTCGTTGATCAGCCCCTTCCAGCCGACGGTGGTGCGCGGTTTCTCGAAATAGACGCGCATCAGGACAACGAGGTCCTCGGCATGCCTTTCCGCTTCCTTCGTCAGCCGTTTGGCGTATTCCATGGCGGCATCGTAGTCGTGGATCGAACAGGGGCCGATGACGACCAGCAGGCGGTCGTCGGCGCCATGCAGGATGCGGTGGATGGCCTGGCGGGCGGCGTAGGTCGTCTGCGCCGCGCGATTCGACACCGGATATTCGCGGAAAACGTGCGCCGGCGGCACCAATTCCTTGATTTCCCTGATCCGCAGGTCGTCAGTGTTCGGCTTGCTTTGCGGCGTCATCACCAGCCCCATCGTAAATTGCTGAAAACTTGGCATTCTAACCGATGCGGCCGGGAGATTCCCGGCCCGAATCTCGATTCATGGTCGGAGCGAAAGGGAGTCACGCGCAACCGCACGACCCCCTACCCCTTTTTAGGGGTGGAAATGACAGCCAGCAGGCCCGCGCGCATGGCTCTGGCATCGACCAGCGCATGATGTTGCCGATTGTCCCTGGCGAAGTGCTGCGCGACTTCGCGCTCGAAAATCGCCATCGCCTCGGCCGAGAGGGGCGCGAGCATCAGCAGCATGACGTCCAGCGGGCCCGTGGGGCCGGGGAGCGTGAGCAGCCCCGGGAGGCGATTGCGCTCGCCGTTCACGGCACGGCGCATGACGTAGATGTCCCAGTCGCTGTCCGCGAGCAACATCGGCTCGTCGAACTGCCCCAGCCAGGCAGCGAGCCGTTCAGCGAATCGGGCACGCGGGCAAGCCGCCACACCGCCTTCGAGCAGCGGCAAGACGATCTCCCGAACAAAGGCCGAGCATTCCTCCGGCACCACGGGTGTCAGTTCGCAATAGAACTCGCGGCCGTCTTCGCTGACCGCGCCGAAGGAGATCAGGCTTGCCTCGCGTGCGAGCGCGGTGAACTCGGTGTCGATGAAGATCTGCATTTGCCCGGCCTGTCATTCGAAGACACAAGGCTAAAGCGCTGGCGCGCTGCAGGCAAGAAGCCGGTAGACTCCGTTCATCCGCCATCCCGGTTGCCGCACATGACCAGTACCACCCTGCCCCCGCAACAACATAACGATGTCGAGGCGATCGCCGTGATCGGCTTCGTGCACGGTGTGTCACATTTTTTTCACCTGCTGCTCCCGCCCTTGCTTCCGTGGTTGATGAACGATTTCGGACTCAGCTTTACCAGCATCGGCGCGACCATGACGGTCTTCTTCGTCATCTCCGGCATCGGCCAGGCGCTATCGGGTTTTCTGGTCGATCGACTGGGTGCGGCACGGGTGCTGGGTGGCGGCATTGCTTGCTTTTTCCTTGCCGCGGTGCTGCTCGCATTCGCCGATGGCTACGCCGGGCTGATGCTAGTCGCCGCGCTCGCCGGGCTGGGCAACAGCGTCTTCCATCCAGCCGATTTCACGGTGCTGAACCGCCACGTTTCGCAGCCGCGCCTCGGCCATGCCTTCGCCGTGCACGGCCTGTCGGGGAACCTCGGCTGGGCCTTGGCGCCGCTGCTCCTGACTGCGATTGCCGCCAGCGCCGGCTGGCGAGCCGCCGCGCTGAGTGCAGCCATGGTCGCAGCAGCCGCGCTTGCCCTGCTGTTCTGGCGCCGCGATGCGCTCACCGATCCACCAGGCATCGCGCACAAAGCGAAGGAGGACGAAGGCGTCTCCATCTTCGCCTTCCTCGGCTCACCGGCGGTGTGGATGTGTTTCGCTTTCTTCTTCCTGATCACCACTGCCTTCGGGGCAATCCAGAATTTCGCCGCCCCTATCCTGCAGAATCTCCACGGGCTCTCGCTTGCCCTTGCCGCCAGCGCTCTCTCGGCATACCTGCTGGGCGGCGCTGCCGGCATTCTCGGCGGCGGTTTCCTTGCCCGCAAGGGTGATCACGAACGTCTGATCGCGCTGGCGCTGGGCGTGGCGGCAATACTGGCCGTTGCGCTGGCGACACTGCCGCTCCCGCGCTGGATGGTTCTCCCCCTGATGATCGGCATTGGCTTCTGCACCGGGGTCGCCGGTCCCTCGCGCGATCTCCTGGTCCGGCGCGTGGCCACCTCACGCTTCGGAGGGGCCGCCTACGGCCGGGTTTACGGCTTCGTCTACTCGGGCCTCGATGTCGGGCTGGCGCTGGCCCCGATCGTCTTCGGCGTGTTCATGGACCACCGACGCTTCGCCCAGGTTCTGATCGGCATCGCCATACTCCAGGCGCTAGCGATTTTCACCGCGCTACGCGTCGGCGGCGGTGAGAGTGGTGCTGATCCGGCCTGAATTTCTCTGATTTCCCCGAATGAAAGCTCGGCCCCATTGTTCGTCGGGGCGCTCGCCCAAGCGGAGCGAGGCACTCTCCTCATCTGTATGGTTTTCGGGTCTTTTGACCGGTCGACCGCGCCTCGCAGGAAGTACCCTTGGGGTGCGACAGCCCGAATCTTCCGGTTGCCCAACCGACAAGGGATCAGGTCACTCCGCTACCGGTCTGACCCGACTCGCCGCCAGTTTCGCCCGTTCCCGCGCCTGCGTCACGTCATCGCCATTGGCCACGGCGACGCCCATCCGGCGCTTCGTGAACGACTCCGGCTTGCCGAACAGACGCAGGTCGCTGCGCGGCACGGCCAGCGCCTCGCCGACACCCGCGCAGGCGATTCCCGCTTTTTCCATGCCGCCGTAGATGACCGCCGACGCGCCGGGTTCGCGCAGCGCGGTGTCGACCGGCAGGCCGAGGATGGCGCGGGCGTGCAGTTCGAATTCCGAAAAGCGCTGCGAGCACAGCGTGACCAGACCGGTGTCGTGTGGCCGCGGACTGACTTCCGAGAACCAGACCATGTCGCCCCTGACGAACAGTTCAACACCGAAGATGCCGCGCCCGTCGAGATTGCCGGTAACCGCGGCGGCAATCTCCCGCGCCCGTTGCAGTGCGGCCGCGGCCATCGGCTGCGGCTGCCACGATTCGACGTAGTCGCCGGCAACCTGCACATGGCCGATCGGCTCGCAGAAGTAGGTTTGCACGGCGCCGCTTTCATCGCGGGCGCGCACCGTCAGCAGGGTGATTTCGTAGTCGAAATCGATGAAGCCTTCGACGATGACGCGGCCCTGGTCGACCCGCCCGCTGCTGGCGGCATGGTCCCAGGCCGACTGGACATCCTGCGGCCCGCGCAACAGCGACTGGCCCTTGCCGGATGACGACATCACCGGCTTGACGAGGCACGGGTAGCCGATTCCTTCGTCGATCGCCGCCAGCAGTTCCGCCCGCGAATCGGCAAAGCGGTAGGGCGACGTGGGCAGACCGAGTTCCTCGGCGGCCAGACGGCGAATGCCTTCGCGGTTCATGGTCAGCCTTGCAGCGCGGGCCGTGGGGATGACTTCGGCCAGTCCTTCCGCCGCGATCTCGACCAGCGTGTCGGTAGCAATCGCTTCGATTTCCGGAACGATCAGGTGCGGCCTTTCCTGCTCGATCAGGTTGCGCAGGGCGGCGCCGTCGGTCATCGAAATGACATGAGCACGATGGGCGACCTGATGGCCCGGAGCGTTTTCGTAGCGGTCGACAGCGATCACTTCGACCCCCAGGCGCTGCAGCGCGATGATGACTTCCTTGCCGAGTTCGCCGGCACCGAGCAGCATGACACGCAGGGCAGTCGGGGAAAGCGGGGTGCCGATCTTCATGCGATTCTCCCCGGAAAGTCGCTGTGTAAACCGGCGACCGACCGCCTCTGCCGCCGACACAGCCAGATTCCGGTCAATGCGCTCCGGATTTCCCGCCCCCGGCAACGGAGTCGGCCACGGCTACTCGGGTTTCTTTGCGGCGGGCGTTCTTCTCCGCGGCGCAGGTTTCGCCGGCGGTTCCGGTGGCGGCACGTAGTCACCGAGAACCATCTTCAAAGGGCAGACCTTGACAGCCGGACATTTGTTGCAGGTAGCGACGAGGGCGATGGGGCAAAGCAACATTTCATTTCTCCCGAGTAATATCAGACAAGGGCGAACAGACCACGTCTTGTCCGCCAAGACTGATGAACAATTGCAAGTATGAGCGCCAGCGGGAGGCGACTCAAGGCTTCTCTGCTCGGCAAACTCTCGAGAGCCGTGTCGCGCTGGATCGGCTAGCGCAGTTCGCGGCGCAGGATCTTGCCGATAGGGGTCTTGGGTAGCGCATCGCGGAACTCGACGTGGCGCGGAACCTTGTAATTCGTCAGTGATGTCCGGCAGTGCTCGATGACAGATTCCCTGGTCAGATTCGGATCCTTCTTGACTATCACCACCTTGACCGCCTCGCCGGTCTTTTCGTCAGGCACGGCCACCGCGGCACATTCGAGAACGCCCGGGTGCGCGGCGACGACACTTTCGATTTCGTTGGGGTAGACGTTGAAGCCCGACACCAGGATCATGTCCTTCTTGCGGTCGGTGATGGTCACCCGGCCCTTGTCGTCGAGATGCCCGATGTCGCCCGTCTTCAGCCAGCCATCGCGCAGCACGTTGGCCGTTTCGGCGGGATTGTTCCAGTAGCCTTTCATCACCTGCGGTCCGCAAACGCAGAGTTCGCCGGTGTATTTCTCGATGTCGCCGTCGCCGCTCCACACCGGCAGTTCGTTGAAATCATCATCGCGGATCGAGACTTCGGTGGATGGCACGGGCAAGCCGATGGTGCCGTCCCACGGGGCGCCCAGCGGCACGCAACAGACACCGGGCGAGGTCTCCGTGAGGCCGTAGGCTTCGGTGAGACAGAGCCCGGTCACCTGCTGCCAACGCTCGGCAACGGGTTTCTGCACGGCGGCGCCGCCGCCGACCACGACCTTGAGCGCCGAAAAGTCGAGTTGCGCGAACCCCGGTGTGTTCAACAGGCCGTTGAACAGCGTGTTTACGCCGGTCATCGTGGTGAACTTCCAGTTCCCCATTTCCTTGACCAGGGCAGGCAGATCACGCGGGTTCGTGATCAGCACGCTCAGGCTGCCCCACTTCATGAACGACAGCGTCGAGGTGAGGCAGAAGATGTGGTACATCGGCAGCGGGGCGATGACGATTTCGGCACCCTCCTTGAAGCTGACCGAAATCCAGATGCCGGTCTGCTCCAGGTTGGCGAGAATGTTCCGGTGGGTGAGCATCGCCCCTTTGGCGACCCCGGTCGTGCCCCCGGTGTACTGCAGGAAGGCAAGGTCTTCCGCGTGAATGTCGACGGGACGGAAGGGCGCCGACCTCCCGCGCTCCAGCGCTGCGTCCAGCGTGGTAGCACGGTCGATCTGCCAGGCCGGGACCATCTTCTTGACGTGCTTGATGACGAAATTGACCAGCCAGCGCTTCGGGATCGGCAGCAGGTCGCCGACCTGCGTGGTGATTACATGCTTGACCGGTGTCTTGTCCAAGACCTGCTGCAGGGTAGAAGCGAAATTCTCGACGATGACGATGGCCTTGGCGCCGGAATCCTGCAACTGGTGTTCGAGTTCACGGGGCGTGTACAGCGGATTGACGTTGACCACCGTCATCCCGGCGCGCAGGATGCCGAACAGCACCACCGGGTATTGCAGCAGGTTGGGCGACATGATCGCCACGCGCTCGCCCCTGGCCATTCCCGGCAGTCCCTGCAGGTAGGCGGCGAAGGCGCGCGACAACTCTTCCACTTCGGCGTAGCTGATGGTGCGGCCAAGGTTGTGATAGGCCGGCTTGTCGGCAAATTTACTGAAGAGTTTGTCGAGCAGGTCCGGAATGGATCTGAACTGGTCCGCGTCGATCTCGGCCGGCATGCCCTGAGGATAGTTCTCGAGCCAGATCTTGTTCATGGTGGTCCCCAGTCCTTGCTGTCATTGACACTGCCCAATGTCCAGATTGATCCCTCAGTCTCGCTCCTGGATCGGCTAGCGCAGTTCGCGGCGCAGGATCTTGCCGATCGGCGTCTTGGGCAGCGCATCGCGGAACTCGACGTGGCGCGGAACCTTGTAGCTCGTCAGTGATGTCCGGCAGTGCTCGATGACAGATTCCCTGGTCAGATTCGGATCCTTCTTGACTATCACCACCTTGACCGCCTCGCCGGTCTTTTCGTCAGGCACGGCCACCGCGGCACATTCGAGAACGCCCGGGTGCGCGGCGACGACACTTTCGATTTCGTTGGGGTAGACGTTGAAGCCCGACACCAGGATCATGTCCTTCTTGCGGTCGGTGATGGTCACCCGGCCCTTGTCGTCGAGATGCCCGATGTCGCCCGTCTTCAGCCAGCCATCGCGCAGCACGTTGGCCGTTTCGGCGGGATTGTTCCAGTAGCCCTGCATGACCTGTGGTCCGCGAATGCAGATCTCGCCCGTGTGCTTCTCGATGTCGCCGTCGCCGGTCCACACCGGCAACTCGTTGAATTCCCCGTCGCGGATGGACACCTCGGTCGACGGAATCGGGAAACCGACGGTACCGTCCCAGGCCGTGCCTAACGGCATGAAGCAGACGATCGGCGAGGTTTCGGTAAGGCCGTAGCCTTCGCTGAGATAGGTTCCCGTCACCTTCTGCCAGCGTTCGGCCACCGGCTTCTGGGTCGCGGCGCCACCGGCGCCCACGAACTTCAGCGCGGAAAAATCGAGTTGCGCGAAACCCGGCGTGTTCAACAGGCCGTTGAACAACGTGTTGACGCCGAGCATTGCGGTGAACTTCAAGCCCTCCAGCTCCTTGACGAAGGCGGGCAGATCGCGCGGATTGGTGATCAGCACCGTCAGGCCGCCAAGCTTCATGAACATCAGCGTCGCGATGAGACAGAGGATGTGATACATCGGCAACGGGGCAATGAAGATCTCGCTGCCTTCCAATATGCGGCCCGAGACCCACGCGTTCGTCTGTTGCATGTTGGCCAGGATGTTCCGGTGGGTTAGCATCGCGCCCTTGGCAACGCCGGTCGTGCCGCCGGTATATTGCAGGAAGGCGATGTCTTCGACCGTCGTTTGCACGGGATTGAAGCGCGCCGTGGCGCCGCGCCCAAGGGCGTCACACAGCGCGATGGCGCTGTCGATACGCCATTCCGGCACCATCTTTCTGACGTGCTTGATCACGAAATTGACCAGCCAGCGCTTGGGGACCGGCAGCATGTCGCCGACTTGCGTGGTGATCACATGCTCGACCGGCGTCCTGTCCAATACCTGTTGCAGGGTCTGCGCGAAGTTCTCGACGATGACGATGGCGCGGGCGCCGGAGTCCTTCAACTGGTGCTCCAGTTCGCGCGGCGTGTACAGCGGATTGACGTTGACCACGGTCATCCCGGCGCGCAGGATGCCGACCAGCACCACCGGGTACTGCAACAGGTTGGGTGACATGATCGCCACGCGCTCGCCCTTGACCATCCCCGGCAGTCCCTGCAGGAAGGCCGCAAAGGCACGCGACTGCAGGTCCAGTTCGGCAAAGCTCAGCGAGCAGCCGAGGTTGTGAAAGGCCGGCTTGTCACCGAATTTGGCAAACGTCTTGTCGAGCAGGTCGAGGATCGATGTGTACTGGTCCGGATCGATCTCGGCCGGCGTACCCTGAGGATAATTCTTGAGCCAGATCTTGTTCATTGCGCCCCCGCGAAATGCCTGCATGCCAAACGGTTTCACTATAGACCATTCCCGAACTGCTGATCAACGCGGGTTTCCGAGGTTTCGCACTTCGACGAGTTCGTGATCCTCGCCATGATTGATCAGAATGTGCGCGATGCGCTCTTGCCACAGATTGGCGAATTGGCATGTGTCGTCGGGATTCGCCGTGCCGTTGAGAATGGCGCCGAGCAGGCTGCCGAGGCGCGGATCGGCGGGCACCATTTCGAGCCGCAAAGTGCAGTCGACCGCGGCATTCGTGTCGAGGCGCTTGCAGGCCATGACGCCGCTGCCGGCGACACCGAACTGCAGCAGGTTGCGCCGGCTGTGACGACCGCCCAGGCCCTTGAAACCGCCGGCCCCGGCCGCGCCGGTGAGCAACCCGGCGACGCTGCCGATGACGCCGGCAACGCCACTATCGAGGCTTTCGCGTAGCGTGACGGCAATGTTCCCGCGCTCCGGAATCTCATCGCCATAAAGCGCACGCAGCGCCCGCACCGTCATCAGCCAGGCGCCGGCTACGGTCGGACAGGAATGGCCGGCCAGCTTGACGGCATCGGCAAAGCGATACTCGATCAATCCGCCTTCCGCCGCGCCGAGCAGTTCGGCCAGCGGGTCGTGCAGGGTAATGGCGGGGATGCGCGCAAAGAATTTGGGAAAGGCCATGACCATCTCCAGTTCCCACCATTGTCCACAACCAGTAGCTGCCTTGCCTTGATCTTCGTCAGTCACACTGGTCAGCGCGATCCCGCCCCACCTATTCCATACGGTCAATCTTCTGAATGATGGCTTCCCGCATTCAGGATCTGTGCAAGCTCGTTGACGGTAAGTCGCCGATCAAACAACGCCGGCTGGACTGTCTCGAACACTTGGTACATCCGACGATACCCCGGAACAGATGGCATGTGGCTGTCGCAAATCCGACCCTTGAATCGGGTAAAACGATCCAGATGTTCGGTCAGGAACGTGGCAATGCTGCTGAATTCACCTTCTTCATTGCCATCGAAGCCAGGAAAATCGGGATTATTCCCGAATGGAGAAGCCAATTCCTCCAGTTGGGCCTTCTGCTCGTCGTCAAAGACCTCATACGCTTCCTCGACAATGCTCCACATGTCCAGAATGTTGATGACATCGTTGAGTTCGGGGGGCTGAGCGTCCGGATTATCAAAGATCCAGGAGTATTTCCATTCGACGCCCCACGTGTGGCCGCTGTAGATGGCCGACTGGATGAATCTCGGGTCGACCCCGGACTCACCTTTGATACCCAGCTTTTCGTAGACCTCGCTGAGCATGACTAGGATCAGCTTTTCGGAGTTGGTGAGCTGCATCGCCGATCCTCTACGCCGCGACCGTCAAGTTGGGACTTTCACGCTCCAAGCGTGCGATCTCCGCGGTCAGACTCACCTGCTGGCCAGCTGTGGCCATGCGAAGTCCCGCCCGCCATTCAAACCTGACGTCGCCCGACACGACGCCGGCGGAGAATAGCGCAAAGGCCATCCTACGCAGATCACATTGCTTGATGCGCCGGCCATCACCCAACGTGGCCACAAATACATCCCCGACCAGCGACACGGTTGCCTGAGTTGTCATGGTTATCGTTCCTTCCCGATCAGCTGAGGCGCTTGCCCGATTTTTCGAGGGCGGCAAGGAATTCCGCGAAAGAGAGTTCGCGCACTACCATTGCGGCCAGCGTGGCGCGCAGGTCAAAGCTACCGGCGTTTTGATCACTGGAACGAAACCCTTTCGTGGCCGGAGGGTTCGGGCGCTGAAGCATCGGGGACTGCAAGTTCAGGCTGGGAGACATGGCTTTTTCTCCATTTGTCATTGTGTGCAGCCATGATCCGCGAGCACGAAAAATCCGGCCGTGATTGAATTCACGAACCTGGTGAAATGATGAAATCCCTGTTTTTCACGACCTTCGGCAATCAATTCAACACCCCCAGTTCGCGGGGGCTGTTTGACGAGCGCAGTTGTTCCTGGTCGACCAGAAAGGGCGGCAGTCCATCTTGAGTCCCAACGGCGGTGACCGAGCGACCATGACAAAGTCACGAATGATGGTCGCCGACATGCACGCCGACAGGCGCGCATGTCCTTGATGGCGGGTTACCGTACAGGCAGATGGTCAGGACCGTGGCATGCAGTCTAGCGCGGCCCCGACGTTCATTCTGGCGCAGGATAGCTCCTGCTCTGGCTCAAGATTGATTGGCGCTATGCCATTGGCACTTTGCGCCAATCGACTGCGGTAAACGAAGAAGGCCCGTTAAAATCAGGGCCTTCAACGCTAAAAAAACTGGTCGGAGTGAGAGGATTCGAACCTCCGGCCCCTGCGTCCCGAACGCAGTGCTCTACCAGGCTGAGCTACACTCCGATGCTGTGCGAGAAGTTCCTAATGGTCCCTCTCGACTGCAAAGAAAGTCAATTGTAGCAGAGCTTCCCGATAATTTGTATTGTTCAGATTCCTGATTGCCGCTCGTGCAAGTTCGGCCTCGTGCGCCGCCTGGCGGCGCGCATGGGCAAGTGCGCCGCTCGTCTGGATGGCCGCCAGCACCGCGGGAAAATCGTCGCGGCCGCCTTCCTCGATCGCCCGCCGCACGCAAGCCGACTGTTCCGGCGTTCCATTCTGCAGCACATAGATCAGCGGCAAGGTCGGCTTGCCTTCGGCCAGGTCGTCGCCGAGATGCTTCCCGGTATCGCCCTCCAGCCCGGAGTAGTCGAGTACGTCATCGACAAGTTGAAAAGCTGTCCCCAGATGCATGCCATAGTCTGCCAGCGCCCTTTCCACTTCGGGTGCGGCGCCGCCCAGGATGGCGCCGAGTTGGGCGGCGGCCTCGAACAGCTTGGCCGTCTTGTAACGAATGACCTGCAGGTAGCGCCGCTCGTCGACGTCGGCGTCGTGGCAATTCATGAGCTGCAGCACTTCCCCTTCGGCGATCACGTTGGTGGCATCGGAGAGGACGCGCATGACGCGCATGTCATCGACCTCGACCATCATCTGGAAGGCGCGCGAATACAGGAAATCGCCGACCAAGACGCTGGCGGCATTGCCGAACATGGCATTGGCGGTATTGCGCCCGCGCCGCAGGTCGGACTCGTCGACCACGTCATCGTGCAGCAAGGTCGCCGTATGGATGAACTCGACGACCGCCGCCAGGTCATGATGGTGCCGGCCCCGATAACCCATGGCGCCGGCCGCCAGCAGGACGAGCGCCGGCCGCATGCGCTTGCCGCCGCTGCCGATGATGTACTCCGCCACCTGGCGGACGAGCACGACTTCGGAATGCAGGCGGTCGCGGATGACAGCATCGACGGCCTTCATGTCGGACCCGATCAGGGCGTAAAGGTGTTCCAGGGTCACATTGGGCCTGTTTTTGGGTAAGCGCGGAATGTTAGGCGCGGGCTGACGGGTCGTCAAGCCGGCAATTCGGCATTCCGCCTTCTGCACAACCAGCGCTTTCGGCTAAACTCGCCCGGAAATGACCAGACCGCAAGAATTCACGATGATCCCCTGTTCCCCGGCACAAGGCGGCCGCCGTCCACCGACTGCGAAGACCCGTGGAGGCTGATTACGAACGCCGCTTCGGCGGTGTCGTCCGCCTATACGGTACGACAGCGGCAGAGAAACTGAAAAATGCCAGCGTCTGCGTCGTCGGTGTCGGCGGTGTCGGTTCGTGGGCGCTGGAAGCGCTGGCGCGAACCGGAATCGGCCGGCTTGCCGCGGTCGACCTCGATATGGTGGCGGAATCCAATACCAACCGCCAGGTTCATGCCCTCGGCGACATCTACGGCAAGGCCAAGGTCGACGCAATGGCCGAGCGCATTCGCGCGATCAATCCGGACTGCCAAGTCATCTGCGTCGAGGATTTCGTGACGCCCGGGAATGTGGCCGATCTGCTGCAGCCGCACTTCGATGTCGTGATCGACGCCATCGACCAGGCCCGCGCCAAGGCGGCGATGATCGCCCATTGCCGGCGCCAGGACATCCCCATCATCGTGGCCGGCGCCGCCGGCGGGCAGAGCGACCCGACCCAGGTGCGGCTCGGCGACCTTGCGCTGACCGTGCAGGACCCCCTGCTCGCCAAGGTTCGCTCGCTGCTGCGCCGCGAATACGGTTTCCCGCGCGACACCCGCAGGAAATTCGGGGTTGCCGCGGTCTTCTCGACCGAAGCCCTGCGCTACCCCGCCGCGCCGACAAGCTGCGATGCAGCGCCGGCACCGGCGGGACTCAGTTGCGCCGGATTCGGTTCCTCGGTCTGCGTGACATCGGTCTTCGGCATGGCTGCCGCCGCGCACGCCATTCAACTGCTGACGAGGTAAGCAAATGCGGAAACCGAAGAAACCGCGGTCGCGCAAGGCCGGCCTGCCGCCGGGTTCGCTGGTTCACATCGGCGAAATCAAGACTGCAACACCCGGAATCTCGGTCCTCGACTTCGGCCCGGCGGCGCTGAGCGAGGCCGGGATACCGGACGCCGCCGCCCTGGTTGCCTACCGGCGCGAGAACTCGACCCTGTGGGGTAACGTCTATGGCCTGCAGGATGCGGCGGACCTCGCCGCCATCGGCGCCGCCTTCCAGTGGCACCCGCTGGTTCTCGAGGACATTCTCAACAACAACCAGCGGCAGAAGATCGATGCCTACGACAACTACCTATACGTCGTCCTGCACCGTTACGAAGTCACCAGCGAGCCGCTCGACGTCGTGCAGGACCAGATCAGCCTGGTCATCGGACCCGATTACCTCCTCAGCTTCCAGGAACGCCCGTCGCAGACCTTCGAGCCGGTACGCCAGCGCCTGCGCTCCGACCGAGGAAACCTGCGCGCCGCGGCTCCAGACATGCTGGCCTATTCGCTGATCGATGCGCTGGTCGACAGTTACTTCGCCGTGATCGAGCAATTGGACGAGTACTCGGAAGATCTGGAGGCCGACATTCTCGAACGCGCCGGTCGGCAGGTTCCCGAAAAGATTCACCAGTTCAAGCGCTGCGTTTCCCAGTTGCGGCGCAACGTCTATCCGCTGCGCGAGCTTCTCGGCAGCCTGCATCGCGAGCACGCGCATTTCTTCGGGCCGGAAATCCAGATCTATCTGCGCGATGTCTATGACCACACCGTGCATATCGTCGAATCGCTGGACGACCTGCGCGAACTCGCGACCGGGCTGCTCGACATCCATCTGTCGACGGTCAGCAACCGCGTGAATCTCGAAGTCCGGGCGCTGACCGTGGTCGCCACCATCTTCATGCCGGCCTCGCTGCTAGCCGGAATCTTCGGGATGAACTTCCATGTCATGCCATGGCTCGAGCGCCCTGCCGGCTTCTATTACGCAACGGGCCTGATGCTGGTCATTGCCGCCATCATGCTCGTCCTGTTCTGGCGCCGCCGTTAGGCTGGCTGTCGACTATCCAGCCAGACCTCGAGTCCCTGTGCATCGAGTTCGAGATCGGCTTCCCAGATTTCCAGCGCGCGCCCTTCGGGCAACGGGCAGCCATGCGCGCGCAGTTCGGCCAACAGGAAGCGGGTCAATTCGTCCTTCAGCGCACCATGGCGCTGCTCGCCTGATCCCGCCACGCCCTCGGCGATGGCGACAATGGCGTCGAGCCGCCGGTGCAGGTCGGCACCCAACGTCACTACATCGCCCACCCGGCTGTAGTGGGTCAGGTAAATGGCCTCGGGCGCGAACGACAGCAGGCGGTCGATCGAGGCATGCATGGCCGCCGGCTCGAACTGGGTCGGCGTGGTGGTGGGAAAGATGAAAGGATGCCCGGCAACATCATGCTCGCGATACGAAAGCCCGAACATGTCGCCACTGAAGATCCCGCCGGTCCGGCGATCGACAATGCAGATATGGTGCCGGGCGTGTCCCGGGGTATCAATGCACAGCAGTTCGCGACCGGCGAGCGAAACCACGTGGCCGTCGGGCGCCGCGATGATTCTTTCGGCGGGAACCGCGACGATCTCGCCATAGACGCGCTCGACGTACTCTTCCCCATAGACGGCGGTGACGCCCGCCACCAGGCGGGCCGGCTCGGCCATGTGGCGGACGCCGCGCGGATGGACGACGAGGCGGGCGCCGG
>ERZ724507.90-NODE-90-length-35803-cov-7.133266_pt1 | contig 35803 bp, 30 predicted proteins | sample MGYA00376040_ERZ724507 | MGnify/ENA primary metagenome ERZ724507 (study PRJEB28724, sample SAMN07190883) | activated sludge metagenome | isolation source: activated sludge of sewage treatment plant in Hong Hong | place: Hong Kong | collected 2016-03-17 ...
TCACCAAGTGGTCAGTGATCTCTCACCAAGTGGTCAGTGATCTCTCACCAAGTGGCCAGTGATCTCTCACCAAGCGGGTTAGCCGACCGTAGGTTGGGTGCAGAAGCCGTTGACGCAGAGGTTGGTTGGATCGCAGCAGTTTGCGGCGGTGGTGCACTTGTCTTGGACGTTGGCGCACTGGCTGGATGGCGTGCTCGTGCAGGAGAGCGCGCCGGTTGTGCCGCTCGGCTCGCAGTAGCCGTTGCAGCACTGGTCACCCGACAGGCACGACGCGCCGTCCGACTTGCAGGGGTCGAGCACCCAGAACCCGCGCGAGTTACCGGCCAGGATCTCTTGCGCGGGCAGGTAGAACGCCGGGTGGCTGGCATCGGTGCCGATCTTGCCGTTTACGTCCACCGCCGCGACCCACAGCTTCTTGGTGGTGATGTTCTGCACCAGATCGACGCCGCGCGGATCGGAGCAGTACGGCGGGATGGTCGCGACGTTGCCATACATGCGGCGGCTGGTGAAGACGACCCAGGCATAGCCGCCGGAGGCGACCGGGTTTACGGTCGGCTCGTAGTTGGTGACTGCGTCGGTGCTGTGATCGACATCGTAGCCCGAGCCCGCGCCCACCGATGCGCCGTCCGCAGAGCAGGCCAGCGTGCTCGGCGTCTCTCGCTTGGGCAGGTAGACGGTCCCGGCTGCGTCTTTGCCGTTGAGCTGGTTGAGCGCGACCACCGACTTGGCATCGGTGACGGAGGTCCAGGCAATCTCGGCCTGCGCGCCCTTGCGGGTGTACATCGCGCCATCGCCGTTGCCGTCCAGTCCAGCCTTGAGCTGGTGATGGAAGATGACCGAGTTGCTATCGGGGAAGACCGCAGCCCAGCCCGGACGCTTTTCGGCAGGCTGGCCGGTGTCATCGACGACCACCACCGGGTTTGACACGCTGCGATTGGCCGCCGAAAAGCCCGTGACGACCAGCTTCTGGGTCGGGTTGGTGATCGACGTGCTCGCCATCGGGTTGAACGCGAGCAGGCTGCCGCTTGGCCCAAAGGCTGGCGTTCCCAGGTTCGAGCTGATGGCCGCCAGGCCCGTCACCGCCTGCGACATGTTGGCGGTCGGCAGGGTCAGCAGCTGGCCGGTGGGCGACAGCGCGAGCGAGCCATCAGGGGACATCGCCGGGAAGGTGGCGCCGTTGGCCAGGGTCTGCTCGGTGACGCCCGAGGGCTTGATGGTGTAGCCCGCGCTGACGCCGTAGTTGTCGCCGCGCTGGGTCACAAGCTGCGAGCCGTTGGCCGCCACCGAGTGGCAGGTGCGGCACTGCGCTTCGGCACCATTTGCCCCCGCGAGCAGCTTCGGGCCGGTGTCGCCGACTCGGATGGACAGGATCGCGCCGCCGAACATCTTGTCGCCGCCGACCGCGCCGCCCAGGTTCTTCGCCAGCAAGGTGCCATACGACTGGTAGTAGATGGTGCCGGTGAGCCGCGCCGGGGCAACGGTCCAGGTCTGGGTGATCGGGCCGTAGCCGACGCCGCCTTTGGCGAGGGTGACTTTCAGGGTCAGCTTCTCGGGCTTGCCATCGGGGGTGCGACCGCCCGCGCTGCTGGTCGCCATCTCCCACACGTCTTGCGGGATCGGATGCCGGATAAACGGGCCCTTGGTGGTGGCGAGGATCGCGGGACGACCGAAGGTGCCGCTCCAGGTAAACGATCCGCTGGTGTTGGACAGCTCGATCTTGATGGCGTCGGCGTCGCCTGGGGTCCAGCGCCACATCAGCAGCGGGGCCAAGATGCCGCGCGGAAAGACGGTGCCGTTGTACGGATACAGGAAGGTCAGTCCCTGGGCCGATCCGTTGCTGGTCGGTGACATCAGCGCGGTCTGGGTGGCGGGATCGGTCACTGCGCCACCGAGTCCTTCACCACCGACACCGCCGACGCCACCACCCGAGGTGAGGTCGCCGACCGTCTTGGGCACCTGATTGGCCTGACCAGGGACGCTGGTGTTGACGCCATTTTGGGTGCCGCTCAGGTTGACGATGATCTGACGGGTCAGGGACTGGCCGCTGCACGACGCACGCACCGTGACCAGGCCGCCCGCCGAGCCTCGGGGAGAAAACAGCGCGGTGCTGGACGGACCGGCAGAGATGTAGCCGATGTCGCCGCGATCGACGCTCCAGACCGCCGAGCAGGGCTGACCATCGAGGGTGGCCGAATACATCACGGTTGGCGTCTGCTGGCCGGTCGTGACCGAGATGGTCTGCTGGGCCGCCGGGGACACGTCGAAGCTCACGCCGCTTTGGGACATGTCCTCATCGGTGCCGCCATCGGTTTCACCGCCGATCGTGGCGTTGTTACAGCCCGAAGCGACACACAGCGCAACAAGGGCAGAGCAAAGAAAAGTCGAAGACCGCATCGGAAGACCCCCTCTGGTCGAAGGCGTTAAGCCGGAACGTGGATTGAACTCTCATCGTAGGCGCGGCCAAGGCGGTCGTCTATGCCGACTATTCCGCGTCGGCAAGTCGCAAGGTAAAACGGAAGGTGGTGCCTTGTCCGACCGTGCTTTCGACAAAGACGTGACCGTTCATGGCCTCGACGGCGTGCTTGACGATGGACAGACCGAGCCCGGTGCCCCCAAGTGCGCGGGAGCGTCCGGTATCGACGCGATAGAAGCGCTCAAAGAGGCGCGGCAGGTGAGCGGCTTCAATGCCTGCCCCTGTGTCGGCGACTGCGACCGTGACCATCCGCGCCAGGGCATCGACGGTCCACGACACCATCACTTCCGAGCCAGCGGGACAGTACTTGATGGCGTTGTCGAGCAGGTTGGCCAGCACTTGCTCGAGCCGCAGCCGGTCGGCGAGGACCAGACAGTGCGAGGGAGACGGCGACAGGTTCAGGCGGAGCTTGCGCTCTTCGGCACGCGGCCAAAACTGCGCCACCTGCGCCTTGATCACGTCGGGCAGGCTCACTGGAAACAGCGGCAGCCGCCGGTCTTTGCCTTCCAGCTTCGACAGATCGAGCAGATCGCTCACCAGCGCCTGCATCCGATCGGCCTGCCGATAGATGATGTCGAGAAAGGTCTGGCTGGCACCGGGATCATTCTGGGCACCACTACGCAGGGTCTCGACAGCCGACAGCAAGGTCGCCAGCGGCGTGCGCAGCTCATGCGAGGCATTGGCGACAAAGTCACGACGCATCGACTCCATGCGACGAAGCTCCGACAGCGCCCGCGACAGCGAGTCCGCCAGCGAGTCGAGATCGCGTCCGAGCACCGCCAGCTCGTCTTGACCTTCGGGACGAGCGCGAGTCCCCAGATCGCCCTGCGCCATCTTGTGCGCGGTATCGGTCAGCTTGTGCAGGCTACGCGCCGCCAGGTGGGCCGCTGCACTTGACATCAGCACCGCAACGCCCAGCCCGAGCACCGCCGCCAAAAACAGCACGACGTGAAGCTGAGACATCGCGCGATCCACGGCGGTCAGCGGCATCGCCAGTCGAACCACCCCTTTGCGACCATCGGCCTGACGGAACGGCATCGCGACGTACATCATGCGCTGACGCAAGGTCGTGCTCTGCCGGGTGCTCTGTCCGTAGCCGTGCTGCTGCGCGTCGGCGATCTCGGGGCGACTCAGGTGATTGGGCAAGCCGGACAGCCCATCGCCTTCGACATCGGAGTCACCAAGCGGCATGCCGTCTTCTCGCACCAGCGTCACGCGCCCCGCCGCAAGCGGTGACATCGCCCGCGCCAGCTCCTGCCAGGGCCGAGGCTCGGCTGCCGACAAGCGCGTCTGTTCCGCTGTGTGAGCGATAAGCCGCAGCTTTTCGGCCAGCTCTTGCTCGATGCGCGTCGTCATGTTGGCGTCGAGCGTTCGCCGCAGATAGCCGTAGGTGATGCCGAGCGTGAGCGCGATGAGAGACAGAGACAGGAGAAACAGCTTGGTGCGGATTCCGAGCTTCACGGCACGACCTGCACAGTGCTCGAAGCCGGGCCTTGTGCAAAGCGGTAGCCAACCCCACGAACCGTCTCAATCACATCCCCGAGATCACCGATCTTTTCACGCAGCCGCTTGATGTGGGTGTCCACGGTGCGGGTGGTGATCGCGCCTTCGGTGTTCCAGTCTTCCCACGCTTGATCCAGAAGCTGCGCGCGGCTTAGCACCTTGCCGGGCTGGCTGGCGAGCGTCCACAGCAGGCGAAACTCCAGCGCGGTCAGCTTCTTTTCGTCTCCCGCGACAAAGACCCGGTGCGCACCGCGATCGATCCGCAGAGAGCCCACCGTTAGCACATCTTCCGACTCACTGATGGCACCGTCCGGGCGACTTGGCGTGGGCGTGCTGGTGTCTTCGGACGATCCCCTGCGCAAGATGGCAGAGATCCGCAGGAGCAGCTCGCGCACCGAGAAGGGCTTGACCACGTAGTCGTCTGCGCCCAGCTCGAAGCCGATGATGCGATCGCTCTCTTCCCCGCAAGCGGTCAGAAACAGCACCTTGATGCCGGCGGTCTTGGGCCCGGCGCGCAGCTTCATCAGCACCTGCGTCCCAGGAATATCGGGCAGCATGCGGTCGAGCAGCACAAGGTCCGGGTGCGACTCCTCACACAGCGCCACACCTGCGAGCCCATGGGTTGCGGTGAGCACCTCATGTCCGGCGTTTCTCAGGTTCCAGGCAATGATCTGCTGGAGATCGACTTCGTCCTCGATGATTACGATCTTTGCCATCTGAAATCCTCTTCCCAGGCAACCGAAGTGTAGGGGCAGGGTTTTGCAGTAGGTAGGTCTTTCGCCCGGCGAAGCTGTGACATTTTCGTAACGCCTTTTCGAGGCCAAGATACGGTAGACTGAAGTCCACTGGCCGCTCTGTGCTGGGTCAAGGTGGACGGGAGGACGGGGGCGCCAGCGGCAAGGGGCACAGGATGCCACGCTCGGGAGTGCGCTGAAGATGCAGGATTGGCTGGATTGTCGCCTCTCTGATGAAACCGTAGCGCTTCGCTCCCCGCAGCGGGTTCGCAAGCCAGCTCTGCGGACGATCCGAGATGCCAGCTTGGCATCGGCAGCGGTGGCGGCATGCACGCTCGCCCTGTCGGTGCGATCCGAGCGCATCTTCATCCTGCTGTGCCTGGTGTGGCTGGGGCTGACGCTGCTGGTGTCGCTCATTTTCATCCCGATCTCACTTCTGACCGATGCGCGCTTTGTCGATCTGACCGGAGATCTCAAGGCCCGCAGCTACCAAATGACCGTGATGTCTGGACTGCGAGAGCGCAAACAGACCGGCAGCTTCGATGACTTTGCCTCGGTGTCGCTGCGGTCGGAGCTGGTGTCCGATGGCCTGGCGGCACCGTTTCGTCAGCAGTACATCTTTCTGTGCTGGCAAAACCCCAAGCGAGACCCGCTCGGACCGATTGTGTTTCGGCGCGTCTCGTCGGGTGGGGAGTTTGGCAACCAGCGAGCGGTCGCACTCGACCTGGCCGAAGCGATGGGTCTGCCGCTCATCGATGAGACACCGCGACGCAGCTCCGGCAGACAGTCGACGGACCGTATGCCGAGCATGTCCGCCGTCGATGTGGTGTAGCGACCTCGCCCGCTAGGCCAGGTGCCCGGTCTGTCGAAACCAGCTGACGGTATCGAAGATCGTCTCGGACAGCGCTCGCGGCGTGTGACCCAGCTCCCTGTGGGCCTTGTCCGAGCGAAAGTCACAGGGACTTTGCAAGATCGCCAGCGACTGCGGGGTCAGCAGCGGTGATGCGTTCTGCCAGCGCGCCACGGTTTCGACCACCGGCGCCACGCCTCCGAGCAGCCACATCGGCGCGTTGAAGCGAGGCGCACGCTTGCCACCCGCCTGCTCGACCAGCTCGGCGATGCGACGGACGGAGCCGACTTCTCCCGCCACGATGTACTTGTGGCCGCGCTGGCCGCGTGTGGCTGCGGCGATCGCGCTCGACACCACGTCGCGAACATCGACCCAGTTGTAGACGCCAGGCACCAGCATCGGAAAGCGGCCCTTGGCAAAGTCGAGCACGGTCTGGCCAATGCGCGAAGGGGAGCGATCGTTTGGCCCCATGATGCCCGAAGGATTCAAGATGACGGCGTCGAGTCCTTGTTCCACGGCACGCATGACCTCACGCTCACCGAGCGACTTGGATCGGTCATAGGCCGGGGCCTCGCGGCTGGTTTCCTGCACAAGCGGCGTCGTTTCGTCCATCGGCTGATCGTTGTGCGGCACCGCAAAGGCATGCACCGAGCTAAAGTGAACGAGTCGTCGCACGCCGTGCTGCAGACACGCGGCTGCGACATTGCGCGGACCTTCGACGTTGGTCCGCAAGACGGCTTCTTCATCGTGTCGCGTGATCGAGATCCGCGCGGCCAGGTGAAACACCACCTCGACCCCGGAAAACACACGCGACAGAGAGCCCGGATCGAGCACGTCTCCCGGTACAAAAGAGACCGTGCCCGAAGCACCGGCAGGCGGTCTGGGGGTGGGCTCACTGCTGTGGGCAAGGGCCCGCACGGTGTGACCTTGAGCGACCAGCGACTCCACCAAGTTGGAGCCAACGAAGCCGGAAGCGCCAGTAACAGCGACGATCATTTGTGCATGCTCCTATCGAAGGATACGCGACGTGAAACAGCCCAGAGCCGCAGCCCTGGATACGTCGCGTGCACATCAAACCCCAAGTCGGCCAGCACTTCCAAGGGACGAAATAGTGTTGTACGGTTCCCCTATGTCTACAGGAAGCCGCACCAGCACCCCGAAGGATCAAGACCCAGAGGCCGCCGCTCGTGAGCTGCTAGAAGGAGGCAAGCCGCAAGCGTCTGACTCCGATGACTCAGACGAGGATGGCTCCGATGCGCGAGGCCAGTCCGGCACCAAAGGCACCGGGTCCGCTGGCTGAGCAATAAAAAACGCCGCCTGGTGAGTCACCGAAGCGGCGTGCAGAAGGTCAAAGAAGGAAGGCCGCCCGCGCATCTGCGGAAGCGGCCCGCCACATCACACTAGGTGGTGGTCTTCTTGTCCTTGTCGGACTTGGTCTTGTTGTCAGCCGACTTGGTGCCCTTGTCGGAGTGGCCTTCGCCAGGACAAGCCATCGCCGAGCCAACCAGGAACATCGAGCCAAGGACCATCGCAAGCACAGTCTTCATGGGGGAAACTCCTCTACCTTTTTGGACCGTTTGTTTCGGCTGCGACAAACCATTTGCCGCAACAACCTCATTACATCTGATGCCTCTGACATCGCCAGGGGTTCAGCGGCAAACGACCCAATCTGCGCGGGCTTTGGAGTTCGATTCGTCCGTCGGTCAGCGTGGTGAAACCGTGATGAGATGGGCGCGCTCGTTTTTTTGTTCGATCGAGATCTCGACCGGCAAAAAAGCGCGCAGCGTATCGACTTGCGTCAAGGTGTGAAGCGAAGGCGCGCTGGTCAGAAAGCGACCGCCCGATCCCAGCGCCAGCGGCAAAAGGAGCTGATCGGCCAGGTATTCACCGACTGGAACATCGGCCAGCAGGAAGCGATCGACCTCATCGGCGCAGTCGGAAGCAACTTGCTCGGCCCGCACACCGCGCTCACCAATGGCACAGAACAGCTCGCTGCCTGACTCGGTCTCGATCTGCGTAAGCAGCGCGTTGCCCGGACCTTCGCAGTCGGTCAGCGTGCGCACCTGACAGTCGGCCAAGGGGATGTGCAGACGACTCATCAGGGTGGACTGCTCTCGCTGGCTGATGTGCATCGGCAGGCGACTGACCAAAATCTCTGCCCGCACAGAGCGCACCTGACCGCGCGACAGGATCTCAAGAGGCTGGGTTCCCGTCGTCGGATTCACTTGGACCGTCAGCTTGCCACCGCCGATCGGATAAAAACCGGGCCGCAGCAGCGAGATCGACACCCGATGTCCGATCTGCGCAAGGCGTGGCAGGTAGACCCGCTCGATGAACTCGAAGGGCGGAGCATGCAGGTTGTGGGTTCCGCCACACAGGGTCAGGGTCGATGGTCCCTCGGCAGCAAGCAGCGCCGGCAGCAGCGTCTGCATCACCAGCAAGGTGCTGCCCGCCGTCCCGATGTCGAAGAAGTAGGTGCCGGGCGTGACCTTCTGCTTGGGTTCAAACCACAGCTCACGCGAGCCCACGGTCGCCCCTTCGACATAGGCGGACCCGAGCCGCTGCGCCGACAAGACCGCCAGCATGTGCTGCGGACGCAGGCCCGGCTTTTCCCGGTTCTGACGAATGGCCGTCAGTCGAAACGCACGTCCGGTATGAAGCGACAAAGACAGCGCCGTACGAAGGATTTGACCGCCTCCTTCGCCGTGCCCGCCATCCAAAATCACGGGTTGTTCGTCATGCATGGCTGCCCCTTGCCGCAAGACTTCGATCGTCTACGCTGAGATCGTTAGCGTGGCAGCGATTGTGTCGTCGGACCGGCAGTGTGGCAAGCCACACACTGATACGCGTCGAGATACGCACGACCTTGGTAGTAGCCGGGATCGGGTAGCTCGGGTCCGGTGCCTCCACTCTGACGGCCCATGGCAGCGGCCAAAAGCAGGGACATCCGATCGCTGCGCTCGGCCAGACGGGACTTGGCAGGAAAGTGAGCCAGTGCAGGATCTGCCGCCGCCTTCTTCGCCGCCGCCAAAAACGCTTCTGCGCCCTTGATGCGCATCACGGCCTCGGGAATCAGCGATCCAGCCATTGCCGGGTTTAGGTCGGCCCGATGGAGCTGCGACTCACCACGCCTAGCCAGAAGGTCGCTCAAAAGGAGCGGCCCCATCACTTCCTTGGTCAGCCAGCGCTCGCCGGTCGGCGTCTCTGGCGCAGGGCCACCGCCACCGCAGTTAAAGCGCGACGAACCACAGGCAATGCCAATGAGCTGCTCGATCTGCGGCGCGTAGCCAGGATGCAGGTTGGGATCGCGCAGCAGCATGATGGCGGTGAAGGTGTCAAACCAGCTCTGGCTGGCCGCACCGTTTAGACCGAGCAGCACATCGGCGGTAAACACCCCGTCAATGGTCTGCAGGTTGAACGCACACGAGCGCATGACTGTAGGGATTCGCTCATCGCTCGGGTCCAACTCGGCAGCGCGTCGCAGCCACTCACTGGCTTTGGTCATGCGCGCTTTCTGTTCGTCGATGTCATCGCCCTTGGAATAGCGAGGCGGCCTGGTCAGCTCGGTCTGCTTGATGTAGCCGTCTTCGATGGCGTGCTGACCGGCAACCAAGGCAAACGATGCGTAGAGCAGCGCAGCCGCCGCGTCCTTTTGCTCTTTTTCTTCGACGATCTCGCCGCTTTCGAGTCGCGCGATGGTGTCTTGGGCAATGAAATCCCAGCGCTTCTCGAAGTCAGGAAAAGCCGCCCGCGTGTCGTCTGCAAGCAGGTTCAGGCCTTGAAAGAAGCGCGGCTTTTCGGACGCAAAGCTCGGTGGAGCATCGTCCCCCGCACCACAACCAGTGGACCAAGCAAGCAGTGCACAGAGCGCGAAGCGAACAGGGGACATGGCCGAACCTCCAGGACCGCAACCGTGCGATCGGCACGAACTTGCGACAGGAGACATCAGCAATGCAAGGGGCTCGCTGACAAGCACTGACATCGCGAGACAGCGAAGCACGCGACGTCAGACAGTGCGAGAGAAGGGAGTCGAACCCTTAAGCCTTCCGGCGCCAGATCCTAAGTCTGGTGCGTCTGCCAGTTCCGCCACTCTCGCGAAGAGACACAAGCATGCGGCCAAGAAACGACCGCCACCTAGAAAATCGGTAAAAAAAAAGCCGTAGTCAAGGACTACGGCCTGTTTCGTGAGCCCAGTAGGAATCGAACCTACAACAAACGGATTAAGAGTCCGCTGCTCTGCCAGTTGAGCTATGGGCCCGTGCAAGAAGTGCGTATGTATTGCGATAAAAGGGCTGCCCCTGTCAACAAGAAATCTTTGCAAAGGCAGCACTTTTTTCGCCGAGCCCCACCCAGCTCGGCCCACACCGACGCTTACAGCTTGTAGAAGTAGACGACGTTGGCGCCGGTATCGGGAACAGCGAGGACCTTGCCCACCGGATCCCAGCCGATGTCCGTGGCCGTGGTAGCGCCATCGACCGAGACATCTCGCAAAATCGTGGACGCGCCCGAGGTCGGGTCGATCGAGTAGACGACCTTATCGCCAGGCGACGCGATCATGTACTTGTTCGCGGTCGTGTCCTTTTCGATGCCCTGGTACGCGAGCGTCATCTTGCTGCTGTTGACGAGTCGCTTGAGTCCCGAGCCATCGAGGTTGGCGGTGCTGATGCCGCCGGTCTTCATGAGGACTTGGTTGATGCCCGCTTCGGCGATGACGAGCTTGGTGCCATCGACGTTGATTCCACTCGCGCCGGCCAGCGTGTCAGCCGCCACCGGAGTCGCAGACGGCATCGCGCCCGCCGCAAAGCCCGCATTCCACTTGAGAACGCGACCCCCCGTGGCATCGACCGCGTAGACATTGCCCGACGCATCCAGCGCAACGTCAATCAAGAACGCCGGATAGCCCGCGAGTGCGGCCAGACCACCCGCCGCAACGGTTCCGCTCTGGATGGTGTTTGCGCCCGTCGGATTGGTCATGTCGACCACCCACAGCTTGTTGATGTCGCCGACGTAGAGCTTGGTCCCCACGACGCGCAGACCGAACGGAGCCGACAGCTTGACGGCAGCAGTGCCTTTGAACCAGTTGTGATCCGGGCTCTGAAGGTTGGCCGGAACCTTGGTGATGTAGGCGTTGTTGTCGTTAAACGCCTTCGGATCGGTGATGTTGCTGGTTACGACGTTGGAGACGTACCAAGAGTTGGTCGTCACATCCCAAAACGCCGACGCAGGCTGCATAAAGCCGGTCACTTTGGTCGGTGGAGCCACGCCCGCAAGATCGGGAGGAGTCGGCGTCATGTCCCCCGACGCGACAGTCATATCCGCCCCGGCTTGGGTCATGTCTGCGGTGTCCGTGCCACCACCCGAATCGCTGTCGCAGTGAATCAGCAGCGAGGACAGAAGACACACGCCAAGTCCGAGCGAAGCCAACGTAAGCTTTTTCATGAAACGAGTCCTCCTTCACAAGGGGTGACCGGCGGAGAGCCAGTCTCGACGATAGGTTCGCCATTATAGCTTGCGGCTTTCATCCGTCTCGACGTATTTGCCGCGCGCGCAAGAAATGTCACATCACACGGGTACGCCGAGCTGTGGTGAAATAGACAAGCGCTCTGCGGATTATTTCTGACGAGGTCGCCATGGCTGGAGCTTCTTACCGGCTGCCGTTGCGGACTCAGCTTGCGCTGCTCCTGGGGACGCTGCTGGTCGCGCTGTTTACGTTTTATTATTCGCGCTTGGTGTGCGTGGCAATCTGCGCGCTGCCGTCGAGTCAGCTCAGTCGAAACATTGCGCTGATCTCGATCGGTCACTTCACGCTGCGCTTTGTGCTGCTCAGTCGCCCGATTACACCGAGTGGAACGCAGCCGCGATCGCCAGCTCGGATTGCGTATCTACGGTCGGTGACGTCTTGGCTGTTCGCTGGTGGCATTGCGATCCTCTTGCACATCGTCTTGTACCCAGAGTTTCCGCTCGGCAGTCACCTCAAGTTCGCGCTGGGGTTTTGGGTGCTCGGCGGAGGAATCGTCGGTCAGCTGGAATATTTGCTGTTCGAGCAAGCGCTGCCGCTGCCGACGGCAGATCTGGGTGCGCCACTTCGTGAGCGGATGCGCTGGCGACTGGTCGAAGGCTATGTCGTGTTTACGGTGGCTCCGGCGCTGGTGCTGCTGCTGACGCTGATCCGGGTGGTGGGAGAGCTGCACGGCGAGCGACGACATGTCCTCGAAGCAGCGATGCTGTCGGTGGTGTTTACGGGCGCGGCGCTCTTGGCGGCGCTGCTCTTTGGACGGAGCCTGCGCAAAGACAGTGAGCAGCTTCTGCTGGCGGTTCAGCAAGTCGGACAAGGAAACTTCCAGCCCGCCGTGATGACGAGCCGTCCCGATGAGCTGTCGCTGGTGGCATCCGGCATCAATGACATGGCGAACGGACTGCTCTTGCGAGAGCGCATTCGCGACGCCTTCGGACGCTTTGTGTCGCCGCAAGTGGCCAGCGACTTCATCGAAAAGTTCGCCAAGTCGGGTCGCACGGCAGAGCTAGGCGGTCAGCGCAAGTGGGCGGTGATCCTGTTTAGCGATCTGCGGGACTTTACGCCGCTGTCCGAGTCGCTGCCTCCAGAGAAGCTCATCGAAGTGCTAAACGGCTACTTTGCCGAGATGGTCGCCGCGATTCATGAGCAGCACGGCATGATCGACAAGTTCATCGGCGACGCAGTGCTGGCGGTGTTTGGACTGGTGGGGCAAGAAGATCGGGCGGAACCGGCGCTACGGGCCGTACACGCAGCACAGCAGATGCAAAAGCGGCTCGCGGACTACAACACCCGACTTGCGGCGCAGGGCATCACGCTGCGGGCGGGCATCGGGATTCACGCGGGAGAAGTGATCGCGGGCTATCTCGGGACGGTCGATCGGCTGGAATTTACGGTGATTGGGCACCACGTCAACCTGGCGGCGCGTCTGGAAGGTCAAGCACGCGAGCCTCGTCCGTCGCTGCTCATCAGCGATGCGGTGGCACAGCAAGTTGCGCATGCGATGTCCGTCGAGCCAGCGGGAGAAGTCATGCTCAAAGGAATCAGCGCGCCGATGAAGGTCTTCACCACCAAGTAGCCGCAGCAATGAGCGAGCGTGTGACAGCGCAGCAACGGAAACGAGCCAGGACTGGCGGTCGATCGCTCAGTAATACGGTCGTGGCGCAGGCGGCGCAGGCGGTGGAGCAAAGCGTCCCGGGAACGGATCGGCGGCTTCGCGACGACGCGCTTCTTCATCCAGGTCAGGACCGTACGCGGAAAGCGGCACGCCGCGCTCGCCAAACAGTGCGATGCCGATGACACCGACGTTGCGATCGCCAAACTCCGAGGTGCGCGCGGCATACGAGTTCCGAACCGAGCCAAAGCGGAACGATGCGACCTCGCTCATGCTCTTGCGAAAGCCGTCGATGCGAACCTGACGATAGGAATCGACGACGTAGCCGCGCTTGCTGAGGCTGGCGGACTGGCCATCGACGACATCTTGACCATCGACGGAAGCGACCAGCTCGAAGCGATGCTGGGTTCGGTTGTCCACTTGAATGGCGTAGCGCTGACCGGCGGTTCCGACGACCAGGATGTGATTCGCCAGGTGATACGACGGCAGCGGCTGACCGTATTCATCGACGACAGAGACGGTCACACCGGCCCACGGCGTCGGACGATTGCCTTGATACATGCGCCAGACCGGCTCGCCGGGATAGTAGCGACGGACCAAGCGATCTTGCTGCGCGCGGGCTCCCTGCGCGTCGTTGTAATGAACGGTCCCGATAAACAGCGGCGACTCGCTGGTGCGCTCAAAGGGAACGTCACGCACCGGCGAATAGCGGGACTCGCCGTACTCGGTGCCAAGACCCGGACGCTCGGCTTGACGACGAACAGAGGCATCTTGCTCGGCTCGCTTATCGGCCAACACCTGCGGCGACGACGACGGAGCCAGCTGCCCCGCACCCGAGCCGAAATCTCCCGACGGAGCAGCGTATTCCGGTGCGCGAGGCTCGACGTAACCCATCGACTCTCCGCCCACGCGACCGTCTGACCGCACGTTCTGACTGGACTGCTGACAGCCAACCAGCGAAACGCACACAAGGCTGAGCAGCGTACGCTTGAAACCCCACGACATTCCGAGGCGCATCGATCGTCCCTCCCTACTTTCGCCATACAAACGCGATCCGTTCCCCGGCCTTACACGCTCTGATAGATTTTTTTTGTGTCGCCCGGATCGTCTCATGATGCGCAGGCAGAGTCACTGCTACAGGCCCTTCGTCAGACTCTCGGCACGCAAGACGTCGGTGGAATCGATGCGCTGATCATCGAGCTGGGACGGTCTTCGCCGCAGATCATACAAAAGACGGCGCGCATCCTGACCGATCACGGGCTTTCGGAGCGAGCCGCGCGACTGTACGAACAGCTCGGTGAGCTGGCGCTGGCGCAGTCGCTGTTTTTGCAAGCGGGCGAGCTTCACGAAGCCGGTCGCTTGGCCGAGCAGCTGGGCGACACAACGCAGGCGGAGTCCCTGTATCGCCAGGCGGGACCGACGCTGGGACTGCACGCAGGATCGCGCTCGTCGCTTCAGCGACTGGGAATGCTGCTGTTTCGGCAAGGACGAACGGATGAAGCGGTGCCCGTGCTACAAGCTGCGCGACGAGCGATCTTGCAGAGCCAGCAGCCTTCGTCCGATGCGCTCGACGAGCTAGAGCCGCAGCTCGCGCTGGGTCTATGTCAGCTCGGACTGCCCGACGCTGCGCAGCCGCTGCTTTCGGCGTATCGACAGCGACATCCTCGCACACCGCTGCTGCTGTCCGACTGGCTGGCGCAGCTTCCGACGATCCCAAGCGATGAGCGACTGCTGCTTGGACGGTATCGGCTGGGACAGCTCATCGGTGCCGGCGGAATGGGTCGCGTCTTTCGCGCCGAGGATGTTGTGACGAAGCAGACCGTCGCGATCAAGCTGCTGCCGCAGTCGTCTTCGCACGGACACTCGTCGCCCGCATGGCTGCGCTTCTGTGCCGAGGCCCGCATCTTGCGCTCGCTACGTCATCCCAACATCGTCACGCTGCTCGACTTTTCCGATTCGGCGGGCCTGCTGGTGATGGAATACATGCGAGGAGGCTCTCTCGGAGAACAACCGCTGCCGCTGTCGCTGCAAAAGCTGTCGCGAATTCTGCTCGACGTGACGACGGGACTTCAGGCCGCACACAGCGCAGCGGTGCTGCACCGAGACATCAAGCCGCACAACCTGTTTCTCGACGAAGCACATCGCACAAAAATCGGGGACTTCGGAGCAGCGCTGCTTGGACAGCTGGGCGCGACGCAGACCGAGAGCTTGGTTGGAACGCTGGCCTATCTTTCACCGGAACAGCTCGACGGACAGCCGCTCAGCTTTGCCACCGATTTGTACGCGCTCGGCGTGACGATGTTTCAGCTTCTGACGGGAAGCCTGCCGTTTGTCGGTCCCGATTGGGTGTCGCAGCATCTGTATCAGCCTGCGCCCGATCCACGCAGCCTGCGTCCCGACGTTCCGCCGTCGTGGTCACGGCTTTGTCAGCAGCTCCTCGCCAAGTCTGCCGTCGAGCGTCCCGATTCGCTGGAAGCGCTCAAGACGCAGCTTCGACAGCTTCCCGTCGAAGTCGATGCGCATCGCTTGACGCCAAACCTGGGACGACTTCCGTCGGCGGACGCGCAGCTCGATCCGATCACTACCGACGAACATCCGTCGGAAAAGCAGGCACTGTCCCAAGCGGTTCGCATCGCACGAACGCCGCACAGCGAGATCTTCCACTGCGTCGATCTGCGACTCGGACGAAGTCTGTGGATCGAGCGCTTTGCGACGTACAGGCTAGACACCGAGCTGGGACAAGTGCATCTGCGCTGGCTCGCGACGATGGCCAAGCTGGGTGGACCGGGACTTCAGCGCGTGCTGCGCATCATCTTGACCGACGCACAGCAAGAGGTTCACTACGAAGAGCCCATTGGTCACAAGCCGACGGATCGCGCGCCTCTTTCCGTCGAGCATGCATCGCTCATCCAAAAGACGCTGACCGCCATTCATCGCAGCGGATGCACGCACGGCTCGGTCGCAGAATCGGTGCTCGTCGAAAAACATGGCCCGATTCTGCTCGTCGCAGGACAAGGTCCGCTCACCACCCAGCGGATTCAGCTGTCGTCGGAAGAAGCCGAAGACGACGATCGGAGAGAGCTAGACGCGCTCTGTTATCGACGCAGCAGCACGTAGACCGCACCCGCTCCGCCATCCGTCGGACGCGCCGTCGCAAATGCCAGCACGCTCTTGGCAATCCGTCCACGCGCCAGCCACAGCCGCACCGCATCTTTGAGCACCGGAATCTGGTCTTTGGAGTTGAGCCCACGACCATGCACGATCAACACACAGCGACGGTCATTGGTGCGCGACTCATGCAAAAACGTCTCGACACGAATGTGCGCTTCTTCGCGTGTGAGCCCGTGCAAGTCGACATGCGCCTGCAACGAAAAGTCTCCACGTCGCAGCCGCTGAAGCAGTCGCCGATCGAGCCCATGCGCGATTCCCTCGATGTATTCGTCGGTGTCGCTGATATCAAACGATCCCGATCCTGACACCAAGTCCGACAGCGCCGCATAGGCTTCCGCATCTTCCGACACCCGCTGACGAGCAACACGCTCCATCTCGACGGGACGTTCGCGGCCTTGCGTGGCAATCCGGCTGATTCCCTGCATCTCGCGATAAAACAGCTCGGCGTCGGAAATCTTTTCTTCTTCGACGACAACCGGCTTGGGCGGCGGCGGCGGTTCCTTGCGAACGTTGGACTGCTTCGACTGATCGTACAGCTCCCACAGCTCCTTACGTGCCTCGAAAAACGGGCTGTTGAGCTTGGGTTCCTTCGGCGGAGAAGCACTGGTCTTACTGCGCTTTTTCAGCTGCGCCATGAATCACTCGTACCCGAGTCGCTGCGTGTACGCAATGCCAGGCCGATTCCCACCGCCGACAAGACCGTCGGAGCGTCAGCGTCCCCGCGTATACTAATCGCTATGACACATCAGATGGTTGACCGCGCGCATCCCTATTGCAGCGTCTGCGAAGGTGTCGAAGGAAGCTCTCTTCCGACGAACTGTCCTGGTCAAAAGCTGACGCAGGAACAGGTCGCAGGCATCTACAATCACAAGCTCGACTACCGCGACGGACGCTGGGACGATCCGGCGGTGTTTGACTGGAAGCCCGTGTCCCTTCCGACGGGATCGAGCTATGGCGGCAGTCGGCTGATCTCCACCACTGTCGATGTGCCGAGCGACGAAGAAGAAAGTCCGTCGGTTGACACGAGCAGCACCAACTACGTGCCCGTTCCGATTCCCATTCCGATTCCCATTCCGATTCCGGTTCCAACGGGAATCAGCGTCGATGGAGAAGAGGTCGAAGAAGCCGATCCCTCCGTCGATGTTCGCGTCAATCGCTAGGCCGGTTTCCGAGCCAGCGTCGTCAGAACATCGCGCGACGGATGCTTGCATACGGCGCATCGTCGCGTAGCTGCACGCGATCGGGCGAAATCGGCTCAACACCGATGGACCGCAGGATCTCTTTCACCGGCAGCGTGCCCGGCAAGTCGAGATAGCGCGAAACCAAGCCCTTCTTCGTCGACAGCTCCAAAAAGCGTATGACATCCTCTTCGTCGAGCGGCTGCTCCAGGCTCCGTCGTCGCAGCTCTTTTAGCACATCGTCGAGCGAGCGCTTTCCGTGGCTTTCCATCCGAATGTCGATGTCGACGAGCGCCAGCAGGCACGCACCGCCCCAGTAGACCCGCGTATAGTGATGCGTCCGTCGCAGCTGAGCGCTCTCTGTACGCAGCGACGGACCATCCTTCTGACAGTGACGATAGAAGCCATCCCACAAGTCGGACCAGGTTTCTTCGACGGAAAGCGCCCTCGCCCGCCCGCGCAGCACATCTTGGTAATACGTCGTCACGCCTTCGGTCAGCCACGGAATCTTGTACTTGAGCAGCGGGTTTCCGACGTGAAAGATCTCGTGCGGAGCCAGCCAGTCATCGTGCAGCGAAAGCTGCGTCGCATCGGCTCCAAAAAAGATCACCAGCGACGGACGAAGCGGACGCATCACCGTGCCAAACACGCCCGCACCGCTGTGACCGGACATCGCAACCAAGACAACGTGAACCGACGAAGGCATCAGCTCCCCGTAAAAATCGTCGCTGAGCCTGGTTGCTTGCTCGATCCAGGTCCGCAGCGCCTGATCGCTCGCTTTGGACTGACCAATCAGGTACAGCTCGACGGACGAGTGCGGCAGCGAAATCGTCCCAAGTGAACGAAACGTACCGACGGTGATGTAGCTTCCTCCGTCATATTGCGCAGCATCGAGCCGAAAGCGCGGAATCGGACCTGCCAGACGCTGCCACGGCGTGGTCACTTGCAGTCCACTCGCGAGCGCAAACTCGACTTCGATGCTGGGCGACGGACGTCCCTGCGGCAGCGGATCGGGTCGAAGCAGCACCGCCTCATCGGAAAATGTCACCGCTTCACCGAGCCGCTGCACATAGTCCGCACTACCAAACGCATCCGCCGCCAGCGCCAGATCGTATTCATAGCGAATCGTCAGCGACGGACCACCCGATGCGGCGAGCGTCCAGCACTCACCCGTCATCGGCAGCGCCTGGAGCTTGCCGTTTGGCAGAAGCTGCTCGACGCGATGAACGAAGCGACCCGAGCCGCTCATGTCGACGCAGACTCGATGGGTCCGAACCCCGCGAAGCGCAAGCTGCACCGACGCCCGCCCAAGAGAATCCAGCTTCACGACATACCGCCAAGAAGCAGGCACCGGCGACGCCTGACCCAGCGCAATCAGCGCACAGAGCAGCAGCGTCGCAACAAACGGTTTCACAAAGGGCGTAGATGACAACGGAGTGCCGAGCCTAGCGCGTGCTTACTGACGACGCCAGTGACCGGGCACATAGCGCCAGCCTGGACCTTGGCGCGTCCAGTCGGGTCGCTGCCACACAAAGCCGTGTCGACGCATCACGAAGTGACCGGGAACCCACAGCCAGCGCGCACCGTTCCACGTCCAGTGGCCACCGACCCACTCGTGATGAACCGACGGAGCCAGCGGCGCAACTTCCGTCATCATCGGCGGCGGAGCGCTCTGAACCACGATCGTGCTCGGCGGCGGCGCACCCACGACCGGCGAAGGAAGCTGCGGATGACTCAGCGGAGCCCAGTGTCCCGGCGAAAACACCCACTGATGACCGACGCGCACCCAGTGAGCCCGAACGTACACATGATTCGGACGCGACACCTCGTAGTAGCCAGGCACCCAGACGTAGCGACCCATGCGAAACGCCCAGTGACCTGGAATCCACGCGTGCATCCGAGACGGAGCGATCGGCTGAACCTCCATCTGCGGCGCGGGCGGGGCAATGTCGACCCGAAGCTGACCCGCTGGAATGTCGCCCGCGTACTGCGGCTGCCCGTACTGCGGCTGTCCGTACTGCGGCTGTCCGTACTGCGGCTGCCCGTACTGCGGCTGCCCGTACTGCGGCTGTCCCGTGTACGGATCGACCGGCTGAGCCCACGCAAGCGATGAAGCCGTCACAACCATTCCGAGCAAACATCCAACCGAGAGCGCGCGAATCATCACAAGGTCCTTTCCACGTTCCATGCAGCCCGCCGCCTCGCCAGCCGCGAGTTGGACAGCCTTACGGGACCGAAGCTAGATGCATTTTACCCTAACCTGGCTTTACCGAAGACGCCCAAGCAGTTGACCTACAAACGACTCGGTGCGTATGCTGCGGTCGTTTTTAAAGGGAACCAGGATGCGGCTCTATTCGGGAAAGATTCCGAGCATCGCGCAGGACTTGATTCGCAAGCTCAAAGAAGAAGGCGACATCGAGGTCAGCGACGTGGCTGAAGCGCAGCTCGACGTAGAGGCGGTGCTCAAAGAGTACCTACGCCTCGAGCGCGAGCTGACGGAAAAGGCCAAGGACTACATGGAAAAGCGGCGACTGCCTTATGAGCAGCTGCCGAAGATCAAGCGATCGATGGCCGAAGAGCGAGACATTGGCATCGGTGATGAGTCGGTGTCATACATCGCGAACCAGATTCTCGAAGCGTTTATGCACTCGCGCTTCGTCGATGAGGTCTTCGGCGACGATGGTGACATGCGGAAGAAGATTCAGGTCATCCTCCGCAAGCACATGCAAGTCGATAGCGACATCGATCACGAGGTCCGTCGTCGCATCAAGAACCTGCAAGAAGGCACCGCGAGCTGGGAAATCGAATACCAAAAGGTGATGGAACAGCTCCGTCGGCAACATAAGCTTGACTAGCCAGCCCTGGTCCATCCCCCACAGACACGTACACCCCGTAGGAGAAAGCATTTGAGTCGCGAAGATCTGGTCGAAATGAACGGAACGGTCACCAACGTGATGGTCGGCGGCAACTTCGAGGTCGTTACTCCCGAAGGACACAAGATCCTGGCCCGCCTGTCGGGTCGGATGCGACGCTTCCGGATCCGCGTGGTGCTCGGAGATCAGGTCCTGGTGGGCGTTTCCCCCTATGATCCGACGCGCGGACTCATTACCCGCCGAACCTAATCGGCAGCGGCATCTAAGCTCGCATCCAGCAAAGGGGGTTTTATCGTGCTCAAAGTTGGCGACCTTGCCCCAGACTTTACAGCGACAGCGACGAACGGAAAGACCGTGAAGCTGTCCGAGCTACGCGGCAAGCGCGTGGTCATGTTCTTTTTTCCCAAAGCCATGACCACCGGCTGCACCATCGAGACGCGCTTGTTTCGCGACCACTACACCGAGATCTCTGCGCTCGGTGCCGAGGTCATCGGCGTCTCGGTGGACTCAAACGACAAGCAGTGCGAGTTCGCCAATCGCGAAGGCGTGTCCTTCCCGATGATCGGCGATGCGCAAAAGACCATCGGCAAGAGCTTCGACGTCATGTGGCCGATCCTCGGTGTGACCAAGCGAGTCACCTACGTCGTCGGTCCCGATGGTCGCATCGAAGCGGTCTTCAACCACGAGCTGATGGTGGGCCGACACCTCGAAGACGTAAAGCGTCACCTTCAAAGCAAAGCTTCGTAAGCAGCGACGTTCGATTCGGATGCGGGAAAGGCCCCAGCAAGTGGGGCCGCGCGTGCAGTCGCTTAGCTCGATTCGCCGGGCCGCGAACGAAGCCGAATCAAGTAGTAGATGTTGAGCAGGACAAACAGAGCCAGCAGCGCCGCGACCGGCGGAGCCCACTGAAGCTGCTTCGGCGTCTCTCCATCAAACAGCACGAAGGCATCACTTGGAATGCGCAGCGGCTCGCTGACTTGCACCGCTTGGACTTCATTCCAGGACAACAGCGTGGTCGGCTCGCGAATCGCTTGCAGGAGCTTGCTGTCCACCGCAGCCGGTTGCGCAGCTTGCGCCGTTCCCGCATCGGGCGTCGCAGCAGCCGTCGGAGCCGTCGGGCTGACCGAGCCAGCCGCCGCAGGACTTCCTGCCACCGGATTTGCGGCAGGTGCGACCGTCGGTGAGCGATATCGAACGGGCTGCTGAAGCGACTCGGGACCTGGGATTTCCACACCGTCGGCAACCAGCGAAATCAGCTCACTTGGCACACGATACGTCTCGATGCGATGCCACAGCCAGATCCCGAGCGAGTCAATCTGCGCCAAGATCTTCTGACGAGCCGGGCCCTTCGGCGGCAGACGCAGCACGTAGCCAAAGCCGTCGCGCGTCTCGATGCCTGGACCGTGCGGAAGACCCAGACGCTCGACTTCATAGCGAGCATCTGGTTCCGACGGAAACTTTTCCTTCGAAAGCAGCACGCGCACATCGTCGTCGAACAGCACGTCAATGAGCAGCTCTTGTTCTTTGCTCACCGACAGGGGCTGACCCGAGCGATCGAGGATGCTCAGCGGCAAGGGCAGCTTGCCCGCCGGAACCGCCTTCAGACGATCCAAGTCCATCGCGCGCAGGGCCTGGGTCTGCCCAAAATACGAACGCAGCGCATCCGCAAACCAGACATCCGCGATCGGTCGAAGACGTCCCGAAAACTCGTTTGCGACATCCGCCGACAGCGACACCTTGCGGGCCACCAGCAGCTTCGTTGCAGTGCCGGCCACGCGGAACACCTGCACGCGACCTCGACCACCTTTGGGATCGTATGCGACGGAGTTTCGGTGATCCGGCAAGCCGAAGACACGAACGAACTTGTCGCCCTGCCCGGCCAGCTTGCCGCCGAGCGCTCCGTCCGCAACCCCAAGCGCAACCGGCTGCTCAGGAAGAAGCGCATACGAAATGTCCGCACGGAGCTTGTACAAAAGGAGCAGCGACACCAACAGCACCGCGACAGCGACCAGCGGATGGCGACGCTGCGGCGGCACTTTGAGGTTCACCAGCTCCGGGTCGATCGCATCAGGATCGATCGGCGCACCGGGCTCTGCGGACGTAACCAGCGGCGGGTCTTTGTCGGAACCAGACGCTTTTTCTGGGGAGTCGGAACTTGGTTTGTCAGCCATGTCGGACCGAGAGAAGCGATACCTTCGGCGACGTTATCCGAGCGGAAAACAAATTGCCATCGCTTTTTCGGTCACGGCCCCGAAGAAAGGGGCCCAAGGTGGGTCTGCGCAGGCGGAAGGCTTGTCGAGAGGTTGACGCGCGTTATTCCGCGAGGGCGCGATCGATCTCGGTCTTGAACTTTTCAAACGGCTGCGCGCCGCTGATGAACACGCCGTTCACGAAGAACGCTGGCGTGCCTTTGACGCCTGCTTCGCTGCCTTCCTTGAGGTTCTTCTGAACCGCCGAGGCGTACTTGCTGCTGGTCAGGCACTGGTCAAACTTGTCGCCGTCGAGGCTGATCTTGCGCGCAGCGGCCTTGAGCGAGGCGTCATCGAGGCTGCTCTGGTTGTCGAACATCCAGTCGTGCATCTCCCAGAACTTGCCCTGCTCGTTGGCGCACTGACCGGCTTCGGCGGCCTTCTGCGCCTTGTCGTGGAAGCTGAGCGGGAAGTCACGGAACACGATGCGAACCTTGTCGCCGTACTTCGCAGCCACTTCTTCCATGACCTTCTTGCCCTTCGAGCAGAACGGGCACTGGAAGTCGGAAAACTCGACGATGGTGACTTTGGCGGTCTTCGGTCCCTTCGACGGACCTTCGGTGCCAACTGAAACTTTCGGCGCCGCGAGCAGGATCTTGACGCCCGCTTTCTGCTTGATCTCTTCGATCACATCGCCGACGGCCTTCTGACGGTTCTGGCCGGTCAGACCCTTGACGATCATGTCCTGCACTTGCTCAAACGGCTGGTTGGCAATCTGCGGAGGCAGCCGCGCCTTGTTTTCCTCGTAGAACTTGCGCGCCTCGTCGACCGACACTTCAGGAACGCGCTTTTCGACGAGCCCCTTGATGTACGCCTCTTCTTCGAGGTTTACGGCCTTCGCAGCGGTCTTGACGACGCGATCATTGATCAGGGACTCCAGCGCGCGCTCTCGAACCTCGAACAGCTCGCGACCCGCCGCTTTGTCCAGCTCGGCCATCGTGATCGGCTGGGTCCCGATCATTGCAACGACGGTGTTATCACCAGCCATCGACGAAGACGCCAGGTTCTTTGGCGCATTTTTGGCGCAGGCCGGCGCCAGAAGCAGGAGCGAGAGGGCAAGAGGCTTCAGGTTCATCGTGTGGTCCTTTTCCTTCGGGAATCGCTGGTCTTGGGGTCGTGGTTCGGCGTCAGCTTTGCTACACTGCGAAGCATGTCCATCCTCGGCCGGCTCGGGAACTTGATTAAGTCTAACCTCAACTCTGCCGTCGATAAGCTGTCAGACCCAGCGAAAGAAATCGACTTGCTTGTCGAAGAAATGGAGGACGAGCTGAAACAACTGCGCGTCACTTTACGCGACCAGCTTGTCCAAGAGAAGCTCGCGCAGAAACAAGTCGATGAGGAATATCGCAACGTCCAAAAGTGGCAAGACCATGCCGAGCGGGCGGTGCGAGCGGGCGACGATGAGCTGGCCAAAGAAGCGCTGCGACGGCGGGTCGAGGCGGAAGCGAAGCTGGAAGCGGCAGAGCGCATTCACGCCGAGCAGTCTCGTCACGTTCAGAAGCTGAGCGACGATCTCAAGTCGGGGGACCAAAAGCTCGTCGAGATCAAGGCGCGCAAAGAAGTGCTAAAGTCGCGCGCGCGATCGGCCAAGCAAGCGACGAGCAGCGACGGCACGGCGATGGATCGATTCAATCGCTTGGTCGCCGAGATCGAGACGAAGGAAGAGCAAGCGGCGGTGATGGCTGAGCTAAACCCGGAGCTGGGCTCGGTGCGGCAGGACGAACGCGATCGATCGACCGAGGAGCGCTTCAACCGACTGCTCGGTCCGGGCGGAAGCAAAGAAAACGACATCGAAGCGCGGCTCGCGGCGATGAAGGCCAAGCAGCTTCCCGCCAAAGCCGAAGCGAAGGAATAGCTTCGAAGTCGATCTTGTTCCGCTCGGTTATGCGCGCTGTTGCCACTCGCTGCGCGTGACGACCGGAAGCTGGAGCGCTCGCTCTCGTTCCAAGTCCAAGTTGCCCAGATGCAGAGACAGCGGCGCCTGCACCCACTTGAAAATCGCGCGTGAAAACAGTCCCGTAAACTTGTTGGCCCAGCCCGCGATCAGCGGCGCAGCAAACTCGGGGAAGATGTCGGACAGCGCTTGCGCAAGCTCCGCAGCATCCAGCTTTTCCGCGACATGCAGCGCGATGCACGCATCCAGGACCACAAACGGCATCAAGTCGCGCTCATCTTGCTGATCAGGAGCCAGCTCTGCCGTCGCAGGAATCGCAATCGTCTGGCGAATTCCTTCCAGCTTTTCCGTTTCCAGCAGATAGTCGAGCAGATAGTTCACGACCGTCTTGGGAAGGTTCGCAATCACCGCGAGCGCGCCCATCAAGTCGCCGCCCACCGTGGTGTAGCCCGACGCTTTTTCGCTCATGTTGCCAGTCTGTAGAAACAGTCCTGACACGGCGTTGGCCCAGTTCCACATTCGCTCTGCACGCAGTCGCGCTTGGATGTTTTGCACCGTCAGCGTCGTCAGTGCTTCCCCAGGCTGGAGCATCTTGCGTGTCGCTTCCGCTTCTCGTTCAAACGCTTCTTCGATCGACAGAATCACAAACGGAATGCCAAGCTCGCTCGCTGCGATCTCTGCGGCACCGCGCGTCTGCGTCGAGGAATAACGCGTCGGCATGTAAAACGCCCGCAGCATCTGCGCGACTTTTTCCTTCTGTCCGTCTTCTCCCAGGTGCTGGTATTTGCGGCTCACATAGCGATGCGCGATGAGCAGACAGAGCAGGCTGTCGCGGCCTCCCGAGAGTGCGACACCAATCTGTTTGAACGCACCGGTCTTTTCAAAGTAGTCGCCGACACCAAGCGTCATCGCGCTGAGCAACTCTTCACAGAACTCGCGCCGAATGTCGCGCGGCTTCGACGGGGCCGGAAGAAAGAAGTTGCGATGCGGAGGCGCTGGATAGCGAAGCGGAATCGCCGCAGCACCGATCTCTCCCACCGAAATCACATGCGCGCCACACGTTGAGGAGTCCTGCTTCTTTTCTTGCACAATCGGATGCGGAATCGCGGTGCGCGAAAGGAACTCTTCCCGATCCATTCGCCACGTCGTATTTTCACTGCGGAGTCGCGTGGTCCGACGCAGATCGATCGTCGCGGAAGAGATTCCTTCCACAAAGCGCGGCGCTTCATGAACGACTCTTCCGTTCTGACAGACAAAGCCTCCTCCGTCGAAGATGAGCCCGTCGTTGGCTCCGACCGCATTCACATACAGCACGGTGACGTTGTTGTCACTTGCGCGGGTTGCGACCATTTCCCGACGGGTGGCATGGACTCCGATGCGGAACGGAGACGCCGACAGATTCACAATCAGCTCGGCCCCTTGATAGCTACGTCGTCGCATCGGTCCGTCGGGAGACCAGATGTCTTCGCAGACTTCCAGCGCGACGCGTCCGAAGTCACAGTCAAACAGCAGATCCCCAAACGGAACCTTGCCACACGGACCAAGCGGAACCTCTGCATACAGTCCTGGGAACCCTCGCGACAGCGTCCGCGCTTCGTAAAACACGTTATAGAGCGGTAGCTTTTCTTTGGGAACGACTCCGTAGACCTTCCCTTTGAAGAGGAATGCTGCGCAGTTGTAGACCTGTTCCATCGCCTGCACGAGCACTCCGCAGACAATCACCATCGGTACATCTGCCGTCGCTGCTGCGAGCTTGGACAGCGCCTTCGCTTGCGCAGAAACAAAGCCCGGCCACAGCAGCAGATCTTCAGGAGGATATCCGCCAAGCACCTGCTCTGGCAGCGCGCACAGCGTTACGCCTTCTGCGAAGAGCTTGTGACAAAAGGAAATCACGCGCTCGACATTGGAGTCGGTCGCACCGACGGTGGTGTTGACGTTGGCCAGGCCCAGTCGCAGTAGACGCATTCAGATTCTCACTGTCTATGTTTGGTCGGTACAGCGCGGTACGCGAAACGCCACGCTACATCTCGGACACAAGCTCATCTATCACATGCGCGAGCTTGTTCGACACCCTGATTGGCCACGGACCATCGCCCTGCCCTGGCACCGGCGTCTCGAGTCGCTGCAAATGAACAGGAAGTGCGGCGCGCTGGCGGGCGACATAGTCACGCGTTTCGGACAGAGAAGGAAGCGCGGACACCGGCTGCTTGCCTCGCCACAGCGGCTGAAGCAGCGGCGTCCCATGCGCAGGCGCAGGCTCGTCCGCCAGCGAGAGCAGATCGTGATCGGAAAAGCGATAGACCTGCAGCCGACCCGGAAGCGTCGCCTTCCCAGAGCCCCGCGCAAGCTTCATCGTCAGCTTCCCACTCGCGTTCTGAACCAGCTTTCCTACTGCACCAATTCCCGTCGCTGCATCCGGTGAACAGGAGATGTTTTCACCGACTCCGAAACCATCGCCACCCGCAGCAGCCAGATCGCGCACCCGATATTCATCCAGACCATCGGACAGAAACAGCTTGGCATGGCTTGCGCCCAGATCATCGAGCAGCTTGCGCGCACGCTTCACAGAGTCCACGGTCACACCGGAATCAAGCCGGACTCCCGTCAGCTTTCCGAGTGTTCCGCGCACCGCATGTTCAATTCCGCGAAAGGTATCGTAGGTATCGACCAGCAGCGTCGCGTTGCCCGGAAACAACGCACAGAAGCGCTGAAAAAAGTGTGTCTCTGTCTCTGAAACAGGTGTCTGTAAGCGCTCGCAGGCTTGGATCGCAAAGTGATCCATCGTCCCCACGGAAGGAATCCCATAGCGATAGGTCGCGGCCAAGTTGCTCGTCGCTGAGCAGCCCGCAATGTACGCAGCATACGCCGCATCAATCGCCGCGTGAGGATGGGTTCTGCGCTGTCCAAACTCGATCACTGCACGCGGAGTTCCGTCATGCTGCGCAGCCGACACAACGCGCGATGCCTTCGATGCAACCATCGACAGGAAGTTGATGCGCGACAGCCAAGGCGTCTCGATGAGCTTACACAAAGGAAGGCTGGTACGGACTTGCAGAAGGGGTGTGTAGGCGGTAAGCGGAACCCCTGAAACCAGCAGAGGCGTTCCATCTTCCCGAAGGGCCGGACCCGCAAATGCGAGCGTTCCTTCCGGTGCTGCATCGATCTCTCCTTCAAAGCCATCGATCGCCGCGAGTGCAGCCCGAACGCGCTGCCCAGGTCGGGTCTGCATGGCCGGTCCCAAGATCGGATGTGCGTCGAGAAGTCCCAGCTCCTCTGCTGAAAAGCGCAGCGACTGACAGTGCTCGACAATGCTGCGAATGCCACACAGAACGACGTAGTTTCGCTGCTTGGGAAGCTTGCGAAAAAAGAAGCTCATCGACAGCGGTCCGTCATCCATTCGACCATCCGCTGCATGGGCAATCAGCGTCGTGAGCTGATAGACATCAACCGACAGAGAATCGAGGCTCACAGAGCGCCCCCTTTCAGCAGGCTGCTCGGTCGATGAAGCACATTCCCTTGTGCAAACAGCGCATCCGTCTGTGCGCGACGATCGGGATAGACAGCGCGGGTCAGATCGTCGAGCACAATGGCCAGCAGTCCTTCCGCTTGTGCATCGAGCGCTGACCATCCCACGCAGAAATCACGCGCCAGTCCACAGACAAACACCCGACGAACTCCGCGCGCAGAAAGCATGGCAGAAAGTCCTGTGGTCCGACGCTGGCCATCGGGTCCGGTGTTTTCTCGAAAGGCGCTGTAGGAATCGATGTCGCGGTAGGTTCCCTTGCGCACAAGGATTCCGATTCTGTCTTGCGGAATGCCAGGATGAAGCGCCGCACCGGACGTTCCTGCGATGCAGTGATCAGGCCACAGCGTCTGCGTAGAACCGTACAAAGGAATCGCATCAAACGGACTTCGACCCTGCTGGGATGCAAAGCTGATGTGCTGTGCTGGATGCCAGTCTTGCGTCGCGACAACCAGTGAAAAGCGCTGCATCAGCGCTGCGATCGGAGACACAATCTGATCGCCTTCTGCGACCGCCAGCGGACCTCCGGGCATAAAGTCCGGCTGCATATCCACCACCAGCAGCGCGTCCGTTTCCGGCTGTATCGTAAAGTCCTCGGGCTGTTCGATCTCCTGCTGTGGCTCCTGCTGTGGCTCCTGCTGTTGTGCGTGCAGCTGTTCGGTCATCGCTTCATCCTGTGGTCTCGGCTGCGCTTTTTGCAGAAGCACAAAGCGCGCTGTAATCCGAGGATATCCGATCCGTACGGACATGATACGATCTCGACGGGCATATCACCCTTTGCCAGGCGCAATGCCCACAGCTACGCAGAAGGTTGGGCATTCATTCCATCCCTTAAGGAGAGACGTAAGATGAAGGCACGGAACCGACTTGTATGGATCTCTGTCGCGCTACTTTCCGCTTCGCTGACCGCTCACTGTGACTCAACAGACAATCCCGGAGATCAGCAGCAGACACCGCCTCCGGTTGACACGCTCTCTGTAAACGATGCGTCTCCCAAGCTGTTCAAAAACACAGGCGGATCGTCGATTACGCTGACCGGAACCGGCTTCCAGACTGGCGCGACTGTGACCATCGCAGGAGTCCCCGCGCAAGATGTCACGGTGGTTTCCTCGACGACGATTCAGCTCAAGAGCCCGCTCAAAGCAGCCACCTGCGGCAAAGTTCCGATCGTGGTCACAAATCCCGATGGAAAGACGGTGACGCGCAGTGATCTGGTTACGCTACTGACCAGCGCACTTCAGTATTCGATTCCTTCTACCATCACGATGGGAACCTATCCGCGTCAGGTTCTGGCCGTTGATCTGAACAAAGATGGAAAAGTAGACATCGTCTCTGCGAACAGCGGAAACGCCAACCAGGCCGTGATGTTCCGACTGGGTAACGGCGATGGACAGTTCCAAACAGCGACGGCATTTACGTCGGGAAGCTCTGCCTACGGAGTCGCGGTCGCCGACTTTAACAAAGACGGAAACCTGGATCTTGCAGCCGTCAACAGCGGCAGCAACGACATCTCTGTTCGCCTGGCAACCAACGCAGCGCAGTACGGCAACGCGATGAACTACACGAGCGGAGCCGATCCTCGCGCAATCGCAGCAGGAGATCTGAACGGAGACGGCGCGATCGATCTGGCAACGGTCAGCTTTGGCTCGTCCAACTTGAACGTCTATTTGAACAAAAACGACGGAACCGGAACCTTCAACGCGGCAAGCTCCAGCACGGTGGGAACCAGCCCCGTTCACTTGGTGCTGGCGGACGCTTAGCGGAATTCATTGTGCAGGCCAATGACGTACAGTGTGCGAGGAAAGGCTCTGTCACTTCGTGCTTTGGGAGTGTTCACTTTTCGTCGGAGACAGCGTATCGAAAGGACATTATCAATGACAAGATCGTGCGATCAAAACAGCCATAGGAATGAACAAATCTTCAGGTAGGAATCGCTCAGGATTCCTCTTCACTACTGATATGCAATCCCAGCTCTTTCATGCGTGCATACAGCAGCGCACGCCGAATCCCCAGCAGCCGTGCCGCTTGCGCACGATTCCCTTTCGATCGCTGTAGTGCCCGCTCGATCAAGCGTCGCTCAAGGCGTGCGACATTGCGCGCCAGATCGAGATCTTCTTCGTCTTCACCACGCTCAGGAATCGCCACCGCGTGAGCGCCTTTGGGAAGCTGAAGATCATCGACATCCAAGATGTCGGCGCTCGACATGATGCAGGCATTTTCAAGGACATGCCGAAGCTGACGAACATTTCCCGGCCAGTCATAGTGCAGCAGGCTCTGCATCGCGGACTCTGACACTGCGCGCGCCACAGAGCCAGTGTGTCGCAAGAAGAAATCGACCAGAAGCGGAATGTCGTCTCGTCGCATGCGCAGCGGAGGAACATCGATCCGAATCACCCCCAAGCGATAGTAGAGATCCTCGCGCAGCGTCGATCCTTGCGTTCCTGGCAGCACAGGCTTCGAGGTCGCACAGATGATTCGAGTGTTCGATGACAGCCGCGCGGTTCCGCCGATTCTTTCAAAGCCACCATCTTCCAGAACGCGCAGCAGCTTGGTCTGAAGAGACATGGGCAGATCGCCAATTTCATCGAGGAACAGCGTTCCCTCTTGCGCGACTTCAAAGCGACCCTCGCGACGGACAGAAGCGCCGGTGAAGGCTCCTTTTTCATGACCAAATAGCTCGCTTTCAATCAGCGTCATCGGCAGTGCAGCCAGGTTGACTGGCACAAACTTTCCGTGTCTGCGCAGTCCGTGCTGATGAATCGCACGCGCCACCAGCTCTTTTCCAACCCCACTTTCCCCAGTCACCAAGACCGGCGCGAGGCTTGCGGCTGCACGACCAATCGCTTTCCACACTTCACGCATGCCCGCGCTTGATCCGATGAATCCTCCCGACGCTGCGGGTGTTTCAATCTTGGCAACGGAAGGACAGCGAACTGCTCGCGCAACGGTGGCCAGCAAGACATCAAAATCAAACGGCTTGGTGACATAATCGAATGCACCTGCACGCATCGCCAGGATGGTTCGATCGCTGTCGCCATAGGCTGTGGCCATGATGACCGGAACGTGCGGATGACGTGCGCGAACATCTGCAAGCAGTGCGATTCCATCGCCATCGCGCAGCCGAATGTCGAGGAGAATCGCATCAGGAACCTGCTGAGAGAGCACAAGCAGCGCAGCGACCACTCCCTCTGCTTCTGTAACCGCGTAGCCGGATTCATCCAGTGTGGACGCCAGCGCTTCACGAACAGACTCGTCATCATCGATCAGGAGCAGGCGTGGACGTACGCTCATCGGAAGACCTCTCTGGGAATCGCTGTGGCAGCTCAACAACAAAGGATGTGATGTGATCGTGGCGCTCGTAACCGATGCGTCCTTGGTGAGATTCCACCGCAGCGCGAGCCAGACACAGTCCCAGTCCCGTTCCGTCGGGTTTGCAGGAAAAGAACGGCTCGAACAGCTCACTCTCTCGCTCTTTGGGAACGCCGCTTCCGTGGTCCGAGACGCGCAGCGTTACGGTCTGTTCAGACTGACCAATCTGCACCCTCACTTCGCGATGCATGGGACTCGCTTCCAGTGCATTGCGGAGCAGGTTGTCGATGACGCCTGACATTGCAAGGGGATCGCAGTACAGCACCGCATCCCCTTCGCGAAGGAGTCGAATCTGTCGAGACGTGGCAAGAGCAGACAGAAGGTCCATTCGATCATCGATCAGCGACGCAAGGGAGACTTGTTCCAGGGTGGTCGGTGCGCGCTTAGACAGCAGCAGCAGAGAGCCCACCACGCGATCCAGTCTGCTTACTTCGGTGAGCGCTCTTTTGACATCGGTTGCGGACTTGTCATCTAGCTTTCGTCGCGCCATAAGGTCCAGTCGCAGCTTCAGACCCGTGAGCGGATTGCGGACTTCATGCGCCACACCTGCGACCACACGCCCGAGTGCCGCGAGTCGCTTTTCGTGATCCAGCTTGGCGGCAAGCTGTCGCTCTCGTTCCTGCGCTTCCCACAAGTGAGCCGTCAGCGTAGACAGACCCTCTGCCAGACGTAGCAGTTCCAGCACACGCGGCTTGGGAATCTGCGCGCGCAGATCCCGTTCCAGTGCGCGCAGCGCATGTGACAAGGCATCCGAGCCTCTGCGCAGCGAGATGACCGTATCCAAGCTGATCAGGACCAGCGCAGCCATCATCAAAAACATCAGCAGAAGAAGCGGCAGCCAGCGTCGATTTTCCGGGTCGCGCAGCCGATTGGGAATGCGCAAGAGCGTCCAAGCAGAGAGTCCGTCTTGAGCGCCCTGCACCGTCACAAACAGGAGATCGTTTGGTGCCACAAAGCGCGTGTGGTCCAAAGCACGACCGCGCTGACGCAGACAGGCGGATCGAACTACATCGCGATCCAGCGGAAAGAACGGATGCCGCTGTCCTGCGGTCACAAACGGAGTGCCAGAAGGACTGTGCGGACTGGGTGTAAACGAAACCGGAGCGACGGTACGCAGCACGATCAGGGAGCCATCAGGAAGACAGAATCCGGCGCTTGCATCAAACAGCGGATCCACAATCGCAACCGCCAGTCTGTGCAGTGAGTCAGGAATCACTTGGTTTCTGCGGAGGGACTCAGCTTCTGACGGAGAGAGCCTCGCTTGCGCAGTGAGTAGCTCGGTGGTTGTGGCATCCGCTTGCGCAAACGATCGCTTTTCGCGCGCAGCATCACTTTCACTGCGCAGTCTTCCCAGCGACAGTGCTGCCACAGCAAGCCCAACGATGGCAATCAGCGATAAGATGATCAGGCGGCGGGTTACAGACATTCGCTGCAAGCAGCATACATACAACTTCTGTGCGCGTGGCAAGGACAGCACTACGCAGCGGACTAGGTCTTGCCAGCAAAGGGGGTCGATCGAGGCGCGGCAGCCGTCGATTCCATCCGTCGCGAAAGCAGCACCGCAAGCAGCGATCCCAGCGCAAGCACAAGCAGACCCACTTTCGCGGAGCTTGATAGAAACAGAACCCAGCGCTCGAGCGGATTGACGGTCGCAAACACACGCTCGATCAGAAAGCCCACGGCCAGGACTGCGCCAACGAATCCGCACAGCATACGCACGACGCGATAGACCGCAGTCTGGGCCAGCAGGAGCAGCCAAGGAAGCACCACACAGGACAGTCCGAACTGCTCAAGCTCAATGCCAAGGTTAAAGCCAAGCAGCGTCAGCAGCGTCTGTCCAAGCCCCAGATTGCGACCGAGCAGCGTGCTGGCAAACGCCAAGCCGTGTAGCAGTCCAAACGCTGCGGCAACCGTCACCTCTTGTCGCGCAAACAGCGGTCGCAGCGCATGAATCGCCGCAACGATCAGAGACAGTGCAATCCCACACTCAACGGGAGCGCTGGGAACCGAGACAATCCGCAGCGCACCCAGCGCCAAGGTCAGGCTGTGACCCAGCGTAAACGCGGTCAGAATCCGCAGCACAGCCCACAGACTGGCGCGCATGGTGCGAGGCGTTGACCAGCGATGTCCGTGCGCAGTCAGCGGAGCCGCAAGCAGCAGCAGAAACACAAACAAAACATGATCAACGCCGGTTGCGACATGCTCCATTCCCAGGGCCACCACTGCGCGGAATCCTTGCCACAAACCACCACTGCGGCGCACCGTGATTGACTGCTCTGTAAAGTGAATCGTCCCGACGAGTCGAGGCTCTGCAAGCGCGATTCCCAAGCCGAAGTCCGATCGAACATAGACATAGGCATAGTGCGAGCGAACTTCATGCGAGATCACATCGTACGCAAGCTTCATGTGATCCATCCGCAGAGGAGCGCGTGCACGCAGCGTCATCACCACATCCGGTGCAATTGGATCGCGCACATGATCGAGCCGAAGGTCTTGCACGTTCACGCGCCAGGGAAGGTTGTTTTTCTGATTCGTCAGCTGAACATGCGCAAGGACGTAGTCCGTCAAGAGCGCGCGATGGGCCGCAGAAAATCCAGTGGTCGCAGCCGTCCAACCAGGAAGCGGTCGCGCGCGCAGAAGTTCCTCAATGGGAAGTCGCAGCTCCACGTCTGCACCGTCGACCGTCAGATCGATCATCACGACCGAAGACGGACTGGGATGCGCGTAGCTGGAACGCAGTGGACAGAGCCACAGCGCGATCCAGAGCAGCAACGGAATCAGCTTCTGCGCGCGCATGGGATTATTGAAACTCCGCGCCGTAGTCTGCGACTTTGTCACGCCAGATGGTGTGGTAGTGAACCTTGTTGCGATAGACGATTCCGCCTTGCACGGTGAACTCGATAAAGACGCGCGGACCGTCGATGCGTGCGTAGGAAGCCTGGGTGGTTAGATCCGTCGATCCCGTGAATCCAACGTACGTTGCATCGAGCGCAGAGTCGCTTTCATAGCTGGCAAGCAGAGACGCGGAAACCGGATCTCCAGACAGCTTGACCCACGCTTCGATCGCTTGCTTGAGGAGTGTCCGTTGTGCCGCGCTGAGTGCAGAGCCAGCGACGCCGCGCGCAGTGCTTCCGGTTGGATAGGAGATGTTTGGAAACTTGCTATCTCCGGTCATTCCTGCCGGTCCAGAGATGATGTCGGTATAGGTTCCGCTCAGCTGCGCACCAGGCAGAGACGAGATCGAACCAAGCAGCGCAGTCATCGCGGCACGCTGGGTCTCAAGCGGGGCATGCGAAGCCGTGTCTGTCCACGTCAGCGGCTCTACTGCATCAAACAGCGGCGTCGCGCTGGTGCACTTGGTGTTAAACGAAAAGTTGTACGCAAGGTGATGTCCTGCAACCTGCAACATCCACGGAGACGTTGCGGAAGGAGTCCCCACAAACGCAAAGTAGTAGCGGCCTTGTCCGTAGTCTGTCGCGCTGGCTCCGCCGTTGGTAACAAGGTATTGATCGGCCAGTCGCAGCTCCGAAAGGAGCGTGCTTCCTGCTGCGCTCGCAGCAGCGGTGGCCAGCGCAATCGCCTTGCTCTGCGCGTTGGCATCCATGTCGATCAGCGCGACTCCGTTTCGCTTCACGGCGGTCGTTGGTAGGTTTGACCACTGACGCGCGTTGGTTAGGTTGTAGTCGAGCTGAACCGTGGTCTGCTGCGCAGCGGTCAGCGAGGACTTGAAGGCACTGGCTGCCGCCAAGATCGCAGCATCGTTGGCCGCAGCGGACGTGTCTTTGGTACAGCTTGCGGTGGTGCTCGATCCGTCGCTGGATGAACCATCGGTGGTGCTGGCATCTGCGGTGTCTGTTCCACTTGTACTGCCCGTGTCACAAGCGGAAAAGTTCATTCCTCCCAGGGCAAGCGACCCCAGCGAGATGAGTGCGATAAGCTCTCTGTTAGACGTAGGACGTGGCATAGGAATCCTCCTTAGGGAAGGCACTGCGCGTGCAAACGAGACAACCAGCACGCAGGGCAATCGTCGTGCCAGCGCTTGGGAAGTCTCACTTGCGACGAGAAGGTCCGGTCAGCACACGCCGCTGCGCACGCCGCTTCGGCGAACCAAACTCGTACGCCTGTACGCTTTTCGTACACGACCAGCAGACAGCCAAGCGACTTCGCGCAAGTGCAAGGAAGCGGGTCGCAAAAGACCAGGACAGCGCAGCCACGTCTTTGCGCATCGCTCCGAAAGGAAGACAGCAGGAGGGGCGGATGTTGAGGGTTAGGACTTCGCCTGCTGCGGCTTGCGGCTGGTGTACCTGACGCCAACGTACACCGCCGCGTTACAGACCAGCATTCCGATCACAGCCGGAATGAGCACAGCCCAGCCAGCAGAGCCTCCCTCCGCGACGCTCCAAGCGATCTTGCCGAGCGCCCCAAGGTTGATGACCGCCACGCCCCACCACCACGAGCGATTCCAGAAGGCCGCCGCCAGGAGTCCAAAGAAGGCCGGGACCGTCAGGGAAAACATCACCTTGCTGAACGTCCACGGACCAAGCAAGTACTCGCGCTCTGCTTGTAGAAACCTTTCCACAGCAGGGTCAGCCGTCGCGGGCGCAGGAAACCAAAACATGCTGCTTGCCAGCGCGAGGACCGTAAGGACAAGCCCCTTCCAGCTACGTCGGTAGGCGAAAAAGATGTACGGGATGAGGAACAGCGGGCGGATGTACCAGCTCAGTACGTTGTGATGTCGCGCCCAAGCCCACGCGAGAAAATCGGATAGCACGTCCACAGTGAAGACTCCTTGCACGGATAAACCCCTCACAGCATACGCGCATCGGGCCCCTTCGGCATTGGCTTCCAGACCCTCATTC
>ERZ724507.92-NODE-92-length-35560-cov-7.779946_pt1 | contig 35560 bp, 36 predicted proteins | sample MGYA00376040_ERZ724507 | MGnify/ENA primary metagenome ERZ724507 (study PRJEB28724, sample SAMN07190883) | activated sludge metagenome | isolation source: activated sludge of sewage treatment plant in Hong Hong | place: Hong Kong | collected 2016-03-17 ...
TTCATGGACGCCGCAGAGGCCGAGAAGTCCGGGCTGGTCGCCCGCGTCATCCCCGCCGACCAGTTGCTCGAGGAAACGCTGAAGGCCGCTGCCGTCATCGCCGGCTTCTCGCTACCGGTGGTCATGATGGTCAAGGAATCGGTCAACCGCGCCTTCGAGTCGTCGCTCAACGAAGGCCTCCTCTTCGAGCGCCGCGCCTTCCATGCGAGCTTCGGGCTGGAAGACCAGAAGGAAGGCATGGCCGCCTTCGTCGAGAAGCGCAAGGCGAACTTCAGGAACCGCTGATCGCCGGCGATTGCGAAATCGGCCAGGATTATCGGTTGACCGTGGGAGATGCTTGGCTGTCGTGCTGATTCGGCAAATTGTGGGCCGAGCGTGAATAACGCGTCTGCGCCGTTTTCCGACGTCCCCGTTTTGCGTTACCCGTTTGCTGTTTTACTCAAATCATCCCGCATGACGGTCACTATGCAGAGTTTCCTTTAAGTACTGAACCTTGCAGGAGGGTCAATGCCAGATAGCAAGAACCGTGGCTCCGTATTTATCAGCCATTCATCCGCGAACGTGGCCGTCGCGAGGCAAATTGAGGAATCCCTGTGTGCCGCAGGCTTTGACCCTTGGCTTGATTATTCGGATATACGAATCGGTGCGCTGCTGGGAAAGGAATTGCAGCATGCCATCGAGCAATGCAATGTGATGGTGTTGCTATGGTCCAAGCCCGCTTCAGCATCACCTTGGGTCGCTGCGGAGATCCTGACCGCATTCCACATGAACCGCTTCATCGTGCCTTGCGTGGTGAGCGCGACCGAACTGCCTGCATTTCTCTCGCGGTCCGTGTATCTTGATTTGCGCAAGCAGCGCAAGGACGCCCTGGCTAGATTGGGCGATCAGGTCAAACATGCGCCCAGCAAACGAAATGATTTCCCCGCAGTAAGCAGCTACGAGGATGCTGACCTTAGAGCAGCGATCTCCAGCATATACGCGCGGCAGAATGCCATCGTCAACAGCGATCAGCTCGCGGTTTCCCAACGATTGCAGAAGAAGCTGGACGCGGAAATGTTCGCCGCCGAGAAACGCTGGCGCTACGATCCAACGATTCAAAACCTTGCCGGTTACCACCGTAAGAACGCCTACATGTTCAAGCATTGGGAGGAGTATTGTGCGGGGCGCTTCCCGCAGGATTCTCTGCTTGACGAAGGCGAGCATTTCTTCTTCGTTTCTCTGTTCGGCAATCCGCTCGACTACAGCGCCTTGAATGGCTTGGGCAATATCCTGTTCTTCAAAGGCGAGCTGGATGCCGCGGCCTTCTTCGTGGAGCGGGCAATCATTTGCGCCGAGGCGGCCGGCGTGGACTACGAAGATGCAAAGCACGACTTGACACTCATTCGGCATCGAACTCAACTGCGATAAGTGAATCTGGCGAAACGGGGACGAAAGGGCAAAGTCGGACAGACCGCGTTTTTGTTGCCGGACCGCCTTTATCACTTGCACCTGGGAGGGCATCAAGAATGCGCAAGCTGGTGATCGCCACCGTGGGCAAGGCCAAGGCGATGGACCGGTGCCTGACGGCGCGCTTCATGGACGCCGCCGAGGCCGAGAAGTCCGGCCTGGTCTGGTCGCCCGCGTCATCCCCGCCGACCAGTTGCCCGAGGAACCGCTGATCCGGCAATTTCGGAATGAGCCGGAATTTCCGGTTGACCGCGGGAGTTGCGTGGTCGGTATCGAACCCTGTTAATTACGAAACATGATGCCGGGCCGTCATTGCGCACGTTCTGCCACGCATTGACTTCGCGATCAGGCATGCGCCGATCAAGACCGTTGTCAGTCAAGGATGCCAATTTCGATTTTCGCCATGTTCACCCAGCCGGCGCGCTCCGGGGTGTTGTGAACGACTGCGCGACGCAGCAAGTTGAAGTTCGGCGTCCACGCCGATCCCCTTCGGTCATCGTGCCGACAAACCCGATCATTTTGCGCCACGGCTCGCTGCGGTTTTTTTCAGCAGCCGGCGGATCGTCTCGCGGCTGATCGGACCGACATCGGCCACTGCGTGCGCCGCCTGCTCCAGCAATTCGAGTGTCCAGCGCGGGACGCCCGCCGGTGGCGCCGAACCGGCCAAGGCCGCAATCGTGGCCTCGACGTCGGCACCGTACTGGCGCGGCTTGCCTGGCCGCGCCACATCGCGCAGCGCGTACTCCGCCCCGCCTTCCCGATACGCCGCCCGCGTTCGCCAGATGGCCGTCCGTCCTACCCCGAGAACCGCCATGATCTGGGACTCCGGTATGCCGCGATCAAGCGCGGACAGTACATGGGCGCGATTGACTTCCCTGGCGTGGCGCAAACCTTTCGCCCGGTAAGATTCAATCAACGCGCGATCCTCGTCGCTGAGCCGCAGTTCTGTCTGTCGCATAGCCAACTCCTGGTCATCGGGCAGGCGGGAAAGCGCATGATACATGTTTCGTTAGTTATGTGGTTTCGTACTCGCGGGGTCCGCGCGAAGCAAAGCATATGGTGCTTGACGGGTCGCTGACGCCCGGAGATACTTCCACCTAATAGCGCGTTTTCCCTGCATCCGCTTTCCCTCGCTTCCCGACCCTCCCGACCCTCCCGACCCTCCCGATCACCCGAAAAAGGAATGAGCAAATCATGAGTGCATCACAAATCAAGCCCGGCGTCGCCACTGGCGACGAGCTGCAAACAATTTTTGAACTGGCCAAGGCCAGGCAGTTCGCGCTGCCGGCGGTCAACGTCATCAACACCAGCACGGTCAACGCCGTCATGGAGACCGCCGCCGAACTCAATTCGCCGGCGATCATCCAGTTCTCCAACGGCGGCGCGCAGTTCTTCGCCGGCAAGGGCCTCGACAACACCGCCCAGCGCTCGTGCATCGCTGGCGGCATCTCCGGCGCCCAGCACATCCATCTGATGGCCGAATTGTATGGCGCGACGGTCATCCTGCACACCGACCACGCGGCCAAGAAGCTGCTGCCGTGGATCGACGGCCTGCTCGACGCCGGCGAGAAGTACTTCAAGACGCACGGCAAACCCCTCTACAGCTCCCACATGCTCGACCTCTCCGAGGAGCCGATCGCGGAAAACATCGAGATCTGCAAGCGCTATCTCGAACGCATGAGCAAGATGGGAATGACGCTCGAAATCGAACTGGGCGTCACCGGCGGCGAGGAAGATGGCGTCGACAATTCCGGCGTCGACAGCTCCAAGCTCTACACCCAGCCCGAAGACGTCGCGCTGGCCTACGAACAACTCTCGCAGGTGAGCGATCGCTTCACCATTGCCGCCGCTTTCGGCAACGTGCACGGCGTGTACAAGCCGGGCAATGTCAAGTTGCAACCGATCATCCTGAAGAATTCCCAGGATTACGTGCAGAAGAAATTCGCCACCAAGGAACACCCGGTCAACTTTGTCTTCCACGGCGGATCGGGATCGACCCTCGAGGAAATCCGCGAAGCGATCTCCTACGGCGTGGTCAAGATGAACATCGACACCGACCTGCAGTGGGCGTTCTGGGAAGGCGTGATGGGCTTCTACAAGAAGAACGAGGGCTATCTGCAGGGTCAGATCGGCAATCCCGAGGGCGACGAAAAGCCGAACAAGAAGTTCTACGACCCGCGCGCCTGGCTGCGCAAGGGCGAGGACGCCTTCCGGGCCCGACTGAAGCAGGCTTTTGCCGACCTCAACAACATTGGCACGCTGGGGTAAGTGACTCCTGGCGCAGGCAACGGGGCTGGTCCGGATTCGGGCTGGCCCTTTTTTGTGTCAAACCGTCCACCTACCGTGCCGGGCACGTTCCGCGAACCCGACCTTTCACTCCCCGACCCCTCGCCCACCCCGGTCGAGGGGAAATTCATGAGCCGTTGACGCGGCTTTCACGATAACCCTGTTTTAGTCCACCGAGGATCCAACCATGAGCACCCTGGCAGAGCAATTAGTCCAGACAGAAGCACACAAGTCGATTTTCGAATCGGCCGTGCGCCAGCTTCCCCTTCCCGTCTGTGCCGCATTCGGCTCGTCGAGCAAGCCGCTGCCGGTCCGCTTCAGCAACACCAGCCGCGTCCTCGGTACCAAGGACAGCGATGGCGTGCGCGCGCAGTTCCCGCAAAGCGTCGCGGCATCCGGCAACGTCGTACTGACCTCCGCCGACGCCAGCAGCGCCAGGGTGCAGGGCAAGCGCGTCGCCGTGCTGTTCTCGGGCGGTCCGGCCGCCGGTGGTCACAACGTGGTTTGCGGTCTCAAGCGCGTGCTCGGCGCCGGCAACACGCTCTTCGGCGTCAAGGCCGGCCCCAAGGGCCTGCTCAAGGGCTCGCTGTTCGAAATCACCGACGCCAATGTCGATTTCATTCTCAACACCGGAGGCTTCGACTTCCTTGGCTCGGATCGCACCAAGATCAAGAGCAAGGAGCAGTTCGCGCAGGTCCGCGAAACCTGCGTCAAGCACAACCTTGACGCGATCGTCGTCGTCGGCGGCGACGATTCCAACACCAATGCCGCGGTGCTCGCCGAATCCCTCTATTCAGGCGTCAAGGCCGACGGTTCCGGCGTGCAGGTGATCGGCGTACCCAAAACGATCGACGGCGACCTGCAGGTCGGCGACCTGCTGGCGATTTCCTTCGGCTTCGATACCGCCACCCGCATCTACAGCGAGATGGTCGGCAACATCCTTCAGGACACGAGTTCCTCGCTGAAGTACTGGCACTTCGTCAAACTGATGGGGCGTTCGGCCTCGCACGTGGCGCTCGAAGTGGCGCTGCAGACCAAGCCGGCGATCACCCTGATCTCGGAGGAGATCGCCGCCCGGAAGATGTCGCTGGCCAGCATCATCGACGGCATTTCGCGGGTCATCATCGAACGTTCGCACAAGGGCATGAATTACGGCGTGGTGCTGGCGCCCGAGGGACTCATCGAGTTCATCCCGGAGATGAACGCGATGATCGCCGAACTCAATGATGTACTGGCGCACAACGCCGCCGAGTTCGCCGCCCTGTCCGCCGATGCCAAGCCGGCGTTCATCGGGAGCCGGCTCAGCGCCGACAACGCCCACCTGCTGGCCTCGCTGCCGCACTACATCGTGAACATGCTGCTCGCCGAGCGCGACTCGCACGGCAACCTGCAGGTCTCGCTGATCCCCACCGAACAGTTGCTGATCGACATGACCAAACAGCGCGTCAGCGAACTCGATGCCAGTGTCCCGTTTGCCGCGCACAGCCACTTCCTGGGCTACGAAGGCCGCTGCGGCGCACCGACGCTGTTCGATGCGGCCTACACCTACAACCTCGGCCTCACCGCCGGCTCGCTGATCCTCGATGGCCGCACCGGTTACATGGCGACGGTTACCGGGCTGACCAGCGGCGGCACGCCACAGGCGATTCCGCTGACCGGTCTGCTCAACATCGAGCGCCGCCACGGCCAGGATGAGTTCGTGATCGAGAAGGCGCTGGTCAAGATGGATTCGCCGGCGATGCGGTACTTCGTCTCGCGGCGCGACGACTGGGCGGCCGGCGACCTGTTCGCATCACCCGGCCCACGCCAGTTCTGGGGTCCGACCACCCATCAGCAACCCATCAGCGTGGCGCTCAACTCCGGTTCGGATTCGCTGATGTTCAGGATCGGCTGATTCTTGGCGATTCCGGATTCAGCCGGAATTTCCGGTTGACCGCGGGAGATGCGTGACCGTCGTGCAAATCGGCAGGTTGGGAACAGGCCGCGAAAGTAGTGGCCTGTTCCCAGTGTCGCTAGTGTTCCAGCTCGCCTCCGCAGACCAGTGGCGACAGGCACCCATAATGGACGCGCAACCACCATGCGCGTACCATTTGCGCATTATCCACAAAGGCGAGTGCTATGACCGCCACCAAGAAAGCCGCCAATCTGAGCGTGCGCGCCGACCTGCTCGCAGAAGCGCGCGCCTACAAGATCAATCTGTCGCAAACGCTCGAAGCCGCCCTGCAGGTCGAGTTGAAGAAGGAAAAGGAGCGCCGCTGGCTGGAGGAGAACCGCGCCGCCATCGACGCCTACAACCGCGAGATCGCCGAGCACGGACTCTGGAGCGACGGGCTGAGACAGTTCTGATGGCGCAGTTCGACGTCTATCCCAATCCGAACCCCGCCAGCCGGGCGCGCATTCCCTTCCTCGTGGCCTCGCCGAGCGACCTGCTCGGCGCTCTCGACGCCACGGTGGTCGCCCCCTTGCGGCTGAAGGCCGAGCACGACGTGGTTCCCGTCCTGCGCCTGAACCCCGTCGTGCACATCGACGGCCAGACCTACTTCCTGCGGCCGCAGGAGCTTGCCGCCATTTTGACGCGCAGCCTCAAGACTCCGGTCGCCAACCTTTCCGCCCAGCGTGAGGAAATCCTCGCCGCCCTCGACTTTCTCTTTACCGGATTCTGAAGGCGGCCCGATACGGAATGTCTACGGTCGACCCGGAGAATGGGCGAATAACCAGCGCCACCACCTGATGCACCTGTTCGTCGACATTTCGAGTCATGGCTTCGGCCACCTCGCGATCACCGCCCCGGCCCTCAACGCCCTGGCGGAAATGGCCCCGGATTTGCGGTTGACCGTGCGCAGCGACCTCCCCCGGTGGAAACTGGCACAGCGCATCCGGGCACCCTTTACCCTGATCGCGGGCAGCAGCGATTTCGGCTATGTGATGATCGACGCCATGCGCATCGACCTCGCCGCCACCGCCGCCGCCTATCGCCTGGCCCATGCCGACTGGCCGGCGCGGGTTGCGCGTGAAGCCGCCTTGCTCGCGGCGCTCGCGCCGGATCGGGTCCTCACCAACGTCAGCTACCTGCCGCTGGCCGGCGCGGCACGGGCGGGAATCCCGGCGTTGAGCCTGTGCTCGCTCAACTGGGCCGACCTCTTCGCCCATTTCTTCGGCCATGAACCGTGGGCCGCGCCGATCCACGGCGAAATGCTCGCCGCCTACCACGGCGCCCGGACTTTCCTGCGCGTCACCCCCGGCATGCCGATGCGCGAACTTGGCAACATCGCGGAGGTCGGCCCGGTTGCCGCCATCGGCCGCCGCCACGATCTCGGGCTCAACGGCGCCAGGGCCGTGCTGATCGCCATGGGCGGCGTCGCCCACCGGCTGCCGGTGGAAGACTGGCCACGGACGCCCGGCATCCGCTGGCTGGTCGCCGCCGACTGGCAGTGCGGGCACCCGGATGCTCTCACTCTCGAATCCTTCGGCCTGAACTTCACCGACCTGCTGTGCTCGGTCGACGCGGTCATCACCAAACCCGGTTACGGCACCTTCACCGAAGCCGCGTGCAACGGCACGCCGGTGCTTTACCAGCGGCGCGACGACTGGCCGGAGCAGGACTGCCTGATCGACTGGCTGCGGCGCAATGCGCGCTGCCTCGAGATTCCCGCCGACCGCCTGATCGGCGGTGCGCTCGCTAACAGCCTGCGAACGCTCTGGCGGCAACAGCCGCTGCCGCGACCGGCGGCGACCGGCGCCGCCGAGGCGGCTGCAAGAATATTGGGGCCGCTACCTGGGCAAGGTCTTCCCGAAGGATCGGCCCCGCCCCCTCTGATTCGCCGCCAGCGCTCAGAAACGCCAGCCAAAGCGCTTGAGCAGTTCGCCTGTCTCGCAGACCGGCAGGCCCATGATTCCGGTATAGCTGCCGGCCATGTATTCGATGAACAGCCCGGCGCGCCCCTGGATGCCGTAGGCGCCGGCCTTGTCCATCGGCTCGCCGGTGAGTACGTAACGACGGATTTCGTCGTCGTCAATGTGGCGGAAACGCACCTCACTGATCGACTGCACGTATTCCGTCCGCCCCTCATGGGCGACGGCGACACCGGTCAGGACGCCGTGCGTCCGGCCCGAGAGGCGGCGCAGGATCGCCGCCGCGTCAGCCTCGTCGACCGGCTTGCCGATAATCTCGCCGGCCAATTCCAGCGTCGTGTCGGCCGCCAGCACCGGACGCAACTGCAGGCGCCGCTCGAGGAGCAGGTCGATGCCGTGCTCGGCTTTGGCCCGCGCGACGCGCTCGACGTAGGCAAGCGCCGTTTCGCCGGCATGCACGTCTTCGTCGACTTGCGGGTCGGTGCGCAGGCCGCCGCGGAAGATGATGGTGTCGAACGCCACCCCCATCTGGGTGAGGAGCTGGCGGCGGCGCGGACTGCGCGAAGCGAGGTAGACACGCATGATGGATTCTAGCCCTCCCGGTGATAGGGGTGATTCCTGAGCACGCTGACCGCGCGATAGAGCTGTTCACACAGCACCACCCGGGCCAGGCCGTGCGGCAGGGTCAGGCTCGACAGACGGACGCGGTCGTCGGCCTGGCGCTTGAACTCCTCGTCGAGTCCGTCGGCGCCGCCGATCAGCAGCGCAACGTCGCGGCCGTCCTGCATCCAGGCTTCAAGCCGTCGGGCAAGTTTCAGCGTGGTCAGGTCGTCGCCCTTCTCGTCGAGCACGACGATCCGGCAGGCGGCTGGCAGGGCATCGCGGATGCGGCCCCTTTCCGCGGCGAGCAACTGCTCTCGGGTCTTGGAGCCACGCAGTTCCGGCTTGATTTCGGTAACGGCAGCCGGCAGTTCGCGCGGCATGCGCTTGAGGTACTCGGCGCAGCCGGCGCTCACCCAGTCGGGCTGGCGGTGGCCGACGGCGAGCACATTCAGCTTCATTTGGCGGCGGCCTGCTCCATGGCCTTGCGCCGCTGGGCCGGCGTCGTCTTCCACAGTTCCTCGAGGTTGTAGTACTGGCGCACCGTCGGCTGCATGACATGAACGATCAGGTCGCCGAGGTCCACCAGCACCCACTCGCCGGTCTCCTCGCCTTCGACCGACAGCACCTCGGCTCCCGCCTCGCCGGCCTTTTCCTCGACGTTGCGGGCAAGTGCCCGGACCTGGCGGTTGGAGTCGCCGGTGGCGATGATCATGGAATCGAACATCGAGCTGAGCCCGGTGGTATTGATGACTTCGATATTCTTGCCCTTGATGTCTTCGAGGGCGGAGACGACGAGTTTTTGCAGCTTGCGCATTTCCATCGGGGTTAGAGCCTGTCTCTGTAGAGTTGGTGAAGCCTAATGTAGTCGAGAACGCTATCGGGCAGCAAATAACGGGGCGAATCGCCGGCGGCGAGCAGCTTGCGGATCCGCGTCGCCGAAATCGCTAGTTGGGTCATCGCGAAGGTGACGATGCCCCCGGCCGGCGCCACGCGCAGGCCGCCAGCACCGGGCAGGCGGCGGTCGCCGAATTCGGTGGCCAGTTCGTGCGGCAGGCTGGCGACCTCGACCGGAAAGCCGGGGCGGTGCGCGACGGCAATATGGGCCAACGGGAAGATGTCGCGCCAGCGGTGCCAGGTCGTCAGGCCGGTAAAGGCATCGGCGCCGACGAGCAGGACCAGCGCCTGGCCGCCGCCGAGTTCGCCCCGCAGGCGCTCCAGGGTATGAACGGTGTAGCTCGGGGCAGCGGCCTCGACCTCGGCGGCATCGACCGAAAAGCGGTCGTTTTCCGCGGTCGACCGCAGCACCATCGCGAGGCGCTGCTGCGCCGTCACCTGCGGCGCGCCGCGATGCGGCGGCTGCCCGGCGGGAATCCAGCGCACGCCGCCGAGGCCGAGGTGGCCGATCGCCTCCTCGGCCAGCCGCAGGTGGCCGAAATGCACGGGGTCGAAAGTACCACCGAAGATGCCGAGCGGTTCAGACAATTTCAGGTTTGCCGAAGATGTCGCGGTAGCTGGCGTAGAAGCTGGCATAGACGGTCGAGAACACGCACAGCGCGATCACGACCATCAGCGGCAGGATGACGAAACTGCCGACGAAGCTGCCCTCGCCCCCGGAAAATATGCCAGCAAGCAGGGCGAAAAGCAGCCCGGGCAGGATGCCGGCGACAATGATCAGAGCCGCGCCGAAGGCGAGAAAGGCGCGCCAGTTGATCCAGCAGGCGACGAAACTGAAGAACAGCGACTTGCCGACGCTCTGCCCGTGCCAGGCGGCCAGCACCGGGGCGAACCACCAGGCCATCAGGACCGGCGTCATCAAGGTCATGACGAACACCGACGGCAGGAAGAAACTGCCGCTCTCGAGCGCCTCGCGGTCGGCGGGCTTGGTCGACAGGATCAGGCGCAGCAGATCGCCGCCGTCGAGCAGCGCGGAAAGCGACAGAATGGCCAGCGTGCAGCACAGATAGAGGGCGCCGAGGGCGAGCAGCACGCGGGGATTCTGCTTGATTCCGCCGAACAGCGTCTGCAGGCCGACCGGCTTGCCCTGTTCGAGATCGCGCGCCGCCTGCATCAGGCCGACCGTCAGGCCGGGGATAACCATCGACGCGGCCACGGCGCCGATGATCGGGATCAGGTTGAGAAAGATCACGGTCAGCCAGTAGCTGACGACGAGCATCGACAACAGCGGCGGGTTGCGCCGGAAGATCGCGAACCCGGCATCGAGCCAGCGCCAGCCGGCAGCCGCCGGAAGTTTTTGCGCGTGCATGGTCAGGCCCCCTCGAAGATGTCGAGGTAGGAGACGTAGATCGCGCCGGTGAACAGCGGGATCAGCAACAGGAAGCCGACGAAGAACGGCAGCGCGGCGAAGAACATGGCAACCGCCAGGAGCAGGGAAAACACGAGCATCGCCAGCCAGTTCTTGACCCCGGCGGCAAGGCTGGCCTTCATCGCCGCCAGCGGTTGCATGTCGTGGAAGAACACCAGCGCCGGCGCAAACCAGGTCGCCATGATCACCGGGATCGACAGGATGAACGCCAGCAGGCTGGCGATCATGACACCCCCGAGGGCGATCCCGACGCCAGCGATGCGCCCGGTGATCACGCCGCCAAGGAGGCCGCCGCTGACCAGCAGGAAGGCGAGGAAGGCGATGCCGAAAATACCCGCCGCAAAAAAGACGCCGATCATCACCAGACCCCCGGCGTTGTGGCGGAAGCCGGCGAACAGGTCGGCGATTTCCGCACTCCCATCCTCATGTTGATGCCGGCTCATCAGCAGCCAGCCACCGGCGAAGACCGGCAACAGGACGCTGACCGCGATCTGGCCGAAAACCGGAACGATCTGCACCCCCAGCACGATCACCATCATCAGCACCGAACTGCCGATCCACGTGCCGGGATTGGCGATGAACAGCACCCACCCCTGACGCAGCCACTCGAAACAGGCGCCGGGATCGACTTCCCGGCTGGCGCCGGTGAAGGCGGGCGGGACCACTTGAATTTGCGCACTTTCTTCCATACCGGGATGCTAACGGTGCACGCTTTCCTGAGCAAGGCAAAGACGCTGCAGGAGTTGGCCGAAATGGTCCGGGTCCTTGATCGTTACCACAGCGCCGGGACGCGGGTGCTGCCGGGCATCGAGGCGCAGCAGCCAGAAGCGCAAGGCGGCAGCCCGGCGCAGCGCCGGCCAGGCGGCCTCCTCGCCCGGCGTCAGCGGCCGCAACGCGCTGTACCCGGCAATCAGGGCGGTGAGTTTGCCGGCCTCGGCGCACCAGTCGTTGGCCACCACCGCCAGGTCGAAGAGCAGGCTGTCGGCGCCGGCGAAATAGAAGTCGAGCACGCCGGAAAGCTCCCCGCTGGCCTGCCACAGGACATTGTCGCGGAACAGGTCGCCATGGATGATGCCGCGCGGCAGTTCCGAATAGTCCTGCGCCGCCTGGAAATCGAGCTCGGCGCGGAGTCGACCGCGTTCGTCGGCGGGCAGCGCCGGCGCCAGCCGCCGGCCGGTCCGCTCGCGCCAGTCGTGGCCGCAGGGATTGGGCAAGGGTGAGGGAAAATCGGCACCGGCTAGATGCAGGCGCGCCAGCATTGCCCCCAGCGTCCGGCAGTGCGCTGCCGTCGGAGCTTCGATGCACTCGCCGGGCAGGCAATTGAACAGCGCTGCCGGCTTGCCCGCCAGCGGCCGCCAGAAGCGCCCGTCGGCGGTGGCCAGCGGTCGCGGGCAGGGAATCGCTCGTACCGCCAGATGGTCCTGGAAGGCCAGGTAGAAATCGAGATCGCGCGGCGCCAGGTGCTCAAAGAGGGTCAATACCCAAGGGCGACCGCCGGCGGTCACGAAGTAATTCGAATTCTGCATGCCGGCGGCAATGCCGGTCAGCGTGCCCGGAGCACCTACTCCGAGCGGCGCGAGCCAGAGCGCTAACTGGTCGGGCGCGACCGTCGTGTAGACTGACAAGCGCTTACCAGCTGAAAATCCTCCACATGGCTGGCGAAACCATGGTGCCCGGATTGTCCTGCTGGACGAAATTGCCGTCGCCCTGCTGATCGACGAGATAGTACTCGGGACCAATCGCCGGAGTCACCCTGACCATGTAGAGCCTGCCGTTCTGACGGAACTCCTCGCGGGTCTCGGTTTCGGTCTTGACGATGGTGACCTGCGGCTCGAGCGCCGCGTCGAAGGCTTCCATGCCCGGCGGCGGGGGCGGAACGGCGGGCAGCGGCTGGCGATTGTCCTGCTGGGCCCAGACAGGCAGCGCTGCCAGCAGGATGACGGGAATGAGATGGCGCATGATGTGATCCTTGAAAATCTGCCGCTGATTCTATTACAGGTTGAGCATCAACTCACGCTCGCTGGGCAGCGGAGCGAACGGCCGTGCCTCGTAGTGTTTGAAAATCGCCTCGACGGCCTGTTCCGGCTCGTCGATCAACTTGATCAGGCTGATGTCCGCGGGATCGACCATTTTGTCCTCGACCAGCCTGCCCGTGAACCAGTCGATCATCCCACGCCAGAAGTCCGCGCACATCAGGATCAGCGGAATTTTCCGCGCCTTGCCGGTCTGGATGAGAGTGAGCGCTTCCATCAGCTCGTCCAGCGTGCCAAAACCACCGGGCATCACGACGTAGGCACTGGCAAAGCGGACGAACATGTACTTGCGCGCGAAGAAGTGGCGGAAGGTCTGCGAAATGTCCTGATAAGGATTCTCCTGCTGCTCGTGCGGCAACTGGATGTTCAAGCCAACCGAAGGCGACTTGCCGAAATAGGCGCCCTTGTTGGCCGCCTCCATGATGCCGGGGCCGCCGCCCGAGATCACCGAGAAGCCGGAATCGGAAAGCAGCCGCGCGGTTCTTTCGGCGAGATCGTAGTACGGCGACCCCGGAGCGGCGCGTGCGCTGCCAAAGATGGTCACGGCCGGCTTGATCGCCGCCAGACGTTCGGTCGCCTCGACGAACTCTGACATAATGCCAAAAATCCGCCAGGATTCACGGGCCGAGGCCGACTGCAGCAAGGCTTCGGATTCCACGCCCATCACCAGTTTCTCGCTTCCCGTCACTGCTCATGCCTCTCTTGTTGTTGGTGGACGGCTCGTCCTACCTCTACCGCGCGTTTCACGCCCTGCCCGACCTGCGCAACCAGGCCGGCGAGCCGACCGGCGCGCTCTACGGCGTCCTCAACATGCTACGCCGGCTGGAAAGCGACTACAAGGCGGACTACAAGGCCGTCGTCTTCGATGCCAAGGGCAAGACCTTCCGCGACGACTGGTACCCCGAATACAAGGCCCACCGCCCGGCGATGCCCGAGGATCTGGTCCGCCAGATCGCGCCCATCCATGCCGCGATCAAGGCCGCCGGCTGGCCGCTGCTGATGATCGACGGCGTCGAGGCCGACGACGTGATCGGCACGCTGGCCAGCAGTGCTGCGGTCGACGGCATCAATACCCTGATTTCCACCGGCGACAAGGACCTGACCCAACTGGTCGCGCCCGGGATCCGCTGGTACAACACGATGAGCAACGAACTGCTCGACGAAGCCGGCGTCGTCGAGAAATTCGGCGTCGCGCCGAGTCGGATCGTCGATTATCTGGCGCTGGTCGGCGATCCGGTCGATGGCGTACCGGGGGTCCCGAAATGCGGCGCGAAGACCGCCGTCAAGTGGCTGGAGCAATACGGCTCGCTCGATGGAATCATCGCCCATGCCGATGAAATCGGCGGCGTCGTCGGCCAGAACCTGCGCGACCATCTCGGCTTCCTGCCGCTTGCCAGGAAACTGGTCACCGTCGCCCGCGACCTGGCGAGTCTGCCGTCGCCCGCCGCGCTGACCGCCAGCCCCCGCGACACCGAGACCCTGCGCGGGCTGTTCGGCCGCTACGAATTTCGCACCTGGCTGCGGGAACTCGACGCGACACCGCCTCCTCCTCTTCCACCCGGAAGCGCCGGGCCGGAGAGGCCGGCAGCCGCTCCCGCCGGGCCTCCAGCGGTCGATTACGAAACCGTCCTCACCTGGCCGCAGTTCGACGGCTGGCTGGCGAAGATCGAAGCCGCCGACCTCACCGCGCTCGATACCGAAACCACCAGCCTCGATCCGTTCGCCGCGCGCGTCGTCGGCATCTCGCTCTCGTTGAAGGCTGGCGAAGCCTGCTATATCCCGCTCGCCCACACCGCCCCCGGCGCCCCCGACCAGTTGCCGCGCGACCAGGTTCTCGCGCGCCTGAAGCCGTGGCTGCAGGCGGTCGACCGCAGGAAGGTGCTGCAGAATGCCAAGTACGACCAACACGTTCTCGCCAATCACGGCATCGCACTGGCTGGTGTCACTCACGACACCATGCTCCAGTCCTACGTGCTCGAATCGGACAAGGGCCACGACCTCGGCCAGTTGTGCACCCGTCACCTCGGCCTCGCCACCATCGCCTATGAAGACCTGTGCGGCAAGGGCGCCCGGCAGATCGGCTTCGATCAGGTTGATATCGAACGCGCCGCGACCTACGCCGCCGAAGATGCCGATGTCACGCTGCGCGTCCATCAGGCGTTGCACCCGCAGTTTGCCAATGAAAGGGGTCTTTCCCACATCTACCACGACCTCGAGATGCCGGCCCGCCAAATCATCTGGCAGATGGAACGCACCGGCATCCTGATCGACGCCGCGACGCTGACGCGCCAGAGCCATGAAATCGGCCAGAAGATCATGGCGCTCGAAGCGCAGGCCTGCGAACTCGCCGGCCAGCCCTTCAACCTCGCCTCGCCCAAGCAACTCGGCGAAATCCTGTTCACCAAGCTCGGCCTGCCGGTCAAGAAAAAGACCGCCTCCGGCGGCCCGTCGACCGACGAGGAAGTGCTCTCCGAGCTGGCCCTCGACTACCCGCTGCCCAAGCTCCTGCTCGAACACCGCGGCCTGGCCAAGCTCAAGGGCACCTACACCGACAAGCTGCCGCGCATGATCAACCCGGAAACCGGCCGGGTACATACTCACTTCTCGCAGGCTTCCGTGGTGACAGGCCGTCTCGCTTCCAGCGACCCCAACCTGCAGAACATCCCGGTGCGCACCGAGGAGGGGCGGCGCATCCGTACCGCCTTCATCGCGCCCGCGGATTGCAGCATTGTTTCCGCCGATTATTCGCAGGTCGAACTGCGGATCATGGCCCACCTTTCCGGCGACGAGCGCCTGCTCGAAGCATTTGCCCACGGCGAGGATGTTCACCGCGCCACCGCCGCCGAGATCTTCGGCGTCACCCCGCTCGAAGTCGGCCCCGACCAGCGCCGCGTCGCCAAGAGCATCAACTTCGGCCTGATCTACGGCATGAGCGCCTTCGGCCTCGCCCGCCAGCTCGGGCTGGAACGCAGCGCCGCGCAGACCTACATCGACCGCTACTTCGCGCGCTACCCCGGCGTCGCCCGCTACATGGAAGAAGCCCGCGATTCGGCCCGCCAGCACGGCTACGTCGAAACCGCCTTCGGCCGCCGCCTGTGGTTCCCGGAAATCCGCTCGAGCAACGGCAACCGCCGCCAGGGGGCGGAGCGCGCGGCGATCAACGCGCCGATGCAGGGAACGGCCGCCGACCTGATCAAGATGGCGATGATCGCCGTCAACAACTGGCTGGAAAAGTCGGCGCGGAGATCCCGCCTCGTCCTCCAGGTGCATGACGAACTGGTGCTGGAAACGCCCGATGACGAACTGATCGAAGTCCGCACCCACCTGCCGCGGCTGATGGGCAATGTGGCGACGCTGAAGGTGCCGCTGGTCGTCGAGGTCGGCGTCGGGCCGAACTGGGAGGCAGCGCATTAGCGCCGCCCCTGGCCGGGGTTTTCAGTAATCTACCGATTTCTCGGCCTGCACCTGCAGGCTGTGCAAGCGGGCGTAGGCACCGTTCAGTGCCAGGAGCTCGGCGTGCTTGCCGGATTCGCTCAGCCTGCCTTCATGGAGGACGACGATGCGATCGGCATTCTCGATGGTGGACAGCCGATGGGCGATGACCAGTGTCGTGCGCCCGCGCATCAGTTCGTCGAGCGCCGCCTGCACATGGCGTTCGGATTCGGTGTCGAGTGCCGACGTGGCCTCGTCGAGGATCAGGATCGGCGCGTCCTTGAGGATCGCCCGGGCGATGGCAAGACGCTGCCGCTGCCCCCCGGAGAGCTTGACGCCGTTTTCGCCGATCATCGTGTCGATCCCATCCGGCAGAACGTCGATGAACTCGAGCGCATGGGCGGCGGCGGCAGCGGCGCGGATCTGCTCGCGCAGCGCGCCGCGTTTCGTTCCATAGGCGATGTTGGCGGCAATGGTGTCGTTGAACAGGACCACGTCCTGACTCACCAGCGCGATGTTCGCGCGCAGGCTTTCCAGGCGTATCCCGGACAGGCAATTCCCGTCGATCCGGATCTCCCCCACCTCGACATCATAAAAGCGCGGCAGCAGGTTGGCGACCGTCGTCTTGCCGCTGCCCGAGGCACCGACCAGTGCCACGCATTCGCCCGGCTGCACGGTCAGCGACAGGTCTTTCAGCGCCGGACGCTCGGCGCCGGGATAGGTGAAGGTGACATGTTCGAAGTCGATATGCCCTCGAGCGCGCCCGAGTTCGACACTTCCCGTATCCTCCTCGGCCGCTTCGTCGATCAGCGCGAAGACGCTTTCGGCGGCGGCAAGCCCGCGCTGGATCGGCGCATTGACGTCGGTCAACCGCCGCAGCGCCGGCAGCAGCATCAGCATGGCGGTGATGAAGGAGACGAAATTCCCGACCGTCGTCTGGTCATCCGCCGCCTGCTTGAGCGCCACGCCGATAATGATGGCGAGGGCAACGGCGGCGAAGAAATGCACGATCGGACTCTGGCCCGCGGAAGCGAGCGTCGCCCGCATGGCCAGGCCGCGCTGTTCGCGCACGGCCTGGCGAAAACGCTCCCTTTCATAGGCCTGACCACCGAAGATCCGCACGACCTTGTAGCCCTCGATCGTTTCCTGCAGGACCTGGGTAATCTTGCCCATCGCCTGCTGCAAACCACGCGAGACCTTGCGCAGCCGGCGGCTGAAGAAGCGCACGGCGACCGCGATCGGCGGCGCCATGACGAGCGTGATCAGCGTCAGTTGCCAGTTGAGATAGAACAGCCAGCCCATCAGGGCGATGATCGAGAGCGAATCCCGGATCAGCGAGGTGATCGCCGTCGTCGCCGCGCCGGTCACGTTGGTGACGTCGTACATGACGCGCGACATCAGGTGGCCGGAGAGATTGTCGCTGTAGTAGCGCATCGGCAAATGGACGATGCGGGCAAACATCGCCTGGCGCAATTCGGTGATGACGTTGTTGGCGACCCAGCTCATCGCGTATTCGCCGAGAAAACCGAAAATCGCGCGGACCAGGAAGATCGCCAGAATGATCAGCGGATAAATCAGCCAGGCCCAGCCGCCCTGAGACTTGGCGAAACCGTCATCGAGCATGTACTTCATCATCGCCGGGAAAACCGGCTCGGCCAGGGACGACAAGCCCATGCACAGCATTGCCGCCAGGAAGACCCGCCAGTACGGCCTGACATAGCTCAAGAGCCGGAAATACAGCGCACGACTGCTGGTCATGTCTCGGGCCATGCGGATCCGTGAAAGGCAAGGTGAAGGTGGGATTATACCCGCCCGTCCGGCTTCCCACCCGGCGCCGGAGCGGCGACTGGCATTCACCTCCGCAGGTTCAGCGACCGATGGCGACGGTCGTCAGCGAGCCGTAGGCGAACGCCAGTTGCGGCCATTCGCCGGGCGGCAACCCGCGCCAATGGGCGAGCAGGACGCGGATGACTCCGGCATGGGTGACAATCACCGACTCCGGGGCGTCGAGCCCGGCGACGAAAGCGAGCGCGCGGCGCTGCAGCGCCAGCGGCGACTCCCCACCCGGCGGCGCATAGCCGCCGACATCGGCCGCCCAGGCATCGAGTTCGGCGCGCGGAATGGCATCCCACGGTCGACCTTCCCAGAGGCCGAAATTCATCTCGGTCAGGCGGTCGTCGATCGCCGGGTGCGGCAGGAGCAACTCCGCCAGTTCCCGGCAACGCTGCAACGGGCTGGTCCACACCGGCAACCCGCTGGGCAGATCAGCCCGCAGGCGCGCCGCGACGGCGCCGGCATTTTTGGCCGAAATGTCGAGTCGACCGTAGCAGATACCCGGCGCGACCACGGGTTCGGGATGGCGAACGAGATGCAGGATCATGCGGCGCCCGCCGGTGTTCACCCGCCGATCCTACGCCAGACCAGGCAGCGGTTGTTGGACGGCATGGCGCGGTCCTCGACCAGTTCGAGCCCGGCGATTTCCGCCAGTGCGTTCACCTTCTCGAAGTCACGGATTCCCTGGTGCGGCGCATTTTCCTTGAGGCGGAGATCGAAGGCCGCATTGCTCTCGCTGGTGAAGCGACCGCCGTAGTTGAACGGGCCGTAAATGGCGACCTTGGCCAGGTCGGCGAGAACGTCCGCCAGCCCGGCGAAGAGGCATTCGACGACCGCCCAGGGCATGATGTGCAGCGTATTGGCACTGAAGACCGCATCGTAGCGCCGCGCGGGCCACGCCCCGGTGACGTCGAGTTCGAGCGGCGGCGGGGTGTTGGCGAGACCGGTTTCGTCCAGCCACGCCTTGATTCCCGGCAGGTTCTCGGTGCGGTCGGAGGTTTGCCAGATCAGATGCGGCAGACGGGCGGCGAAGAAGATCGCGTGCTGGCCGGTGCCGCTGCCGATTTCCAGCACCGCGCGGCGGTCGTGGAAATGGTCGTGGAGCACTTCAAGAATCGGCTCGCGATTCCTCTCGCAGGCGGGGGCGTGGGGCTTGTCCATGGGCGGCAGGTTCACTGGCGGGTGCCCAGTTTAGCGCCTGCATGACGCGCGTGGCCGGCTTCAGCGTAGCCAGACAGCAAGCAGGCCGAGATAGAAGGCGATTTCGCTGACCTGCTGCACCGCGCCCAGGCAATCGCCGGTGTAGCCACCGAGCCAGCGCTTGAACTTGGCGGCCAGCCAGAGCGTGACCAGCGCCGCCAGAACGCAGCCGGCGAATGCTTTTTCCAGCGGCAGCAGGGCCAACGCACCGAGAGCGAAGGCCAGCGCCACCACAATTTCACCCCCCGACAGCCGCGTCGCCAGCGGCTTGGCCTTGGACAGCAGGTCTTCCCGCACATAATCCATGGTCGCCAGCAGTACGGTCGAACAGAAGCGCGACAGGGCATGGCCGGCGAGCAGCGCATAGGGAACGAGATCGCCGTCCAGCGAAGCCACGAGCGTGAATTTGCCGAGCAGCGCCAGCACCATGGCGACCACGCCATAACTGCCGACCCGCGAATCCTTCATGATTTCCAGGATACGCAGCTTGTCCCAGCCGCCGCCGAGGCCATCGACGCTGTCCGACAGGCCGTCCTCATGGAAGGCGCCAGTCGCGTAGATGGTCGCCGCCATCGACAGCAGCACGGCGACCGGCTGCGGCCACAACTGCATGGCGCCGATAAAAACCAGCGCGCCGATGCCACCGACCAGCAGGCCGACCGCCGGGAAGTAGCGCGCCGAGCGGTTCAGCGCCTCGGCCGAATGCCCGACCCAGCCCGGCACCGGCAGCCGCGTGAAGAAACGGATGGCGCCGAAGAAATATTCCAGCTCGCGGCGCAGCATCAGGCTTTTTCCGACACCCCGGCCGACTCGAAGCTGGCCATTTCGTTGAGGAAACTCAACGCCGCCTGGACCAGCGGGTAAGCCAGCGCCGCCCCGGTGCCTTCGCCGAGGCGCAGGCCGAGATCGAGCAGCGGCTCGACGCCCAGTGCCTGCAATTGCGCCGCGTGGCCGGGTTCGGCCGAGCAATGGCAGAAGACGCTGTAGTCGAGCAGCGCCGGGGCCAGCCGGGCGGCGGTCAAGGCGGCCGAACCGACGATGAAGCCGTCGATCAGCAGGGTCATCTTCGCTTCCGCCGCGCCCAGCATGGCGCCGACCATCATGGCGATTTCGAAGCCGCCGAATTCGGCCAGCACGTTCAGCGGTTCATCGTTGCCGCCGGCGTTGCGATAGCGCTGCAGCGCCTGTTCCAGCAGGCCCTGCTTGCGCGCCAGCCCGGCATCGTCCAGCCCGGTACCGCGTCCGACACAGGCGGCCAGCGGGGTAGCGGTCAGGCAATGGGTGAGCAGCGAGGCGGCGGCGGTGTTGCCGATCCCCATTTCGCCGAAGCCGACCAAATTGCAGCCATTGGCGGCGAGATTGCGGCTGATTTCCGCTCCGCGCGCGATGGCGATGGCGCATTGCTCGACCGTCATCGCCGCCTCTTCGATGTAGTTGGCGGTACCGGGCGCCACCTTGGCGTGAATCAGCCCGCTGCGTTTCCCGAAATCGTGCGCCACGCCGGCGTCGATGATGGCGAGATGCATGTCGTTCTGCCGCGCGAAAACGTTGATCGCGGCACCGCCGGCGAGAAAGTTCTCGACCATCTGCCAGGTCACGTCCTGCGGATAAGCCGAAACGCCGGCCCTGGCGGCACCATGGTCGCCGGCGAAGACCAGCAGGTGCGGCTGACCGAATTGCGGGTCGAGGCGCTGCTGGATGAGCCCGATTTTTTTGGCGATCTTTTCGAGTTGCCCGAGGGCGCCGAGCGGCTTGGTCTTCTGGTCGATCCTTTGCTGCAAGGCAGCGGCCAGCCCCTGATCGGGGGCGGCGATGTTGAAACTGGAATGCATCCGATTCTCCTGTTCAAAAAACAAAAAGGGCCTCGCGGCGGCGTTCGGCAAACGCGACCGCGAAGCCCTGTCCACAGGCTCCCTGAACCCGATTCGATACGTCTTCTGGCTTTCGGATCGTCCGGTCTGTCGCGCCTTCCCGGCTTGCACCAGTGGCATCCTGCGACAACCGTCCCCGAATACAGCGGCGGGCCCGCCCCGGATTCACACCGGGTTCCGTTTCATCGAATCGGGGCGAATTATCCGGCTTGCCGGCGGAGGGCGCAATCACCTAAAGTGCCGGCCATGAAAGAACTGATCCTTGGCGGCGCCCGTTCGGGCAAGAGCCTGCTGGCCGAAAAGCGGGCGGCAGAATCCGGCCTGCGCGTCGTCTATCTGGCCACCGCCGAAGCCTGCGACGGCGAAATGGCGCGCCGCATCGCCCACCACCGCGAACGGCGGCCAAGTGAATGGGGCTGCGCCGAAGAAAAGCTGCAACTGGCCGCCAAACTGCGCGAACTGGCGGCGCCGAATACCTGCGTGCTGGTCGATTGCCTGACGCTGTGGCTGTCCAACCTGCTCTTCGCCGGCAAGGCGGCAACGCAGGCCGAGGCCGGTGCGGCAATCGACTGCCCGCTGCTGCAAGGCGAGACCACCGGCTTGATCGAACTACTCCCCACCCTGCCCGGCCACATTATTCTGGTGTCCAACGAAGTCGGCTGGGGCATCGTGCCGATGCATCCGGTGTCGCGGATATTTGCCGACGAACAGGGACGGCTCAACCAGCGCGTCGCCGCCGCTTGCGATCAGGTCACGCTGGTGGCAGCGGGCTTGCCTATGAAGCTAAAGGGCTGAAACCCACGATTCCCGGCCAGCGAATTTGGGCTGTTTGGGGGGCGACCGCAACTGACTGGGGCTTGAGTTGGAGGCCGTAACGGGGGTTAACGGTCGATTCTGAACCGCTACAAACGTTCACCACTTTCGACAACCAACGGCAGGTGACTGAGTAGAACTGTCGCTCATGGGTTTCGGTCGTTGTCACCTGACAAGCCCAAAGCTATTAGGGATTTTTAGCTTCGCCCTTAACGTTTTGGCCGCCATCAACCGCAGGTTGCCCCACGAGAATGCGAAGAGCTCTCCCCTTAAGGTCTTCCCGCTCAGTACGCGCCCTAACACGGAGAATCGTATCTCCGTCAATTTGGTAAGGTGCAAGCATGAAAGCCATTTGAGCAACCATGAAGGTTGAATTATCCTCGCTTGCCCAGTCGTCCGGAGGACCAGGAATCGGCCCTGTAGTCAGCAGTTCAACCTCATCCTCTCCCTTAAGAATTCTAACTTCAAGCTCTCTAAAGGGATCTGTCATATCCGTAACCACTTTTACCGCAATGCACAGCTTAGGGAGTACAACCGGTGCAACTGGCACAAATAGGTCCTTGGAATAAATGCCCATGTAGGAAACCTTATTGCCAACTTCCTCTCGGATGTCATCGCAGTAAATTACTTCGATATGGCGGGAAGTAGTGCTCACGATCTATTCTCTTGTATATTTTTCAAGGCATCCGCCAATTGGTCGCGGCTAACGTCTAATATTTCGACAAGCTTCTCGAATGTTGAGTGAAGGATATCCCCTCGCCTGCCGGATTCAACCATGGAATAGCTTGACTGAGAGTTGCCTAGTAGTTCGGCAACTTTAGCCTGAGATAACCCTGCCCTAAGTCGCAGGGTAGACAGAGTGGTTTTCGACTCAGCCTCTACTAATTGGCCAGCCAAGCGCTGACGAGCACGAGCAAGCGCTGCGGCCCGTCGGGAATCTGCCTCGCTCTTACGCACAACATCGTCGACTTCCGTGTAACCTGCAGGCAAGGAAGCGTGGATTACTCGCTCTACGATAGCCAACACGTTATCTGCCTTGGTGCCTGGGCTAATCAGCGCATAGGGCGACCCATACCGCTTAATAACGGGGGATGTCGAGGGCGTTGTAGGCAGCGATGATTTGTTTAGAACGGGGGTGCTTGAGGTCATAGTCGAAGTCTCGATCAAGAATTCCGAGGACGTAGTAGCGAAATTCCCCAGGGTGGAATGCGTAGACAATACGGTACTTGACGGCATTGCTCTCAATCCACATGAGCTTTACGCGCCATAGGTTATATTTCAGTCCCTTTGTTGCTTCCCATTCAGTTACGTCAAAAGGATTGTCCCCGTATTTCACGTAACCTTTACGTGTGAGGCAATCGAGTGTTTCCTGATTGTTTTTTGCTTCTTCGAGAAAAACCTCGATATCAGCCCCTGCATCTTCATCGCTTTCATAGATCAAGTTGAGGTCATCCTCAGCGTCCTGATGTAACACTAGCGAGAAAGCACGACCAAGCGAATATCTCATATCCCTGAAGGTATAGCAAGATGCGGAAAGTACTTAAGCATACGGCGTATTTCGAGGCATTCCAAGCAGAGGCTGTTCGCAATCGCCGTAAGCAAGATTGAGAACGCTATTCTTGGTCGAGCACCACACGACCAATACATCGCTGACATTGGCAGGCGCGCAAGTGAATGGCCGAGCAGTGTGAATCGGTCCTCCGGCAGGGTTCGGCCATAGAGCAGTCGTTCAAGTGACCACTCTATGGGAAAGACGAACTTCCACTTCTGCCCGATTGCACCATTCCCCCCTCACACCCCCGGCAACACTTCCGCCAACTTCCCCCAATCCAGCGCTGCCTCAACCGCGTCGGCCAGACGTTCGAGATCGGCTTCGCGGCGGGCGCCAAAATCGACTTGCTCGCTTTCCGTCATGCCTGCCCAGGCGAGCAGCGCGGTCAACGCCGCCGGATGGTCGAAAATGCCGTGGCAGTAGGTGGCGAAAATCTGCCCGTCTGGCGAGAGGGCGCCTTCGGGGCGGCCGTCGGCGAGGTGGACGGCGGGATGGGCCAGTCCGGGGCCCTGGGTGACGCCGAGGTGGATTTCGTAGCCGGTCATTGCCGGCCGGCCCGGTAGCGCCAAGTGACCGCTCACATTGCGCAGTTGTTTCTCGGTGGCGAGCGTGGTGTCCGCATCCAGCAGGCCGAGGCCCGGCGTGCTGCCGGGCGCGCCTTCGAGGCCGAGCGGGTCGTGGATGTGGCGGCCGAGCATCTGGTAGCCGCCGCACAGGCCGATGAGCTTGCCGCCGTAGCGCAGGTGCTTTTTGATCGCCGCTTCCCAGCCTTGCGCGCGCAGCCAGTCGAGGTCGGCGCGCACGGCCTTGGAGCCGGGCAGGACGATCAGGTCGGCCGCCGGCATGGCCGCGCCGGGCGCGACCCAGCGGAAGTCGACTTCGGGGTGCAGGCGCAGGGGGTCGAGGTCGTTGTGGTTGGAGATGCGCGGCACCACCGGCGCGGCAATTTTGATTTTTGCCTGTTTTTCGGGGTCGACCGCAACAGCCGCGATGGCGTCCTCGGCGTCGAGCATCAGGCCGTGCAGATAGGGCAGGACGCCGAGCACCAGCTTGCCGGTGCGTTGTTCCAGCCAGTCGAGACCGGGCTGGAGCAGGCTGATGTCGCCGCGAAAGCGGTTGATGACGAAGCCAATGACCCGCGCCTGCTCGGATGGCGACAGCAGATCGAGCGTGCCGACCAGATGCGCGAAAACGCCGCCACGGTCGATGTCGGCGATCAGGATGACCGGGCAGTCGACCGCCTCGGCGAAGCCCATGTTGGCGATGTCACGGTCGCGCAGGTTGATCTCGGCCGGCGAGCCGGCGCCTTCGACCAGCACGCAATCGTAAGTTGCGGTCAACCGCCCCCAGGAGGCCAGAACCGCGCCCATCGCGCGTGGCTTGTAGGCATGGTAATCGCGGGCATCGAGGTCCATCGCGACCCGGCCGTGGATGATGATCTGCGCCGTCTTGTCGGTCGTCGGCTTCAACAGCACCGGGTTGAAATCGCTGTGCGGCGCCAGCCCGGCGGCCAATGCCTGCAAGGCCTGCGCGCGGCCGATCTCGCCGCCGTCGACGGTGACCGCCGAATTGAGCGCCATGTTCTGCGGCTTGAACGGCGCGACCTTGACGCCACGGCGCTTGAGAATACGGCACAGCGCGGCGACCAGCGTCGTTTTTCCGGCATCCGAGGTGGTGCCTTGAACCATCAGCGAGCGGCAGGACATGGGGAAAACCGATCAATGAAAGCTGCGAATTATCGCCCGAACCCACCCGCTCTTTTCAGGCAGAATGCTCGGATTGCCATCCCGATTTCATTAAACCACCTTCCCGATGAAACACGACCTGCCCGTTTTTGCCTTACTGATCGACGCCGACAACGTCAATAAAGAAGCAATTGCTCCCATCATCGAAGAAGTCACGCGCCACGGCCGGATCGCCGTGCGCCGAGTCTATGGTGACTTCACGACGCCCAATCTGACCGGCTGGCGCGAAACGCTTGCCAATCATGGCATTCATCCCATCCAGCAATATCGCAACTCGGTCGGCAAGAATGCCAGCGACAGTGTGCTGATTATTGATGCGATGGATCTACTTCACTCAAGGCGTTTCGAGGGATTTTGCCTGGTCAGCAGCGACGGGGATTTCACTAGGCTTGCCACCAGGATCAGGGAAGATGGGCTGAGCGTTTTTGGCTTTGGCCGCAAGGATGCAGCCAAAGCCTTTGTGAATGCATGCGAACGCTATGTTTACATTGAAAATCTGCTCATTCCACCAGAGCATGCAAAGGAAACAGCCGTAGTTGCCCAAGCGACTGATGAATCACCAGTCAAGCCAACGGCCGTTTCCGAATCCCCCCCCAAGACTAGCGCAGGCAAGCCTTCAATCCAAGCTGAAATTCCGAAACAGCCTTTCACGAAAGCTCCATCTCCCGCAGAAATCGAGCGGCTGCTAAAGCTGCTTTCGAGGGCATATACCAATATTGCCGAGGAAGATGGATGGGCACTCGTTTCCCGAATCGAGCAATACCTGCGTGCAAATCACAGTGACTTTGACCCACGAAACTACGGAGCCGGCACCTTCCCCAAACTCTTGGGAACTCTAGAGATTTTTGAAGTGGTTCAACGTAAGCAGGGCAACGGCCACGCCCAGTTCTGTCGCCGGAAGCCACGCACAACCGCTCCCGGCAACACCACGCAAATCCCCCAAAATCCTGCCACCCCACCTCCGCTTGCCTATGTTGAAGCCCTGAAAGCAGCGGTTGCAGCTTGCCAATCCGCTGACGGTTGGGCAGCTATCGCAAACATTCGGGTTTATTTGCACAATCACGGAAACCGCTTGGAAGACTCTGGCCACGATCGCTTGGAGCAAGCTCTGAAGGCCAGTGGAATTTTTGATATGCGAGATGCAGGTGGGATGACCAGGGAATTCCGCCTTAGCGCAGTGATTGGCTGAGATGCTCCCTAAACTCGTGTTGGGGGTTACGCGCTTCCCACCCTCCGGAGTCCAGCATGCTTGAGTGCAATGGACGTCTGCGCGACGTTGCCGCGCATTACGGAATTCCCCCGACCAACTGGCTCGACCTGTCCACCACCGGCAACCCCGACGGCTGGCCGGTGCCGCCGCTGCCGGCCGCCACCTGGCACCACCTGCCGGCCGGCGCTGATGGGCTCGAAGCCGCTGCCACAGCCTATTACGGCAACGCCAACCTGCTGCCGGTGGCCGGGGCGCTGGCCGCCGTCCGCCTGCTACCGGCGCTGCTGCCGCGTGCGGTCGTCGCCTGCATCGGCCCGTTCGCCAGCCCGCATGTCGAGGCGTGGACGCAGCTCGGCCATCGTCCGCGCCTGCTGCAAAACGCCACCCTGCCGCGCGCGCTGGCCGCCGCAACGCCTTACGTCCTGCTCGCCAATCCGAACGACCTGAGCGCCAACCAGCATCCGCACGCGGTTGCGGTCGACGCCGCAAAACAGCTGAAAAAGCGCGGCGGCTGGCTGATCGTCGATGAAAGCCTGATCGACCCGACGCCGGAAGAAAGCCTGACGCCGCTGGCTGGCACCGCCGAGGCGCCCAACCTGGTCGTGCTGCGCTCGCTCGACCATTACTTCGGGCTGGCCGGGGCGCGGGTCGGTTTCGTCTGCGCCGCCCGCGAGCTGCTGGAAAAAATGGCGGCGGTGATGGGGCCGTGGACGGTTGCCGGGCCATCGCGCGCGGCGGCCCGGCTGGCGCTGCTTGACAGCGATTGGCAGGCGGCGATGCGGGCCCGGCTGCGGGCCGCCGGCCAGCGTCTGCACAATCTGCTGGCGCCGTTCGGCGAGGTCAGATCGACGGCGCTGTTCGCTGCCCTTACGACACCGCAGGCGGCCGATCTGCACGACCATCTCGCCCGCCACAACATTCTCGTTTGCCACTTTGAGCCAGGCTCGCTGCTCCGCTGCGGCCTGCCGGGCGACGAAGCCGGCTGGCAGCGCCTGGCCGCCGCCCTCGCCGCATGGAAGCCCGCCGCATGAAATTTGCCCGTTTTTTGACGTTGACCGCAACACTCACCCTGCTTCCCGCCGCGCACGCCGACCTCGTCTTCAAGGACGACGGTGGCCGCGAGGTACGCCTCAAGGGACCGGCCAGGCGCATCGTCACCCTCGCCCCGCACGCCACCGAGATGCTCTACGCCGCCGGCGCCGGCGACCGCCTGGTCGGTACTGTCGAGTACAGCGACTACCCGCCCACCGCGAAGAAGGTGCCGCGCGTCGGCAGCTACGATCGCTTCGACCTCGAAGCGATCAGCGCGCTCAAGCCCGACCTGGTGATCGCCTGGGAAACCGGCAACCCGGCCGCGCCGGTGGAAAAAATCCGGGCGCTCGGCCTGACCGTCTATGCCTCGCAGCCCAACCGCATGGAGGACGTCGCCGGCCAGCTCGAACGCCTCGGCCAGCTGGCCGGCACCGAGGCAGTTGCCAATCAGGCGGCCGAGCATTTCCGCCAGCGCCTGGCCGGCCTGCGTGCGGCCAACGCCGGCAAGCCGAAGGTGCGCGTCTTCTACCAGATCTGGAAGGCGCCGCTGATGACCGTCGGCGGCCCGCAGATCATCAGCAGCGCCATCGAGCTGTGCGGCGGCGAGAACGTCTTCGGCAAGCTGTCGCAAATGGCGCCGACGGTCAGCGTCGAGGCGGTGCTCGAAGCCGATCCGGAGGCCATCGTCGCCACCGGCATGGGCGACGCCCGCCCCGAATGGCTGGACGACTGGAACAAATGGCCGCGGATGACCGCGGTCAAGCGCGGCAACCTGTTCCATATCCATCCCGACCTCATGCAGCGCCACACACCGCGCATTCTCGACGGCGCCGAGCAACTTTGCGCCGCCCTCGATGTCGCACGCAGCCGTCGACCCGCAAAGTAGAACCCCATGAGCCGCCTGCCGCAACGCATCGTCTGCCTGACCACCGAAACCGTCGAAGTCCTCTACGCCATCGGCGAAGCCGACCGCATCGCCGGCATCACCGGCTACACCGTGCGCCCGCCCGAAGCGCGCAAGGAAAAGCCCAAGGTCTACGCCTTCACCAGCGGCGACCTCGACAAGATTCTCTCGGTGCGGCCCGATCTGGTCCTGACCTTCTCCGACCTCCAGGCCGACATCGCCCGCGACCTCATCAAGGCCGGCGTCCCGGTTTACGCCTTCAACCAGCGCAGCGTCGACGAGACGCTGGGCATGGTCGAAACCATCGGCCGCCTGGTCGGCGCCGAGGACAAGGCATTGCGCCTGGTCGGCGAACTCGAAGCGCAGATCGAAAGCGCCCGCGCCGTCGCCGCCGAGCGCATCGCCCGCAGCGGCGGGCGGCCGCGCGTCTATTTCGAGGAATGGGACGAACCCAACATCACCGCCGTGCGCTGGGTCTCGGAGCTGATCGAGATCGCCGGCGGCGAGAACATCTTCGCCGACCGTGCGGCGTCGCCGCTGGCGCGCGACCGCATCCTCGCCGATCCGCTGGAGGTCGTGGCCCGCGCCCCCGACGTCATCATCGGCTCGTGGTGCGGCAAGCACTTCCGCCCCGAGCGAGTTTCCGGCCGCCCCGGCTGGTCGACCGTACCCGCCGTGGTCAACGGCCGGCTGCACGAAATCAAGTCGGCCATCATCCTGACGCCTGGGCCGGTGGCGATCAGCGAAGGGCTGCCGCTGCTGCTCGACATCCTGCACATCGACGACCGGTGAATCTTCATGCAAAGGCCGGGGTCCTTCCGCTCCGCGACTGATGCCGCCCTGACCGAAATCCGCTTGCGGCGATTTCGCGCTTCAACTAGATTGACCGCTGAAGGATTGAGCGCTAAAGGAGGGCACCCATGTTCGGCGACCTGATCTTCCGGCAACTGTTCGATGCAGCGTCATCGACCTACACCTACCTGCTGGCCGACCCGCACAGTCGCGAGGCGGTGATCATCGACACGGTCTACGAGCAGCACCTGCGCGACCGTGCACTGGTCGAGGAGCTCGGACTCAAATTGATTGCCGCCCTCGACACGCACTGCCATGCCGATCATGTGACCGGCGCCTGGCTGATGCGACTGGCCACCGGCTGCCGGATCGGGATCTCCAGGCGCTACGGCGAGGACTTGCAGGGCGCCGACCTGCGGCTCGATCATGGCGACCGCGTGGCCTTCGGAAAGCGGGGGCTGGAAGTGCGCGCCACCCCCGGGCACACTGCCGGCTGCCTGACCTACGTGACCGACGACCATCGCCTGGCCTTCACCGGCGACTGCCTGCTGATCCGCGGCGCCGGCCGCTGCGATTTCCAGCAGGGCAACGCCGCCACGCTCTTCCGCTCGATCACCGGGCAGATCTTCAGCCTGCCCGACGACTGCCTGATCTTTCCCGGGCACGACTACAGCGGTCGCACCGTCACCTCGGTCGGCGAGGAGCGGGCGCACAATCCGCGCATCGGCGGCCAGGCCGACGAACGAGACTTCGTCGGCTTCATGGAGAACCTGAACCTTCCCCACCCCAAGCAGATAGCCATCGCCGTGCCGGCCAACCTGCGCTCGGGCAAGCCCGGCGACGCCGGGGCGCCGCGCCCGGCGGACTGGGGACCGGTGCGCCAGAGTTACGCGGGACTGCTCGAGATCGAACCGGAGTGGGTCGCCGAACATCTCGGCACGGTGCACGTTCTCGATGTCCGCCAGCCCGACGAACTGGACGAGCGGCTGGGGCGCATCGCCGGCGCCCAGCATGTGCCGTTGAATGAGCTCAAGGAGCGCCTGGACGAGATCCCGCGGGACCGGCCGGTGATTCCCGTGTGCCACGCCGGGATGCGTTCCGGTCAGGCGACGGTGATCCTGCGCCAGGCCGGCTTCACGCGCGTCGCCAACCTGCGCGGCGGCATGCTGTCATGGCAGCAGCTCGGGCTGCCGGTGGTACGCGGCGCCGGCTCCCCGGCTTGACACACCGCCTGACTCGCGCCATTCCCGACGCAATTTGATCTGCAAGAAGGTCATCGCCGGCCCGCTCGCTATAATCCGTGGCCTGATGACAGGAGACCGTCCATGAAATTCGTCCTCACCACCCTCGCCGCCGCGCTGCTGGCCGTCTCTGCGTTGCCTGTCCGCGCCGCCGACCCCGGCACCGCCGCCATCGAAGCCATCGGCAAGGTCAACGGCATGGCGCTCGCCTGCGAGCAACCGGCCATCGCCAGCCGCGCGCGCAACGCCGTGACGACCACCGCGCCGAAAACCCGCGCCAACGGCGAAACCTTCGAGAACGCGACAAATGCCGCCTACCTCGAACAGGGCAAGGGCGCGCCCTGTCCCGACGCGTCGGCGTTGAACGCCGCGCTCGGCGACGCGGAAAAGAAACTGCAGGCCGCCTTCCCGGCGTCCAAATGATCCGTCTCTGCGCCCTCCTGCTCGCCGCGCTGCTCTGCTGCATCCCGGCCGCCGCGCAGACGGCGCATGACCTGCTAGCCGGCGAGACCCGCGGCATCAACCCGCGCTACCTGCTGCAGGACCCGAACGGGCGCTCGGTCACCAACGAGGATTTCCGGGGGCGCTTTCAACTGATCGCCTTCGGCTACACCTACTGTCCGGACGTCTGCCCGACGACGCTGGTCGAAATGGCCGCCATCCTCAAGCAGTTGGGCGAAGAGGCCGAACGGGTGCAGCCGATCTTCATCACCGTCGACCCGGAACGCGACACCGGCAAGGTGCTGCAGACCTACACCGAATTCTTCGATCCGCGCATTCTCGGCCTGACCGGCTCGCCGGCGCTGGTGCGCCGCGCCGCCGACAATTTCAGGATCCGCTACGCCAAGGTGCGTGAGCCCGGTGCCGAAAATTACGCGGTCGACCACTCCGCCGGCATGATTTTGCTCGGCCCCGACGGCCAGTTCCTCAAGAAGTTCGCCTTCGCCACGCCGGTCGATGAGATCGCTGCGCAGCTCGTGCATATATTGGGTGCTTACCAATCAAGCCCGGCGCGGCGCTGATGCTTTGGCAACAGCTACGTGCATGTCCGGTTTCACGAACATGGAATTCTGGTTGGATGAACCCTTACGCTGCAATAGTCCTTGCGTGACAAAGAGAGCTGGCGGTCCGGTCGGCCAGATGATTGGACAGCGGGCGGATTATTGGACATTTGTGTCGTCTATACTCGTTAGGTTCCAAGGGGTACACAGTGAAACCACGGCGTTCCGTAATGTCAGACAGTGATGAATTTCTAAAGTCGCTTGTCGCCTCAATTGGCTGCATTGAATGCTCGGATTTCTTCTCAACTCATCTCGGAAAGTCTCAGCCTCATCAAAAGCTACTTGTCGCGCGTTTTCAATCGCTTGTGGCGTCTACACTTAAAAATTCAATCCAACACGTCGAGTGGAGCACGGAGTACCGCCCAAGCGCCAAAAACCGCGACTCCATAGACATTTTCGGAAGGGGCGCTGGGTTTGTCGTAGTCATGGAGCTAGACAAGAGCCGTGCCGACCAAGTCGCAAAGAAGTTTGTCTCAAGAATCGCATTGTTCCCGTTAACCAAAGTCTATTTCGTATCGCTCTGTTATCCCGGCACAGAGAGAATGAACCTGTCCGAATGCGAGAAGTACTTCGGCTACTGTTCCATGCTTGCACTCCGAACAGGCAATCACTATGCGGGTTTCATCGTCGACTAGAAACGAAAATATGCCTTAGTCACAGCTTCCCTCTTCACTGATGCTGGATTGACTTTTCACACCCCGCTAGGTATCGTCCGCAGCACGCTGGCGAGCCAGCCGCGCCGATTTGAGCTCTGCTTGCGGGCGCTTTACAAATTCAGCTAAAACGGGAACTGCCCGGTTCGCGTTTGTTGGCCAACCGGGTTTTTTGTTTTCAGGAACACCATGCCAGGACAATCCGTCGGCGTCGTCGAATCGCGGCGCGCCCATTTCGACCAGGCGCTGCACTTGCGCAGCGGTGGGGTTCTGCCCGCCTACGATCTGGTCTATGAAACCTACGGCACGCTGAACGCGGCCAAATCAAACGCGATCCTCGTCTGCCACGCGCTCTCCGGTCACCATCACGTCGCCGGCCACTACGCCGACCAGCCGGACAATGTCGGCTGGTGGGACAACATCGTCGGTCCCGGTCGACCGCTTGATACCGACAGATTCTTCGTCGTCGGCGTGAACAATCCCGGCGGCTGCCACGGGTCGACCGGTCCGTCGTCGCTCAACCCGGCGACCGGCAAGCCCTGGGGCGCCGATTTCCCGATGGTCGCGGTCATCGACTGGGTGCACGCCCAGGCGCGTCTCGCCGACCTGCTCGGCATCGACAGTTGGGCGGTGATCATGGGCGGCAGTCTCGGCGGCATGCAGGCGCTGCGCTGGAGCGTCACCTACCCGGAGCGGGTGCGCAACGCCATCGTCATCGCCGCCGCGCCCAAGCTGTCGGCGCAGAACATCGCCTTCAACGACGTCGCCCGCCAGGCGATTCTGACCGACCCGGATTTTCACGGCGGCAATTACTACGAGCACAATACGCGGCCGGTGCGCGGACTGCGGCTGGCGCGCATGCTCGGTCACATCACCTATCTTTCCGACGACCAGATGGGCGAGAAATTCGGCCGCGAGCTGCGCAATTCAGCCTTCTCCTTCGGTTTTGGCGTTGAATTCGAGGTCGAATCCTACCTGCGCCATCAGGGCGACAAGTTCGCCGGCTATTTCGACGCCAACACCTACCTGCTGATGACCAAGGCGCTCGATTACTTCGACCCGGCGCGCGAGGACAACGGCAACCTGACCGCGACCATGGCACGCAGCAAGGCCAACTTCCTGTGCGTTTCGTTTTCCACCGACTGGCGCTTCTCGCCGGCGCGCTCGAAGGAGATGGTGGCCGCCTTGCTCGCCAACGGGCGCGATGTCTCGTACGCGGAAATCAGCCTCAATTTCGGCCACGACTCCTTCCTGATGGACGACGCGCACTATCACGGCGTGATCGACGCCTACCTGCGGAACATCAAGCTATGACACACAATTTGGGCCGCGCCGACTTCGACCTCATCACCGCCTGGATCGCGCCGGGCGACCGCGTGCTCGACCTCGGCTGCGGCGACGGCACGCTGCTCAAGCACCTGATCGAGACGCGCGGCGTGCATGGCTGGGGCGTCGAGATCGACGATGCCACTGTCCTCGCCGCGATCCGCAACGGCGTCAACGTCATCCAGGGCAACCTGGAAAAGGGTCTCGACGAATTCGCCGACCAGGCCTTCGACCATGTCGTGCTGTCGCGCACGCTGCAGACGGTGCGCCACACCGAGGGCATCCTGCGCGAGATGCTGCGGGTGGGCCGCGAGGCCGTCGTCTCCTTCCCCAACTTCGCCTACTGGAAGAACCTGCGCTCGGTGCTCGAGGGCCGCATGCCGGTTTCCGAAGACCTGCCCTACCAGTGGTACGACTCGCCCAACGTGCGCTTCTTCACGCTGCTCGACTTCGAGGATCTGTGCGACAGGATGGGTCTGGTCATCCGCGAGCGCCATGTCCTCGACGAGGAAGGCAATCTGGTCGAGAACGAGGTCAATTTTCTTGGCAGCCTGGCCGTATACCGCCTGACACTGAGCCGCTGATGCCGGCCTGGCTCGCGGCGCTGCTGACGCGGAAGATGCTGATCTGCGTCTTCACCGGTTTCAGTTCCGGCCTGCCGCTCTACCTGCTGCTCAACCTGCTGCCGGCCTGGCTGCGGAGCGAAGGCGTCGACCTCAAGACCATCGGCTTCTTCGCGCTGATCCAGTTCCCCTACACCTGGAAATTCCTCTGGTCGCCGCTGCTCGACCGTTACAGCGTGCCCGGTTTCGGGCGTCGCCGCGGCTGGATGCTGCTGACGCAGGTCGGCCTCCTGCTGGCGATCGGCTCGCTCGGCGGCCTGAGCCCGCGGGAGAACATCTGGCCGATCCTGTGGCTCGCCGCCCTGCTTGCCTTCCTGTCGGGAACACAGGACATTGCGGTCGACGCCTTCAGAAGGGAAATTCTGGCCGACAACGAACTCGGCCTCGGCAACGCCGTGCATGTGAACGCCTACCGCATCGCCGGTCTCATTCCCGGCTCGCTGTCACTTATACTGGCCGACCGCCTGCCGTGGAACGAAGTGTTCTGGATTACCGGCGCCTTCATGCTGCCCGGCATGGCGATGGCCTGGCTGGTCAGCGAACCGCTGGTCATGGGCACGCCGAAGACCCTGCGCCAGGCGGTCACCGAACCCTTCCACGAATTCGTCGGCCGCCAGGGCTGGCGCGGCGCCGTGCTGGTGCTCGCCTTCATCTTCCTCTACAAGCTCGGCGACAGCCTGTGCACCGCGCTGGCGACGCCATTCTACCTCGACATGGGCTTCACCAAGACCGACATCGGCCTGATCGCCAAGCATGCCGGGCTGTGGCCGGCGGTCATCGGCGCCCTGCTCGGCGGGCTATGGATGGTCAGACTGGGCATCAACCGGGCGCTGTGGTTGTTCGGCGTGGTGCAACTGGTGTCGATCTTCGGCTTCGCCTGGCTGGCGGCGCAGGGGCATTACGAACACATCGGCGCCGGCGAGCGCCTGGCGCTGGCCTTCGTCATCGGCCTCGAAGCACTCGGGGTCGGGCTGGGCACGGCGGCCTTCGTCGCCTTCATCGCCCGCTCGACGCATCCCGCCTACACGGCGACGCAGATGGCGCTATTCACCAGCCTGGCCGCCGTGCCGCGCACCTTCATCAATGCCTCGGCCGGCTGGCTGGTGGAAACGCTGGGGTGGACCAGCTTCTTCTGGCTGTGCGCGGCACTCGCCGTTCCCGGCATGGTCCTGTTGCTGAAGGTGGCGCCGTGGAACACGCGGAGTTCGAGTCCGGCTTGACCTGATGGCCGCCGCGTAACGGCAACGCCTGTTGCGGTCAACGCGCTCCGAGCAGCGAATTCCGCACCGTCTGCCAGCCACGCCAGACGTAGAACGCACGTTTGCCCCAGCGCCAGGTGCGCCTCGGGCTGATGACGACGACGACGGCAACCGTGACGCCAACCACCTCCGGGTGCGCCTTCAACCAGTCCACACCGGCCAGCGCCTTGTCGGCAGCGCCCAGGACACGTTCAAGACCGCCCGAATGACTCGCCAGCGCGGTGCGCTGAAGCGCGATGCGCGCCCGCAACTCACCCTGACGCCGTGCCAGTTCATGCGCGCGATCGTTCACTGCTTGTCCGAGGCGCGCTGCAACTGCGCCATGTCGGCCTCCAATTCGGCGAGACTGGCGCGGAACATCTTGCTTGGCTGGGAAATCTGGCGGCGCAGGGCGGCGACGAGAAACAGACCCGTTACCAGGAAAAGCCCCGCCGCCAACCCGAAGACGAGAATGCGCTGCTCCCAGAAGA